>Ga0208244_101227_pt1 | contig 15267 bp, 13 predicted proteins | sample SubbioCR12Aug_5A_FD_184828 | JGI IMG/M metagenome (GOLD analysis project Ga0208244, IMG submission 184828) | Serpentinite rock and fluid subsurface biosphere microbial communities from McLaughlin Reserve, California, USA - CR12Aug_5A (SPAdes) | ecosystem: Environmental > Terrestrial > Deep... | reverse complement strand
AGGCCCGGGCCGTTCGCGGAGGTGCAGACGGCGGACGGCGTGTGGCAGCCGGCGAATGCGTTGCGGCGGCAGGGAGACGCGCTGGAGCTGGGGTTCAAGGGCACGGACACCTCGGTTACGTTGGCGGTCGAGCCGCGCGCGGGGTGGGTCACGCTGCGTGTGGCGAAGGTCGGCGGGACGCGGCCCAAGGCGGTGCGTTTCGTGGCGCTGGCACCGGCTTTCACGCAGACGGTCGGCAAGCGGCTGAACATCGGCTGGGACAACACCCACGCGCTGTGCGTGATGGCGGTGTCACCTTCGACGGAGACGCAGGTGAAGGGGCACGCGCAGGTGAGCATGGCGGAGACGGTGGCGGCGGTCAACCGGGGCGAGGGCGGGGTGATCCCTGACGTGTGGCTGACGGCGTCGGCGCAGGACGCGCCGGGGCCGCGCATCGAGGGCGCGGCGGCGGCGGTCATCGCCTGCCGCGTGGGGGATTTCAAAGGCGTGGCGCGGGAGGTGTCGCATGCGTACGGGCTTCTGACGAACGAGATGGCGGACGGGACACCGGTGAAAGACACGGCGCTGGTGAAGGGCTCCTATCTCTTCCTGAGCGCGGGGCTTGCGGACGCGGAGCGGGTGATCGGGCTCTGCGAGGCGTCGGGCATCCGGCAGGTGATGTTGAACTCCGGCGCGTGGTGCTCGTCGGTGGGGCACTACACGGTCAACACCAAAAATTTCCCGAAGGGGATCGACGACCTCAAGGCGTTCGTGGCGCGGCTGAAGGCGGCGGGCATCATGACGGGGATGCACTGCTTCGCGTCGAAGGTGGGCAAAACGGATGCTTACGTCACGCCGGTGCCGGACACGCGGTTCTGGCGGCGGTTCGAGGGTGTGCTGGCGGAGGGGGTCGACGCGGCGCAGACGACGATCAAGGCGAAAGGGTCGCTGGCCGAGTGGCCGGGTAGCTCCAAGAGTGCCAAGACGTACTGGGAGGGCGGCGTGGAGAAACACCGCGAGGTGGTGGTCGGCGGCGAGATCATCCGCTACAAGGCGATCGGGCCGGAGGGCGTGTGGGACACGTTCACGGGGTGTGAGCGCGGCGCGTGGGGGACGGCAGCCGCGGCGCATCAGGCGGGCTCGCCGCTGTGGCATTACGGGGTGGACGGCTGCATCAACGGCTACATCGTCGATCAGGAGACCTCCTTGCCTGAAGAGATGCACGCGCGGCTGGCGGAGATTTTCAACGCATGCGGGTTCGGGATGGTCTATTTCGACGGTGGAGAGGATGTGGACACCCGGCGTTTCGACTACTACGTGAGCACATTCCAGACGGGCGCGATGCGGCGGCTCAACAAGCCGGTGGTCCACATGGGGACGATCATGACGCATCGGCTGTGGCACTCGTTCGCGCGCAGCTCGACGGTGGACACCTACCTCAACACGCTGGGCGGCGCGGTCGCGGCGGGGCGTCCGCCGGAGAAGTGGCCGACCGTGAAACAGCACATCGACACGAGCGTGGCGTACATGTTGCGGGTGCGCGGGGACATGATGCCCGGCGAGCTGGGGTGGTTCGGAGTGTGGCCGCGCCAGCAGCGGCAGGGACGCGAGGTGGAGGGGCTCCAGCTCGACGAGCTTGAGTACCTCATGAGCCGTTCGGTGGCGTTCGACTGCCCGGTGTCGCTGCAGACCAGTTTCCGCGAGTTGGAGAGCCATCCGCTGACACCCGAGATCCTGCGGATTTTCAAGGCGTACGAGACGGCGCGTCTGGGAGGGCGGGTGCCGGAGACGATCCGGGCGCCGATGCGCGAGCCGGGACGTGAGTTCATCCTGCTGCAGCGGCGGGGCTCGGGGCCGTTCTTCGTGGAGGCCAAGCCGGTTTTGTGCGGGGGCAACGCGGACACGCGCGCTATGGTCGGGAAGTTCGAGGGCGGTTCAGTGGCGACCTTCTGGCATGCGGCCGGCAGCGCGTCCGTGACGCTGAACCTGCTGCCGACCGAGGCGCGGGTGGCGGATTTCGACGACCAGCGCGTGGTGGTGGGCAAGAGCCCGGACGGCAAGCTGGTGATTCCGGTGACGACCCGCCGGTTGACGGTGACGTGTCCGAAACTCGACCCTGCCGCGCTGGAGCAAAAAATCAAGAATTCGCTTTGCACACCGGTGTCAACGGTTTATAAATAGCGTCACGAATGGCAAAGCACAAAAAAAAGCGTGAGAAGCGAGGCGATGAGGCGCCCGAAGCGGAGCCGTCTGAGCGTGTTTGTGCCGTTGCGGACGAAGCGGATGCCGCCGCCGAGCCAATCGAATCGGTTGTTGCCGCCGAGAAGATCCCCGAGGGAAAGGTGGCGCAGGCGCAGGTGCCCGTGGCACCGAAAGGACGGCTGAGGCGCTGGCTGCCGGATCTGGTGAAGGTGGCGGTGGCGTTTGTGGTGATCGGGTTCGCGGCTGCGATCTGGTATCAGCCGCCGCTGGTGAAGGCCGATTTCCCGTATGTGTCTTACTTCGTGAAGGGCGAGTGGGCGGCAGACGCGGTGTTGTACCGTCCGCTGGCGATGCCGACGCGTTATTACGTGGCCCTGCCGCGCAAGGTTTACGACCGCTACGAGTGGTTTGCGGTGGACCGTCGGCGCGAGGTGGTGGCGCTGTCCGAGGAGCCGCAGTGGCGGTTCTGGGGCAAGAGCGCCATCCGGCGGAGCGACGCGCTGGGGCTGGATCTGGAGTTCCGCAAGATGGACGGTTCCGAGTGGTGCATCCATTTTCTGGATGACGCGATCGTGTTCTCCAACGCCCTGCTGACGGTGCGGATGGACACGACGAAGCGGAACCATCTGCCGTAAACGCCGGGTATGGCGGCGGCGCGGGGAATCTTTCGCAAAGGAGCCGGGATGGCGGGGAAACGTCCTGAGAGCGTCTCGACGGGCGGCGTTTGCCGGGGGGCAACGCTCGCGCTGGTCTTCGTCGCGCTGTCGGCAGGTGTCGGCACCGCGGGCACAAAGGACAACACGGTGACCGTCCGCGTGTTGCCCCAGCCCATGGCGACGAGCGGCCTGCCGCTCAGCATCGGTCTCGGTCTCGCGCAAGGGGAAGATGGGCATCCGCTGCTGTCGGAAACGGAGGAGGGGCTGGCGTGGGATCCGCGCGCGGTGGAGGCGCTCCGCTGGGTCGCGCCGGGTGTGTTGCGCTGGCCTGTGCTGGACGACGGTGCTTTCTACAACTGGTACGAGGGGGTCGGGCCGCGTGCGTCACGCAAAGGGTTGGGGACGCTGGAGGCGGTGGCACTGGCCCGGCAGGTGGGGGCGGAACCGGTTTTGCGCGTGACGGTTTTAGAGCCTCGGATGGCGACGGAACGTGTGCCGGACGCGGCGGCGGCCTTGCAGGTGGCGGCGGACTGGGTGGCCTATTGCAACGCCACGGGGGGACATCCGATGGCGTTGCTGCGCACGCGGCACGGGGTTCCCGAAGCGTTGCGGGTGACGCGGTGGGAGGTGGCCGCGGCTGGCGGCGGTGCGCCGGACGCGGCGGCGGTCCAGACGTATGCGGCGGCGATGCGCGCGGAGGACGCGGGGATCGTTGTGTGCGCGGCGCCGGGGCGTGTGGATGTGGCGCGGGCTGACCGGTACGTGCATGACGTGCGGCGGCGTCTGGCGGCAGGCGACGCGGCGGAGCGGCTCTATTTCGACCGGTGGTATGCGGCGCTCGAACTGGCTTCGTGTGCGGTCAGGATGATCGGTTCCGGGGGGCGGTTGCGGACGGACTGCGATCCGGATCAGGTGGTGAAGCTTGCCGGGTTGAAGAGCAAGGCGCGGTATGTGCCGAACGAACTGGGCGAGATGATGGCGCTCTTCAACCGTTTCCCGGCATTCGTGCCGCTGGAGGCGGTGTGCGGGGGGAAGTCCGCGGCGGCGGTCCGCGTGCAGGCGGCGTGGGTGGAGGAGGGGACGGCGGTGACGGTGTTCGTCTACAACCCGGAACCGGAGGCGCGGACGGTTTTTCTGGATATGGGCGCGATGCGGCGACGATTCGTCTTCTGGGTGATGGATCAGACGGCGGCCGACATCACGGCGCGGCGCGTGACGCCGTCGGTTCCGCTCAAGCGGGTGCAGAAGGCGGGCTCGGCGTTGAGGCAGACGGTGACGGTCGAGGTGTTGCCCTCCTCGGTGACGCGGGTGCTGGTGAAAGAGTGAGGGGGTGGCCTCGCGCGGAACAAAAAAAGGCCCCGGCGGGAAGCCGGGGCCTTTTTTTGTGTCGGTTAGACAGGAGGGGCGGTTAGACCAGACCCTGCTCCAGCATCGCCGTGGCGACCTTCATGAAGCCCGCGATGTTCGCGCCCATGACGTAGTTGCCCTTGTGGCCGAACTCCTCGGCGCGCTCCCAGCACTGCTGGTGGATGTCCACCATGATCATGTGGAGGCGGTTCTCGACCTCTTCGCGCGTCCAGGAGTAGCGCATCGAGTTCTGGCTCATCTCAAGGCCGGAGGTGGCGACGCCACCCGCGTTGGCGGCCTTGCCGGGGCCGTACATGATCTTGGCGGCGACGAACGCCTCGACCGCTTCTGGGGTGCTCGGCATGTTGGCGCCCTCGGCGACGAGCGTGCAGCCGTTCTTCAGCAGCGCGGCGGCGTCCTCGGCGTTGATCTCGTTCTGCGTGGCGGAGGGGAAGGCGCAGTCGCACTTCACGCCCCAGGGGCGCTGCCCCTCGAAGTAGTCGCAGCCGAACTTGTCGGCGTAATCCTTGATGCGGCCGCGCTTGACGTTCTTGAGATCCATCACGAAGGCGAGTTTCTCGGCGGTGATGCCGGCCTTGTCGTAGATGGTGCCTGCGGAGTCGGAGAGGGTGACGCACTTCGCGCCGAGCTGGTTGAGCTTCTCGACGGTGTACTGCGCGACGTTGCCCGAGCCGGAGACGGCGCAGACCTTGCCCTCGAACCCTTCGCCGCGCTTCTTCAGCATTTCCTGCGCGAAGAAGACGGCGCCGTAGCCGGTGGCCTCGGGGCGGATGAGCGAGCCGCCCCAGGTGCGGCCTTTGCCGGTGAGCACGCCGGTGAACTCGTTGCGCAGGCGCTTGTATTCGCCGAACATGTAGCCGATCTCGCGGCCGCCCACGCCGATGTCGCCCGCGGGGACGTCGGTGTCAGGGCCGATGTGGCGGAACAGCTCGCGCATGAAGGACTGGCAGAAGCGCATCACTTCGCGGTCGGACTTGCCCTTGGGGTCGAAGTCGGAGCCGCCCTTGCCGCCGCCCATGGGGAGGGTGGTGAGGGAGTTCTTGAAGATCTGCTCGAAACCGAGGAACTTCAGGATGCTCTGGTTCACGGAGGGATGGAAGCGCAGGCCGCCCTTGTACGGGCCGATGGCGCTGTTGAACTCGACGCGGAAACCGCGGTTGACCTGGAAAACGCCCTTGTCGTCCTCCCAGGGCACGCGGAAGACGATCATGCGCTCAGGCTCGACGACGCGGTCGAGGATGCGCTCTTTTTCAAGGATCGGGCGCGCAGCCACGACGGGTTCGAGGGACTCGAGCACCTCTTGGACTGCCTGAAGAAATTCGGGCTCATTCGCGTTGCGTTTGCGGACGTTCTCAAGAACGGTCTTCACATAGCTCATTTTTGTCTCCTAACCAGTTTTGTGTAACGATTGCGTCACTCGGTGTCCGAGTAGTAATCACGTATTTTAGCATGACGCATGCCACGGACAAGTAACTTTGTTTTTTGTTTTGTTTTTCAGCTTTGAGGCGGGATAAAAGAGCTGAAACAATATTGTGCGACAAATATGTATTACAATATTGTGTTAAACAACAAAAAAGGCGTGCCGCATCGGGGCTCCGCTCGGGGGCATGGCGGCTGGCGCTGTTGGGGAGTGGCGGACGGAGCCATTGGATTGGGCGGCGGGACGGGGTGCGTCCGGTGAAAAATGCTGTTGCCTAAAGGCGAGGGGAGTTGTAGAGTAAAGGAAAACACTCGAAAAGGTAGGTTTTTTATGCGGATATCAACAAAAGGGCGGTACGGGCTTCGCACGTTGATGGACATCGCGATCCATCAGGGGGATGGGCCGGTCACTTTGAACGACATTTCGAGGCGGCAGGACATTTCGGTGAAGTATCTGTGGCAGGTGATCAACCCGTTGAAGACCTCCGGGATATTGAGCGTGACGCGCGGCGCGCGCGGGGGATACACGTTGGCCAAGCGTCCTGAGGAGATCACGATGCTTGAGGTCGTCTCGGTTCTTGAGGGGCCGCTGGCGCTGGTCGATTGCCTGGGGAAGGACAGCCTTTGCGAGCGGATCGACTCGTGCGTGGCGCGGTCGGTCTGGAAAGAGGTCGGCGCGGCGGTGGAGCGGGTGTTGTCGGGGATCAGGTTCGACGAGGTTCTGAAGCGGTACGAGGACTCGTCGGATGTGAATAACTTCGTGATTTGAGTCGAGGCATGTGATGTCGGATTCATTCATGCGGGATGCGGTTGAGGCGTCGCGGGAGGGTGTGGCGCGGCGTGACGGGGGGCCTTTCGGCGCGGTGGTCGTGCGGGAGGGCGTTGTGATCGCCCGGGCATGGAACCGGGTGGTCCGGGATCAGGACCCGACGGCGCACGCGGAGGTGAACGCGATCCGCGAGGCGTGCCGCGTGCTGGGGCGTTTCCATCTGGAAGATTGCGAGCTGTACACGAGCTGCGAGCCGTGCCCCATGTGTCTCGGCGCGATCTACTGGGCGCGGCTGGGGACGGTCTACTATGCGGCGACGCGTTGCGACGCGGCGGCGACGGGGTTCAGCGACGCAGAGATTTACGACGAGATCGGGCGTGCGCCCGAGGCGCGGAGCGTCCGGTTCGTGAAACTTGAGGCGTCCGCCGCGGTGGAGGTGATGCGCGCGTGGGGGGATGACGCGGAAAAACAGCCGTATTGAGGGCTTTTTCCCGCGTCGTCGGCGAGGCGGATCGCAGGGCTTATCAGTTGCCGGGTGCGGCAGGCGCGGGGGCTGCGGGGATCGTGGCGGCGGCCTCGTTGGCAGCCTCGAAGAGCGAGCGTTGCGCGCGCGGCTGATAGCGGGTGATGACGCCTTCGAGCCCGGCGATGGCCATTTCCCACGCGGGGTCGTCGGTCTTCTTGGCTTTCAGGGTCTCAAGGAGCTGCTTGGCCTCTTCCTTCTTGCCCTGGAGGGTCAGGACGCGGGCGACGCCCATGGTGGCCTGCGGCTGCAGGAAGTGCTCCGCGTTCGCTTTCTCGAACGACTGGTAGGCCGCGAGCGCCTCGTCCAGCTTGTTGAGCCCTTCAAGCGCGTGGGCGCGTCCGAGGGAGGCGATCTCGGCGAAGCCTTTGGGGGCGCCCTTCGAGAGGCAGGTGTCGTAGGCGGCGAGGGCTTCCTCGTACTTCGAGGCGTCGTAATAGGCTTTGGCGAGGCGCAGGCGCGCGGCGTTGCCGGCTTTGGTCGAGCCGTACTGGGCGACCACGGTTTCGAGCTCGTCAAGCGAGGCGGCCTTGAGGATCTCCTGATTGGCGGCAGCCGCCTTGGCGGAGCGGTGGTGTTTGAAGGCGTACCCCGCGCCGAGCAGGACGGCGGCGGCAGCGAGGGTGGTGAGGAGCTGCATGCCGTTGGCTTTCCACCAGTCGTAAAGGGGGAGGAGTTCCTCGGGAAGGTTTTCCGGGATCGCCGCGAGGGTGGGCTTTGCGGTGTCGGTTGCTGCGCTCGTCTCTTCGCTCATGATGGAGGCCTTTAACGTGATGAAAAATGGGCGTTATTATGTCGGATTGTCTCCGGCAAAATCAAGACGAAAACCCCGGGCGGTGAGGCGCGGGGTTTGTCTGGGTTGCCGTTAGGCGAGGGCGGCGTTACTTGGCCTGCTCGAATCCGACGTAGATGGGGAGCATCGGGTAGCAGTTGTCGATGACGTCGAGGCCGAAGAGCCCGACCGTCGTCTTGGTGCCGCCGTCGGCAGGAGCCGTGTGCGTGCTGACCAGCGCGCAACCGGAAACCATCATGGACAACGCCGCCGCAGTGATCACTAACATCGCCTTTTTCATTCTCGATATCCTTTCGCAAGAGGGTTTAAACGTTGGGTGGTATTCTCGGGCAGAGCGGGGCGCAAAGTCAAGGCGTAACCGCAGGCGCGCGCCGTGCGCGTTTGCCTCATTTGCGCATCGACAAGCCGCGGCGTTTTGGGCAAGATATTGCCTAATTTGGCTCAGGCTGAAACGGGCCGCTGACGGGTGCGCAGAGTAAGGGTGGTTTTTATGCATGGTGAGAACGTGTCGTTGATTTTGACTGATCCGGTGGCCTCGGCGGCGTGTCCGAGATGTGGCGCGTTGCTGGATGTGACGGGGCTTCCCGCTTTCGCGGACGTGCAGTGCCCGACGTGCGAGTTCGAGTTTCAGGTGCCGTCGCGGCTGGGGGCTTTCCTGCTGTTGCAGTTGCTGGGCATGGGCGGCATGGGCGGCGTGTACCGTGCGCGGGACGAGGCGCTGAACCGCGAGGTGGCGATCAAGGTGATGCTCAAGAGCCTAGGCGACGATCCGCAGTTTGTGGAGACGTTCCAGCGCGAGGCGCAGGCGGCGGCGAAGCTGAACCACCCGAACATCGCGCAGATCTACTCGTTCGGTCAGGAGAAGGGGCAGCCCTATATCGTGATGGAGCTGGTCTCTGGGGGCAGCCTCGACAAGATGATGGCCGAGCAGGGGCCGCTCGACCCGGCGGTGGTGATCCATGTCGGCTTGCAGGTGGCGGAGGGCCTGAGAGAGGCGGCCGAGGCGGGGATGGTCCACGGGGACGTGAAGCCCGAGAACATCCTGTTCGACAACGACAAGAACGCGAAGCTGGTGGACTTCGGGCTTTCCGCGATGGCGAGCGGCCCGGGCAACGACGTGTGGGGCACGCCGTATTACATCGCGCCGGAGAAGGTGCGGCGGCAGAAGAGCGATTTCCGGTCGGACATTTACAGTCTGGGCGGGACGCTGTATCACGCGATCGCGGGGGTGCCGCCGTTCGAGGGCGAGGACGCGACGGCGGTGGTGAAGGCGCGTTTCGACGGGCCGCCGAAGCCGTTGCGCGAGTACCGGATGGGTATCCCGGACGAGGTGGAGGCGCTGGTCTCGCGGATGTTGGCCGTGGAGCCGCAGACGCGTTACCCGACGTACGGGTCGCTGCTGGGCGACATGCGGCGCTATCTCTCCAAGGCCGGCCCGATCAAGATGGAGAAGAGCAACAAGAAGATCATGATCAAGGGCAAGCGCGGCAGCGCCACGACGGGCAACATGTCCGGCACGGCGGGCATGACGGGCGTTGTCGGCGAGTTGCCGCCGGGGATGACGCCGGTGGGCGAGATCGAGGAGCCCGTCGAGAGCGAGGAGGCGGCCCGCAAGCGCGGCAGCAAGATGATCCTCAAGGTGGTCGCGGGGCTGGTGGTGCTCGTCGGGGTGGTCGTGGGGACGATTTACGGGTTTAAGCATGCCGCGTCTGAAAAGCAGCGCAAGGCGGAGGTGGCCCAGATCGAGAAGAGCCAGTCCAGCGCGCGGGCGTCGATCGCGAAGACCGTGGCGACGGCGCGGGCGACGGTCGAGCGCGTGCGGAAGTTCGAGCCCGAGGCGCTCGGGTACGCCAAGGCGGCGGCGGACGAGGTGGCGCGGGTGTTGGGCGAGGAGGTGCGGGCCGCGATGGTTCCGCCCGAGCCGGACGCGCCTGTCCAGCCTGAGGCGGCGGCTGAGCCCGCCGCGCCTGCCGCGGCGGAAGGCGGGAAGATCTCGCTGGATCCCGCGATGCTTGAGGGGCTCCTCAAACAGTTGCCGCCGGAAGTGGCGGAAAAGGTGAAGGCGCTGGAGAAGATGCCGCCGGAGGAGGCTCTCGCGACGTTGGAGGAACTCGCCAAGGCGTTGCCGCCGGAGAAGGCCGCCGAGCTGAAGGCGGGGCTTGAGATGCTCAAGACCGTCGCGGGCGGTATGGCCGGCATGATGCAGCAGATGGCGGGCGGGATGGCCGCGGCCATGAGCAACGCGATGGGCGAGGTCGCCGCGCAGTTGACGGAGAAGCTGCAGGGCGGCGACGCGGCGCCTGACGCAGAGGCGGCGGGCGCGGGCGACGTGCATCCGGTCGTCACCATCGTGCGCGGGATGTATGCCGATGCGTATATCGTGAAGGGCAGCGTGAAGCTCGCGGAGGCGTTGCTGGCGGAGATCGAGGCGTCGGCCAAGGAGGCGGAGAAACTGACGCAGGTGGAGAAGGAGGCGGCTGAGTCGCTGGTGAAGCTGGCCAACGGGATGGTCGAGAAGGCGAAGAACCTGGGGTACCGGCGGATCAGCGAGGTGCCGCGGCGGGTCTCGCAGTTGCGGCGGACGCTGGAGAGCGTGAAGACGGATGTCGCGTCGCTCGTCGAGCTGCGGCGGCAGGAGGCGCTGGAGCAGGAGAAGCGGCAGAAGGCGGACGCCGAGGCGGACAAGCGGCGGCAGGCGCAGGAGGCGCAGGCGCAGAAGGTGGCGGCGGAGCGTGAGCGGGTGAACGAGGCGGAGGCGGCGAACGCCGGACTGGTGCGCCAGTTGCAGTTCCGCGAGGCGACCCGCGCGATCAAGCTGGTGGCGGACGAGATGGAGACGGACGAAGGCAAGCTGGCGGCGGCTATCGCGCTGGAACGGGTGAACCGGATCAAGGATTTCCACACGTATCTGGTGGAGAAGGTGGTGGGGTTCAAGTCGTCGCGCGGCTGGTCGATCGACGGCGCGGATCACCGGAACCTTTCCGTGGCGGGGCGCAAGATCCCGTGGACGGAGGTGTTCGAGAAGCGCATGGAGATCGTGGGCGAGCTGGTGATGGGGCTGGTGCTGGACGATCAGGCGACGAAGGCGATGCGGCTGCGCGAGAAGACCCGGCTGATGACGAACGCGTCGCTCTGCCTGAACCTGTTCTACAAGTCGGTGCCGTCGGCGCAGGAGCTTGCGAAGCGGCTCGCCAACGAAGCGGCGCAGCAGTTCGACGTGGATGCGGACAGCATCAAGCAGTTACTTCCGGAGTTCTTTTGATGATGCGGTATATCAGCACGCGGGGCGGCGGCGAGCCGCTGAGATTCAAGGACACGATTCTGGCGGGGCTGGCGCGTGACGGCGGGCTGTACCTGCCGGAGGAGATTCCAGACGTGGCGGCGCGGCTGGGGGCGTGGCGCGGTATGCCGTACGCGGAGCTGGCCTTCGAGGTGATCCGGCTCTTCGCGGACGACATCCCGGAGGCGGCGCTGCGCGAGATCGTGCGGAAGAGCTATGCGGTGTTCCGCCACCCGGAGGTGACGCCGGTGGTGAAGGTCGGGCCGGTGCATGTTCTGGAGCTTTTCCACGGGCCGACGCTGGCGTTCAAGGACGTGGCACTGCAGTTCCTCGGCAACCTCTTCGAGTATGTGCTCGGCGAGACGGGCGGGGAGATGAACATCGTGGCCGCGACGAGCGGCGACACGGGGAGCGCGGCGATCTACGGGGTGAAGGGGCGCGAGCGGATCAGGATCTTCGTGATGCACCCGCGCGGGCGGGTGAGCCCGGTGCAGGAGCGCCAGATGACGACGGTGCTGGACGGGAACGTCCACAATCTCGCGGTGGAGGGCACGTTCGACGACTGCCAGAACATCGTGAAGGAGCTGTTCAACGACCTCGCGTTCCGCGACGCCTGCAAGCTGGGGGCGGTGAACTCGATCAACTGGGCGCGCGTTCTGGCGCAGGTGGTCTACTATTTCTACGCGGCGTTCCGCGTGCAGGAATCGACGGGGTGCGAGAAGGTGCGCTTCAGCGTGCCGACCGGGAACTTCGGGGACATCTTCGCGGGGTACGTGGCGCTGAAGATGGGGTTGCCCGTCGAGCGGCTCCTGTTGGCGACGAACGAGAACGACATCCTCGCGCGGTATTTCAACACGGGGGTGTACAGTCTCGGGGAGGTGTCGCCGACACTGAGCCCGTCGATGGACATTCAGGTGGCGAGCAACTTCGAGCGTTACCTCTTCTATCTGGCGGGGTGTGACGCGGCGGTGCTGCGGGGCTGGATGGAGACGTTCAAGGCTTCGGGGGTGCTGCAGCCGGATGTGCCGCCGCAAGCGTGCATCATGGCCGGGCGCGGCGACACCGAGATGACGCTCAGGACGATCCGCGCGTATTGGGAGACCTACGGCTACCTGCTCGATCCGCACACGGCGGTCGGGGTGGCGGTGGGGATGCGGGCGATGCGGGACGATTCGCCCCCGCTGGTGTGTCTGGCGACGGCGCACCCCGCGAAGTTCGGCGAGGCGATCATGCGGGCGACGGGGGGAGATTTCGCGCACCATCCGATCCTCGACGCGCTGGCGTCGTTGCCGACCCGTTCCGAGGTGGTGCCTGCCCGCAAAGAGGCGGTCGCGGAGATCGTGCGCCGCGCGGTGGGGGGCTGAGGGCATGGCCGCCGATCCAGCGACGTTCCGGTGTCGGCGGTGCGGCGCCTGCTGCCGGGTGCCGGGATACGTGGCGCTGGAGCAGGGGGAGCCGGAGGCCATCGCGGCGTTTCTCGGGATGGACGTCTACACCTTCACGGAGCGGTACACGCGCCTGACGATGAACCGGCGTGACCTTTCGCTGGTGGAAGCGGAGACGGGATGGTGCGTCTTTCTGGAGGAGGACAACACCTGCCGGATTCAGGCCGTCAAGCCCGCGCAATGCAAGGGGTTCCCGTTCCAATGGAGCAGCAAGGCGCTTGAAAAGGCGTGCGCGGCATTGCGGTAGGCGGCGTCCGCCACAGCGGGCACTGGGACACGGAGAGGATGCTGGACGTGTTTATCCCGCCGAGACGCCACGCCGTTTCTGACGCAGGGCGTTCACGCGGTCCCGGATGAGCCGTGATGGAGCCGGGCGCGGCGATTAGCGGGCTTTTCTGGTCATCGAGCGATTCCCCTTGTGGTTGGTGACGGGGAACTTGTCTTCGGCGATGTCGGCGAGGAGGAACTTTTCAAACCCCTTCGAGTTGCGGTATTTGCAGATGACTTCTCCCTGCTCGATGGCCCACGTGCCGGATTCGTTGTTGGACGATTTGAACGTCCCGTTCGGCATCAGGGTGAAGCAGAAGCCGTTGTCTTTGGTGTAGATGCCCGCCACGCTGGCTTTCAGCTTTTTGGCGTCCGGGGTCGCGTTCTGGCTGTTTTCGATCTCCGCGTTGATCTCCTCGATCTGCTGTTTGATGGCGATCGACTCGTCGAGCGCGCCTTTCTGCATGGCCTTTTTAAGCTCGCTGTCCAGTTGTCTGGCGGCGTTGCCGCGGATGGTGTTGATGTCGGAACACATCTTCCGCACGATCTCTTGGGCGGCGGGCGGCATCTTGGCCTCTTTCTCTTCGGCAACCGCCGCGCAACTGAACGCCGCCGCGGCGATGATGGCAAGTGCTCTGGCTTTCATCGTTTCTCCTTGGGATGGTTTTTGTTCATGTCTGTATGGCAACAAGTCGGTCTGTTGGCGTGCCGCGTCGGCAGGCGCTTACGCGGCGGATTGGCGGCGATGTGCCCGCCGCGTTTTCAAACCGTGGAGGAAGCCGATTCCGCGCTCCTCGACGTCAGCGTAAAACCGGACAGGGCGCACTATTGTTGGCCGATCACGTTCCATGTCGTGACCAGAACCCAGCCGTTTGTCTTATCGCCGGTATAGTGGCTTCTGATTGCGCAAGCTTTCATGCGGAGGTCGACCTCTTTTTTCATCCGGGACTCCGTCGTTCCCGGGGGAAAGAGTTCTTTTGTGTCGATTGTCGCGGGCATAACTCACCTCATTTCATTCGGGATTGCATGGCAGCCTTCCATGCGGAAATGGATTCGGGCGACCGGTCACCCGTTAAGGCAAGCACCATTTTCAGGATAGCTTTGGCATCCTTGTCTTTTGCCTCGCCGCTCAGAAGGTCTTGCGCGTTTCTCAGGTCTTTGCCGCCGAGTCTACCTCTCACGGCCATGCTGGTGAAGGCATCGATTTCCGCTGGCGGTTTCTCGAGAATATCCCATGCCGCTCCTGCCGGGAGGCTGTCGGCCATGTCGAGCATCTCATCGACATCGCGTTGCGCCTTCGTGTCAACGAATTCTTTGGTGCGTATGGTTTCGAGCTGTGTTTCGGCCTTGACGCTTTTTTCGCCCGCAGTCGCCGTCACCGTTGCGAGGGCTCCGGGGATTGATCCGGCCTGTAGGTAGCGTTCAAGATCACTTAACGCGCTCCCCAGCGGGTAGCGACTCGTATCTTGTGCCAGCCCCTTCATGATCTCCGCGCGCACCGTGTCTCTTTGCGCGTCCATAAGGGCGAGCAGAGCAGGCATGGTTCGTTCATAGAACAGTGTCTTGTTGATGGCGGTCTGGCTGCCGGCGAGTCCGCCGGACAGGGCCGATAAGATCCGGCTGGCGTCGGCTCCCGGAACCACCGCGCCGGCGGCACCCAAGACAACCCCGGAAATGCTGTGCGACATGTCGCTTATGGTTTTTTCTTTGTAGATCGCTTTCTTGAATATGGCATATTGCAAATCCAACGCCAACAGACGCCCGTGGATCACTTTGTCGCGATAGTTTCGCTTTTCCGCTTCCTCGGCCTTCGTTTCGTAAACATCCAGCACATCGATTGCGGGCAGGAAATACTTTTCCCGCAAACTCTCGAGAGCGGTGGATTCTTTTTCCGGTCGGTCGGGGAACCCCTCGATTGAGTTGCATCCCGCCAACAGGGGTAATATCAGCAAGAAGAGGCCGGGGGATTTAAGCCAGTCCCATAGGTTTCCGTTTGTCCCTTGCGCGTGTGTGCCTCCGAGACGGGGGCGCTTGTCTCTTGTCAAACGCATGTCACCCTCCTTTTGCGGCCAACGTTGTATGGTCAAATCTTCATTTAACTGAATTTTTCCAATCAGACATAATCAATGTCGCCTAAAATATCAGCTAAATCAAGGAGAATATTATTCTGGTCGAATCGCCGTTGCCGCTTGTGGCGAAGGAGCATGGAAAGACACGGGGAAATAACGCTTATCAGAGCCCCGTGCTTTTGTGAGAGAGATTTTCCTCTTCTATGGTGCCATGCGGGCGTGTGACCACAGGGGGTACTGGGAGACAGAGCGTGGGGCAGGAATCGGGGGTTCTGGCTGCTGGATTTGGGCTTCCGGGTTCTTGGACTTTTTGGGCAGGAATCGGGGCTTACTGTTGTCGGGTCTAAACAACACTGTTGGTTGGGTCGTGCAACACTGTTGTTTAGGTCGTGCAACAGTGTTGTTTGGATCGTGCAACAGTGTTGTTTTTTTCGGGAGGGCGGCGTGCAAGGTGGATGCGGCGTCTCGCCGCGTTGAGCGCGACGGGGACGTCGCGT
>Ga0208244_101226_pt1 | contig 15284 bp, 13 predicted proteins | sample SubbioCR12Aug_5A_FD_184828 | JGI IMG/M metagenome (GOLD analysis project Ga0208244, IMG submission 184828) | Serpentinite rock and fluid subsurface biosphere microbial communities from McLaughlin Reserve, California, USA - CR12Aug_5A (SPAdes) | ecosystem: Environmental > Terrestrial > Deep... | reverse complement strand
GATCGCTTATCGACCAAACCGCTGACGACGTGGGTTTCCGGCATGTTGCTCTCAAGGGGCGTTGAAAACGCAGTGAGGATAGGGTGTCAGGCGGAATGGGGATGGGTGCGTTTGCTACATAATTCCGAGATTACGCGGCAGGCGGCCCTGCCGCACCAGGTCCATCAACAGGTACAACAGATCCTGAGTACGTCCTACCGCAAAGGCGGGAATGATGACGTTGCCCTTCTTGCGTACCAGCGTATCGGTGACTGCATGCGCCAGTTCATCGATCGTTTCGGACAATGACTTGTGCAGACGATTGCCGTAAGTCGATTCAACCACTAGAAAGTCTGCATCCTGAATCGGCGCGGGATCCATCAGAATCGGTCGGCCAGACATGCCCAGGTCACCGGAAAAGACCAGCTTGCGGCTGCAGCCAGCCTCCTCCACCCATACTTCGATGATGGCGGAACCGAGAATATGGCCCGCATCCTGAAACCTTGCGCGCACCCGTGGATGCGGTCGGATTTCCTTGTCGTAGCGCACGCCGCGCAACGTCTTCAGCATATCCTTCGCCTGGGTTACGGTGTACAGCGGCGCCAAATCGATGACGCGACTGCGACGGGATTTACGATTGGCGTAGTTCGCCCATTCCGCCTCTTTTTCCTGAATGTGTGCCGAATCAGGCAACAACACACGCAGCAGATCGGCTGTGGCATGCGTGCAATGTACCGGGCCGCGATATCCCATGGCGGCCAAACGCGGCAACAAGCCGGAATGATCGATATGGGCATGTGTGAGCAGAACGAAATCGAGCGTTTCCGGATCGAACCCCGGGAAATGTCGATTTCGTGCATCGGCCGGACGCCCGCCCTGGAACATCCCGCAATCGACAATGAATCGCAGATTGCCGCTCTCCACCAGATAGCAGGAGCCGGTTACTTCACGTGCAGCGCCATGAAAAGTGAGTTTCATGAATCAATCATAGGATTTACGGCTGATTTGGCATTCGCAAAATGGTGTTGCCATGACACAGTTCGGACTTGAACTCACCTGCCAAGAATGAAACTTCCCGCTCTGCCCTACCTGCCCTGGCGACAGCCACAACTTGAACGCGGTCCAATCCAGCTCACTGCGCGCAGGCTTTACATTCTGCCCACCCGATCCGGACTGGTGTTTGCGCTATTGTTGCTGGGACTATTGATCGGCGCGATCAATTACGGTCTCAGCCTGGCTTACCTGTTCACCTTCTGGTTTGCCGGCGTAGCGGTGGTTGCCATGCTGCATACCCAGCGCAACCTGTCGGGCCTGCGGCTCACCGCCAAAGCCGGAGTGCCGGTTTTTGCCGGGGAAAGCGCCCGTCTGCTGCTGGAAGCCGATAATCCGAGCGGGCTGAAACGCTTGCGTGTCGACCTGACGCATCCGGACGGCGTCAGCGAAGCTGCTGACATCCCGGCGGGCGGCAAGGCCGATCTGGCATTGAACCTGACGGTTGCGCAACGTGGCTGGCATGCACTTGGACGTTTCGGCATTTATTCCACCTATCCACTCGGCTTGTTTCGTTGCTGGAGCGTGCTTGAGCTATCCGATGCGAATGCGATGCCCTTTGGCGTGTTGATCTACCCGAAACCGGCCCCGGATGCGCTGCCGCTTCCGACAACGACGGGGACTGACCCGGATGCGGCCACCAGTCATACCGATGGCGACGACTTTACCGGTCTGCGTGCTTACCAGGCGGGCGACACGCCGCGTCGCATCGCCTGGAAAGCGGCGGCGCGCAGTCAACATCTGCTGACCAAGCAATTCAGCGGTCAGCGGGGTTCCACCTTGCATCTGAATTGGTCTCAAACACCCGAGAAAGACACCGAAGCGCGCCTCTCGCGCCTGACGCGCTGGGTGCTTGACGCCCATGCCTCAAATTTGCCTTTTGCACTGACTCTGCCCGGCCGAAATATCGGCATGGGCATGGGCGAGTTGCATTTGAGAACCTGCCTGGAAGCCCTGGCACGTTATGGAAAATCCGATGCGGCGAATTGACCTCGACCTGCCGCTGCTTTGGTTGATCCTGCCCTTGGCGCTGGTGCTGGCGCCGCATGCGCTGGCCTTGCCGCTCTGGATCAGCCTGAGCTGGCTGGTTTTCGCAGTGGTCAGTTTGCATTCAGCCAAACGAAAGAGAAGCTGGCCTACCTGGCTCAAGATGTTGTTATCACTGGCCGGCATCGCCGGTGTACTGCTGCAATTCGGCACCATTATCGGGCCGCAGGGCGGCGTGGCCCTGCTGGTTTTTCTGTCCGGGGCCAAATTGCTGGAAACCCATACCGCGCGTGACCGGCTCGGGCTGCTGTTCGTCGGCTGTTTCCTGCTGGTTGCCTATTTCCTGAACTCGCAAAGCCTGGCGATGGCCGGCTACATGGTCTTCGCCGCCGGCGCGCTGATTGCCGCCATGATAGCCAATACCCAACCCATGCCCGATCTGCGCGCCACACTCGGCACAACGGGGCGTTTATTGCTGCAAGCGTTACCGCTGGCGTTGTTGCTGTTCGTGCTGTTTCCGCGGCTGCAAGGTCCGTTGTGGGGTTTGCCGCAACAGAATACCGCTCAATCCGGTTTGTCGGACCGCATGAGTCCGGGAGATTTCAGCCAGATCACCCTGTCCAACGAGATCGCCTTCCGGGTCGAATTTGCCACGCCGGCTCCGAGTCCGAGCGTGCTTTACTGGCGTGGCCCAGTGCTCTGGGATTTCGATGGCCGTACCTGGCAAACCCGACTGTCCGTGCCGCCCGACCCGATCCGTGCCGAGGGCGTTCGCCAGCCGTTGAGTTACGCCATCACGCTGGAACCGCACCGGCAGCGTTGGCTGTTTCTGTTGGGATTGCCGCGTGAACGCCCTCCCAGCCTGCCCGGAATGGAATCGACCCTGGGGCCGGACCTGCAATGGCTGAGCAAAAACCCGCTCAACCAACGTTTGCGTTATCAGATCGAGGCGGATCTCGACTATCGACTCGACGCACACGGGCTGAGTGCGGCCACCCGCGCCAGAACACTGGCATTGCCGCAGGGCAACCCGCAAACGCGGACTTTGGCGGCGCAATGGGCAAGCACGCATGGCGACGGCCAAGCCATTGTCGACCAGGCTCTGAACCTGTTTCGCAATGAAGCTTTTTTCTACAGTCTGAAGCCACCGCTGCTGGGTGAAAACAGCGTTGATGATTTCCTCTTTGTCAGCCGACGGGGTTTCTGTGAACACTACGCCAGCGCTTTCGTTGTGCTGATGCGCGCCGCCGGCATACCGGCGCGGGTAGTCACCGGTTATCAGGGTGGCGAACGTAATCCGTTGGGCGATTACTGGATCGTGCGCCAGCGCGACGCCCACGCCTGGGCCGAAGTCTGGCTGGAAAACCAGGGCTGGACACGCGTCGATCCAACGGCTGCCGTTGCACCGGATCGGGTCGAACGTGGACTGGATGCCGCGCTGCCGGCGGGCGAACGTCCCGCCGGCCTGATGACCCTGAACGCAAACTGGCTGATGCCGCTGCGTCAGAGTTGGGACTTGATCAACAACCAATGGAATCAATGGGTACTCGGCTACAACCAGGATCGCCAACGGCAATTTCTGGCGCGCCTGAATCCATTTCTGGCCACCTGGCAAGGCATGGCCTGGGGGCTGGCGGCCGCGGGCGGCGTGCTGATGCTGGCGCTGGCGCTGGCGGTGCTGGCGATACCGCGAATGGCCGGCAAGACATCCGATCCAGCCAGCCGGCTATACAACCGCTTCTGTCGACACTTGCGGCGCGCCGGCATCGTGCGCGGCGAGGCCGAAGGCCCGGCTGATTTCGCCCGCCGCGCCGCAGTGCTGCGCCCCGATCTGGCCGACTCTATCCAGCAAATCAGCCAGCTCTATCTGGGATTGCGCTATGGCGATTCAGACCGGGCAAACCTGCTCGAACTGAAACGACTGATCCGCCGGTTCCGTTTCCAGAAGCCTGGACACTGAATGTATCGTCAACGTTGAAGCGGTCAATGAATTTGGGGCTGCCTGTCGTGAACAACACATCCGGATTGGGGGCATCCCCGCATCACTTGCTTCATTAGCCCTTCTTTATATTGATAATTCCAATACTCAGCATTGAAATTGACCCTAAGTAGCGCTGGCTCGATAATCCGTGTGCTCAAGCACGCCTGTTGCGGGTGTTATTGTCACTGAAAACACTTATTGATTTCCGGTACGCTCATGGCGGCTCAACTGTCCGCCGGCGCTCAATCCGGCCCCTTTCGGAGAACCCCTTTTCATGCCGAATTCCCTGCCTGCGCATTTGCCGGATAGCGACCCCCAGGAAACCCGCGAGTGGCTTGACGCCCTTGCCGCTGTCATCGAAGAAGAAGGCGTTGAACGCGCCCATTACCTGCTGGAAAAACTGATCGACAAGGCGCGCCGCTCCGGCGCCTACCTGCCGTACAACGCCACCACGGCCTATGTGAACACCATCCCGGTACACAAGCAGGAAAAGCACCCCGGCGATGTCGCCATGGAGGGCCGCATCAAGGCGCTGATCCGCTGGAATGCGGTGGCCTGCGTGATGCGCGCCAACGAGAAGGCGCCCGGGGTCGGCGGCCATATCGCCAGTTTCCAGTCTTCCGCCACCTTGTACGACGTCGGCTTCAACCATTTCTTCAAGGCGCAGACCCCGGAACACGGCGGCGATCTGGTCTATTTCCAGGGTCATGCCTCGCCCGGCGTCTACGCCCGCGCCTACATCGAAGGCCGCATCAGCGAGGAACAGTTCGCCAACTTCCGCCAGGAAACCGGCGGCGACGGCATTCCGTCCTACCCGCACCCGTGGCTGATGCCGGATTTCTGGCAGTTCCCGACGGTGTCGATGGGCCTGGGGCCGATCACCGCGATCTACCAGGCGCGCTTCCTGAAATATCTGCACGACCGCGGCATTTCCGACACCTCCGGCCGCCATGTCTGGGCTTTCCTCGGCGACGGCGAGACCGACGAACCGGAAACCCTGGGCGCCATCACACTGGCCTCGCGCGAGAAACTCGACAACCTGATCTTCGTCGTCAACTGCAACCTGCAACGCCTGGACGGCCCGGTGCGCGGCAACGGCAAGATCATCCAGGAACTGGAAGCGGCCTTCCGTGGCGCTGGCTGGAACGTGCTGAAGGTTATCTGGGGTTCGTACTGGGATCCGCTGCTGGCGATGGACAGCAAGGGCATCCTGCGCCAGCGCATGGAGGAATGCGTCGACGGCGAATATCAGAACTTCAAGGCCAAGGGCGGCGCCTACACGCGCGAACATTTCTTCGGGAAATATCCGGAACTGAGGGAAATGGTCGCAGCGATGTCGGACAGCGACATCTGGCGCCTGAATCGCGGCGGGCACGACCCGCACAAGGTCTATGCCGCCTACGCGGCTGCAGTGAATCACACCGGCCAGCCGACCGTGATTCTGGCCAAGACCGTCAAGGGCTACGGCATGGGCGCTTCCGGCGAAGCGCAGAACCCGACCCACCAGCAGAAGAAGATGGACCTGGATTCGCTGCGCGCCTTCCGCGACCGCTTCGACATTCCGATACCGGACAGCGATCTGGAACATCTGCCGTTCTACAAACCGGCGGAAGACAGCCTGGAAATGAAATATCTGCGCGCCCGCCGCGCCGCACTGGGCGGCTATCTGCCGACCCGCCTGAGCAAGTCGGCGCCGCTGCAGGCACCGCCGCTGACCACCTTCCAGGCAATGCTGGAAGCCACTGGCGAACGCGAGATTTCCACCACCATGGCCTTCGTCCGCCTGCTCACCACGCTGCTGCGCGACAAGACGCTGGGTCGCCATATCGTGCCGATCATCCCCGATGAAGCCCGTACCTTCGGCATGGAAGGCCTGTTCCGCACCGTCGGCATCTATTCCTCGGTCGGCCAACTGTACGAGCCGGTCGATTCCGACCAGGTCATGTACTACCGCGAAGACAAGGGCGGCCAGATTCTGGAGGAAGGCATCAACGAAGCCGGCGCATTCTCGTCCTGGATCGCCGCCGCGACGTCGTACAGCACCAACAACGTGCAGATGATCCCGTTCTACATCTACTACTCGATGTTCGGCTTCCAGCGCATCGGCGACCTGGCCTGGGCCGCCGGCGACAGCCGCGCACGTGGCTTCCTGCTTGGCGGCACCGCCGGTCGCACCACGTTGAACGGCGAAGGTCTGCAGCACGAGGACGGCCACAGCCATCTGCAAGCGGCGATGATCCCGAATTGCATTGCCTACGACCCGACCTTCCATTACGAACTCGCGGTAATCATCCAGGACGGCATGCGCCGGATGTTCCAGGAACAGGAAGACGTGTTCTATTACCTGACGGTGATGAACGAAAACTACAGCCACCCGAGCCTGCCGAAGGGCGCCGAGGCCGGCATCCTGAAGGGTTTGTACCGGCTGAGTGAAGGCGCCAAAGGCAAAGGCAAGACGAAGAAACCCCGTGTTCAACTGATGGGTTCCGGCACCATCCTGCGCGAAGTCATCGCCGCCGCCGAACTGCTGGAAGCCGACTGGGGCATCGCCGCCGATGTCTGGAGCGCGACCAGCTTCAACGAACTGCGCCGCGAAGCGCAGGAAACACATCGCTGGAATCTGCTGCATCCGGATGCGTCGCAGAAACTGAGCTATGTCGAGCAATGCCTGGACGCCACCGAAGGCCCGATCATCGCCTCCACCGACTACATGCGCGCCTTCCCGGACCAGATTCGGACTTATGTGAAACGCCGTTTCGTGACATTGGGCACCGATGGTTTCGGCCGTTCCGATTCCCGCGAAGCGCTGCGCAAATTCTTTGAAGTCGATCGCCACTATGTCGTACTCGCGGCGTTGAAAGCGCTGGCCGACGACGGCGTGTTGCCGGCATCGAAAGCGGCGGAAGCGATCAAGAAATATGCCATTGACGCCGACCGGCCGAATCCGGTCAACGTTTAAGGAGACGAGAAGATGACAATCAAGGAAGTTCTCGTCCCCGATATCGGCAGTTTCAAGGATGTCGAAGTCATCGAAATCATGGTCAATGTCGGCGACCAGATCGCCACCGACGCCGCCTTGATGACGGTCGAATCCGACAAGGCCGCGATGGATATTCCCGCGCCGTTCGGCGGCATCGTCAAGGAACTCAAGATCAAGGTCGGCGACAAGATATCCGCCGGTTCGCTGGTGCTGATGCTGGATACCGCGGGTGAAGTCACGGCAAGCAGCAGTGCGCCGGTGGTCAAGTCGTTCACGCAGCCGCAAGCCAGCAGCGTCTCGGCCGTGCCGCCGCCCAGCCACCCCGCACCGGAAGTCCCCGCCCACATTCCGCCCAAGCATCGACCCGACCCGGTCGCCGCGCATGCGGAATTCGCCAGCGGCAAACCGGCGCACGCCAGCCCGTCAGTACGTCGTTTTGCGCGCGAGCTGGGTGCCAACCTGGGCCAGATCAAGGGCAGCGGCCCGCGTGGCCGCATCCTCAAGGAGGACGTGCAGAACTGGATCAAGACGGAACTGGCCAAGCCCACCGGCGAAGCCATCGGCCTCGGTTTCCCGCCGGCACCGATCATCGACTTCGCGAAATTCGGTGAAGTCGAGCGCCAGGCGCTGCCGCGCATCAAGAAACTCTCCGGCGCCAACCTGCACCGCAACTGGGTCAGCGCGCCGCACGTCACCCAGTTCGACGAGGCCGACATCACCGATCTGGAAGACTTCCGCAAATCCATGCTGGACGAAGCCGCCAAGCGCGGCGTCAAGCTGACGCTGCTGGCGTTCCTGATGAAGGCGGTGGTCAACGCGTTGCGCACCTACCCGACATTCAACGCCTCGCTCTCCGCCGACGGCGAAAATCTGCTGCTGAAAAAATATTTCAATGTCGGCTTCGCCTGCGACACGCCGGACGGACTGGTGGTCCCGGTGGTCCGCGATGTCAACAAGAAGGACGTCATGGAAATCGCCAAAGAGTTGGCCGAGATGTCCGAACTGGCGCGCGAACGCAAGCTCAAGGTCGATGCCATGCAGGGCGGCTGCTTCACCATCTCCAGCCTGGGCGGCATCGGCGGCACCATGTTCACGCCGATCATCAACTGCCCGGAAGTCGCCATCCTCGGCCTGTCGCGCGCCGACTGGAAGCCGGTGTGGAACAAGACGAGCAAGAGCTTCGAACCGCGTTTGATGCTGCCGCTGTCGCTGTCCTACGACCATCGCGTCATCGACGGCGCCGACGGCGCGCGCTTTACCAGTCATCTGCGGCTGATGCTGTCCGATGTAAGGCGGTTGCTGTTGTGATTCCCTTTGCCGTCATTCCGGCGCAGGCCGGAATCCAGATCGACGACTGACTGGACCCCGGCCTTCGCCGGGGTGACGAGTGAAGCAAATTACTGTTTCGCCCGGATCGAACCCCACCCCATTCGAGATCGAACCATGAGCCAAAGCACAGAAATCAAAGTCCCCGACATCGGCGGTTTCAAGGACGTCGCTGTCATTGAAATTCTGGTCAACGTCGGTGACACGCTCGCCAAAGACGCCGCGCTGATCACCGTCGAGTCGGACAAATCGGCGATGGACATCCCCTGCCCGCAAGCCGGCGTCGTGGAAAAACTGTTGGTCAAGGTCGGCGACAAGGTGTCGGAAGGCACGCCGATCATGCTGCTCAGCTCCGCTGGCGAGGCCGTGATGCAGGTTGCAACTCCGGCCCCTCCCCCGCCTGCGGCTGCCGCCGCACCGACTGCCGCGCCTGTCAGCGCCGCAAGCCCCCTGCCCGCCGCCGATCTGCACGCCCAGGTCGTCGTCCTCGGCGCCGGCCCCGGCGGCTACACCGCCGCCTTCCGCGCCGCCGATCTCGGCTTGCAAGTTGTGTTGGTCGAGCGTTATCCCGACCTCGGCGGCGTCTGTCTCAACGTCGGCTGCATCCCGTCGAAAGCCCTGCTGCACACCGCCAAGCTGATCACCGAAGCGGAAGAAAGCGCCGAACACGGCTTGAGCTTTGGCAAACCGAATATCGATCTCGACAAGCTGCGTGACTGGAAAGCCAACGATGTCGTCGCCAAGCTGACCGGCGGCCTGGCGCAACTGGCCAAACAGCGCAAGGTCACCGTTGTGCATGGTGTCGCGCAGTTCAGCGGCCCCAACAGCCTGCAAGTCACCGGCACGGATAGCGCGGTGAAGACCATTTCCTTCGACAACGCCATCATCGCCGCCGGTTCGCAGGTCATCAAACTGCCGTTCCAGCCGGACGACCCGCGGGTCATGGACAGCACCGGCGCGCTGGCGCTGGCCGACATCCCGAAACGCCTACTGGTCATCGGCGGCGGCATCATCGGCCTGGAGATGGGCACGGTGTATGACGCGCTTGGTTCGAAAGTCACCGTCGTCGAACTCGGTGGCCAACTGGTTCCCGGCTGCGATGCTGATCTGGTGCGCCCGCTGGCCAAGCGCATGGAAAAACGCTTCGAGAAAGTTCTCCTCAACACCGGCGTTACCGGCATGGAAGCAAAGAAGGACGGCATCCACGTCACGCTGAAAGCTGGTGAAACCAGCAGCACCGACGTATTCGACCGGGTGCTGGTCGCCATCGGCCGGCGTCCGAATGGCAAAACGATCAACGCTGAAGCCGCCGGCGTCGCCGTGGATGAACGCGGCTTCATCGCGGTCGACAAGCAGATGCGCACCAACGTGCCGCACATCTACGCCATCGGCGACATCGTCGGCCAGCCGATGCTGGCGCACAAAGCCGTGCACGAAGGCAAGGTCGCGGCGGAAGTCATCGCCGGACACAAGGTGGAATTCCAGGCTCTGGTGATCCCGTCGGTGGCCTACACCGATCCGGAAATTGCCTGGGCCGGCGTCACCGAGAACGAAGCCAGGGCGAAAGGCCTGGACATCCACAAGGGCGCCTTTCCCTGGGCCGCCAGCGGCCGTGCGCTGTCCATCGCCCGCACCGAAGGCATGACCAAGCTGATCATGGACAAGGAGTCCGGCCGTGTCATCGGTGCCGGCATCGTCGGTGTCAACGCCGGCGAATTGCTGGCTGAAGCCGTGCTGGCGATCGAAATGGGCGCCACGGCGGAAGACATCGGCCTCAGCATCCACGCCCACCCGACGCTGTCGGAAACCCTCTGCTTCGCCGCCGAAATGGCAGAAGGCACGATCACCGATCTGTTGCCGCCGAGGAAGAAGTAAGCCCTTCAGCATGTCAGACCTTCCTGCCGAACTCGCTACCCAGTCGGTTCCAACCTGGGCGCGCTGGCTGGCGCAGGATGAGGACGGCGCCTGGTGGGCGTATGAAGCCGAACCCAACCAGCAGCACAACGGCTGGTACGAAAACGAAGTCGGCCGCATCCAGCGACTCGACGTCACTGCACCGCCAGGCGATTGGCGCATCATGCTGATCCGGCTTTCAATTGACTGACGGCCCGTCCATGGCCACATCAAGGCTCTCGGGCATTTATCAATGATCGCTATTGAAATATGTCTGTTGCGCGCCAGCCCGGCGGGCAACATCATCCGCGCCTGATATCAGACAGCAGGAGACAGGCATGACCGATTCGTTCGCAGCGCAGGCGATTCCCGCGGGAGATTGGGACGCCCAGGTCGCCATCATCGGCGGCGGCCCCGGCGGCGAAGATTGCGCGCGCGACCTGGCCGATCACGGCATCAAGGTGGTGATGATCAACAACGCGCCGCTGCCCGGCGGCGAATGTCTGTGGCGCGGCTGCATACCGTCGAAAGCCTGGCGGCATGCTGCCGATGTGATCCGCGACCGCGCCAACGACCCCGACAAGGGCGTGATCGGCACGCAATCGCCGAGCCTGGATTGGGCAACGCTGGAAGCGCACCGCAAGGGCATTCTGCGAACCCGCGGCGAACTCGCGTTGAAGGCCGACAAGAGCGTCAAGATCGATGTGCGCCACGGCTTCGCCTCGTTCATCGATGCGCACACCCTGAACATCATCGGCCCGGATGGCGCCGAATCGACGCTGAGCTTCGGCGCGGCGGTGATTTCCACCGGCGCTCCGCCGTTCATTCCGCCGATCCCCGGCGCCCGCGAAGCGATCGCCGGCGGCGGCGTGCTGACCTCCGACACGATCTGGTCGCTGCCGGCGCCACCGCGTCGCCTGGGCATCATCGGCGGCGGCGTGATTGGTGTCGAAATGGCGCAGATCTGGTGCGACTTCGGCGCCGAAGTACGCATGCTGGAGGCCAGGGATCGCATCCTGGCCGAGATCGAGGCAGACATCGCCAAACAACTCGGCACGCTACTGGCCGGCGAATTTCCCATCGTCACCGGCGCGACGATTCACGAAATCTCCGGTCAGCCGGACAGCATGCGCATCAAATACAGCGATGCCGCGGGCAATCCGGGGGAATATCTGTGCGACTACGTGCTGATCGCCACTGGCAAACGCCCGCATACCGCCCGGCTGAATCTGCAATCGGTCGGCGTCGAACTCGACGGCGCGGCGATCAAGGTCGATGCCTGTTGCCGTACCAATGTGCCGCATATCTACGCGGTCGGCGATGTCATCGGCGGCTACATGCTGGCGCATACGGCGGCCGCGCAGGGCCGCGTGGCGGCGCACAACCTGCTCGGGAAAACCCTGGAATATCACCCCGAATTCGATTGCGGCGTCACCTTCAGCCGCCCGCAAGCCGGTTTCGTCGGCCTCTCGGTGGCTCAGGCCCGGGCCCAGGGCATCGACGCGGTGGAAGCCCGGATGCCGATGGGCATCGATGCCAAAGCCATGATCACCCTGGAAACCCAGGGCATGATCAAGCTGGTCGCCGACCAGGCCAGCGGTCGCATCATCGGCGCGCATTTCCTGGCCGACCATACCGACACGCTGATCGGCGCGGCGGTGATGATGGTGGCGGGCAGGATGACGCTGACCCAGGTTGCCCAGGCGATCTTTCCGCATCCGACGCAGACCGAAATCTTCGGCGATCTGGCGCGCAGACTGCTCGCCCGGCTGCGGCGATTGAACCGGCAGTAGTTCCGTGTACAACACGCCTCAGCCCACTTCCAGCAATTCGTCCCACTGCGTCGTGTAGGCCGGCGACTTGCGCTCGCGCTTCATGCGCCAGCCCTGTCGCATACCTTCCGCCGCCGAGCGCAGCGTGCCGCTGCCATAGGTGGCGTTGATGCTGTCCATCACCTGCATCAACTCGGCGCGATTTTCGTTGTTCGAAAACAAGCCCAACTGCGCCTGCCCGCGCGGACGCAGGTCGAGCAAGGCGATGCCGGCTTTCTGATAGGCGAATCCGGGCTTGTAGATGCGACGCAGACCCCAGTGCGCGGCGCGGATCAGGCGCGGCGTGTCGTCGCTGGCTTCCGGCAGCGGGATGGTCAGGCTGCGCTGGTATTGCGGCGCGTTGTCCTTGAACGGATTGGTGCGGATATAAACCTGCAGCATGCCGGCCAGCGAACCCTGCCGACGCAGTTTCTCCGCCGCCCGGCCGACATACAGCGCCACCGCTTCGGCCAGACTGGGCAGGTCGTAGACATAAGCGCCGAACGAGCGCGACGACATGATCTCGCGCTTGTTCGGCGCCACCGCCTCCAGGCTCAGGCAGGACACGCCGTTGAGTTCGCGCACGGTGCGTTCCAGCACCACCGAAAACGCTTGGCGCAGCGTTTCCGGATCGGCCCGGCGCAAATCCTCCACCGTCTGGATACTGCGCTGGCCGAGCTGTTCGGTCAGCCGTCGACCGACGCCCCAGACTTCGTTGACCGGCAACGCGGAGAATACGCGGGCGCGTTGACCTTCATCGAGCCGGGTCAGATCGCAGACGCCCTCCTCACCTGCCAGATGCTTCTTGGCGCAATGGTTGGCCAGCTTGGCCAGCGTCTTGGTTTGGGCAATGCCGACGCAGACCGGAATGCCCACCCACTGCCGAACCTGTTGCCGCATGCGTTGCGCGTAATCGACCAGATCGCGCCGCGCGAAGCCGTCCAGGCCCAGAAAACACTCGTCGATGGAATACACCTCCTGTTCCGGCGAATAGGCGGCCAGCACGTTCATCATGCGGCTGCTCATGTCGGCATACAGGCTGTAGTTGCTGGAAAACGCCCGGATGCCGTGCTGTTCCGCCAGTTCGCGAATCTGATACCAGGGCACGCCCATCTTCACGCCAAGCGCCTTCACCTCGTTGCTGCGCGCCACCACGCAACCGTCGTTGTTGGACAGCACCACCACCGGCGTGTGCGCCAGGGCCGGGTTGAACACCCGTTCGCAGGAAACGTAGAAATTGTTGCCGTCGATCAGCGCGTACATGGCGGAGTACCGCGTAGGAGCGAGCTTGCTCGCGATTGAGCCGCTGGCGCGAAGTACACACATCGCATCGCGGGCGAGTCCGCTCCTACGGCAGCGGATGCGAAGCTCATCGCACCGTATGCACGGAACTGGTCACCACGCCCCAGATGCGCAGTTCCTGGCCTTCCTTGAAGCGGATCACCGGATAGGCCGGGTTGTCCGGATGCAGTTCCGGCGCACCGTCCCCCAGACGCAGCCGCTTGATGGTCAGCGCGCCATCGACCTCGGCCACCACGACGCTGCCGTCCTGCGCCTCGATGGAACGATCGACGACGATCAGATCGCCGGGATGGATGCCGGCGCCCTGCATCGAATCGCCCTTGACGCGCAGGAAATAAGTCGCTTCCTGGCGCTGGACCAATAGTTCGTTGAGATCGAGGCGCGCTTCGACGTAATCATCCGCCGGCGACGGGAAGCCGGCCGGGATGCGGCTGGCGAACAGCGGCAGCGGCCGGCGTGCAGGCGCTGCGGCGGGAAGGATGCAATCGCGATGCAGCATGGCCGCTCAATAACGCCGGAAACTGCCGGTCACCACGCCGTAGATTTCCAGTTGCCCTTCCGGCCGGATCGGCGCGTAGGCCATGTTGCCCGGCTTCAGGTAGTAACCACGCGCGTCCTGCGCCAGATATTTGACGGTGAACTGGTTGTCGACGATGGCCACGACGATGTCGCCCACCCGCGCCGGCGCAGCGCGATCCACCACCAGATTGTCGCCTTCCAGCAGCCCGGCATCCTGCATCGAATCGCCGCGCACGCCGAGCAGCACGGTGCGGCTCGGCTGGCGCACCAGATAGCGGTCGATGGCGATGCTGTCCTGGCCGGTATCGTTGGCCGCCTGCGGCAGACCGGCGCGTACGGTATCCACCAGCGGCCGCGCGAAGAAATCCTCGCCCGGCGCCAGACGCCGGTCCGGCGTGCGCTGAAGCAACCCGGCTTCGGCCAGGCGGTCGATCAGCGCCGAAACCGACGACTTGGAACGCAGACCAACCAGTTCGCCGATGCGCGCGTAGGACGGCAGCGCACCGTGCGCGGCGTAGTAATCCTGGAGTTGGGTGAGGTAGTCGAAGTCGGTGGGCATGGCAGTCTCTATCGAACGATCGTTCGATAGAGACTAGGGCGGTTGAGGGCTGGCGTCAATGGGTTGTGCACGTACTGATCCATGCTGGGCAATACGCAATCCTGCTTGCGGCCAGGACCGAAAATGGTTATACAAAAATATAACTTTCATATGGGGGATCTATGCATACAACCAATCTGCGCAAGGTTGGCGGTTCCGTCATGTTGGCTCTCCCGCCGGCGTTTCTGGATCAATTGCATTTGCAAGTTGGCGCTACTGTCGGCGTATCCATTGCCGATGGCTGTTTAGTGGTCGATCCCAAGCCTCGGCCGCGCTACACGCTGGCAGAACTGCTCGCTGTCTCCGATTACTCGCAACCGCAACCGGCTGCAGAGCGGGAGTGGGTCGATGCACCTGTCGCAGGCGGCGAACTGATATGAAGCGGGGCGACATCTATCTGGTGTCGCTTGATCCGAGCGAAGGGCACGAACAGCGTGGCAGCCGTCCGGTTCTGATCGTGTCGCCGGAAGCGTTCAACACAGTCACGAAGTTGCCGGTAATCTGTCCGATCACCAACGGCGGCGACTTCGCACGTCGCCCTGGATTTGCGGTCCCTGTGACAGGCATCAAGACCACTGGTGTCATTCGCTGCGATCAACCGCGTGTACTCGATCTGGCTGCCCGCAACGCCCGCAAGGTGGACACCTTGCCCGCGCCGCTCATGGATGAAGTGCTGGCAAAGATCGCCACACTCTTCGAGTAAACCCATCGGGCTGCGGTACGGATGGAATGATGGGTTTCGCTATCGCTCTACCCATCCTTGTATTGTTCTTACGCATGTTGACCTGTCGATCAAAGAGTTTGCGCGGGAAGGATTCCCCGGGGGGCGTAGCCAACCGGGGAATCCTTCCCGCGCGG
>Ga0208244_101225_pt1 | contig 15285 bp, 9 predicted proteins | sample SubbioCR12Aug_5A_FD_184828 | JGI IMG/M metagenome (GOLD analysis project Ga0208244, IMG submission 184828) | Serpentinite rock and fluid subsurface biosphere microbial communities from McLaughlin Reserve, California, USA - CR12Aug_5A (SPAdes) | ecosystem: Environmental > Terrestrial > Deep... | reverse complement strand
CGCGGGTTCGAGCCTTCTCAACTCTCCTGATGCCTTTGATGCTTTCCTCCATTGTCGAGAGTATTGAGAGAGGGATTGCCCTGGAGTTGAGAGGATACCACTCAGAGTCGGCTGTGGCAGTCGGCAGAGCCAGAGGCTCCGAGCGGATGTTTTCGCGAAGGACCGCGCTTTTTCTTCTTCTCACGATTATTATGGTTGTCCTGAAGGTTGTGGTATGGCTAATTCAATAACCCTCGACCGATTCAGCTACAGTTATCCGGGTTCGAAGGAGTTTGCGCTGGAGAATGTCTCGTTTTCTGTCCGCCGGGGAGGAATCTGTGCGGTCCTAGGAGCTTCCCAGGCGGGAAAGACGACTCTGCTGTATGCACTAGCCGGCGTACTTGGGTCGCATTTCGCAACTGGGAGAGCCGAGGGGAGGATTTCAATGGGCGAAAGGGACTTCGATGGGCTGCCACCGAAGATCATGTTTCCCGAGGTCTCGCTCGTTCTTCAGGAATCCGCGATCCAGATTACCGGATTCCGGAGCACGGTCCGCGAAGAAATCGCGTTCACCCTCCAGAATCTCGCCGTTCCGGAGGAAGAGCAGTTGGGTCGAATCGGTGATGCATCCAGAATTCTTGCGATTTCGCATCTCCTCGAGAGGAATCCACGCGAACTATCAGGGGGAGAGCTTCATCGTGTCGCCATTTCAGCAATCCTCGTTGGGCAACCGGCGATTCTCCTTCTCGACGAACCTGCCCGCTCACTCGACTCAAATTCAATTTCACTGCTGGCAGCCGCTCTGCATGACCTCAGGCAAAGACAGACAACCATATTGACTGATTGTGAGTTAGAACTGCCGCTTCAATTGGCAGAACAATACGTGGTTCTTGATCGAGGGAAGCTGGTGTTCGACGGATCCCGGAAGGAGTTCATGAACTTAGTCGATCAGTTCCAGGGTCTGTTGCCTGTCCGGGAGTGGCTGGAGATCCGGGAAGAGATTCGATCAAACCGTGCTGTCATGGATACGATACCTCAAAGAATCCACCGCTTCCTGCCATGAAACCTGTGCCCATGAAGGTTGCACCCGAGAAACCTGCAGTAGAAGTCCGCAATGTGAGTTTCTCATATGGGAGCACGCCCACCATTTCCGAGCTCAATTTTACGTTGGGAGTGGGGGAAATCTTGCTTGTCGTCGGTCCCAATGGGGCAGGAAAGAGCACATTGTTGAAGCTTCTTAATGGGATACTCAGACCAGAGAGCGGCGAAATTGTTATCCAGGGTAAGCCGAGTCGTGCCCGACAAACAGCCGATATTGCCAGATCGTTGGCGGTGACGTTTCAGGATCCGTCCGACCAGCTCTTTGCCAAATCAACCTATAAAGAACTTGAATATAGTTTGGTTAATTCATATGGAGACAGTGAATTATCCTCTATCGATAAAACACTTTCTATGTTAAATCTCATCCCTTATTCGCATAAGCATCCGTACGATTGCCCGTTCGCCGTTCGCAAGCTTATTTCCATCGCTTCGGCTATCGTCTCGCGGGCCCCGATCTTAGCATTTGATGAACCGACAGCTGGATTGTCCGAATCGGAGCATGCTCCCTTTGTCGCCGCGCTCGACTCGTTGCGCAAGGCTGGTCGATCGTTTGTGATCGTCTCGCACGATCTCAGGACGTTTCTCCCGCTTGCCGCGAGCGCTCTCGTCCTCCGCGACGGCAAAGCGAGATACCATGGCAGCATAAGAGATCTGCTCACGGACGACCGAACGCTTCGAGCGGCCGGATTGCGGCTCCCACAGAGCCTCCGATTGAAGCGCTATGTCCGATTGCCACTCATTACGCAGGAAGACCAACGTGATAACTCTTGATCCCTCTTCCCTATCGAAGACGGAGATGTATTTTCTCCTGACGGCCTCGATTATTCCCCGTCCTATCGCTCTCGTGACGAGCAAATCAGCCAGTGGAATCATCAATGCCGCACCGTTCAGCTTCTTCAATGCCGTGAGTGGCGATCCGCCGACCCTGATGCTGGCCATCGACAGACGGAATGGGGAGATGAAGGACACGTCCCATAACATCGTACATCACAAGGAATTTGTGGTCAATGTTGTAACGGAAGGAATAGCCACGCAGATGAATATCACCTCGGGGAATTATCCTCGAGCCGTGAGCGAGGTTCAGGAAGCAGGATTCACACTTATACCTTCGACCAAGATTTCAGTCCCACGTATTGCGGAAAGTCCCATCCATTTCGAGTGTATGTTGTCCCAACGGCTCGAAATCGGCAACGGCCCAACCGATCTCATTCTCGGCGAGATTTTCCTCATGCATGTCGACGACAAGATGTTCGATGCGGGTCGGATTGATCCGCGGAAGGTCCATGCGATAGGGAGGCTCTCCGGCAGCCAGTACTGCACGACGACGGAAATCCTTGAGATGCGTCGTCCCCCCTGACCTACTGGAATTCCGTCGAAAGGCGAAAGCGTAGGATTCGTTTTGTCCCCGCATCCGCGACGTAGAGCGTTCGATCAAAGAAGGCCAGCCCTGTCGGCTTGAGCATTCTCCCCCCCGTTCGCGCAAACCCAAATGATTCCGATTTGAATCGTCCCCGGCTATCGAATTTGATAATCGTATCCAGCGCTGCATCCGCAACAAAAATATCCCGCCGTCGTCCATCAACAACCACCGCAGACGCCTGCACAAACCGATTGGGTCGAATAAATTCAACATCCTTTTGCTCGGGTTTTGAGGGATCAAATTTCGGGAGCCACCCTTCGAAATCGGATGAACGCTGATATATCATCCAGATTGCTCCATACGCCACGCCAACAGAGTGCTGAATCAGAATGAAGTCTCTTGAGTTTGGAAATGCCGCGATTCCCGAGGGTTGATTGATATCGGTGATCCCTGAACCGGCTCGTGTGACAAGATCCCCTAAGGGGGTCACGAAGACGCTTTTCGCGTTGAACAAGAGGACGCGGCCGTCGGGATCGACGAAACTGCTATTATCAGGACCTTGTCGGACGGCTAGGAATTCATTGTCGGGGAGCGCAGCGACGCCCACAAATCTTCGCTTCGGTCGCGCAGTCTCCCGCCATATGGTATCCATGATCGCCGTCTCGATCTGATGCTTTGCCTGAGCGAGCTTGATCCGAAAGAGAGCGCCCACGGTATCTTTGCTCGCGGTCACAACAGAACCCCCCACCAAAAGATCGAGCCTCATATCCTGACTGATAGAGGTCGGTTGTGTGATCGGACGGGTACCAAGGATGTTCCCCGCGATGTTCATCATGATAATACGGTTATTCTCCGTGTCCGCGACATACATCAGCTGATCGTTTCCGATCAATAATGCGCCCGGAGTGCCGATCCCCTCAAACGCAGGAGTGATTTCCAGATACGTTGTATCTTCCACGGTAACGCCCGAGAGCGGATCCGGAAGCGAGCTGAGCGGAAATCGGCTTTCACATGCCGAAAGGATCACGATCGAGGCGAGAATGACAATCAAAGCTATGTTGAGAGACGCTTTCTTCATTCGTCTAATAAGACATCGAGAGCGATACCCGATGTGCTCCTCCAAGCTCGTTAAAATTTGTGTATCCGTAGTCAAATTGCGCTGTCGTGAATCCAAGTGAGACCCGCGCTCCCATCCCCAGGGAATAGTCATCACGGGATTTGGTATCACGGCCAAGAATCGATTCTCCGATCGTCCTCTTCACACCGAGTCGCAGATAGAGCCATTCCCTCCAGCTATACTCCACGCCAATCCGGACTTGTTCCGCGTTATCGTTCGGATGGTTCAACTGCACGGAACTGGAGATCTTTTGTGATTCATCGGCATACGGATCGAAGGCAAATCCTATTTTGAATACGGTTGGGGGAGAAAATGATTGGAAGGAATTTACTCTCTCCCCACTGAAGAGAGCAATATCGCCTTTTGGACTCACATCAGAGCCAAAATTCGAAACCACCACGCCGAAGCGCATCCCACCAAGTCCGATGTCGTAGTATGTCCCAAGATCGATGAGGACCGTTTCGATACGGAGCAGATGCAGGGATTCGCGGACATACCTTACAGTCGCCCCGAACGCAAAACGGTCGGTCATTCTTCTGGCATACGTCAGCCCAAGCGCCAGGTCGCTGTATCTGAAGTACTCTCCCGTCCCGAAGGGGCGGGTCTCGGTGGTTATCTCCATGTCATCCGTTGCAAGGGATATAATTGAAACTCCAAGTGCATCCGCTTGGGAAAGCTTATACGTCGCTCCCACGAAGTCGTGCTTCAAATCCACAAGCCATTCCGCATGCGAAACCATCACGCTGTTCCCCTGTGCGAGGGCGATTCCGGCTGGATTCCAGAAGAGCGAAGCCGCATCCTGTGAGTTGGCCACTACCGCTTCTCCCAATGCAGCCCCACGCCCGTCAATTCCAATCTTCAGGAATTGGAGCGCGGAGATGCCTGCCCGTTGTCCCCCCAGATTGGGGACAAGTTGAGCGCTTCCCTTCGAACAAAAAGCCAAGAGAAGCAACACTATGGAGATGGAGGATTTCATTGGATAGTCATATTAGAATCGAATTGAGACCCCAAACCGAAAACTTCGCGGCGCCTGATAGCGCGCGGGATTGTATGGGTATGGATCGACCGGCGCCTGAAGATCGGGATAATGGGGATCGTTCCAGCTGTTCGGCGTTGGCGTTCGCGTTCCGTCCTGTTGAGAGTATTCGTATGCCTCCCCTGTAACAGGGTTGAGGATTTGTGAATTCTTCGCGTTGAGTAGATTCTGGATCTCGATCGAGAAGATCAATTCGCCGACAGAAATGTCGATGTACTTTTCAAAATTCAGGTCGACAGTCATGATGTCCTTACCGACCCGCGTGTACGGATTCAGATTATCCTGTTTGTACAGCGGCCTCCCCGTCACCGCTTCTGTTCCAATCTGATAGTAGGGCGTATATCGTCGTCCCGATTGATAGAAGAACCGGAGATAGACGTTGTAGTTCTCAAGAATCCCCTTGCCAAAACCAAAGAAGGGGGCATTCTTCTGTGAGCGGAAGTTCAGCACTGCAGAGGCCTGGAAGGGCCTGTCCCACACCAGATACGATTCCTTGATTTTTTCCTCTTCGCCGAGCTGCACATTGAAGAGGGCCTCCGTCGCGGCAGAACTCTTCCCCGTTCCGATCGAGTACGAGGCGGAGAGGGCGGCACGCAACCAGCTGCCGACGCGAGTTTTGTATTCGATTTCCAATCCCCGGGAACGGGCGTAGTCGAGATTGATATAGGTCAGATAGGAGCCTGCCGAGAAGCGGGTCTGCTCGACGCGCACCGACTTCGCGGTGATGTAGTCAAAGATGTCTTTGTAGTACGCGGTAATACTCAGGACGTCGTTTGCGCTCAACTGATTCCGCAGTCCGAGCTCGTAGGCGACGGTTGTTTCGGGATTGAGGTTCGGATTTCCAATAACCTGAAACGTCGATCGGGCATTGCTGCGCAGGAGTTTGGAATAGACATATTGAGGGCGCGGGAATTTCGAAAAATGTCCGTACGAGAAAAACAGTGTTTGATTGTCCGTCACAGGATGAGCGATCGCAAGGCGCGGGCTGATTCTCCCCTTCCACCGTCGCCCCCCCAGGGAGTACGTATCCTGAAGATAACGCGCGCGGATAGTTGGACTAACCAACGACTGCGCATCATTCTGCACTGCGTCATCGACATATTTTCCGGGAAACCAATAGTCGAATCTGAGTCCCGCGTTGAGGATCATGCCGCTGAATGAAAGATTATCCTGAGCGTACACCGCCCCCAACGCGGGTTTCACAGAATAGATGTCGTTGTTGAATCCGAGCGGCTTCACCCACGGGGAAATGATATCCACCATTTGCATGTCTTGAAACCGCATCTCTATTCCGGCCTTGAACTTGTTTCGCTCGTCAAAGTGACTCGTGACGTCGAGCTTGAACGTATGTTCTTCCACGTAGTGGTCGCGCCAGACTGTCGGATTTCCTGTGTCATAGAATCCGTCCCCGGGAATGACTCCGACCGTATCAGTCCCCGTATTGTAGTATACGAGTGGGAACGTCACGATATCCTTCGGCTCCCGATATTCGTCCCAATATTTCCCGTTCGCATCCCCGCGCACATGAGCCGTGTAACGGCTGATGCGGAACTCATAAAACGTCTTCGGATTCAGCGTGTGGGTCCAGGTGATCGATTGCTGCCGGTTAATCTGCGTGAAAGTGTTCGCGCTGTCCGGGATATTCTGGAACAGAAATTGGTACCCCGGTTGCGGTTCCACCCGCTCAAGGGTCGTTTGAATAGTCTGCGTATTCTGATTGATCGAGACCGATTGAGAATACGAATATCCCAGTTTCTGCGTCGGCGTGATCTTCCACGTCACCTTTCCCAGACCTGAGTAGACGTTGCTCCTGCGCGGGGCATAGGCCTTCCCACCAAAGGTGGAGGAGTACAATCCCCCCGGCGTTTTGACGCTCCAGCCGATCTGTCTGCCGGACTGGTCGATAACCTCTACCCACCGCGTGTATCCATCGGTATAGTTGACGTTCAGCGTGCCGAAGATCGCCACCTTGCCGGGGAGTTCGATGCCGATCATTGGCAGCAATGTGCCCGTAATGTAGTCAGGACCGCTCAGGTAGAGCTCATAGATGTCGGTGTTGAAATTGGATCGGCTTTCGTCATTGAAGCCCAAATGATCCCGTTTCAACGATGCTCCGCCCGAATAGCGATCTGAGCCCTCTTTTGTCGTAAAGCTGACGACGCCGGACGTCGCCTGCCCGTATTCGGCGCTGTATCCCCCCGTAATGACTTCAACCTCCTGAATTGCCCCGGGAGGCAGTTGGATGCCAAACCCCGTGCCGGACAGTGGATCCTGCACAGAGACTCCATCGAGGAGAAATGCATTCTCGTAACTTCTGCCGCCGCGAATGTGAATCTGATCATCGGACTTCACCACCCCTACCTGGAGGGCCACGATATCGGCGACATTCTGAACGGCGGCCAGTGCAATATCCTCGCTCCTCACCGTTCGACGGCTCGATGTTTCTTCGATGTCAAAGAGCGGTCGATCTCCCACAACGACGATTTCCTGTCCGAGCGACAGCGCGGTTTCTTCCATGTCAACGTTCAGGCCGGTCTCACGCCCAACATCCACCTTTACTCCAGTGATTTGGACTGCCTTGTACCCCAGAAGTGTCACCTCAACCGTATATGTTCCGGGATTCATCCGCGGGATGATAAAGTTGCCGTTGAGATCCGAAGCAGCGCCATAGTAGGTTCCCTTGACAACGATGTTCACACTCGGGAGTCCCTCCTTCGTCTCTTTGTCGCGAACAAGTCCTTTGATCGTCCCATGAACTACAACCTGTGACCACGCGTCATTCACTCCGAGCAAGAGCACCAGCGATAGGATTGCAGCCCGTGTCCCTGTGCGGATGGTCAAGATGTCCAAAAGCCGTTTCATTGGTGTCCAAATTCCTCGACAAAGACCTTCGTGAGAAATGCCGAAACACCCCGCCCGCCGCGCAGCGTGCCGTTCAGGACATGGAGGGGCAATCCGAGAAACACAAATCTCTTCGCGTCATCGATCACGGCAAGATTTGGTCTTCCTGTATATCGGATCGGGATCCGTTCATCGGGCTGTAATCTGTAGACGTACCGGGCATCGGCGCGCCGGTAGATAGGCCGCAGGAAGAAGGTGTGATTGCTGATCGGTAGTCCCTGCACGCTCAGGGAATCAAAGACCAGCGTGGGGTAGATATTCCCTGCAACCGAGGAATCGGGCCACAGAACAAAATTCTGCGGCACACGCGTATCTCCCAGACTCGGCACCGCTGGATTTGGATTCGGTAGTGTGATGCTGCTGACGCTATCGAGGGGGGCAAAATCCACAAGCGAACCGCGCGGATCGGTAATTGTCGATGCGAACTCAGTTGAATAGAGAACTTTTCCCCCAGTCGCCGTGTAGAGATAGAGCGGAAACTGAGCGACGCTCAGACTCGGGAACTGATCGGTATACCAAAAGACATAATCGTAGAGCTTGAGAGTATGGACGAACGCAGGATTCAGAATCGGCGGAACCAGAACGCCCCTCCCTCCAATCGCCGTCCCTGATCGGATGTTCAACTCGTCGTAGTCGGCGAGCGTTCCTCCCGCAATTTTTGAAAAGGACTGACGGTAGAAAAGTCGCACTGCAATCGAATCAGATTTCTGATAGTCGCTGACCACGAGCAGTTTGCTTTTCGGCTTGCGGACGTACCAGATCCGCGGACTTTCCGGGAGCCGCGCGATAGGACTGCTATCTCCCGCAACATCTCGAACCTGCAGATAGAACACATTTGCAGCATTAAGTCTGAGTCCCGGTACTTTTCCCTGATAGCGCATGTTCGGGAAGGTCCCGCTGTGGACTTCCGCTTCCACTTCACCTGCGCTCGCATCACTCACGCTCCTCGGGACAAGCAGTGTGATCATGGTAATGTTTGCCGGGAGGCTGAACCAGCGCGTCGAATCTGTACCGTTCAACGCGATGCGATATGACGCGAGTGTCTGATCCCCATCGGGATCTGAACCCACCCATGAGAAGCTCGCCACCGTAAAGGTCGTCTCTGGTTGCTGGATTGTTTTCAGCGGATCAATAGGATCCTTCAAAAACCCGACTGTCGGAGGCGAATTCTTGATTGGAAACCGTTGCCGCGCCCCTTGCCGATCCATTGAACCATTGAGCTCCGGTAGAGGTACGTCACCGGCGTCGTTGATCCCATTCCCATTCTTGTCCCAATACGGGGTCAGAGAAAGCCGGACAGTCGCTCCCACCGGCAAGCCCTTGAACGTGTTATCGATCGCCCGGACCACGACGAGAAATGTCTCCGTCGAAGTCGTCAGGGGAAAGAGAACGGTGGTATCGGTCCGCGTCGTGAAGACATACGTCAACGTGTCCGGATTCGGCAAGACCGTCAGGCGCTGAGCAAAGCTGAACAAATATCCGACGACATACCCATCGGAGTCTTCCCCCCACCAGCGCAATTGCTGGCGGCTCACCGTCTGCGCCAACGTGGAATCCGGGAAGAGCCAGAGGAACGTCTTCGGAGCCACGTTTTCAATCGGTTTGTTCGGATAGTGTTTGGTGCACGATGGCATTCCCACCAGAAGCAGGAATGCCATGGCGTACACGAATACTTGACCAGCCGATATCATCAGGCCAGTCCGTTCCGAAACAATATGCTGAGAGCTATTCAACATGTTGCAGTTACTTGATGAGGATCATTCTCTTTGCCAGCGAAACACCCTCTGACTGAATTCGATAGAAGTACACGCCGCTCGGCAACTGTCTCGCGTCGAACTGCGCTGAGTAGCGTCCTGCGCTCTTATGTTCGTCGAGCAGAACTCTCACTTCCTGCCCCAGCATATTATACACCGACAATCTCACCATACCGGCCCGGGGGAGGTCAAATTGGATGGTCGTTGTCGGATTGAACGGATTTGGATAATTCTGCGCAAGTTCGAACGATCCGGGGGTGATTGCGTCATGTCTCGCCACAACACTTGTCGTGTACGTTCCGAAGTCCGTGTTTCCGCGTGGAACGAACTTATACCTGTTGTTTGCGTAGAACATTATCCCCTGAACAAAACTGAACTTATCGCCCAAAAAGAAGATCTTGTTTCCAAGCGTCGTGTCGCCGCGAACGTTCGAGAATGTGTTCATGCCGTCTCGTCTCACAAGAATCGAACCGCTTCCCGTCGTCGCAAATTCATATTCGGTTGGATCGGCAAACGTGGGATCAATGCTTATAATCGTCACATTATTGAATCGGACAAGCATTCCTTCCCACTGTTCGGCTGCAGGCGTCCCGTTGCCAACAGTCCGGTCGAACACACCGGTTGTCAGGACGACGGGCTGGGGCAGAGGCCGCCCGGTCGAATGCACCGTCACCGGATGCTGAATAAAGCCAAGACGCGTAACATCGAAGTTCTCCTGAACCGTCCCTGCCACCGAAATGCTGTCCCCTTTCTTCAAACGCGCTAACGTTGAATCAGCCCCAAAGAGCCAGAGGCCGTTCCAGGCAGAGTTGCCGGTCTGAATATACCACGCGTTCGTTCCCCCTTGAGCCGTGCTGATGGGCGATGTCCGGAGGTCGGAAGAATCGGCTGTCACGATTCCGGGAATTGTGACGACAGCACCGACATAGGGACTCCGACCGTTCAGGAATGGGGTCCATTGAACATCGTAGATCGTCAGCGGTCGATTCAGGACTGTGTAGAAGAATATTCCCTTCGAGGTGTCCCGCTCAACACCACCGAATGCGGAGCTGGCAAGGATCTGCGAGTTTCCAGCGGAATCGACAGCGCTCACAAAGTACTTCGCGAATGCGTTTGCCGCCTGCGGCGGAATTGATGCATGGTATGTCGAATCGTTCCCGACCATCCTCATCGTGTCAATGACGAATGGACCGTTGTTGATGCTTCGGCGCAGCAACACCCTCTCCAGCCTTGATCCTCCTGTCTGTCGAAACGCCCGAACACTGATCTTCGCAGTATCCGACGGTGAAACAATGATCGGAGTGCGTGTGTGTGTCGTGAGACTCGGCAGGATCTTGCCAATCTTCATATCCGTGGGATAGAGCGGGGCGAGACGGTAGCCGCGCTCATTTTCTGCTCCAGAGACCGTCGTGATCATCCCTCGAATTGTATCGATGATGGTTCCTACCACTGGGTTGGCGTACGTCGAGGCAGGGTCTCTCCAAGCGCGAAGCGTAAACCAGACTGAGGCATCATACGTTGATATCATATTGCCATCGGCATCCACCAGGTTTACAGTTCCGTTTGTCGCGTTCAATATTGAAGCCACCGTCAGGTTGGTGAATTGGACGACAGTACCCTCCCGCGGTTCGCCCGTGGAATATCGGATCGAGCCACCCGGAAATATCCCGCGATAGAAGTCACCAACCGACATAGGATACGCTGCGGGGACCGGCTCTGACCGCAGGATCGCGATCGATTGGGCGATTGGGACAAATTGGGTCAGGCTGTTCATCGAGGAAGCCGGAAATTCGTCGATGTACCCGCGGATCTTGATCACGTCTCCCCGTTCAACATTCAGGAACCCGCCGTTCTTGAGGGCAAGCGTGTCACCACTCGCTGCGCGCGCAAACATAGAAGACCAGATTCCATCTGTATTGCCTGGGTCTCTGAGCAGCATCGTGAATCCACCCCCGGTAAAACCAAGGAGACGCGCCGGTGTAACACATTGCGCAACAACGTCAACGGTCTCTCTCGGTGTTTTGTAAAAGGGAGAGGTCTGAAGCGTCCATCGCGCTGCGACACCGCCGATCTGATCGGCCACGAGAAGCGAATCGAGCGAAACCTGTTGAATCTGTTTGATTGTCACCGTCCGGTAAGGACCCTGGGCTGAGAGGGTACCTGCCGGAAGCGCAATAGAAAGAACAAGCAGCAAAACTCGTTTCATACATCCTCCGCTTTAGAGGGTGAGTGCTATTTTACGACTAGAAATTTTCCCGTCTTGATGTCTCCCGTTTCCAGATCCTTCACGCTGAACAAGTACAATCCGGAGGCAACGGCCTGATCATGTTTCGTAATCAGATCCCACGCGTGCTCACCTCCGGCGAACTGAATCTTCTGATCCCGTTCACCAAACCGCCTGAACCATTCAATGTCATCGCCCCGATACGTTTGGGCGTCGTGCTCCAGTTCCGCCACCACATCACCGGCGACAGTGTATATCGTGATCGTCGAGCGGGTCGGTAAATTATAGAAATATATTTTTCGCAGCCGCTCACCCGGACCATCCCAAAACGCACGCGCATAATAGGGATTCGGATAGACGCCAATATTCTTGCTTTGTTCGCGTGTGGATGGGGTTCCCGGCACAACCCGCACAAGCACCGGGGCGCTCTCGAGGATCGGCAGATTGTTGACCGGGTCTCCCCGATCAAAAGCAGATACACCATAGATGTATTGCCAGCCGTTCAAATGTGTCAGCTGTGTGTTTACCGGTGGAAAACGATACCAATACTTGTTCGTATCCCCCTCAAACGCTTTCGGAGTCGCGAGCTGAATGGCGGTGAATCCCGTATTGTAACCGACACTATTTCCCTTCCTATCGAACTCACCCACGAGTGAGAGAGTCAGCAGAAGACTTTCTGAGCTCAAAAAGTCCGCCCCCGGAGTAGAGCGGTAAATCCGATAGCCTTCGAAATCCTTCTCCTTCGTGATCGGGTCAACGGATTCTTCGGCCGATACTTTGTCCCAGTACACTGCGACGGATTGGTTTTCAACCACTGCTCTGACCCTCGGCTGACGCGGAGGAGATGGAAGCTGATACCGATCGAGCTTCCCGTTTCCGTTGAGATCTTCTCCGGGATCGAGTTTGTTGTTTCCGTTCAGGTCTTCCCCATCGTACGTTTGCTGAGCCCAATTCATGTTTGAGGAGAATGTTTTGCGCTGAGCGGGTGTGTCAAATCGTTCCGGATCACTCCCAAACTTCTTTGCGCAAACAACGGCAAGGACCACCTCTACCGACTCCCCCGGAGAGAGTGACTTGAACGGACCGACGCTCAGCAATGTTGTGATATTGTCCGGCCGCTCCCGCAGAAGAGTAATCTTGTCGAGGGGCATCGATTGTGACATCCTTGTGAAGCGACTCAAATAGCGATCGGAGTGGAAATCGTCGGAGGGGGAAAAATATGCGGGGTCCCCCTGACTGCTCCGAAATCGCCATGCGTTGTAATATGTCTGTCGATATAGGGATGCGAGAGAATCGATCCCGATGGGAAAGGGGGTCGCCCCCAGCAATTTCACGGCCACGTAGCTGTCTGCCGGAACACCCCCTGGCGTAGGATCATACTCAAATGTGTACATCGCACGGGCGAGCGAATCATAGCCGTTTCCTCCCCTATCGAAATAGCCCGACGTCCCCGGCCGCACGGCGTTCGTATTCCGCACAACGCCGTTATTCCACAGGCCGATATGCGCATCATCCAGAGTATCCCTCCCGGTGTTGGTGATCGTATACTTGATGATCGCAAAGAAATCCGCGAAAGGAAAATTCCACGCATAACTTTGTTGATTGATAGTGATTCCGAGCGGTTCATGAAGGAGAATCGAGTCGCCGGTTGCCGGCACACGAGTGTTCCGATCCGTGTACTCCGATATGAAATCCTGGTGACTGATCGCCTCGGGATGAAAGTATCGGGAATCAGGGATGGAAGACCGTTGATCAATGCGCCGGCCCAGTTCCGAGGTAAATTCATACCCCGTCCCCGATGAACCGGATCGGTCATTCACACCTGTCGAGACGAGTCGGAACCCCGTCTTGCGCGAGCGCGCTCCAACCCAGAGCCCTCCCTGATAAATGTGCTCGATCCGGGATCCTTTAGGATACTCACAGGAGGGTTGATTCGGCCAGTACCGGTTTCGCGTCCCAATCGTCCCGAAATTTGAGATCGTCAGCGCGATGTTCCCAACGTTCGTGAACTGTCTGTCATCGTCATCTGTCGTTTTCGACAGGGACTGAGCAGACGAGTAAGTCACTGGAAGAGAGAGGAAACAAAGCAGAGAGATGACGGGGAGCAGATGGAGTGTCAACTTCTGAGTCGTAAACATGCTGATTGAGGGTGTTTCGTTGAGACTGCGCCCATGGATGAGAGAAAGGCTCAGGAAACTCCGGATGGATTTCTATCTGCTATTGTGGCCTGGGAATGACTATTTGATCGCCAACGCGCAATCCATCAGACAGGTCGTTGAGCTCTTCGATCCGGCTCATGGGTACCCCGAAGTCCTTTGACAATTTCCAGAGTGAGTCGCCGGCTTTGACTCGATAGGTGAAGACCTCCGACGAGGCAACTTTTCCAGTTGGAATGCGAAGAAGCTGACCAACCAGGAGATTTTGTGAAGAAAGACTATTGAAGTCCATGATTGCCCGCACGGTTGTGCCGTATCGACCGGCGATTTGTGTCAGAGTTTCCCCTTTGCTTACGCGATGAGTCTCGGATCTCTCTGGCGGGGTCGATCTTCCACCATTGCTTCCCTCCGACGAGGGAGCGCCGATGATTTGCGTCCGTACATCGGGTCGACTGAAGATATCGAGCGATTGACCGGGATAGATCGCACTCCCCCGAAGCTTGTTCCACGCTTTCAAGTCTTCCACAGAGACTCCCTGTGCCCTCGCTATTCCTTCCAGTGTGTCTCCGGGGCGAACCACGTATTGCGAAAAACCAGTGGCAACGTGGGCGGTAACACGCGTCTCGGTTGGTTCAGCTTGTCCCTTTCCGATATCCTGTTTCTCGGCAAAAGACAGATTCGTCACATTCTTCAACTGCTCTGCCTTTGGCGCGGGGACGTAGACGGCAATCTGCTGACCGACAAAGATGTGACTGCCGTAGGCGATATTGTTCCAATTTCTTATGTCGCTTGTTCGAACGCCATACCACTCCGCCACATGGCCGATCGTGTCTCCCCGTTTTACCACATACACAAGTTTTTGCTTGCCCCGCGGAGCTTTCGCAACTCTGTTCGCGGGTGCGACCGGAGATGCCGGTCGGGAGGCATCACGTTCAGCATAAGCGCGGGCCTTTCCAAACGTGACCGGCTTGTGGCTTCGATCATACTCAAATTCTGACTTTTTCCCCTTGGCGATCGCCCCCGAAGGGAGAGGAATCGTGAGGTTTGCCCCAACCGCGATCGTACGGGCATTCTTGATGCTATTGACTTCCTGCAAGATCGCTGTATTAAGTCCATATTTTGAAGCGATTCCGGAGAGAGTTTCCCCTTTGCGCACAGTGTGAACAACCCAATCTCGAAAATCTTCCCGAGGGACTTCAGCCAACTTCGTGGTGAAGGCCTCCGTGCGTCCGGCCGGGATTCTCAGCCGATACCCCGTCATACCCGGCGGCGTGCACCACTGCAGCAGCTCGGGATTGAGTTCCCGCAGTGTCGCGACGTCGGTTTCTGCACTTTCCGCAAGAGCTTTGAGATCGATGCATTCGTCAATGACTACTGTATCGTACTGCAACGAATCGGCACGAGCGATACCATGGAACCCGTAGCGCGTTGGATCGAGAGCCATTCGCGCAACGGCGATGAATTGGGGGACATAGTTTCGGGTCTCACGAGGCAGATGCTCTCGCATCCCCCAATAATCCGTGGATCCGCTTCGGCGCGTCGCCCGAAATACTCTTCCTGCACCGGCGTTGTACGCGGCGAGGGCCACATGCCAATCTCCGAATTCCGAATGGAGATCCCTCAGGTGGCGGGCAGCGGCTCGCGTCGATTTTTCGAA
>Ga0208244_101224_pt1 | contig 15285 bp, 13 predicted proteins | sample SubbioCR12Aug_5A_FD_184828 | JGI IMG/M metagenome (GOLD analysis project Ga0208244, IMG submission 184828) | Serpentinite rock and fluid subsurface biosphere microbial communities from McLaughlin Reserve, California, USA - CR12Aug_5A (SPAdes) | ecosystem: Environmental > Terrestrial > Deep... | reverse complement strand
TGCTATGGTAAAGAAGCGGATTTACCCTGGGCCCTGCCGATCAACATGGCTGACAGCATTTTGCGTCATCCGGTCCAGCTTTATGCCGCCCTTGGTGGACTGTTGATTTTCGTGATTCTAAAATTGCTCAGATCGCGCAGGCCATTCATCGGTTTCATTTTGTTGATGCTCTTTGCGCTTTACGGTTTGTTAAGATTTTCTACCGAATTTTTCCGTCATGGTTACGAAGTTGCAGCAGGCCTCACTGCGGCTCAGATTTTCAGCTTAACCTTATTTATACTTTCAGCCGCCACTATTGCTTTGATCTGCTACCTGCTTCCCTCTGAAAAGATTTCAGAAAAGAAGAAAAAGGCAGCGGAAAAATGAGGGAGCCCCCGGTAGAGTTAAAAGTTTCTGATCCTGAAAATGGCCGGAGGCTAGATCTCTTCCTGGCTGGGGCGGCGGCTGATCTGACGCGCAGCCGGGCGCAGAAACTAATTGAAGATGGCATGGTGCAGGTTAATGATCTGGTCAGCACTGAAAAAAAATTCCGGGTTCGTACCGGTGACCGGATCAGCTATTCTTTACCCGCTCTGACAGGGCCTTCAACCCTGCCTGAAGAAATCCCCCTTGATATTGTTTTTGAAGACCGGGATCTGCTGGTGCTTAATAAGTCAAGGCAGATGGTAGTTCATCCTGCTCCCGGCCATAGTGGCGGTACTCTTGTTAATGCGTTACTTTATCATTGTCAGGATCTTTCCGGGATTGGCGGTGTGATGCGCCCCGGTATTGTGCATCGCCTCGATAAAGATACATCGGGTTTGCTGATTGCAGCGAAGAATGATAAAGCTCATAATTCATTGGCGGCTCAGCTCAAAAGCCGCAAGCTCAAGCGCGAGTATCTGGCCCTGGTTTGCGGCCGGGTCAAACCAACATTAGGCAGGATTGAAGCCCCGGTAGGTCGGCACCCGCAAAACCGTAAAAAAATGACGGTTATCGCAGGCGGCCGCGAAGCGGTAACCCGCTACCGGGTCTTGAAAGAATACAGGCAGAGCAGTCTGCTGAAGCTTATGCTCGAAACCGGGCGCACCCATCAGATCAGGGTTCACCTCTCGCAGATCGGTTACCCGGTAGTTGGTGATTTTGTTTACGGGCCGGGAACCTGCGCCGATCTTCCCCAGGAGCTGCTTTTTACCCATGCTTTGCACGCTTACCGGCTTTCTTTTATCCATCCGGGAAGTCAAGCAAGCTTAACCTTCTTCGCTTCCCCCCCGCCGGAATTCCAGGCCCTACTCCACTATTTGGCCAAAAAAGAATAGTTTTCATGCTAAACAATAGTTTATTAATGATTATTTGTTGATTTTCCATTTTACTAACGCGATTCCGATCAGCAGAGCTTCAGAAGTAGTCGAAAGCGAACATAAAGCGAGCTATTTAGAATTGCCGACGAGGAAAGACGCAGAGCAGGACCCGGACCTCAATTAAATAATTTCCCCTCCAGATATTATTGAGGGCCGGGCCGACTCAGGCGACTAAGTGTCGCCTTAGGAGGCTTCCTACGATGCGAATTGACGAGCCGAAAACAATTCTAAAGTGAGAAATCGTGAGCTTTGACATTTTCTGAAGCTCTATACATAGTGACCCTAACTGTGTCGGCATCAAATAAAGGGTATAAGTGAAATATAATCAATCGACTGGCTATTCATTCAAATTTAATGAGCTTTTCTGCAGGGAGGGCTTGAGCATCCCGATCGTAAAGAAAATCAAAGGGAAAAAGATAGAAAACCTTTTGATGGCTGAGGGTGGAATATACATACAGTTTCACTGTTATTCAGTTCAGGGTTGCTAATTGCCATACGATTGATTTAATACGATTGATGAAAAAAGTTACTTCAGTTTGAACTTTTTCATTAAATCAGGATCGAGGGGATTAACAGTAACCGTTTCGTAGTTTTCATAGAAAACCTGGCCCGGTTTGCCTCCCGGCCGGCGTCTCACATGGCGCACTTCAGTATAATCAACATCGGCTGCGCTGCTTTCCCGTCCTTTGCTAAAATAGGCAGCCAGAAAAGCCGCTTCCTCAAGGTCATCTTTTGCGGGCGGCCGGCCGGTTTCTTTCAGGACCACGTGGCTGCCTGGAAGCTGACGGATATGGAACCAGATGTCCCGCCTCACGGCGGCCTTAAAAGTTACATGATCATTCTGACGGTTGTTGCGCCCGACCAGAATCGTCTTTCCGGATCCGCTTTTAAAGATAAGGGGTTGCGGTAGAGCTGTTTCCCTCTTCTTGCCCTTTTGTTTATATCTTAAGTATCCGACATCGACTAACTCCAGGCGAATTTCTGTCAGCGAACTGCCGAAAGCGGTTTCAATGCTGTAGAGGAGACTGTGACAATATTCAGTTTCTGCATGTGTGATTTTTAGTTGACGCCGCACCTCATCCCGACCTGTTTTGGCTTTACGGTAACGGTTAAAATAATGCTGCGCATTGGCAGCAGCATTCCGAGCGGGATTAAGCGGCACCAGTACTTTTTCTTCCGGTTCAAAGAGATCAGGAAGGAGGACCACGTCAGCGCCGCGGGGTACCTGGTCGCCGTAGGCCAGCAGCAGTTCGCCAAAGTGCCGGTGTTGGGAGGCCAACTCTGTTGTTTTCAGATCTTTCTTTAAAGCCGACTCTTTGCGCTTTAAAGCAGCGAGTCGCCGACCTACCGCATTTTGCAACAGATTTTTGAGTGTTTTTTCAGATTCTGCGCTGATTTCGCCAAAATAGAAGCGATCCAGCATCTCGTTAATACTTGCTTGTTCAGTCTGTTCCTCAGTAGACAGGTGAGTAAGCCGGATTGCTGCGTAAAGCCTTTTTCCCGGCAGCAAGACAGGATTGAACTGCCTGTTATTCATAGCATTAAAGAGTGACCTGACTTCACTTGCCAGGAGGTTGATATCAATATCGCCTTCAGCGCTATCTGCCTGCTGTCTGCTACGGTAAATCAGTTCATTGGCTATAAGCGGGCTGATGCCATCGACCGCCGCCAGGAGAGCCTGCTCAGGTTTTCCCTTTGTTGCCTGGTTTTCCTGGAATGCTGATTCAAATTCATCATTGTTCATCTGCAGAGGGTTCAGCTTATTCTGAGCAGGCACTGGCCTGTACTTCTCCCCGGGATAGATTGCTCGGAGAGGGTTTTTCGCCCAGCCGACAGTTTTTGCTGCGCCTAAGATCACCCGGTTTTCTCCAACCAGGATCAGGTTGCTGCGGCGGCTCATTATTTCCGCAACCAACGAAAATGGGGTTAGCCCAACCGGCGGCTCAAAGGCGATTTCAAGGATTCGCTCCAGAGGAGGACTGTCTAAGCTTAAGATCCGACTGCCTGTCATGTATTTGCGCAGCAGCATACAAAATGGCGAAGGTGAAGCAGGGTTCTTTTGCTTTTGGCTTGCTTTGCCGGAAAGATGCACGCGAGCATACTTGGGGTCGATAGAAAAAAGCAGGTTAAGCTGCCGGCCCTGATGATAGAGATTAAGCATAATCTCACTACGAACAGGTTCAGTTACTTTTTGCACAACTGCGCCGGGCAGTTCTTCCTGCAGCTCTGCTGTGACGGCCTGCATGATAAAGGTATCGAACGACATATTCCCCTCAACTCCCGGGATTCAGTATAATTCTTCTTGATCGAGTTGGCAAATAAAGATGCCGCAAACCTTGAGATTGCTCTGTTTTGATGATAGTATTAACGCAGCGTTGCAGAGTCCGGGAGGAACAATTTATGATCAGCAGCATGACCGGATACGGCCGTGGAGTCGGTACTGAAAATGGTTTTACTTTTTCGGCGGAACTCCGCTCAGTTAATCATCGCTATGCCGATTTTTCATTGCGCCTTCCACGTGAGCTTTACGCACTGGAAGACGGTATTCGCCGGCTGCTGCAGGAATCGATCAGGCGCGGGCGGGTTGAAGTTAACCTGACCTTGGATGAGATGCCGGTTGCCCTGCGGCAGACTAGGATTAACCATGATCTGGCGGAAGACTACTTTCGTTCCCTGGTGGAGCTTTCTGAACGACTGGGAGTTGACGAAAAGGTTAAGCTTAAGCACCTGCTGCAGGTTCCTGAACTATATAAATCTCCAGGCTCTGTTTTAGCGGAAGAAGACCTCTGGCCTGCCGCTTCTTTGGCGCTACAGGATGCCCTGGAAAAACTACTGCTGCAGAGAAAGATTGAAGGTGAAAACCTCTGCCGCGATCTCCTTGAGCGCTGCGGGAAGTTGGAAGAACTGATCGCAGAGGCCTCGGTGAGGGCTGAAGGAGCTAAAGAGGATTGCCGCAAAAGAACTGAAGAAAAGGTTGCCGATCTGCTGGCCGGCAAATTTGAGGAAACCAGGTTGTTGATGGAGTGTGCCCTGCTGGTTGAACGGATGGGTGTTGACGAAGAGTTGGTCCGTCTAAAAAGCCACGTTGAAGCTTTTAGAAAGAATATCCGCGGCAGTGAGGCAGCAGGCCGTAAACTTGATTTTATTGCGCAGGAAATGTTCCGTGAAGTTAATACAATCGGCTCGAAGGCCGGCGATTACCAGCTAACTAATCTTGTAGTCGAGATGAAAGCGGAGCTGGAGAAGATGCGCGAACAGATCCAGAACCTGGAGTAGAGAGCGAGGTTAATTATGGCTATTAAACTGATAAATATCGGGTTCGGCAACATTGTTTCTGCCGGCCGCATAGTGGCCATCGTCAGTCCTGAATCAGCACCGATCAAAAGGGTCATTTCCGAGGCAAGGGAACGCGGCATTTTGATCGATGCCACCTACGGTCGGCGCACCAGGGCGGTAATTGTTGCGGACAGTGGTCATATTATCCTCTCCGCAGTGCAGCCGGAAACGGTTAAGCACCGTCTGCAAACCAAAGAGAGCAGTGCAGAAAACGGAGACAGCGAATAGGGGAGGGGTTGGTGATATGGCTGGAGGAATTCTACTGATTATATCCGGACCTTCCGGTGTTGGTAAAGGCACTGTCTGCCGACACTTGATTTCGGTCCGTCAGACTCTTAATCTTTCTGTATCAACCACCACCAGGCCGCCCAGACCGGGAGAGGAAGAAGGCCGCGAATACAATTTTACCTATGTTGATCGGTTTAAAGAGATGATCAGCAGTGGTGATTTCTTAGAGTGGGCGGTTGTGCACGGCCACCACTATGGAACACTGAAGTCTACTGTGCGTCGGCACTTATCAAAAGGTGAAGACCTGATTTTAGAAATTGATGTGCAGGGAGCAGCTCAAGTCAGAAAAAATTCGCCGGGAGCAGTATTGATCTTCCTGGCGCCACCATCGCTTGAAGCGTTAGAAACGAGGATCAGGGGGCGCGGAACCGAAGATGACCTGCGCATTAAACAGCGTCTCATTGCCGCCCGTGAAGAGATGGAAGCTTATTACCTATACGATTACGTTGTAGTAAATGATCGGGTAGAAGATGCAGCAGACCTGATTGGTGCGATTATTGATGCCGAAAAATGTAGGGTTAACCGCGGCGTTCGTCCGCCGGGATAGGGAGGTGTTAATTAATGCTATATCCTTCAATCGATATTTTGCTGGATAAGGTTGACAGCAAGTATACGCTGGTCATCACTGCAGCCAAGCGAGGCAGACAGCTAAGGAGCGGTGGTAAAAAGACTATCGATGACAATTTTCGAAAAGAAGTAACTACTGCACTGCACGAGATTGAACGCGGTAAGATCATTTATGAGCGTATACGTGACGGAATCAAGTAAGGATGTGTTCTGGTGAATAAGGTATTACTGGGTGTAACCGGTGGCATTGCCGCCTATAAAACAGCCGAACTGGCCCGTCTGTACATTAAGGGCGGCGCTGCAGTTCAGGTGGTGATGACCCCTGCGGCGACTCGTTTTATTACTCCGCTTACCTTTCAAACCTTAACCGGGAATCCGGTTTTCTGTGAAATGTTTGCCGAGCGCAGTGAAGCTTGGATTCCCCACATCGAGCTGCTCGATCGCGTTGACCTGCTGGTGATTGCTCCGGCATCAGCTAACACAGTGGCCAAAATGGCGACCGGCATTGCCGATAACCTGCTGACCACCCTATACCTTGCGGCTGTTTGTCCGGTTGTGGTTGTCCCCTCTATGAATGTCAATATGTTTGCACATCCAGCCGTCATAGATAACCTTGAAAAGTTAAGAACCGCCGGTTGTCACGTGATGGATCCCGATTCGGGTGAGTTGGCTTGCGGGGTTTACGGGAAAGGCAGAATGCCCGAACCTGAGGATATCTACCTTTACTCGCTTCATTCGATCAGGGTAAAAGATTATGAAAGTTTAAATGTGCTGGTTACCGCCGGGCCAACCAGGGAACCGCTTGATCCGGTGCGTTATATCAGCAATCCTTCCACCGGATTGATGGGTTTTGCAATTGCCCGCGCTCTGCAGGAGCGTGGCGCTAATGTGACCTTGATCAGCGGACCGACTACGCTTCAGGCGCCGCACGCAGTTAACTTAATAGCTGTAACCACGGCCGAGCAAATGCATAAAGCAGTAATTGATCACTTTGATCAAAACCAACTGGTGATCAAGGCTGCAGCTGTTTCGGATTTTAAACCATCACAGTATAGCGGGCAAAAAGTGAAAAAAAACGACGCCGGCCTGACCCTTGAGCTAACCCCAACTGCAGATATCCTGATGGAACTTGGTCTTCGTAAAAAAAATCAGGTTCTGGTCGGTTTTGCTGCCGAAACTGAAAATGTGGTGCAGAATGCCCGTGACAAACTGACCCGTAAAAATCTCGATTTGATCGTTGTCAATGACCTGGCCGAAGAAGACGCCGGTTTTGCTTCACCCACCAACCGGGTAAAGCTCATTGATCACAGCGGAGCAGTGGAAGAGCTGCCCTTGATGAAAAAAGAAGAGCTTGCTCACAGACTGCTGGACCGCATTGCCCCACTGATCAACACCCTTAAAGCTTAATGACATTATTATTAGAAAACGGCAGGTATTTGCATGCACGAGTACGCTGAGATAATCGTCGATTTGATCAGCAACGCGGTCGATCGACCCTTTCATTACAGGATTCCACCTGATCTAAGGGAAAAAGTCTTTCCGGGTATGAAAGTGACAATTCCCTTAGGCCCTCGCCGCTGCGAAGGCTATGTTTTGCGTCTTCTTGATTCTACGAATATTGATCCCGCAGCGCTTCGTGATATTGCTGGTATCAGTGAGCCGGAACCGCTTTTGACCAGGGAGCAACTTGCTCTCATGAACTGGCTCGCTCATCGCTGTTACTGCAGAAAGATCGATGCCATTAATGCCATGGTGCCTGCCTCTTTTCGTCAGGGCCGGAGATCACAGAAGCCCTACCTTTTTGAAGCGGTGGCAGAAGCAGAAGCACAGCTTGAAAACCTGAATAATGCTCCTGCCCAAAAGAAAGCGTTAAATATTCTTCTTGAACAGGGACCGCTAAGTCGTAAAAACTTAGAAAATGAGGGCGTTAAAAGCGCCACCTTAAGCGCACTTGAAACCAAAGGCTTAATTGAAAAGAAATACGAACGCCGCTATCCTTCCGGTAAGACTGCAGCGGAAGCTTCAACCGAGCCCCTGAAGCTGGGAGATGAACAGGCTGTCTGCTGTGAGAGGATTGTGACCGCTCTAGACAGTAACCGGGCGCAGCAGCTGCTTTTACACGGCATTACGGCCAGCGGCAAGACAGAAGTTTACATGCACAGTATCAGCAAGTGCCTGGATAACGGCAAGGGCGCTTTAGTTATGGTCCCTGAAATTGCCCTTACCCCCCAGATGATCAGCCACTTTGAAGGCCGGTTTCCCGGCCACATCGCTGTATTGCACAGCAGGCTGACCCCGGCTGAGAAGAACCGGGAATGGCAGTCTATCCGGGCAGGAGAAGCCAGGGTCGTTTTAGGGGCCCGCTCCGCTGTATTTGCCCCTCTCGCCAACCTGGGCCTGATAATAATCGATGAAGAACACGAAACAACCTATAAACAGGAAGAAGCACCCCGTTATCACGCTCGCGATGTTGCCTGGTGGCGAGTTCGTTACAATAAAGCGGTCCTGGTATTAGGCAGCGCCACCCCTGCGCTGGAGAGCTATTACCGGGCGCTGGAAGATAAAGTTGAGCTGCTGACCATGACCGGGCGGATCACTCCGACTCAACTTCCTCCGGTTACAATAGTTGATATGCGCCAGGAGCTGAAAGAAAACCACCGCCAAATCTTCAGTCGTCTGCTGTTGACTGAACTCGATGGGGTTTTGGAACGGGGCGAACAGGCGCTGCTCTTTATCAACCGGCGCGGCTTTGCCGGTTTTGTGCTCTGCCGTGAATGTGGTTATGTAGTTCGCTGCCCATCCTGTGATGTATCTTTAACCCTGCATCTAGACCGGCAGTTAATGTGCTGTCATTACTGCGGTTTTGAGGCTCCCGTTCCCCAGACCTGCCCGGAGTGTGGGGGCATTAAAATTCGCTTCTTTAGCGCCGGAACCCAGAGAGTGGAAGATGAAATAAAGAAGCTTCATCCCGGGGTGGCGTTAATCCGGATGGACAGTGATACGACCACCAGCCGCCAGGCTCATGGCCACTATTACCGGAGTTTCCGGGAGGGTAAGGCCCGCATTTTAATCGGCACCCAGATGATTGCCAAGGGTTTTGACTTTCCCTCTGTCACCCTGGTAGGTGTTGTTGCTGCCGATACAACCCTCAATCTGCCTGATTTCAGGGCTCCCGAACGCACTTTCCAACTGCTGACCCAGGTTGCAGGCAGAACTGCCCGCGGTAAACTCGGCGGTAAGGTAATCATCCAGACTTATCACCCCGGCCATTATGCTGTTAAGGCTGCCGCCAAACACGATTACTGCTCTTTTTATGACCAGGAAATCGAAAACAGACGGCAGCTGTCTTATCCGCCTTTCAGTGATCTGCTCCGGTTTCTTTTCAGCGACAGCGACGAAACGAAAGTGTTTGAAGCTGCGGCCTGGTTGACCGATCAATTGCAGCAGGTTACCGGTGACGCCGAGATTTTAGGGCCTGCGCCTGCTTCGCTATACCGGATCAAAGATCAGTATCGGGTTCAGACCATCATCAAGGGCCAAAAGTTAAGCGCAATTAGCCCAGCGGTTAAAAAAGTGGTGCGATCTTACCACGAACACAAACCGCCCTATTCAGTCCGCCTCACGGTAGATTTTAACCCGCTCGTAGTGCTATAATTAAAAGCAAGAGGTGGTTTTGTTGGCGATCAGAAGAATCTTGCGTGACGACCATCCGGTATTGCGCCAGAAAACAGCGGAAGTAAAAAAAATCAACAGCGGCGTAACCCGCCTGCTCGATGACATGCGTGAAACCATGCGGGAAGCAGACGGGGTTGGTTTAGCTGCTAATCAGGTTGGCGTATCAAAAAGAATTTTTATTGCCGCAGATGGGGAGGAGACCATTTACGAGTTGATCAATCCCTGCTGCGAAGCAAGCGAGGGCGATGAGATTGGAGTGGAAGGGTGCTTAAGTGTGCCCGGGAAATATGGTGAGGTTGCGCGTTCGAATAAGATCATCATTACTGCCTTAAACCGAGATGGTCAGAAGGTTCGCCTGGCAGCTGAGGGGTTGCTGGCAAAGATCCTCCAGCACGAGATGGACCACCTTGACGGAATCCTCTTTACCGATAGGGCTTTGCGCCTGCTTGACCCCGAAGAACTGAAAAGCGAGGATTAACTTTGAAAAGCTTAAAACTTCTTTTCATGGGCACCCCGGCGTTTGCCCTGCCTGCCCTTGATCTACTTAACAGCTCCCCACACAATATTGCAGCCGTTGTCACCCAACCCGACCGACTTTCAGGACGAGGACAGGTAATGAGATATTCTGCGGTCAAAAAATGGGCTGTCAGCAACTGTATTGAGACCTTTCAGCCGCAAAAAATGAACGAAGTTCCATTCTTAAGTTGGCTTGACGACCTGAAGCCGGATTTAATCGTTACTGTTGCCTTCGGCCGGTTGCTTTCAAAATTCATTCTTGAAACTCCGCCACTGGGTTGTATCAACTTGCATGCTTCGTATCTGCCGGCTTATCGCGGGGCAGCCCCTATTCACCGGGCAGTAATTGAAGGCGCTGAATACAGTGGAGTTTCAATTATTGATCTGACAGATGAGCTTGATGGCGGCGATGTTTACTTTCAGGAAAAAGTCGCGATTAACCCTGATGACACTGCCGGTATGCTTCACAATAATCTTGCGGCAAGCGGCGCTTCCCTGTTGCTGAAAACAATTAACGCTCTGGCAGAAGGGACAGCCGTGAAGACTCCGCAGGACTCCACCTTGGCCACCTACGCTCCTCCCTTAAGCCCTTCAGATGAAATGATCGACTGGAACCATCGTGCCACGGAAATTCATAATCGGATCCGTGGTCTAAGCCCCTGGCCCGGAGCCTATACTACCTTCAGGGGCAATAGAGTAAAAGTATGGAAAAGTGCAATGACCGGCGATCCGGCAGGAGTCGAAAAGATTGCCGCTCCGGGAACTATTCTAGGTTTTGGAGATGGAACGATTGAAGTGGCAGCCGGTTTAGGCAGCCTGAACTTAATTGATCTGCAGCCCGCAGGGAAAAAACAGATGGCTGCTGCTGCATTTTGTTGCGGTTATCGTTTGGAGCCGGGTGATCGCCTGGGTGATTGGTAGCCGCCGTGACGAGTAAAAATAACAAGATTAACAGTGCCCGTGAAGTGGCAATGAAAGCCCTGGTCAGGTTTGAGCAGGATGGAGCTTACATTAATCTTCTTCTGCCGCCCTTAATCAATTCACTGCCCGAGCAGGATAAAGCGCTCGCCCGCAAGTTGGCTGTCGGCACCGTACAGCATCTGAATACTATTGACTGGGCCTTGCAGCTTTATTCAAAGCGCAAACTTGATGCTCTTACTCCTTGGATCAGAAACCTCCTGCGGGTCAGCGCTTACCAAATCCTTTATTTAGAAAGAGTTCCATTGTACGCTTCAGTAAATGAGGCGGTTAACCTTGCCCGCCGCTATGGGCATCAGGGGGTGGCCGGCTTAGTTAATGCCCTGCTGCGCAAACTTGCGAACGAGGGCGATCATCTGCCCTGGCCTGACCTGCAAAAAGAACCTGTTGATTATTTATCATTACGCTATAGCTATCCTTCATGGTTAATCAAGAGAATTATTGAGCTGAATGGTTTTGCCGAGGCCGAAAAGTGGTGCCTGGCAAACCTGGAAAAACCGCCCCTGTCAATCAGGGTTAACCGCTTGCGTGCAACAGCGGATCAGGTGGTCGAAAAACTGGCATTGGAGCAGATCGAAGCAGCTCCTATTCAGATGGTTTCGGATCTGCTGATTGTTAAATCAGGTGCAGGCAAGATAGCAAGGAGCCGCTCCTTTAGCGATGGCTTGTTGAGTATTCAGGGGCAGAGTTCCGTCCTGGTTGCTCCCCTGCTCAACCCACAACCGGGTGAAGTAATTATCGACCTCTGCAGCGCCCCCGGTGGTAAAACTACTCACCTGGCAGAGCTGCAGCAAGACCGGGGGCATATCATTGCTGTGGAACTCCATCAAAGCCGGGTCGGCCTGATTGAAAAAGCAGCAGCCAGGCTGGGTCTTAAAAGCATTTTAACTGTTCAGTCTGATGGGCGTGAAATTGAAAGGCTCAACTTACCGGCAGCAGATGCAGTTTTAGTTGATGCTCCCTGCTCTGGATTGGGGGTAATCAGGCGTCTGCCCGAGATTAAGTGGCGCCGTTGTGAAGGTGATCTGCTTGCTTTTCAGAAACTACAGCTTGAACTGCTGGCGGCAGCCGCCGGGCAGCTCAAACCAGGCGGCAGGCTTTTGTACTCGGTCTGCACCAACGAACCGGAAGAGACTGTTCAGGTAGCGGAGGCTTTTCTTAAAGCTCATCCTGATTTTATACCCCAGCCCCTTACCCCGCAGCTTCCTCCACTACTCCAACCGTTACTTAATGATTCCCCAGCCCTTACCTTCTTGCCGCACCGTCACAACCTCGACGGTTTCTTCATCGCCCTGTGGCAGAAAAAACGATAGCAATTATAAATAGTTCGCTTAATATTCGCTCTCGCTTACTGTGCAATTCTGAACCGAGCGATCAGAGAGCTAATTGCATATAGTGACTGCCTATTTGTAATCAGATGAGAGAGAGTTACTTAAAGCGCCTGTCCAAGATTCAGGAACGAACTGTCGCCATGTTGCCCGAAGGCGGCCACTTTGCTATACTGAGGTTTAAGCAAGCCAAAGTAATAAGCAAACGGAGGCCAATCAATTGCAGGCAGTGGCGCTAACCAACCAGGGACTGGAACGCTCCCGCAACGAAGATAGCTGTTTTGCGGCATCAAGCGGTGAAAACGCTTTGCTGGTAGTGGCTGACGGTATGGGCGGCCACAAGGCCGGCAACGTTGCCAGCGACTTGGTGATCAAAGAAGCGGAAAAAGCCTGGCTTAAACTTGGGAAGTGTAGTAATGAAGCCGGCGCGGACATACGTAAAGTAATCGAAGAATATATCCACGAAGCAAACAGACTCGTCATCAAAGAAGCTGATACAAATCCCTCCCAAAAAGGGATGGGCACTACGGTAACAGCAGCTTTGCTCTGTGGTCGGCACCTGACCATAGGTCATGTCGGAGACAGCCGTGCTTACCTGATCAAGGGCAATATGATAACCCTGATTACCAGAGATCACTCTTTGCCTGAGCAGCTCATGGAATCTGGCCAGATTACCAAAGAGGAAGCCCGCTGTCACCCCCAGCGCCATATCCTGACCCGGGCCCTGGGAATTTCTGAGAAACTTACTGTTGATATCTTTGAAGAGCAGGTCGAAGAGGGAGCAACTGTTCTACTCTGCACAGACGGTCTGACCAATTTGGTCCAGGATGAAGAGATTCTGACCATAGTTAATCAATATTCTGAACCGCACAAGATAGCTGAAGAGCTAATTGAACGGGCAAATAAATGTGGCGGCTTTGATAATATAACCGTTGTTATTGCAACCGGTGTTGGAGGTCGACAGGCTTAATGGTCGGTAAAATACTGGCTGAACGTTATGAGATTATAGAAAAGATTGCCGAGGGCGGAATGGCCCGTGTCTACCGCGGCCGTGATCTGCTTTTAAAAAGAACAATTGCCGTTAAAGTACTAAAAGATCAGATGACCGGTGATGCGGCCTTTATCCGTCGTTTTGAGCGAGAGGCTCAGTCTGCGGCGGCGCTTTCACACCCCAATATTGTCAACATTTATGATGTGGGGGAAGAAGATGGTACCTACTTCATGGTTATGGAATATGTTGAAGGACTTAACCTTAAACATTACATTAGGGAAAAAGGCAAGCTTTCTGCCATTGAGGCTGTTTCAATCGCCCGCCAGATTGCCGAAGCTTTAGAAAAAGCTCATAATGCCGGAGTGGTCCACCGTGATATTAAGCCGCAGAATATTCTATTTTCAAGTGACGGCAAAATTAAAGTTACCGATTTTGGTATTGCCATCGCAGGAGACGGTGTTACTTTAACTGTTGGCGACGAAATAATTGGTACCGTTCAGTATATTTCTCCCGAGCAGGCAAAAGGGGAGTTAGCTGATCAACAGTCAGATCTTTATTCTCTGGGTGTTGTAATCTATGAAATGGTGACCGGCAAGGTGCCTTTTGGTGGAGAAAGTCCCGTTGCTGTAGCGATGAAGCATATTCAAGATCATATTGTACCTCCGCGGGTATTAACTGAAGATCTACCAGGAGCTCTGGAACAAGTTATCATGAAAGCAGTAGAGAAAGATAAGGCTAACCGTTATGCCGGTGCTGCTGAAATCCTTGAAGATTTACAGCAGGCTTTGGAAAATCAGCTGCCACCAAGCAGTAGAAAGAAGCGAAATACGGTATCATTGGATGAAGGCAACGAATCCGATGTTATTAAACGACCGGTTACTGCTGCCGCAAACCGCAATAATTTCACCGTACCTCCCAAGATCAGACGCAACTGGGCTAAGCCGCTGCTCGCTTTTTTTCTTCTGCTTTTGCTCCTTACTGTTGGCGGTTATGTCCTCAGCAGCTTTATACTGGTTCCCGAAGTGGTGGTGCCGACACTCAGAGATCTGACTCAGGGTGATGCCGTACAGATCCTCAAAGAAGCAGGTTTGGTGCCGAATGAGGAGATATATTACATCTACGACGAGACAATCCTTGTCGGAAACGTTGTTAAAACCGATCCACCCGAAGGACGGGTAGTCCGAAAAAACCGCGTAATAGATCTTTATGTCAGCAAAGGTCCGGAATTTATAGTAACGCCCGACCTTTATGGGCGAACGGAGATGGAAGCCAGGATTATATTGCGCGATCTCGATCTGAACATGAGCATAGTCCGCGAATATAATGAAGAGATAACAGAAGGAGTGATCTATCGCCAGGTTCCGAGCGAGTCTTTCCGCATATCGCGTGGAGAAGAGGTTGTTGTATATATCAGCCAGGGGCGTGGGCCATTTCAGATTGCCGATTTAATCGGTTTTTCCGAGGCCGGCGCTATTGAATATCTTGAAGAAAATGATCTCAGGCCACGTGTCCGCTACAAATTTACAATTGGTTCAACCGGGCACGTTGTTGAACAGTTCCCGGAACCCGGCGAAGAAGTTATCCCCGGGCAGTTTGTTGACATCATAGTAGGCGAGTAGGGAGGACATTCTTGATTCAGGGGACAATCATCAGGGCAGCCGGTGGATTTTTTTCCGTCCTTACTGAAGCGAGAGAAATTTACCAATGTCGGGCCCGCGGTAACCTGAAAAGAGACAACCAGTCACTGATGGTAGGCGACCGGGTTTTATTTATGCCTCCCATTGGGTCTGCCGGGCCAACTGAAGAAAAAGATACTGATGATGGTATCATAGAAGAGCTGATACCCCGCAATAGCTGTCTTAACCGCCCCAACGTCGCCAATGTCGAACAGCTGGCAGTAATTATGTCGCTCAAACAACCCTCATATGACTGGCAGCTCGCCAGCCGCTTACTGGTAATGGCTGAAAAGGAAGGACTGGAAGCCCTGCTCTGCCTGAACAAGGCGGATTTAGTCGAAGACGACGAGTTAAATGAGATTGAAAAGCAGCTTGATCCTTTTCCTTATAGGACGATAATCTGCAGCGCCCTCTGTGGCCGGGGGCTTGACAGCCTGGCTATGGGGTTAACCGGCAAATGCACTGTTTTTGCCGGACCCTCTGGTGCCGGCAAATCTTCTCTACTCAATGCTTTGCAACCCGGCCTTACCCTGAAAACAGGAACGGTGAGCGACAAGATCAAGCGTGGCCGGCACACAACCCGTCAGGCC
>Ga0208244_101223_pt1 | contig 15305 bp, 11 predicted proteins | sample SubbioCR12Aug_5A_FD_184828 | JGI IMG/M metagenome (GOLD analysis project Ga0208244, IMG submission 184828) | Serpentinite rock and fluid subsurface biosphere microbial communities from McLaughlin Reserve, California, USA - CR12Aug_5A (SPAdes) | ecosystem: Environmental > Terrestrial > Deep... | reverse complement strand
CTCCGGGGCGATAAAAAAGTTAAGGTAGGGGCCGCCCGCCGCCACCTTATTCCAATAAAGACCTTTTTCACCGGCTAAATTGGCAGCCAATTCCCCGGCAACCTGAGCAGGCGCTTTTTTATAGGTTTTCGCTAAAGTAAAACAGGGGAAGGCCAGATCGCCAAAACTAGAGTCCGGGGGGACCTCCAGCAGATCTTCGATCACAGTCGGTTCAAGTGATAGATGAGAGGAAAGGAGGAGGCCAACTTCTTCCTTAAGCTTCTGCATATATTTCTCCTTGGCTTGTTTTCACTTATTTTAGCTTAAAGAATGGCGGTTGACAATTAAAAAAGGTGAAAGCAGGCTTTAAAATTCGGGGTTGATAAAACTGGGCTGACGGTAAAACCGTCCCAGGGCCGGGTAACCGGCTGGGGGCACCCAGGTTTCGCCGTTTACCAGAATCTCTACCCTTTGTACACGACTGTTCCTAAAAACTGTCATGAAGATCGAATCCAGAAGAAGGGTCAGCTGCTGGATCTCTTTTTCTCCTGCTTCTTCTGTAAACATCTCTTTAAAAGACCGGTTAAAATTAAGCTGCAGCCGTTCATTAGACTCTTTCAGCTCCATTACTGCTAAATCAGCAGGAATGATCTGAAGCGTGTTGCGGGCTGACCGCAAAACCTGCCCGAGCAACTCCTTCAGATCAGCTTCAGCCAGGTCGTTTTCAGCTGTTTCATGAATGGCTAAATAGTATCGATTACCGCTGAAAGAAGGGAGAAAAAGCGGTTTTTGCCATCGGTGAGCCTTCACCGGCTGTTCGATAACCAACTGTCCAAACTGCTCAAGCGGTTCCCCGTCGCTGACTAGCAGGATCTCTTCCACACCAGCGCCGGCGCTAACGGTATAAATCAAGGAATTAAAGGCACTAAGGCTTTGGGCCTCACCATTACTGATCAAAAATTCAGGGGAAAGCTCCAGGGTCAGCCTGCCGGTGGAAGGCTCATAAACAGCCGTGATTCGGGTCTCTTTATCAGAGATAGTCCGGTAGAGGGCGCTGCCCCTGGCCGGACCGCGTACCAGCTCATCCAGCGCTGCCTGCAGGGGATTGTCAGTCAGGCTGACAGTCCGGGATACCGGGACAAGGTTTCCGCTTTCATCATTAAAAAATAAAGTAACTCTTGTTTCACCGGCAACTGTCCCGGCAGTAACCGGGCGGTATAGCGGCCCGGCAGCCACTCCGTTTCCGTTAACTGTGATCAGCGTTCTTAAGTCTACAAGGTCTATATATCCATCATCTCCGCCGATCACAACCAGGGTCGGATGTCCCGAAACAAGCAAATGTTCAACTCGCATGGCAACTTCCCAATTGTTGATTTCCTGGCCATCATGATCAAAAACCTTCATCTGTGTGTAATCTTCCTTGTAATGACGCCAGGAACTGGTCACTATATGCCTGCCATCTGCAGTGAAGGCAAAAAGCGATCCGTCTTCAATATTTTTCATCCACAATAAATCTTCGGCCAGGTCGAAATAGAAAAAGTTATCGCCGATCTCTTCCCTGCTGCCGTAAACCAAAACCCGGTTATAGTTCTGAGGATTGAAGAGTACTGTTTGCGGTTCAATCGATAAACCGGTGCTCCACAGTTCGTAACCAAGCGCATCATAAACAATCAGGCGGCTATCCTGCACAGCCGCGATCCGACTGCCATGCCTGGAAACAGCGGCCAGCTTCTGATTTTCTTTTGCCCAAAGCTCCCGACCGTCAAGGCTTACTGCATAAATCTGCGGCTGATCCTGTTCAAGCGCTGTGTAGTAAAGATTGGTCTGCTCTAAGTATTCACTTGACAAGAAAAGGTTTAAAACCTGGCCGGTTTCGATTGTCCACTGCAGCTCTCCCGCCTGGCTGTATAACTCCAGATACTGATAACCCTGTGCCTCATTCGAACGAACGGCAGCAATCCAGGCTCCGTTGGGAGAAATCGCCACCAGCTCTACCGGGTCGCCTTCATCATCCCAGGAAAATTGCTGGTCGGTTGTGGTAAAATGCAACCTGCCGCCGGCAGTGCCAACAGCAGCGTAATTACCACAGGAAGAGAGTTTCGCCTGCAGCGGAGCGGTGGCAAAGATTTTATCCCAACGCAGCTTACGTTCGCGATCAAGCAAGCTGACTTTGTTATTGTCGGCGCTAAATAGGATAGCGGTCAGGTTATGGTCGATGCTCAGATCGTAGAGATTAACGCCGGTGAACCAGAGATCGTAAAGATCCCCTGATGCGCTCTGCGTCAGTGGGTCGACCGGCATGCTCCTGCCTTCAACAGAAGGAAGAAGCTGCAGGGAAAAGAGTGTTAATCCGGCCAGAATGAAGAGCCCGGCCAGAAACACAATATAATGATAGGGTTGAACCCGCTTCATTCACTTCACCTCCGCCAAAAGGCCAGAGCAAAACAATTTTAACACAGTAGAAACCAAGGTTATTAAGAAACTATTTATAAATAATTAAGATTCGATAACATCTAGCCCGCGAATCAGGGGTAAGGCAAACAGAAAACGGCTTCCCGAACCTTCTTCGCTTTCTACCCAAACTCTGCCACCGTGTTTGGCGATAATTTCACTGACTATAGCCAGTCCCAGGCCGGTACCGCCACCTTCCCTTGAACGGTCCTGGTCGACCCTGTAGAACCTCTCAAAAATAAAGCTTAGATCTTCTTCCGGTATTCCGCAGCCTGTATCCGCAATCGAGGTCACAACCTCATTTTCCAGCGGCTCAATAGTTACTGTAATTGTCCCACCCGGTGGGGTATAGTTATGGGCATTATCAAGCAGGTTACCGATAACCTGGCGCAGCTGCAGGGGGGCGCCGCTGATGATCAGCTCTTCTGCCGGTAAATTATCAAGCAGTTCTAGACCGGCCTGGGCAAAGCGAAACAGGTTTTCGCCTATTACTTCCTGCAGAAACTCGCTTAAGTTGATATCCTGATGCTCAATATTATTTTTTTCAAGCTTTGAGAGTTCAAGCAGGTCGTTAATCAGGGCAATCAGGCGTTCCAGCTCTCCATCAAGATCGTCGGTAAATTCTTTGCGCTGCTCAGGCTCCATTTCATGTTCTTTCAAAGCTTTTGTCAATAGGCTCATGGTCGTAAGAGGGGTTCTGACCTCATGGGCAACATCGGCTGCAAATTTTTTCAGGTTACTGGTATAAAAATTTAGTTTGCGGGCCATTACATTGAACTGCTCGGCAAGGCGGCCGATTTCATCTCCGGAGGATACTCCAATTTGCTGCTCCAATTTTCCTTCAGCCATTTTCTTTACAGCCAGGGTTAACTCCTCCAGCGGGCCTGTAAACCGGCGGGCCAAGATAATCGATCCGCCACCGACTATAGCCATCGCCAGCAGGGTGGCCAAAAACAGGTACCTGCGGATATCAAAAAGAGTCCGGTATACTTCCTCCAAGGAGGCCGAAAGAAAGACAGTCCCGGTCAGGGTATCATCGGCATCTTTCACCGGTACTGCCATCTGCATTATATCGTGCCCGATCGTCTCGCTATAGACAATACTGTAGCCGGCCTCCCCACCCAGGGCGTTACGCAATTCCTCTTGATCCAGGATCTGGTTGAGCATTCCCCCGACACGCAGTGAATCACCAACCACCATCCCCTGGCTGTCGGTAAAAATCACTCTCGCTTGCGACTGGCGGCTCATGTTTTCAGCCAGGGCACTCAGACGTACCGAATCAACCTGGCCACGCAACTGCCCGGCAACAAAGTCAGCGGCTAAATAAGCAGAACGCTCCAGTGTGTTGGTGAAATTATTCATGTGGTAGCGTTCAAGGGTGCTGTATAGAAAGATACTGATAATGATCATTACCGCCAGGATAATAATCAGGAAGTAAGCGGTTAGGCGAAACCTGATGCTATAAAAGCGGGCCATTAATGATCCTCCCTGATCTTATAGCCCGTTCCCCAGACGGTAAGGATCAGATTCGGGTTTCCCGGATCGCGCTCCAATTTTTCCCGTAGATGCCTGATGTGCACATCCACCGTTCGTACATCACCATAGTAACCGTAACCCCAAACCTGCTCTAAAAGTTGCTCCCGGGAATAGACATTACCCGCATTGGCCACCAGAAAGCTTAAAAGGGCAAACTCCTTTGAGGTGAGACTAATATCCTTGCCGTCAAGACGCACCCGGTGTTGCAGCAGGTCTACCTGAAGGTTGCCGATCTGAACTACTTTTTTTGTTTCCTCCTCGCGAAAAATGCTGCGCCTGAGGATCGCCTTGATTCTTGCCACCAACTCCCGGGAGTTGAAAGGTTTGGTCAGGTAGTCGTCGGCACCCAGCTCCAGGCCCAGCACTTTGTCAATATCTTCTCCTCGTGCCGTGAGCATAATGATCGGCACATCAGTTTTTTTACGAATTTGGCGGCAAACTTCAAAACCTTCCACCTTCGGCAGCATCAAATCCAGCACCACAATATCCGGTTTAAGGGAAAATACTTTAGTGAGCGCCTCTTCACCATCATAAGCCTGCTCTACGCGAAAACCTTCTTTTTCCAAGTTAAAAGTAAGGGCTTTTACCAGGGTCTTCTCATCATCAACCACTAAAACCAACTCGTTACTCATTAGCCTTTGCCTCCTTGCTCAAGAAGGTTGATAATATTTCATAATCTCCTGAAAATCAACCCAGACATCTTTTCTCTTTCCCGGATCACGCAGCAAAGCTGCCGGGTGAAAGGTAGCAATCATGCGCCTGCCGTCAACCTGATGCCACTGACCTCTGCTGCGGGTTATTGTCGCCTTGCTGTCAAGCAAAGTTCTTAAGGCCAGGGCGCCGAGGCAGACGATAATTTCCGGGTTGATTAGATCAATCTGTTCCTGCAGGTAAGGCAAACAGGAGTCAACTTCCTGCTGCTGAGGCAGGCGATTACCCGGAGGGCGGCATTTGACTATATTGGCAATATAGATATCCTGGCGTTTGATCGAAGCTGCTTCCAGGATGCGGTCGAGAAGTTGGCCGGCTTTGCCCACAAAGGGTATGCCAATCCTGTCCTCATCAACACCGGGTCCTTCACCGACGAGCATCAGGCGGGCTTTGGGATTTCCGTCACCGAAGACAACCTGGGTACAGCCTGTGCTTAAAACACAGCGCCTGCAAGCCAGGCAGTTGATTTTCAGCTTCTCCAGCTTCATTTCCGCCGGATCTTGCTTCTCCTGCAACTTCTGCTCACCTTCTGCGGCGTTGACCAGATCGAAGATCGTTTGCTGACGTTCCGTAATAGTTATCACCTGCGCATTAATCGCATATTAAGTACTTTAAATCCGGCATCCAATCAGTAAATATTTTCAACGCTCACCTGATGATATCCTGCCGCCGTCGCCTCTTCTCTCAGGCTGACGCTAGAGCAGCCGATTGAATTGGCTGCTCACTCGGGTGGATTAAATAATAGCAGCTGTCTCTTGAGGTGCCGCTCAATGGCCAGATCAAGCAGCCGGTCGACCAGAGCGCGATATTTAAGGCCGCTTGCTTCAAACATCTTAGGGTACATGCTGATACTGGTAAAACCGGGCATGGTATTTATTTCGTTTAAGATAACCCTTTGATCACTGCTCCTGAGAAAAAAGTCTACCCGGGCAAGACCATCGGCCTCAATGGCATGAAAAGCGCGCACCGAGTAGTCCTTAACAATATTTACCAGTTCAGGACCCAGCTCAACCGGGACTATCAAGCCGGAACGGTCATCTATGTATTTAGCACGGTAATCATAAAAATCATTGCAGGGTATAACTTCGCCGGGGCTTGAGGCGCTTGCTTCACGGTTACCGATAACCCCGCACTCAATTTCACGGCCTTCAACATGCTGTTCAATTAGTATTTTATGATCGTAGAGAAGCGCTTCTTCTACAGCAGCAATCAGCTCTTCAGGATTATAAGCCTTTGAAATCCCGACACTTGAACCGAGGTTTGAAGGCTTTACAAAAGCGGGATATTTAAGTTCTTTTTCAACTTGATCAAGCCATCTTTCCTGACAGTTTAGCCACTCTGCTCTATAAACAACCAGATAGGAGGCAACCGGAAGCCCTGCTTCCCGAAAGAGCGTCTTCATAACTGCTTTATCCATACCGGTGCTGGAAGCGAGCACCCCGGAGCCGACATAAGGCAGCCCGGCCAGTTCAAAAAGGCCCTGGATTGTTCCGTCTTCCCCGTAAGGACCATGCAAAACCGGAAAAGCCAGGTCGATCGCTTCAAAACGCCAGTCATTTATCAGATCCGGTCGCTTTATCAGCAAACCCGGTCTGGTGGGATCGGTCACCAGAACCGCAGCGCTAGCTTCTTCCGGCGGACGGTTTTCCCAGAGAGATAGCCAGGCATCGGGCCCGCTTATCCATAAGCCTTGCCTGGTGATCCCAACCGGCACTATTTCATATTTGTCCTTGTCAATAGCTTCCATTATCGATGATGCCGAGCGCAGAGAAACAATATGTTCTCCGGAACGCCCCCCGAAAATCACAGCAACTTTTTTTCTATTATTCATTAAACAACCCCATTTGGCTAAGGCTTTTTAAGCAAGCGGTTTTTAACTGATTATAGCATACCCGGGATAGGCATCCTACTGAGCTGTTTAGTACCGGTAAATAATTACGTTTGCCGGAGCAAGTTTGTAGTATAATCGGCTTCGGTGCACTAATTATCTGTTTTGAAAGTGAGGTTCCTGATTATATGCGACCGGCAGCTATCATCCTGGGTGCAAATTTTTATACCGCTCTCGGAGCAATCCGCAGCCTCGGGCGGAGGGGAGTAGAGGTTCATGCTTTAGACTATCATTTTCCTACCGCCTACGCGCTGGCATCGCGTTATGTGAAAAAGCGAGTACTCTGCCCTGACATTAATCAAGATGAACAAGGCCTGGTTGAATTTTTAGTAGAATATGGCCAGGGGTTTTCCGACAAACCTGTATTAATGGCCACTGGCGACAGCTACGCCCTGATGCTTTCCAGGAATGCCGGCCTGCTGGCAGAGTACTATCTTTTTCCTGCCATGCCGGAAGGCCTGCTCGAGCAAATTGTTGATAAAAAGGGCCTGCATGAATTGGCTGAAAAACACCAGTTGCAGGTACCAAAAACATATATTGTCGGCCCAGAGACCGATCCGGAGTTAGTGGCCGCTGACATGCCCTACCCCTGCATCATTAAACCGGCGCTTTCTCACATGTTTGTAAAGATCTTCAGGGCAAAGTGCCTCTTTGCCAACAATCGGGAAGAGCTACTCAAAACTCTCAACACCGCCCTGGAGAGCAAACTCGAAGTAATGGTGCAGGAAGTGATTCCCGGCTTCGACGACCAGATGTATGTTTATGACATCTACGTTAACCGGGAGGGGCGGGCTACACACAGTCTGACGGCTCAAAAGTTGCGCCAGTTTCCGATCAACTTCGGTTCATCAACTTTGACTCACCATTTGCACGACGACCGGCTGGCCGCTATCGGACTTGATTACATGAAACGCTTAAACTACCGGGGCTACGGAGAAATAGAGTTTAAAAAACATCCGCAAACGGGTGATTTTTACCTGATCGAGATTAACGCCAGGCTCAGCACTTTAAATATTCTCTTTGACAAGTGCGGGGTTGAGTTTACTTATGCCATGTACTGCGATCTGATTGGAGCGCCAATCCCTGATTACCACTTAACGGAAGACCAACCCTGGGCCTTCTGGCACGCTTATGAAGACGTGATCAGCCTTATTGCTTACCTGAGAACAAAGCAGCTTACCTTGAGCCAGGTGATCCGTCCCTGGCTGTCTCACCGTAAAGCACACGCCATCCTGGCTGCCGACGACCTGATGCCTCTTTTTGCCTTTTGTAGGGTCATCCTGGGAAAGGTTTTGGCTAAGTTCAAGCGACTTATTTTAAGAAAGTAATTAGAAAGGGGGATGGCTGGTCACCATCCCCCTGGCATTCGTTATTTTAAGCTCGCCTCGGTTTTCGCTCTTGCTATTGTTCTAGCTTTCTTCTTCCTTGGCAGCCTTGGCTGCAGCAATCACCTGCTCGGCCGCCTGATGCGGCACCTCTTCGTAATGTGAAAAGGCCATGCTGAAGAAACCGCGGCCCTGGGTCATCGAGCGCAGATCGATCGAGTATTTGAACATTTCTGCCAGCGGCACCTGGGCCCTGATTTTCTGCATTCCACCATCAGGTTCCATGCCCTGAATCCGTCCTCGCTTGCTGTTCAAATCGCCCATGATGTCGCCCATATAAGACTCCGGCACGACAACTTCAACGTTTAATATTGGCTCCAGTAAAACCGGGTTGGCCTGTTCCATCCCTTTTTTGAAGGCCTGCCCGGCAGCAATCTTAAAAGCCATTTCGGAAGAGTCCACGGTGTGATAAGAGCCGTCAACCAGTTTGACCACCACATCGACCACCGGGTATCCGGCAACGATTCCTTCATCCATAGCTTCACGTACACCTTTTTCCACGGCCGGGATGTACTGTCTCGGCACAGAACCACCGAAAATTTTATCTTCGAATACCAGTCCCTGGCCGGTCTCAGCCGGTTCCATCTCGATGAAGACATGGCCGAATTGCCCGCGTCCGCCGGATTGCTTCTTATGTTTTCCTTCCACCCGCGACTGGCCCCTGATTGTTTCCTTGTAGGGCACTTTCGGAGTGGTGAAATCAACTTCGACTCCAAATTTCTGGGCCAGGCGGCTGACAATAATCTCAAGGTGCAGTTCGCCCAGTCCGGAGATAACCGTTTGTTTGGTCTCCGCCCTGCGTTCCAGGCGGAAAGTGGGATCCTCTTCAAGAAAGCGGGATAGGCCGCTCATAACCTTGTCCTCATCGCCCTTGGTTTTCGGCTCAACAGCAAAAGAAATTACCGGCTCGGGAAATGCCAGAGGCGGGAATACAATCGGTTTACTGCGATCACAAAGGGTATCACCTGTTGCCGTCTCCTGCAGCTTAGCCACACAGGCTATATCGCCGGTAACCACTTCGTCCATAGTGATCTGATTTTTGCCGCGCATGGAGAAAACCTGGCCAAACCGCTCTGTTGTATCCTTGGTTGAGTTGTAGATTTGGCTGTCTGGTTTCACCATACCTGAATAGACGCGGAAATAGTTAATCCTTCCCACATAGGGGTCGGCTAAGGTTTTAAAAACAAAGGCGGAAAGGGGTTCATCCGGACTTGGTTTACGGCTCACCTCTTCTTCGCTGTTAGGCCGGCGCCCCTTCAAATCTTCCTGATCTAAGGGGGAAGGAAGGTACTGTTTGATCAAATTAAGCAAAGGCTGTATACCTAAATTTTTAGTTGAGGCAGCGCAGAGTACCGGCACTATTTTGCCGCTTAACACACCCTGCCGCAGGCCGCGGTTGACCTCTTCGTCACTCAAGGTTTCGCCTTCCAGGTATTTTTCCAGAAGGCTGTCGTCTGCCTCAGCAACAGATTCCATCAGTTTTTCTCTCAGGGTTGCAGCCTGATCTCTCAAATCTGACGGAATCTCTTCTTCGGTCACTTTCATTCCGTCACCTGAAAAGATCAGCGCCTTCTGTTTAACCAGGTCAACTACACCTTTAAAGTTAGACTCCTTGCCGATTGGCATTTGCAGTGGTGCTACATTTAGGCCAAAATGAGTACGCAGCTGCTCCAGAGTCCTTTCATAATCGGCATTCTCGCGGTCAAGTTTGTTGATGACCACCAGGCGGGGCAGTTTAAAATCATTGGCGTAGCTCCAGACTTTTTCAGTTCCCACTTCAACACCGGATACAGCACAAACTACAGTAATTACGCTGTCGGCAACCCGCAGGGCACCCAAAACGTCGCCGATAAAATCAAAGTAACCGGGGGTATCGAGCAGGTTAACCTTAATTCCATCCCACTCAAGGGGAGCAAGGCCGACATTGATTGTTACCTGCTTCTTGATTTCATCGGGATCAAAGTCGGTAGTGGTATTGCCTGCTTCGATCTTACCGAGACGATTAACCGCCCCTGAGGTAAAAAGCAGTGCTTCGGTAAGGGAAGTCTTACCGGCACCGCCATGTGAAATTAATGCCACATTGCGAATATTTTCGCTGCTGTACTTCTTCATGCATCTGCCTCCTAAACTCACCCGTCCCTGAAACAGTACCGGGTTACCTTATAATAACCGCTTACACCCTATCATTATCGCTTAAAAAATGCAACTGAACGATGATCTTTTTTAGCCTAAACGCGCTTTCACATATTCAACCAGGCCACCGCGGGTAATCAACTCCTGCATAAACGGAGGGAAGGGCGCAGACTGATATGTCTCGCCATCCTGCAAGTTGGTCAGCAAACCGCGGTCCAGATCCACTTGTAGCCGGTCTCGGCCTGATTTTAGCGCCTTGAGATCGACTTCGCACTCAAGGATCGGCAGACCGATATTGATGGCATTGCGGTAAAAAATGCGGGCAAAACTACGGGCTACCACACAGGAAACACCGGCTCCCTTGATGGCCAGCGGCGCATGCTCGCGCGAACTGCCACAACCGAAATTACTGCCGGCAATGATTAGATCTCCCTTTTTAATCAGCTGTGGAAACTCCGGCCAGATATCCTCCATCAGATGTTCAGCCAGCTCTTCCGGCACAACCGTGCTCAGGTAACGGGCGGCAATAATCGCATCCGTATCAATATTATCGCCAAAAACCCAAACGCTTCCTTCAATAATCATCAGATTACCTCCTCCGGGTGGACAATCCTGCCGGCCACCGCAGAAGCGGCCGCTACCGCCGGATTGCAGAGATAAACTTCGCTTTCCGGATGGCCCATACGTCCAATAAAGTTGCGGTTGGTTGTGGAAAGGGCCTTCTCACCCTTGGCCAGGATCCCCATATGTCCGCCAAGGCAGGGGCCGCAGGTTGGAGTGCTGACTGCCGCTTCAGCATCAACAAATATTTTCAGCAAGCCTTCTTCCAGGGCAGTGCTGTAAATCTGCTGCGTTGCGGGAATCACCAGGAGCCTGATTTTCGGATTAACTTTTTTGCCTTTCAGGATTGAGGCAGCTGCCCGCAAATCATCAATGCGGCCGTTGGTGCAAGACCCAATGACCACCTGATCTAAAACAATATTTTTAGCTTCTGAAACGGGAAATACATTATCTGGTGAAGGGGGGAAGGCGATCTGCGGTTCTAAGTTACTCACATCATAGCTGAAAACTTTTTCATAGACAGCATCCTGATCGCTGTAGACCGGAACGTACGGCCGGGTTACCCTGCCTTCGAGATAATCAAATGTAATTTGATCGGGCTGGATATAACCACATTTGCCGCCGGCTTCAATAGCCATATTGGCCATAGTCAGTCTGCCGTCCATGCCCATCCGGCTGATAACCGGTCCGGCAAACTCCATCGCCCGGTAACGGGCTCCCTCAACCCCGATCTGGCCGATCGTAAAAAGAATCAGGTCTTTCCCGCTTACCCATGGTGCGAGCTCTCCCTCATATTCAAAACGCATCGTATGCGGCACTTTGAACCATGCTTCACCGATCGCCATTGCCGCTGCCAGGTCGGTGCTGCCAACCCCCGTTGCGAAGGCGCCAAGAGCCCCGTAAGTGCAGGTGTGAGAATCGGCGCCGATAATCACCGCGCCGGGCCAGACCAACCCTTTTTCGGGAAGGAGGGCATGTTCGATTCCCATCCGCCCCACATCATAAAAATGTTTGATGCCCTGTTGTTCGGCAAAGCGCCGCACGATCTTAACCTGCTCTGCAGAGGCGATGTCTTTGTTGGGGGTAAAATGATCGGGCACCAGTACTATCAGGTCTGGATTAAAAACCCGATCGAGGCCGAAACGCTCAAACTCCCTGATCGCAACCGGGGCAGTAACATCATTGCCGAGAGCCAGATCAACTTGTATATTGACCAGATCGCCGGGAGATACCTTTGTCTGGTCGGCTTTTGCCGCCAGGATCTTTTCCACCATTGTTGATCCGCTTTGTGAAAACTGTTCTTTGTTCATATTGAGTCCTCTTTCTTTATACTGCTTATTCCTAAATTATAAGGTTTATCAGTATAGTCTTGTCCTGATTTTATTCCTTTTAGCTTTCACGGGTAGTTTTTGTTCCCCTGAGCAGGGCTACCTTGCCGGTGCGCACTATCTCCTTGATGCCAAAGTGCTCCAGCATCATTTTGATTGCCTCCAGCTTGTCTTCTGTTCCGGTAACCTCGATGATCATCGAGTCGGGAGAGACATCAACTACCTTGCCCCTGAAGGTCTCCACAATCTGCTGGATATCACTACGGTTACCGGTATCAGCCCTGACCTTGATCAGCATCAGCTCTCGCATCACCGATGGCTCCTTAGACAGGTTGCTTACTTTGATCACGTTGATCAGCTTATGCAGCTGTTTCATCACCTGTTCAATTACCGGATCACTGCCCTCAACAGTAATTGTCATCCGGGCGATTCCGGGTGTGACTGTTTCTCCAACAGCAATGTTGTCAATGTTAAACCCACGTCTGCTGAAGAGGCCAGAAATTCTGGTCAGCGCGCCGGCTTTATTTTCAACCAGGATTGCCAGAACATGTTTCATTAGAAGTCACCCCCGGTGATGATTTGATTAATTGGATGGTTGGGCGCCACCATGGGATAAACATTTTCCTCCGGGTTGACGACAAAGTCGATCAAAACAGGACCCTTGGTCTGAAAGGCTTCTTCAATCGCCCGCGTTGCTTCTTTTTCCGTGGTAGCACGCAGCGCCCGAACACCATAAGCTTCCGCAACTTTGACAAAATCGGGACATTCGGCCAGAATCGTATGGGAGTAACGCTTTTCGTAGAAAAACTCCTGCCACTGGCGAACCATGCCCAGAGAGCCATTATTAATAAGGGCGATCGTAATGTCCATTTTATTGTTGACTACGGTGGCCAACTCCTGAATGTTCATTTGGAAGCTGCCATCGCCGGTGATACATAGCACTCTCTGATCGGGAGCCGCAAGACGGGCGCCGATTGCTGCCGGAAAACCGTAACCCATGGTGCCCAGTCCGCCTGAAGTCAGGAATCTATTCGGAGCAGGGATAATAAAATGCTGGGCCGTCCACATCTGGTGCTGCCCCACATCGGTCGCCACGATGGTATCAGGCTCGGATAGACGGCTGAGCTCCCTGATTACAAATTGCGGCAGCAAACTGCTGCTCGCGCCCTTTGATCCAGTCGGCGTCGGATATTTTGCCTGCCAGCTTTCAATCTGTTTCAGCCACTTGGCTGTGTTGCCAGGCTTTAGCTTACGCAGTAGATCTTCCAGGACCAGGCGCACGTCACCAACAATCGGAATATCAATATTGACATTTTTGCCAATTTCGGCAGGATCAATATCGATGTGAATAATTTTTGCTTTTTCTGCAAAGTTTTCGAGCTTTCCCGTAACCCGATCATCAAACCTTACTCCCGCAGCAATGATCAGGTCAGTCTCAGTCAACGCATAGTTGGCAGTTACACTGCCATGCATGCCGGGCATTCCGAGGAAAAGACTGTTACCACCCGGAAACGCGCCGAGCCCCATCAGTGACAAAATCACCGGGATCTTAGCCGTATCGGCCAGTTCACGCAAAGCCTGGTCTGCACCAGCCCTGATCAGCCCCCCTCCACCAAAAATTACTGGTCTTACGGCATCACGAATCGCCTTGACTGCCCGGTTAATTTGGCCTGCATGCCCCGAGTAGGTGGGATTGTAGCCAGCAATATGACACTGTTGATTGTATTCAAAAGGGGCTTCCTGATCAAAGACATCCTTTGGAATATCGATTAAAACCGGGCCGCGTCTCCCGGTAGAGGCGATGTAAAAGGCCTCGCTCAAAATCGAAGGCAAGTCTTTTGCATTTTTTACCAGGTAGTTATGCTTGGTAATCGGCAGTGTAATGCCAGTAATATCAGCTTCCTGAAAAGCATCGGTGCCGATAAAATAACTGGCTACCTGCCCCGTAATCAGGACGAGAGGAACAGAGTCCATGTAGGCATTGGCTATACCCGTTACCAGGTTGGTTGCTCCCGGTCCCGAGGTGGCAAATACCACCCCCGGATTGCCGGTAACCCGGGCATACCCGTCAGCAGCGTGAACTGCCGCCTGTTCGTGTCTTACCAGGAGATGTTTCAGTGGTGAATCATAAAGCTGATTGTAGAGGGGGAGAACTGCTCCTCCGGGAAAACCGAAGATTTGATCAACTCCCTCAATCTCCAGAGCCTTAAGGATCATCGCTGAGCCTTTTATCATTTTTTTCTTCATTTTAATCACCCTTCATATCAGCAGCATCTTCGTCCAGCACAGCACCTGAGGAGGCTGAAGAAACTAACGCAGCGTAGCGTTTCAGGTATCCCTGCGCAATTTTTGGCTCGGGTTTTTTTAGCAACTTTAGGCGCTGATCAAGTTCTCCTTTTTCGACCAGCAAGTCAAGCTTTTTATTAGGCAGGTCAATAGCAATCCGGTCTCCATCCTCTACCAGGGCAATCGGGCCGCCGGCAGCCGCTTCAGGGGAAATATGGCCAATTGAAGCACCACGGGTAGCCCCAGAAAAGCGACCATCGGTAATCAAGGCCACCTCTTCATCCAAACCCATCCCGGCCACGAGCGATGTAGGGGCCAGCATTTCACGCATTCCCGGCCCCCCGCGCGGGCCTTCATAGCGGATCACGATCACACTGCCGGCTTCAATCGATCCGCTGCCGATCGCTTCTACCGCAGCTTCCTCACTGTTAAAAACCCTGGCTTTCCCTTCAAAACGCTGCATCTTTTCCGAAACGGCTCCCTGCTTAACCACCCCGCCGTCAGGAGCCAGGCTGCCGAATAGGACAGCCAGCCCTCCTTCGCTGCGGTATGGTTCTTTAAATGAACGAATTACCTGACGATCATACACGGTCTTATCAGCGATATTCTCCGCCACTTTTCTGCCGGTAACTGTAATCAGCTCACCGTTGAGCAGCTTGGCGTCTAAGAGCTCTTTCATTACCGCTCCGACCCCTCCGGCCCGGTGCAGATCTTCGATCCGGTCTGCTCCGGCCGGACTTAAGAGGCAGAGCTGGGGAGTTCTTCTGCTGATCTCGTTAACCCGGTTTAAATCGAGACGGTATCCTCTCTCATGGGCAATTGCTGTTAAGTGCAGGAGAGTATTGGTGGAACAGCCGAGAGCCATATCTACAGCCAATGCATTTTCAAAAGCCTGATCAGTCATGATCTGCCCGGCAGTGATCTTGTCGCGTACCAGATCTAGAATCTTCATACCGGCTTCTTTTGCCAGGATAAGCCGTTCCGCGCTGACGGCCGGAATCGTTCCGTTGCCGGGCAGCGCCAGACCGAGAGCTTCTGCCATGCAGT
>Ga0208244_101222_pt1 | contig 15309 bp, 12 predicted proteins | sample SubbioCR12Aug_5A_FD_184828 | JGI IMG/M metagenome (GOLD analysis project Ga0208244, IMG submission 184828) | Serpentinite rock and fluid subsurface biosphere microbial communities from McLaughlin Reserve, California, USA - CR12Aug_5A (SPAdes) | ecosystem: Environmental > Terrestrial > Deep... | reverse complement strand
CCCGGCGGAGCTTTATTAATTCAACATAACGGTAAAACTGTTTATAATAAAGCCTTTGGATATGCCGATGCCGAAAGGAATACCTTAACTACTACCGAAACTGTTTTTCAGATCGGTTCAATATCAAAGCAAATGACAGCCGTTGGAATTTTGCTGCTTGTTGAAGAAGAGAAACTGAGTTTAAACGATACTGTAACTAAATTCATACCCGACTTCATTGAGCCGGCAAATAAAGTAACAGTAGAAAATTTATTGCTTCATAATTCAGGAATTCCTAGCTTTACATCCTCTCCCACATGGAATCCCACATGGGAATCGAAAAGAACCCTTACCGAAGTAATTGACTTAATCAAAAACGAAAAGTTTGACTTCAATCCCGGAGAAAAGTTTCAGTACAACAATTCGGGCTATGCAATTTTAGCATTAATAATCGAGAAAGTCTCAGGGATGAATTACGGAGATTTTATGAAAGAAAAAGTTTTTAATCCTCTCGGAATGTATCAGACACGGCACGGCAGCAGTAAAGAAGATATTGGACTTCGTGCAGAAGGTTTTACTGTTGATCTCGTAGAAAAAAAACTAAAAAAAGCCGTTTATACTGAATTTGACCAATTATCGGGAGCCGGTTCTTTTATATCCACCACCGATGATATGGCAATTTGGATCAATGCAGTAAATACAAAAAAACTTCTCTCTTCTGCAAGTTGGGGGAAAGCACTTTCTCCTTACATTAAAACAAACTGGGGGGAGTCTAACTATTACGGTTACGGTTGGGTTATTGAAAAATTTTACGGACACCATCTAATCTGGCATAATGGCGGAATGCCTGGATTTTTATCAACTTGCTATTCATTCCCGAATGATGATTTATCAATAATATTTCTGACGAATAGTGATTTCATCAGTGCCGATGCCGTAACTAAAAGAATTGCAAAAGCTATTCTGAATGCGGGTTTAGCCAAATACGATCCGATGATAATTCCAAACGGAGAATTAGCAAAATTTGAAGGAACTTATTCCTATTCTCGAATTAAGTATACAATCGCTCTAGAAGAGAGTGGCAAATTAAAATTAACTTATCCCGAACTCCCATTTCCAAAATTATCATTCATCCCGGCTACATTAGATACTTTGTATGAAGAAACACTTGAAGACTTTGTAATGGTTATTACCGAATTTGAAGATGGAATACCAACGACAGGACAATTTATTATCGAAGGAAAAAAACTCAAATTTTATCGTGATGGATATGAACCGAAATTTGAAATAACCAAAACATCAGTTGATGAACTACTAAAATATGAGGGGAGTTATGAATTTGCACCCGGCGCCGAGATGAAAGTATATATTAAAGATGGTGAATTGAAAGCGGTTTTACGAGGACAACCGGAATATACACTCGAATTCATTGGTGAACATAGATTTCAACTTAAAGGATTGACCGGTTTTCTTATGATCTTTGAAGTTGATGAAAACATTGTTGTGACTGGAGTAACCTCTAGCCAACCCAACGGAGATTTCAAAGCAAAGAAAAAATAGGTCTTCTATAAATGAATTAGGGCTGACAGGAAGTATATCAGCCCTATAGTTTTAATCTATTATTTCAAACCCGGTGTATTTCTGCAATACTTTCGGGACTACAATTTTCCCTTCGGGGGTCTGGTTATTTTCAAGAATCGAAACCATCAAACGGCTTGTTGCTAGTCCGCTTCCGTTCAATGTATGAACAAACTCCGGTTTTTTCGTGTCTTCTCTTCTGTAGCGGATGTTTGCTCTTCTTGCCTGGAAATTTTCAAAGTTACTGCACGATGACGCTTCAAGCCATTTGTTTTCTGCCGGAGACCATGTTTCGATATCGTAACATTTAGCTGCAGAAAAACTTAAATCACCGCTGCATAACATCAATATTCTATACGGTACATTCAATGCATGTAATATATCTTCCGCATCTTTTACCAACGCTTCAAGTTCATCATAAGAAGTTTCCGGTTTAACGAATTTAACCATTTCAACTTTATTGAACTGGTGAACTCTTAAAAATCCTTTTGATTCTTTTCCGTAAGAACCGGCTTCTCTTCTGAAACAAGCTGAGTAGCCGACAAACTTTATCGGCAGTTCTTTTTCGTTCAGAATTTCATCGCGGTAAATATTTGTAATAGGAACTTCCGCCGTAGGAATAGGAAAGAGATCATCTTTGTCAATGAAATACATATCGTCTTCCATTTTGGGTAACTGTCCCGTCCCTTTCATTGATGCGCGGTTAACAAGGAATGGCGGAAAGATTTCTTTGTAACCATGGTGCTGTAAATGATAGTCCAGCATAAAATTAATTAATGCACGTTCAAGCGTTGCTCCTTTACCGGTGTATAGCGGAAACCCGGAACCTGAAATTTTTGCACCCCGTTCAAAATCGAGTATCTTCAATTTCTTACCAAGTTCAATATGATCAACTGCTTTCTCTTCTTGTTTGAATGAAAAGCCTTCAGGCAGCCATTGACGCACTTCAACATTCTCTTCGGCAGTTTTGCCTACGGGGACTGAACTGTGAGGTAAGTTGGGGATGTACATTAATATATCCTGCAACTGTTTCTCTATCTCATTTAACTTCCCGTCATTCTCTGCAATATTATCCGAAACGGTTTTCATTTCAGTAATGATGGCAGAAGCGTCTCCGCCAGATTTTTTCAGTTGTGCAACTTGCTGCGATGCCTGGTTACGTCTCGTTTTCAGTTCATCTGTTGAAAGTATCATTTCACGGCGCTGACGGTCGAGTTCGAGTATTTCGTCAATACGGCTTTTTTCGTTCTTGTTTATAATTCCCTGTTTTACAAGCTCGGGATTTTCTCTTATATATTTTAAGTCTAACATTATTTCTCCTATGTAATTAAGGATTAAACGCTGAGTCGCAAAGACGCAGAGTTTAATTGACAACTATTCAATAAAATTATTTACTTTTCTTCGAATGCCATCCTTTAAAACCGGCACATTGAAATTTATTAATAAACCCAATCTTTTATCCGCTAGTTTTAAATAGGTAACCAACTGAACCTCATGTACGGGCAACAATACTTCAACAGCTTTTAACTCAACTACTATTTCTTTTTCAACAAGAATATCCATAAAGAATTCTTTATCCAGTTTCTTACCTTTATAAAGTAGTGGCACCTTAACCTGACTTTCAACAAACAGGTTTCTTTCTCTTAATTCCTCAACAAGACAGCATTCATAAACTGATTCCAATAAACCCGGTCCCAAATTCCTATGCACTTCAATCGCTGCCGAAATGATTTTGTTAGTTAATTCATTATATCTGGATATCATCTCTGCGTCTCCGTGTCTCTGCGTTCGGTTTCTTTATTTCACCACGACATTAAGGATTTTGTTCTTTACGAAGATTTCTTTTACGATTGTTTTACCTTCCGTGTACTTTGTTATTCTTTCATCAGCATAAGCAGAGGTTTTAACGAATTGTTCATCGCTGTCCATCGGGACATCAATCGTTCCTCTCAATTTTCCGTTAATCTGAACTGCAATACTTACAGTATCTTCAACGAGTGCTACTGCATCCGGTTCAAACCAAACTGGCTTTTCAAAAAGTGATTCATTATTCCCCGCTATCTGCCAGCATTCTTCTGCAAGATGGGGAGCAACAGGTCCGAGTAATACAACATATCGTTCAAGAACGTAAGAAATCAAGTCTTTTCTACAAACCGCCAGATTCTTTGTTAACTCATTTAGTAATTCCATTAAAGATGCAATTGCAGTATTAAACCTGAAATGTTCAAGTTCAACATCGTACTTAGCTATAGTTTTATTAATTTTTCGGTAAACCGATTTTTCTTCATTACTCAATGTTTGCAAATCATATTTGCTTTCCGCACGGTTATTATTAATAATCCCTTTATTGGCATTAAACAAATCATAAGTTCTGATAACAAATCTTTCAGTACCGGAAATACCTTTATCGCTCCAATCGCCGCCCATTTCATAAGGTCCCATAAACATCAGGTATAAACGGAAAACATCGGAGCCTGTATTTTTTATATAGTCGTCGGGATTAATTACATTCCCTTTCGACTTGGACATCTTTGCTCCCTGGTTTGTAATCGTTCCTTGATGAATTAATGTTTGGAACGGTTCATCGGAGTTTGTCATTCCGATATCGCGTAAAAATTTGTGAATGAACCTTGCATAAAGCAAGTGCATTGTAGCGTGTTCTGCTCCTCCCACGTACATATCTACCGGCGTCCAGGTATTACCAACTTCTTTATCAAAAATCCCATCGGAAAAATTCGGATTGAGGTACCGGAAATAATACCATGATGAATCAACAAATGTATCCATAGTATCCGGGTCGCGTTTGGCATCAGCGCCGCACTTTGGACATTTATCATTAATAAATTTATCATTACCTGCCAGCGGCGATTCGCCTGTAGGCTTAAATTCAATGTCGTAAGGTAACTCAACCGGAAGTTGTTCTTCCGGGACTGGAACTAAACCGCATTCGGGACAGTGAATAACCGGTATGGGAGTACCCCAATATCTTTGACGTGAAATTAACCAATCTCTTAAACGGTAATTTGTTTTTCGTTTACCGAGGTTTTTCTCTTCAAGGTAATCGGAAACTTTTTCTATACCATCGTCCGAGTTCAAACCGTCAAATTGAGCAGAGTTTAGCATCGTTCCTACTTCAACAAATGCTCCGGTTAATTCCTCTTCGGGGGATTTACCGGCTTCCAATATTACTTTTCTTATCGGAAGCTCAAACTTTTTAGCGAATTCAAAATCACGCTCATCGTGTCCCGGTACAGCCATAACACAGCCTGTTCCGTAAGTTAGAAGTGCGTAATCAGCTATCCAGATCGGTACTTTTTCATTATTAACCGGATTGATTGCATAAGCGCCGATCGGCACCCCGGTTTTTTCTTTAACTGTTGATGTTCTTTCGATTTCAGTTAAAGACTTGATTGAATCTTTGTAAGCATCAACGCTTTCTTTAAATTCAGGTGTTGTTAATTTATCAACCAGCGGATGTTCCGGTGCAATAACAACGTAAGTAACGCCGAAAAGCGTATCGGGTCTTGTTGTAAATACGGTTATTGTTTCATCACTGCCGTCAACTTTAAAATTCACTTCCGTACCGATACTCTTCCCGATCCAGTTACGCTGCATCAGTTTTGTTTTATCAGGCCAGTTGATTTTATTTAATCCATCAAGAAGTTCTTCGGCATAGCTTGTAATTTTAAAAAACCACTGCGTAAGATTTTTTTGAAAAACGGTTGTTCCGCATCTTTCGCAGCCGCCGTCATGAACCTGCTCGTTAGCAAGCACGGTATTACACGATGAGCACCAGTTAACCGGTGCATTTTTTCTATAAGCCAAACCTTTCTTATACAGTTGGAGGAAGAGCCACTGATTCCATTTATAATATTCGGGAACGCAGGTCATTAATTCGGCATCCCAATCGTACATGCAGCCGATACGTTTAAGTTGTGTGCGAATGTCGTCAATATTTCGAATAGTAGAATCTTTCGGGTGTTCGCCGGTTTTAATTGCATGGTTTTCGGCAGGTAACCCGAACGCATCATAACCCATCGGTTCAAAAACATTGTAACCTTTTAGTTTTCTAAATCTTGCCCAGGTGTCTGTGGGACCGTAATTATACCAGTGTCCGCAATGGAGTTTTGCTCCCGAAGGATAAATAAACATAACAAGGCAGTAAATTTTTTTATCGGTTTTTGAGAGGTCGGTTTTATCTACTTTATTCTCTTCCCAATACTTTTGCCACTTGGATTCTATTTCAGAAAAGGGGTAACGCATAATACTCAAATAAATTAATTAAAAAATTGGTTTCAAATTTACCCAAATTGAGAGGGAATTCAAACGAGTAAGCAGATATTAAATTTCAAACAGCTCATTATATGATGAGTATTTGACTCGGGATTTGTTCTTATCGTTTTTGTGTCAATTATCTGTGTTTACTAACTAGATGTGAAGAGTTAGAAGAAACATTAGAAGAATATTTATTTTTCAAAAAACTTTAATTGATTTTTCCCTTTTTCAAAACGCACTGTTGTTATAATAGGAACCGTTAATTTGTATGGATTTTCAAGTTCAGGATAAAATATTACTATGCTAGAAGGAAAGGGTGCTGATTGATTTTGATTCCCAAAACTTAATCTTCCTGAAACAAATCTAATCTCGGAAGATTTCATTACATAATCATGCCACCATTTGGTATCTGTTCTTGAAGGAATTAAACAAACAACCAATGCGCCTTTTTGACTTTCGTCATGAGCCTTTTTTATCCATTTAGAAATGTTTCTTCCGTAAGGTGGGTTCATCCAGCAACGAAACGGGCTCCATTCCTGCGAAAGCCCATCAACTGCTTTAGAGAAAAAAACATTACATTTTGTATTTTCTGAAGTTGCACAGACATCTAATTGAAAATTAAACTCTTTATTTAGCATTTCAAAAACATATAACGGTGTTTCCCATTCATCGGTGCGGCTGGAAAATAAACCCAAAGTTATTCTTGACTTTTCGAATTCTATTTTTGTCGAAAGAGGTTTATTACTTTTTGTCATTTTTTACAAAAGAACCTTGCTCTCGATTAAGTTCAGTTCTATGGTTTTAATATGAAGGTCTGCCAGGTTATCATATGACATGAATTTGACTCTATGAGAAATCGGACGAAATGCACTCATCGTTAAAACTGATTGATACTGCTTTTCGTTTTTTATATCTGCTACAATACGAAAATTAACATTGAAATCTTGTAATTCTACAAATTTTAATAATGAGTTTTTAAAATTGGCAGAGTGCTCTATTTCAAAAAACGAATTAGGCATTTTTCGTTCGTTAAACCATGTTACATCAATCGTCTGTGCTTTTGAGAGGATATTTTCATAAGTGAAATTGAAATATTTTTTTAGTGTGGCTAAGTCTCCTAATGATCTCTGAAGGAATTTTTTATTTTTGTCCTGAAGGGGTATAAACGTTTCATATTTTTTTAGTCGACCAATTTCCAACAATAAACCCTGATAATATGAATGAATAAAATTAACATGATTTCTTTGCTTTTTACTGGAAATGTCAAAAAGATTTAATACTTTTTCTTTATGTGATTTCAATGCCCAAAGACCTGGTTTAATCTTGAAGAAAAAACGATCATCCTGAACGATTCTCCTTATTGAAGCAAATGGGGTTTGTGTCCCCCATTTTACATTTTCAACATTAAAAACTTCTTGATAAAGCTCGCCTAAAGTTGCGTACCCTCCTTTGTTTTCCATTACCTCAATTACAGCTTCATATTGTTTCATCGGAAATCCTACTATATCTGTTGGAAAAATTCTATATTCTTTCAAAACGTATTATTCTCTTTATAAAAAATAAAAACATCTGTATAATTACTGCTTCTCAAATATACGGATTTACTCAGTTGCACTAAAATATTACCTTAAGGCTTTATAAACGTATTAAAAATATCAATTCCTTTTTCAAAACAATCAGCAGGCATTATTGCTATTTAGATACTTTATTAAAACTAAGAATTAACAATAAGGAAAGGACAAATTTGCAATCGGAATGCAAAATTGTCCGGCTTATACCGGGAAATACAGCTTATCGGGCTTATAATCTCTTTTCCGCTTTCTTCTCTTTTTGGAATGCTTTAAGGAGTTTCCCTTTTGTTCCAAGTATTCCAATGTTTTTACGAATAGTACCTGAAGTTATCGGCTCTAATAAAATCTTACCATTATCATCAGAAATATAGATTCTCGTTCCCGGTTCGATATTCAATTTCTTCCTAATCTTTACCGGGATAACCAATTCTCCTTTTGATAATATTCGTCTGTATTCCATGAATAATACCTGAAATTTCTTTCTGTTAATTTAAGCAAAATGAATTATAATCAAGTAAGATGTTTGGGGTAACAACTGATTTTTTTTCTATGTTATAACTGCTTTTTTGAACAATCAAAAAAAATAGTTAGCTTTGCAATATTAAGAAAGGGTCTATTTTAAGACTGTGTGTTTTTACGCGAAGAATTACAATTTGATGAATGATAGTAAGGAGAAAAATTATGACAAATAATAAAAAACTGCTTGGTTGGGTTGAAGAAATGGCTGCGATGTGTCAACCTGATTCAATTCATTGGTGCGACGGCTCCGAAGAAGAGAATAACAGATTGATGCAATTATGTGTTGATAGCGGCTCTGCAATTCGATTGAATGATTCAAAAAAACCGAACAGTCTGCTCTTTAGATCAGACCCGGATGATGTTGCACGGGTTGAAGATAGAACTTATATCTGCTCCGAAAAAGAGATTGACGCGGGTCCTACAAACAACTGGAAAGACCCGAAAGAGATGAAAGAGATTTTAAAAGGTCTTTTCAAAGGTTCAATGAAGGGGAGGACTATGTATGTTATCCCTTACTCTATGGGACCTCTCGGTTCGAATATATCACAAATCGGAATTGAACTAACCGACTCTCCTTACGTAGTAATTAACATGAGAATTATGACCCGCATGGGGAAAGCAGTCCTTGATATTCTCGGTGACGGCGATTTTGTACCATGTCTTCATTCGGTAGGTTATCCACTTCAACCGGGACAGAAAGATGTTCCCTGGCCTTGTAATAAAACAAAGTATATCGTTCACTTCCCTGAAGAAAGAGCTATCTGGTCATTCGGTAGCGGATACGGCGGTAATGCACTTCTCGGTAAGAAATGTTTTGCATTAAGAATTGCATCTGTAATGGCGAAAGAAGAAGGGTGGCTTGCCGAGCATATGCTTATACTCGGTATCACTCCACCGAACGGTGAAAAGAAATATATTGCTGCAGCATTTCCGAGCGCGTGCGGAAAAACAAATCTTGCCATGCTTACGCCAACACTACCTGGCTGGAAAGTTGAATGCGTAGGGGATGATATTGCATGGATGAAATTCGGCGAAGACGGAAGGCTTTATGCAATCAATCCCGAACACGGTTTCTTTGGTGTGGCACCCGGAACGTCAATGGATACAAATGCAAATGCGATGCTTTCACTTACGAAAAATTCTATATTCACTAATGTAGCTTTAACGGATGACGGTGATGTTTGGTGGGAAGGAATGACAAAAGAAAAACCGGCACACCTGACCGATTGGAAAGGAAGGGAATGGACTTCCGAATCGAAAGAAAATAGTTCACATCCTAATTCGAGATTTACTGCGCCGGCAGCCCAATGTCCTGTTATTGATCCAGATTGGGAAAATCCTAAAGGAGTTCCTATTTCTGCATTCTTATTCGGAGGAAGAAGAGGAACAGTTATCCCTCTTGTTAATGAAGCTTTTGATTGGCTACACGGAGTGTTTTTAGGAGCCTCGGTTTCATCCGAGACAACCGCTGCGGCTGCGGGTGCAGTTGGACAGGTGCGACATGATCCTTTTGCAATGCTTCCGTTCTGTGGATATAACATGGGCGATTATTTTAATCACTGGATAAAAACCGGTAAAGGGAAAGATCCGGATAAACTGCCGAAAATATTTTACGTTAACTGGTTCAGGAAAGATGAAAACGGAAAATTTATTTGGCCCGGTTTCGGTGATAATATTCGTGTACTAAAATGGATTCTTGAGCGTGTTGCCGGAGAAGAAGTTTTTGTTGATACACCTATTGGTCGTTTACCCGCTTTGGGAAGTATAGATATCGAAGGTTTAAAAATCACCGAAGCAGAAATGAAAAAGCTGTTTGAAGTTGATAAAGAGAGCGGTTTACATGAACTAGAAGAATTGAAGGAATACTTCAAGTTATTTGGTGACAGGCTGCCGAAAGAACTCACGGAAGAATTAAATCTTCTTGAAGAAAGGTTTAGTAAATCATAGTGAAAAAATAAAAGGCGAAGTTAACACTTCGCCTTTTTATTCCTATTCTTTCTAATACTTACAATAAAAAGCTCATCAAAATACCGGCGGCAACTGCACTTCCGATAACACCGGCTACGTTTGGAGCCATGGCATGCATTAGTAGATAATTCGTCGGGTCGTATTTTAATCCCATCATCTGTGAAACTCTTGCACTGTCCGGCACTGCGGAAACACCCGCATTACCGATTAAAGGATTTATTTTATTTCCTTCTTTTAAGAATAAATTAATAAATTTAACAAATAAAACCCCGCCTGTAGTTGCAATAATGAATGATATTGCACCGAGCAAAAAAATACCAATTGATTGCGGAGTTAAAAATGTTGTTGCCTGTGTTGAAGCCCCGACGGTCAAGCCCAACAAAATCGTTATTATATCAATCAATTGTTTAGCGGCAGTGTCAGCTAATCTTTTTGTTACTCCGCTTTCTTTAAGAAGATTTCCGAAGAAAAGCATTCCTAAAAGAGGTATAGCACTTGGAGTAATAAAACAAGTCAACAATAATCCAATAATCGGGAAAAGAATTTTTTCAAATCTTGAAACCGCACGCGGCGGTTTCATTCTTATCCTTCTTTCTTTATCCGAGGTAAGCAACTTCATAATCGGCGGTTGAATAACTGGCACCAAAGCCATGTATGAATACGCAGAAACCGCAATAGCACCGAGAAGTTCGGGGGCTAATTTTGAGGATAAAAAGATAGCCGTTGGTCCATCAGCACCACCGATAATTGCAATTGCACCGGCTTGACTAACAGAAAACCCGAGTGCGAGAGCTAAAATATATGCACCAAAAATTCCAAGTTGTGCAGCGGCACCAATCAATATTAAACGGGGATTAGAGAGCAATGTTGAAAAATCGGTCATCGCACCTATACCGAGAAAAATCAACGGGGGATAAATTCCTTTCACAACTCCGAAATAGAGGTAGTTAAGAACACTTCCTTCTTCATAAATACCGAGTTGTAAATTAGCGGCTTCGAAGAACGGAATATTCCCCACAAGGATACCGAAACCTATAGGGACAAGCAGCATCGGTTCGTACTCTTTTTCGATAGCAAGGTAAATAAAAACTAATCCAACGCATATCATTATTGCATGTCCAGCCGTAAAGTTGGCAAATGCAGTAAAGGCGAAGAACTCTTCTAATCCGTGGATAAAAAATTCAAAAACAGCACCCATTATTAACCTCCGATCTGTATTAGAATATCACCTTCTAATACAGAGTCTCCGGGTTTCACTTTAATCGAAGTGATTGTCCCTTCTTTATCGGAGTTGATGTTGTTTTCCATTTTCATTGCTTCAAGAACTATTAACCTATCTCCCACTTTAACTGCGTCACCTTCTTTAACGTGAACGCTTAGGATAACGCCGGGTAAAGGTGATTTAATATTTCCGGCACCTTTTGTTTCCATCGGTTTACTTGTTTTTGCAGTTGAAGATTCGGATTCTGTAGAAGGAGAAACAAACGAACGAACAAGTTTTGGAGTTTTTGTTTGTTGAATTTTTCTATCAATCTCAACTTTGTACTTTGAACCGTTTACTTCAATTTCCGCAATATTATCTTCAACGTTTTTAATGTTTACTTCGTAAGGATTGCCATGTATAACAAATTTAAATTTTTTCATAACTTTTCCATTTTTTATCTTGGTATCTGTCGCAAACCATATATCTTAGAACTCCAGGGGGAGTATGTTCGCGACACTTTTTTAATTGTAAGAACAGTATTTTCAAAATCGTGTATCTCGGAAAGGTATAAATGTAATGCCATACCGATGGCAGCGTTTACATCACCCGAAATGTCAATTTCTTTTTCAATTTCATCCTTTGATTTACCTTCTTTTTGAAGGTTCTTTCTAATCCTCAAATTGATTAGTTTAGTTACATTATAAAAGACAATGTAAAGAAGGAGTAAAGAAGAAAAAACAATTCCCATCCCTATTACAGCCATTCCAACTCCAATAGGGTCAAGATTATGAATTACTTCCTGCACTTTCTTTACCCGCTGTGCGTCTGATGCTGTTTGTAAGAAAATCCCGATTAGTGCAATCATTTCAATTCCCTCATTTTATAATGGAATATTTGAATGTTTTTTAGGCGGATTGGTATCCTTCTTTGTTGCAAGTGATTGCAAAGCACGGATAACTCTAAACCTTGTATTACGCGGTTCAATTACATCGTCAATGTAGCCGTATTTAGCCGCCACATACGGAGTGGCAAACTTGTTCTTATATTCTTCTTCTTTCTGAATAAGAAGTTTTGTTCTTTCTGCAGGGTCTTCAATTTGGTTTAATTCCTTCTGATGCAAAATTTCAATTGCGCCTCTGGGTCCCATTACTGCAATTTCAGCACTGGGCCATGCATAGTTAATATCGCCTCTTAAATGTTTCGAACTCATCACGTCATAAGCTCCGCCGTATGCTTTTCTTAATATTACGGTTACTTTAGGAACGGTAGCTTCACCGTAAGCGAATAGTAATTTTGCTCCGTGAATAATAATTCCTCCATACTCCTGTGCAGTACCTGGAAGGAATCCGGGAACATCTACAAAAGTTACAATCGGAATATTGAAAGCATCGCAGAAGCGGACGAATCTTGCAGCTTTTCTTGAAGAGTTTATATCAAGTACCCCTGCAAGATAACTTGGCTGATTTGCAACAATTCCGACCGGTATCCCGTTAAAGTGTGCAAAACCGATAATTATATTAGGAGCGTAATGTCTTTGTACTTCAAAGAATTCGTTATAATCTACAACGGCATGAATTACATCTTTTACATCGTATGGTTTACCGGGGTTATCGGGAATAATTTCGTTCAGAGCATCCTCCAACCTATCTATCGGGTCATCACAAGGTGCTATTGGCGGATCTTCAAGATTATTTTGAGGAAGGAAACTTAACAGCTTTCTAATTAAAAGAATTCCTTCATTTTCATCATCTGCAACAAAGTGGATAACTCCCGATTTTGAGCCATGAACCATTGCTCCGCCGAGTTCTTCGTCAGTCACAATTTCTCCGGTTACAGTTTTAACCACTTTTGGACCGGTAACGAACATATAACTCGACTTTTTACTCATTATGGTAAAATCGGTTAAAGCAGGCGAATAAACCGCACCGCCGGCACATGGACCAAATATTGCAGATATTTGAGGAACCAATCCCGAAGCCAGAATATTTTTTTGAAATATATCTGCGTATCCTCCAAGACTTTTTACACCTTCCTGAATTCTCGCTCCACCGCTGTCATTAATACCAATAACAGGCGCTCCTACTTTCATTGCTTTATCCATCACTTTACAAATTTTTTGAGCGTACATCTCCGAAAGCGAACCGCCAAACACGGTGAAGTCCTGCGAGAATACATAAACCAATCTACCGTCAATTGTTCCGTATCCTGTAACAACTCCATCCGAGAGATATTCTTGTTGATCCAGCCCGAAGTCTATACATCTATGACTGACGAACATGTCGAATTCTTCAAAACTTCCTTCGTCTAAAAGAAGATCAATTCTTTCTCTTGCTGTATATTTCCCTTTTTTATGCTGGGCTTCGATTCTTTTCTCTCCGCCTCCCATTCTTGCTTGATTGCGCAGATCCATTAACTCTTTAATCTTATTCTGCATCATATCGATTACTCCAATATTTTTCTTTTTTTAAGTTTAATTTTTTTCACAAAGTTCGGTTAAAACACCCATCGTGGCTTTTGGATGAAGGAAAGCAATGCTTAATCCTTCCGCACCTTTACGGGGTCGTTTGTCAATCAACTGAACTCCTTTAGCCTCCAATTCGGGGAGGGCTTCCGTCAATCCTTTAGCGGAAAAAGCGATATGGTGTATCCCTTCACCTTTCTTTTCTATAAATTTTGCAATAGGACCTTCAGGTGATGTTGATTCGAGGAGTTCAATTTTGGTTTGTCCAATCATGAAGAATGCAGTTTTAACTTTTTGATCTGCGACTTCTTCAACGGCATAACATTTCAGTCCGAAAGTATTTTCATAAAATTTGATTGCTTCATCCATATTCTTAACGGCAATCCCGATGTGTTCAATGTGTGTCAGTTCCATAATATCCTGCTAAATTTTTATTATTATTTCAATTAAATAAATACGTTTTCGCGATACTCACCAAATACCGCACGCATAGTATTACAAATTTCTCCTACGCTTCCATAGACTCTAACAGCATCAAGAATATAAGGCATTAAGTTGGCATCACCTTCAGAAGCCGTTTTTAATGCTTGAAGTTTTTCTTTCACGATCTCTTCATTTCTTCCGGCACGAACTGAATTAAGGAATTTAATCTGTTCTTCCTGAACATTCATATTTATCCTCAACAAATCTTTCGGCCCATCTTCTTTAACCTGAAATTTATTTACACCGACAACAATTCGTTCACCGGCTTCAACCTGCATTTCATATTTATAAGCAGCTTTTTGAATCTCTCCTTGAATAAAACCTCCTTCAATTGACGGAACAACTCCACCCAATGCATCTATACGTTCAATATATTCAACTGCTTCACGCTCGATCTGGTCGGTCATCGCTTCGACGTAGTAGGAACCTGCGAGGGGATCTATAGTATTAGCTACGCCACTTTCATGAGCAACTATTTGTTGTGTTCTTAAAGCTATTCTTACTGCATCTTCTGTAGGAAGTGCAAGTGCCTCATCTTTTGAATTAGTATGAAGACTTTGTGTTCCGCCAAGCACTGCAGCTAAAGTTTGAACAGTTACTCTTACTATGTTATTCTCTACCTGTTGAGCAGTTAAAGTAGAACCTGCCGTTTGAGTATGAAAACGAAGCATCATAGAACGGGGGTCTTTAGCTTTGAATCTTTCATTCATAATTTTTGACCATAATCTGCGGGCTGCTCTAAATTTAGCAACTTCTTCAAGAAGGTCATTATGAGAATTGAAGAAGAATGAAAGTCTTCCTGCAAATTTATCTACATCAAGTCCGGCTTTTATAGCCGCATCAACATAAGCAATTCCGTTTGCAAGTGTGAATCCTACTTCCTGTGCAGCAGTGGAACCTGCTTCACGGATATGATAACCCGAGATGGAAATCGTATTCCATTTGGGGACTTCTTTTGAGCAGTATTCGAAAATATTTGTTATCAATCGCATTGAAGGCTTTGGTGGATAAATATAAGTTCCCCGTGCTATATATTCTTTAAGGATATCGTTCTGAATTGTTCCGCTAATTTGTGATTTTGTTATATTGTTCTTTTCGGCAACTGCGATATAAAGAGCTAGCAGTACAGATGCAGGTGCGTTAATTGTCATGGATGTAGATACTTTATCAAGCGGAATTTTATCAAAAAGGATTTCCATATCAGCAAGAGTATCGATAGCAACACCGACTTTACCGACTTCACCATAAGCCATCGGATCATCACTATCATA
>Ga0208244_101221_pt1 | contig 15344 bp, 17 predicted proteins | sample SubbioCR12Aug_5A_FD_184828 | JGI IMG/M metagenome (GOLD analysis project Ga0208244, IMG submission 184828) | Serpentinite rock and fluid subsurface biosphere microbial communities from McLaughlin Reserve, California, USA - CR12Aug_5A (SPAdes) | ecosystem: Environmental > Terrestrial > Deep... | reverse complement strand
CCATTCAGAGCCTGCTGGGTACCGCCAGGCTCAACGGCCTGGATCCTCATGCCTGGCTGAAGGATACGCTGGAGAAATTGCCGGCTTGGCCCAATAGCCGGATTGATGAGTTGCTGCCGCTGAGGGCGGCATTACCGTAAATCCTGCTTCTGTTGGGGTGGGGCGGTTGGACGCTTACGGTGGTGCGTGACTTTCTGCGGGTCAAGCTGGGGACGCTGGAGCACGAGGTGTTCGGCGTCATCCACCTGGATGCGCAGAACCGTGTCATCGACTACGTCGAGATGTTTCGCGGCACGGTGAGCCAGACATCGGTGTATCCGCGCGAGGTAGTCAAGGAGGCACTGGCCAGGAACAGCGCTGCGCTGCTGCTGGTGCATAACCACCCGTCGGGTGCAGCCGAGCCATCGCGCGCCGACGAGATGCTGACGCAGACGCTGAAGTCGGCACTGGCGCTGGTGGACGTGCGGGTGCTGGATCACCTGATCGTCGCCGGCAGCGCCATCCTGAGTTTTGCCGAACGCGGGCTGCTATAGCCCGAGGGGGCATCGCCCCCTTTTTGCTGTGTCCTTGGTTTCGAGAAAAAGCTGCGCGCTACGCTTGCCTCCAGGGGTCGGCTGACGCCCACCCCGCCGCGCAGGCTTGGCGCCCCGCAAGACCGCCGAACAGGCTTCGCCTGATCGGCCTGCGCACGATGCTGTTTTCGCGCTGCGCGCTTTGTCCACTCCCATCAAGGCGTGCCTGCGGCACGCAGTGGCGCTCGCCGCGCGGCGTTAGTCCGGCGCCTCTCTGGCCGTAGGCCGGTCATCCGTCTTTCCTCTCATTCATCGCTGATCCCGCGACCGTAGCCAGCGGTGCCTGTCCGTCAAGGCGCGCAGGGCCGTGTCCTCGCCTGCGGCTGCGGGCCGCACCAACCCTGCGCTCCTTCCTTGACAGCCAGCCCCTCGCTGGCCCGGTTGTTCGCGGGCGATGAACTCAGGAAAGACGGCGGCAACGACGACCAGCCCAGGTCACTGCGCCGAACAAACCAAAGTCCACACCGGGCTCCGAATCTTGGAATCCGGTCGGTTTTGAAACCACAGGAGGGCCGCGCATGCAGACATCGATACTTTGAATCACCCAGCGAATTTTTTTCACTTTCTTCATCAACGTCCCGCGAGGGACAGGAGCAATCACCATGAACACTATTACCCGTCAAGAAACCCAAGCCATGCACACAGTCGCCGCCGCTACCTTTGCGGCATACGACCTGCTGTTGATTCCGCTGTCGCAGTTGCGGCCTTCGAGTCGCAACGTGCGCAAGAACGGCGGCGCGTCGATTCCCGAACTGGCATCGAGCATCGTCCGCGTTGGTCTGCTGCAAAACCTCACCGTCACCGCATCGAGCGACGGCGAACATTACGAAGTCGTCGCGGGCAAACGGCGGCTGGCGGCGTTGAAGCTGCTGGTGAAGCAGCGCAAGATCGACAAGGCGCATGACGTGCCTTGTCTGCTGGTGCCGGATGCGTCGGCGCGTACCGTGAGTCTGACCGAGAACGTGCAGCGCGAGGCGATGCATCCCGCTGAGCAGTTCGAAGCCTTCGCTGCCTTGGTTGCCGAGGGTCGGCCCATCGAAGACATCGCCGCCGACTTCGGCGTGACGCCCTTGGTAGTGCAGCGGCGCTTGAAGCTCGCCAACGTCTCGCCGCGCCTGCTGGCGGACTACCGGGCCGATGCCGTCACGCTCGACCAGTTGATGGCGCTGGCGATCACCGACGACCACGCGGCGCAGGAGGCCGCGTTCTACGACTCGCCGCAATGGCAGCGCAGCCCGCAGGCCTTGCGCGAGCACCTGACCGAACGCGAGATCGACGCCACACGCGATGCGCTGGCACGCTTCGTCGGCATCGAGATTTACGAGGCCGCAGGCGGCGGTGTGCGGCGCGACCTGTTCTCTGACGATACGCGAGGGGTGTTCCTGACCGATGCGACTTTGCTGGACGGCCTTGCGCGAGACAAGCTCGCCACCACTGCTGACAGTGTCCGGGCAGAAGGCTGGGCATGGGTCGAAACGGTGCCGCGCATCACGTCGGCGGAACTGCATGGGTTCCAGCGTGCCCGCCGTGACCGGCGCACGCCGAACAAGACCGAGGCCAAGCGCATCGCCAAGCTGCAGGCGCGGCAACAGACCATCGACGACAGGCTGAATGCCGACGATGCCGAGGACATCGTGGAAGAAGAAGCATCGGTCCTCTACGAGGAAAGCGACAAGATCGGCGCGGAACTCGACGGCATCGAGCAGTCGCTGCAGGTGTTCGCACCTGAAACGCTAGCACTGGCCGGGGCTATCGTGACCGTCGATCACGCGGGCGAAATCACCATCCATCGCGGCCTGTTGCGCGAGGCCGAGGCCCAGGCATTGCGGGCGCAGGAACGGCAAGGCATGCTGGCTGGCGGCGATGGTGAAGGCGCGGCACAGCAACCGACCACGCCGAACATTTCCGAGAAGCTGGCGCGGCGCTTGAGCGCGCACCGCACAGCGGCGCTGCAAGCGGAGGTTGCCCGCCATCCGCAAGTGGCGCTGGTCGCGGTGGTGCATCGACTCGCGCTGCGCGTGGTGGTTGATGGCTACCGTTCAGACGATTCGCCGATCAACATCAGCGCTTCGCCGCAGGATGGACTCGATGCGTTTGCGCCGGACGTGGCGCAGTCGCCCGCCCTGATCGGCCTGCGGGAAGTGCGGCAGGCGTGGGCGGCACGGCTACCCAGTGACCCGGACGCACTGTTCGCGGAACTGCTGGCGTTGCCCCAGCAGGAAGTGCTGTCGCTGCTGGCGGTGTGCGTGGCTGCTACGGTCGGTGCGGTTACGCCGCGTGAAGATGCGCTGCCCGCTGTTGCGCTGGCGCAGGCGGTGGGCCTCGACATGCACTCGTGGTGGACACCGACCGCCGAAGGCTACTTCGCTCACGTATCGAAGGCCAAGGCCATCGAGGCAGTGCAGGCGTTCGCGCCAGAGCATGCGGCGCGGCTGTCCAAGCTCAAGAAGAACGACCTGGCCAGCGAAGCGGAACGGCTGGCGGTGGGCACGGGTTGGCTGCCGGTGATGCTGCGGGCAGCGGTACAGGAGGCACAAGCAGAAACGCTCCCGGATGCTGAGGCCAGCGAGTAAGCAAGATGCCCCGGCGAATTTTCGCCGAGGCATTTTTTGCGCGTTTTAACAGCCGACAGCCCCAACCCCTTCCCCAAAACGCGCCCCGCCGTACAGGCGGGACGCCGGAGTGCGACAGACTTTGCTGCGCCCGGTTATGCAATGGCGTGCCGCCCCGACGCTGGCGGGCAGGTCGCCAGAAACGACGGCGGCTCACCGACAGGCCGTCCACCATGCCCAGAGCCATCCACGCCGCAATCCATCAAGCCCACGCCAATGCGCGAGGAGCGTTCATCCTTGGTGATTCGGAATCGACCTTGACGATGAATGGGTGCGTGCCGGCGAAGCCACTGTGCGGAGATGCCGGAGCCATGCTGCTTACCGGTGAGGATCGCACCCAACGGCGGCCTTGGCTTGTCGTGAATCCTGGCGAGGCACCGGCTGCGCCTCGGGCTTCGTGGCCGCAACCGTCCGGCTCAACAAATTTCCCCGGCACTGCGTGCCTTCCTCGCGCAACAAATTTCTTGTTCCTTCCGGTCCTCCACTGCGTTGCGGCCGCTGCGCGATGCAACCCGCCCGTACCTCGCCCTTTGGATCACCGACAAGGCCGCGATGGGCGCGACCTTGCGCCACCAAAAGGAGATTCATCATGGCAAACATCGGCACCTTCACCGCACAGAACGACAGCTTCACCGGCACGGTTCGCACCTTGACGCTCAACGTCAAGGTCAAATTCGTTCCGAACGCCAAGGAGAGCGAGAACGCCCCGGACTACCGCATCGTCGCCGGCAACTTCGAGATCGGCGCGGCGTGGAAAAAAGTCAGTAAGGCGGAACGGCCCTACCTGTCGGCAACCCTGGATGATCCGTCGTTCCCGGCGACCATCTACGCCCGCCTGGTCGAAGGCGAGGACGGCGCGCACAACCTGATCTGGTCGCGCAGCAAGGGCGACTGATCGACGCCCTTGGCGCCCCGCCTCTACGGCGGGGCGTTTTTGCGTTCACCATCAGCGGCTAGCGCTTCACATCGCGGGCCGCCTCATTTCATGCACTGAATCGCTGATTGGCGGATATACGGAATGCCGTGGAGCCGTGCATCCGTATTCGTGCTTGGGCACAAAGCCGCTTCTACGGATTTGCGGTTCTGTAGTTTCACGGAGATGACTGAAAACGGTTCTGCGAGTCCGTGGCTTTGGGCAAAAGCGCATTCCGGGTTCTACGAATCCTTGTGCATCGGCATTGAAGGCATTTGTGCGTCACCCGACGATGCCGGGTCACGCTGTCGTGCTGCGCATCGAGCCACCGATGGCGTCTCGTCCCTTCGGCTTCCATCGCTGACGCCTCCGCGCCTGGTGGCGCTGCGCGCTACGCTTGCCCTCCAGGGGATCGGCTCGACGCCCATCCCCGCCGCGCCGTGCTTGGCACCCCTCGCAATTCGCCGAACAGGCTGCGCCTGATCGGCATGCAAGACCTCATGCGCCGTCGAACTTGGTCTGATGCCGACCGCTGTTCACCGCAGCGTTCCTGCGCTTCATGACGACGCCACTCCTGTAGCGCATGGCCGCATCACCGACCGGACAGGCAGCGCAGCTTGGCGCACGCCGCACGCCCGTCAACCCCCGGCCCGCACCAACCGAGTTGGGGGTATGACGGCCGCGCTTTGCGCGTGCGCCCGGATCGCAGCGCTCCGATCGGGAGCGTCCATTCAAGGAGTTGCGATCATGAACCTCATCACCGAAACACAGCGCGCGCAATTGCTGGCCAACGGCCGGCAGTCCATCGAAAACGACGACTTCGACCCACCGCCCGTGGTCAAGCTGTTCACCCCTGACGCGGGCGCGACCTGGCTGCTCACCGAAATTGACCCGGACGACCACGACCATGCCTTCGGGCTCTGCGACCTGGGGCAGGGCTTCCCGGAGCTGGGCTATGTGAGCCTGGTCGAACTGCAATCGGTGCGCGGCCGACTTGGCCTTCCGGTCGAACGGGATTTGCATTTCATTGCAACGAAAACGATCAGCGCCTATGCGCGTGAAGCGCGGTTAGCGGAGCGCATCGTGACGTAGGCGTCACCCGGGCGCTGCCGCTGGGCAGCGCCCTTTCTCGCCTATTTGCCCTTCTGGGCCTGGATGGCGGCCAGCTCGCGCTGCACGCGCTCGATGACTTCACCCACCCCTTTTCTGTCACCGCCATAGGCCAGCATCAGCAGCGTGAGAGGATGTACGTCCATGACCTCGCACAGCTCAGCGACCTTGCTCAAGGTCGGGCTTTTCAGGCCACGTTCGAGCGAACTCATGTACGTGCGGCTCGACACGTCCGAGAAAGCTTCCTGGCTGAGGCCACGGGCTTTTCTGACTGTCTTGAGCGCCGCAGGGAATGAGTTCTTCAATGTCATCAAATCGTTTCATGTAAAACGACGATGACACCCGATAGCGCCCTATAGGGCTACAATCTATAGTGTTCATTTGATAGCCTTCCGTGCTGGAACTTGTTGCGGGTGTGTCTATGCTGAAAACCGCTTTTACTGAAATCATGGGTTCCGTACCTACGCATACGTCGATTCGTACATCCACGGATTCGGTGGAATCCGCTTTGACGATTTGGCGCAAAATTAACGCCCCGTTGATCGTAACCACCTGCGCGCAGCGACCATGAAACCACTCATCACCGACGATCACCGCGCCCAACTGCTGGACAACGGTGCTGCCGCCGCGCGCGGCGAGAAGCGCGACCCGTTGCCGGTCGTCAAGCTATTCACTCTGGACGCGCATGCGACTTGGCTCTTGACCGAACTCGATCCCGACGATGGCGACACCGCCTTCGGCCTAATCGACCTCGGCATTGGCACGCCGGAACTCGGCCACGTGCGACTCTCCGTCCTTGAAGGCATACGCGGGCCACGGAACCTGGCCGTTGCACGCGATCTGCATTTCACGCCCAAGCGGCGACTGTCTGAATACGCCCGGCTGGCTCGGGCCAATGGATCAATCACCGACTGATCGATCCCTGATGGTCCGTCGCTGACGGGCCACTCCATGCGATGCCGCAACGGTTCGCATTGCGTCTTCTTGGGTCTGGGTCCAGACCTTTTTTGTATTGATCGCCACTCAGTACGCCAACGGCGCAACGCTGTCGCAAATAGTGCGAATGCCCGGCCCGTTGTCGGCCACCTTGTCGATTGATTTCCTTCCACCCGAGGAGGTTTGGGCATGGCAGATTCGAGCGCCGTTCACTGGCATCCCAGCGCTGCATACCTGTACGTCCTGCATCTGGACGGCCCCGCGCTGGCTTGGGAATACCTGCGGCGCAACCCGGAATACCGCCGCGCCTGGCAACGCCACCGGCGCCGTCCGCAGTACGAGGCGCTTCGCTGGGGCTTGCGCCTGCTGGAAGACCCCGCGCGCGATGCACGCGACGCGCACCCCGACTGGTTCCCTGATCCCTACTCGGTAGTCCAGGTCTATCCCGATGCCGATCCCACAGCCGATGCGCTGCCGTTCCAGCTCTGGCGCTTCCCCGGCCGCAAGCACCTGATGCACGACGGCAAGCGCCTGGTGCTGACCATCCAGCTCGTCGGCCGCATGCTGCGCATGGCGATATCTCCCGCGCTGGAAGACGGTATGGCTTACGCCTATGCCATCCGCGCCGGTTGCCAGCTCGGCGAGCGCTGGCGCGCAATCGAAGCCGAGCTGGCGGCACTCGACGCCGCAAAGGTGCACCGCACCGCGATCACCACGGGCAGACCAGGCCGCACGGCTATGCTTCACATGCGCACCCTGCAGGCGCTCGACGGCACGCTGGCAGGCGCCACGCAGCGCGGCGTGGCCGAAGTGTTGTTCGGCATCACCGCCGTCGCCGAGCATTGGTATGAAGACGGCGATCTGCGCGCCCAGGTTCGCCGCCTCATCCGGCGCGGGCAGACGCTCACGGGTGGCGAATACCGCCGCCTACTGCAACTCGGCAGGGCCGCACAGGGACGTTAGCGCGGCGACGCAAAACGTCCCTGCGCAGAACGCCTGACTTTCCCGAAACTGCTTCCATCCGGCGGCGATTGCTTCGTCGGCGATCTTGACCGATGGAGGCCCATGCCATGAGACCCGCACCGTTACGGCCGTATCCCGCACCCGCTGCCACCCAGCAGCCTGCCCAGACCACGCAGCCCGCGCGCTACCTGACTAACAACGAAGCCGCCGAGTTCCTGCGGCTGTCGCCGCGCACGCTGGAAAAGCAGCGCGTCATCGGCGGCGGGCCGCGCTTCCGCAAATTCGGTCGACGCGTGATGTACGCCGTCGTCGACCTCGAAACCTGGGCGGACTCGCGCAGTTTCGAGATGACGTCCGACCCCCAATACACCGAACAACACGCCGCGCGCCGTTCCGGCGTGCGCTGATCGGCGATGGACACCTTCACCGATGGCCATCGGGCGCGACCCGCAGCGCGAGCAGCTCGAACTGTTCCACGCATTCTCTGGCGAGTTGCCGGCGCGCGATGCGCAAGACCTGATGGCCTACCCGTTCTTTTCGCTCGCCAAGAGCAAGCGCACGGTGCCGATCGACTTCCGCACCAGCAGCGTGACGGTGCGGGTCGAAGGTACTGCCGAACATGGCATCGCGACCATCTGGGATGCGGACATCCTGATCTGGGCCGCGAGCCAGATAGTCGAGGCGCGCGATGCGGGGATTCGCTCGTCGCGGCTGATGGCGGCCACGCCCTACGAGATCCTGCGCTTCATCGGTCGCGGCACGTCGCTGCGCGACTACCAGCGCCTCAAGGCTGCGCTGGATCGCTTGCAGTCCACCAGCGTGGCCACCTCCATTCGTCAACCCAATGCGCGACGCCTGCACCGCTTCTCGTGGATCAACGAATGGAAGGAGCGCGCGGACGGCCAGGGCCGGCCGCTGGGCATCGAGCTGATCCTGCCGGACTGGTTCTACGTGGGCGTGCTCGACGAGAGTCTCGTGCTGACCATCGACGCCAACTACTTCCGCCTGACCGGTGGCATCGAGCGCTGGCTGTACCGCCTGGTACGCAAGCACGGCGGCTGGCAGCGCGAGGGCTGGCGCTTCGACTTTCCGCACCTGCACCGCAAATCCGGCAGTCTGGCGCGCTTCACCGACTTCGCCTACGACCTGCGCTGCATCGTGGCGCGGCAACCCTTGCCGGGCTACACGCTCGCCGTCCTGCGGCCAAGACATGGGCCGGAGGTGCTGACCTTTCGCGCCGTGCCGTCCACGGCACCGCTGCGCCCCGGAGGCAGCTTCGGTGCCGGTGCAGTGCCTGTGGAAAAACGGTGAATCCAGTCGTGCTAACGGGAGTGGGAATCCTCGTGCTATCAGGAGCAGCGCTGTCGTGCTATCGGGAGTGCGAACGCATCGCAAAGCTTTGCACAGCAGGGGTTTCGGCGTTGCCTAACTTAGGTTCTAACTTTGAATCTATAAAACTAACGATAAGAAGACCCCGCGCGCTGTGGATAAACCGAGGCAGCGCATCATGATCATCGCGCTGCTCAACCAGAAAGGCGGGGTCGGCAAGACCACCCTCGCCACGCACATCGCGGGCGAGCTGGCGATGCAAGGCAGATCGGTGATCCTGCTCGACGCCGATCCCCAGGGCTCAGCGTTGGACTGGACGCAGCGCCGCAGCCAGAACGGCTTGCCCAGGCTGTTCGGTGCTGTCGGCCTGGCAAGGGAAACCCTGCATCAGGAAGCGCCGGAACTCGCCAGACGCTGCGATCACATCGTGATCGACGGCCCGCCCCGGATCGCCGCCCTCGCGCGCTCCGCTTTGCTCGCGGCTGACCTCGTGTTGATTCCCGTGCAGCCCAGTCCCTACGACGTGTGGGCCAGCGCCGAGATGGTGTCGCTGATTCGCGAAGCGCAGGTGTTCCGGCCAGCGTTGCGCGCGGCCTTCATCATCAACCGGCGTGTCAGCACCACGGTGATCGGACGCGAGGCGCGCGGCGCACTCGCCGATCAACCGCTGCCATCGCTGCTCTCGGAAGTTCGGCAGCGCATCGTGTTTGCCGACAGCGTGGCCAGAGGTCAGCTCGCGCGCGAACTCGACGTGGACAGCATTGCCGCACGCGAGATCGCGGTGCTCACCGATGAAGTCTTGAGGATGGCGCGATGAAGAACGGCAAACGCGTTGCGATTGGCGCCCGCCCGCCTGCCAACCCGCACGCGGACGCATGGGTGCGCCAAGGCGACGGTGCAGACATCGGCAAGACCGATCTCTACACCGCCCGGCTAACCATCGACGTGACGCCGGCGCTGCGCGCCCGCATCAAGGTCGAAGCATTCACCCAAGGCACCACGGTCGCCGAAATGCTGCGCACGTTGTTGGAACACGAATTCCCGGAGAAGCAGCCATGAACGCCTTGCCGCAAGTGATGAGTAGCGTGAGAGCACCGCTCCCTGCCGTGCTATCGAGCGTCACGCACGAAACGCCGCTGACGCGTGTGTCACTGGCGTTCGTCGCACAACGGATCAACCTCTATCTGCGCTTCGGCCATCCAGTGCGTGAACTGCGCTTGGACCGCTGGCGCCGCTGCGCGATGTTCCTTCCTGCCGTGCTGTTCTGTCGCGTACGCTGGGAGTCCAATGACTACGGCACGACACGCTGGCAGCTCATGGTGCTGCAGGCTTGCACGCCGCTCGACGCCGTGCAGCGCATCGCCGGCATCCGGCCCGGCGCGCGCCTGTTGCTGTGTGCTGAGGGCGAGCTGCAAGTGCAATCGGTGCTACCGCAGATCGACGCCATCGAAGTGCTCGACATCGACCCGGCGAGCACGTCACCCGCATACTGGCGCACGCTAGGCAACCGGCTGGCCGCACGCTTGCCGCTGCCCACCTACACCGCCGAGCGACACGCGGCTTATCTCGCGGGCGAGGTGCTGCGATGAACACCCGCCGCCTGGTTGTCGTGTTCATCGGCCTCGGCATCGCTGCGCTCGCCTGGCCGTCGGTTCATACACCTATTGCGCGCCTCGTCTACAACCCCAGCGACAGCGTACCGCGTGGCTGGTATTACATCGGCCCGCCCGACTCGCTGCACGTCGGCAGCATCGTGCTCGCCCGGCTTCCGATAGACGCCGCCGCGCTGGCTGCGCAGCGTGGCTACCTGCCCGAACACATCCCGCTGCTCAAACGCATCGGCGCGATGTCACCGCAGCAGGTGTGCATCGAGAAACACATCGTTCGCATCGACGGCGTGGCGGTCACTGGCGTCCGTGCAACAGATGGCCGTGGCCGTCCACTGTTGGCTTGGCAGCCATGTCGGCGGCTTCGCAACGGCGAGCTGTTCCTGCTCAACGCGACGAATCCAGCGTCATTCGACAGCCGGTACTTCGGTCCTGTTGCTGTCTCCGCTGTGATCGGCAGCGCACAGCCGTTATGGACGTGGGACACACCATGAACGTGCAGCGCCGCATGCCGTTTTTCGTGCAGTCTCGCTGCACATCGTTTGCACCACAGCCTGCGGTTGCGGTGCTTCACCCGTGCAGACTATCGCAGCCCGCCCGTCGGAGCCGGTCGCGCCAGCGATCGGGAAAGACGGAGGGCAAGATAAAAGGACGCGGCACCCTGGTGCGCGTAAAGCCTTGTCTGCACGTGGATTGGCGCGGCACGCGCTTCTTGCGGCGCTGTGCCGCTGACGGCGCGAAGTTCGCGTCAGCATTGACCCATCTGCGTGCTTTGTCCGCTGGACTTGGCCGTGCTGCGCTGGAGTTCACGTCATGAGCAGCCGTGACGACGACCGTTTTCGCATCCGCCCCGGGACACCAAAGAACCGCCAGCAGAAGTTCGTCTCGCAGGTTTTGAAGGAGGTCAGCAAGGCTGGTGGAAAGTCGGTACGCAAGTCGGGCGCAAGGCCTGGCGCACGCCTTGGGCGGGGGCATGTGGCAGCTCGTTTCACCGGCCACTCTGCGCAACCGGGCTCACGGCGCGTCACCATCAAGACCCGGCTGGTGAACCTCAAACAGGCCGGGGCACGCTCGACCACCACGCATCTGCGATACATCGAGCGCGAGGGCGTGGGCCGCGATGGTGAATCGGGCCGCGCCTATGGACCGACGACGGACAACGCCGACCTAGCCACCTTCGAGGAACGCAGCCGGGAAGACCGGCACCAGTTTCGCTTCATCGTCTCACCGGAGGATGCCGAGCAGCTCGATGATGATCTGCGCACCTACACCCGGCACCTGATGAGCCGGATGGAAGCGGACCTGGGCACCCGGCTGGACTGGGTGGCGGTGAACCACTGGAACACCGATAACCCGCACACCCACATCGTGCTCCGCGGCAAGGACGACACTGGCAAGGACTTGATCATTTCCCGCGACTACATCGCGCAAGGAATGCGCGAACGCGCCTCGGGACTGGCAACCGAATGGCTGGGTCCACGCACCGAGCAGGAGATCCAGCAGAGCCTGCGGCGGGAGGTCGATCAGGAACGCTGGACCAGTTTGGATCGCACGCTGCAACGCGAAATGCAAGGCGGGCTGATTCACATGAATCAACTTGCCAGCGATCCATCGCGCAGACAGCAGCGCGTGCTATTGATCGGACGACTGCAACGCTTGCAGCGCATGGGCTTGGCGCACGAGCCATCACCTGGCGTGTGGACCGTCCAAGCCGATTCAGAACAGGTTCTGCGGACGATGGGCGAGCGTGGCGACATCGTGCGCACCATGCAGCGGGCGATGAGCGGTGTGCCGCGTGACTTGGCGGTGTTCGATGCCGGCGAGAACGCCCGGTCGGTGGTCGGTCGGGTAGCCGCCAAAGGCATGGCTGACGAGCTGTACGACCGGGGCTATCTGGTGATCGATGGCCTTGATGGCAAGGCGCACTATGTTGCCCTGAATGCCAAGGTGGAACTGGAGCAGTACCCGGTCGGCGCGGTGGTGGAAGCATACGGTTCGGCCAAGGTTCGCAACGCCGACAAGAACATCGCCGCGCTCGCTGTCGATGGCCAGTACCGCACCGACCATCACCTGACGGTGGCCAAGGTTCAGGCCACACCCGGGCGCGATCCCAAGGAGACGGTCGATGCCCATGTGCGCCGCCTGGAAGCATTGCGCCGGGCGGGCATTGTGGAGCGTGTGGCCGAAGGCGTCTGGCGGGTGCCGGCAGACCTGCCCGAACAAGGTCGGCAATACGATATGCAGCGGCTGGGCGGCGTGTCGGTGGAACTGCGTTCCCACCTGCCCATCGAGCGGCAAACTCGTGTGATCGGCGCGACCTGGCTGGACCAGCAGTTGATCGGCGGCGCCAGCGGTATCGCCGACAACGGCTTCGGCGGCGAGGTGCGCGAAGCGCTGCGGCAGCGGTCGGATTTCCTGGTCGAGCAGGGTCTGGCCGAGCGACGCGGACAGCACGTGATTCTGGCGCGCAATCTGTTGGCGACGTTGCGTGGTCGCGAGATCGACGCCGCTGCCAAGACCATCGCCACGGAAACCGGGTTGCCACACCGTCCCTTGGCTGACGGCAAGCGCGTGACTGGGGTTTATCGCCGCAGCGTGCAACTCGCCAGCGGTCGCTTTGCGATGCTCGATGACGGCATGGGCTTCAGCTTGGTGCCGTGGAAGCCGGTGATCGAGCAGCGCCTTGGGCAGACCATGACGGCGGTGATACACGGTAGTGGGGTGTCCTGGGAATTCGGGCGGCAGCGCGGGCCGTCTGTTGTTTGACATCCATGTGCACTCGCAGCACGCCTGTTCGCCGACACCTAGCGATAAAGTTTGGGTACACCGCCCGAAAGGAAGCGAGTGGTCTTGTCCCTGTATTCCCCGGCCGACGCCGGCATCGGGTTCACTGCTCATGACTCGGTGTACGAAGGCGGCCACGACATGTCCGCCATATAGCGGACAACTGACGTTCGACGGCGTCGCCCCGGCCGCACGGAGTCGGCGAATAGCCATCATCGGGGCAGTCGAGACGGAAGCAGAAGTTCGCTACCTGCGAGTTCGGCGTTTTCAATCACAAAGCTCTTTCGCCTCGACCACAAGACACAAGGCCATCCCACGCCGCCATGGCGCAGTCAACGACAGCGAGGAGGGCTTTGCGCGAAGCGCCGTCGCGTGTCTGGATCGACATACCCTGCTGAGCCGTAATGTAGAAAGTGGCGATGGCTCGCCAGTCCGGACCGTTCGGTAACTCGCCCTCGGCGACACCGCGCTTGAGGCGTAGGAGGAGAATTTTTATGTTCTCCACACAACAAGGCCGCCTGCGCGCTTGCCAACAAGCTGGCGCGCATCCGCTATGCTGTGCTCAGGAATCATGAGCCCTATGGAAGCCAGCCCAGGTGGGAGGAGAACAAGAAGGCGAACCGTACGGCGTATGCCGTAGCGGCTTAAGTAAAGCACTCACCACCCAACGTTTGCGAAGAGACTGATCGCCCATTCTTGCCTTTGGGGGAGTACATATATGGCATGGTTAGTCAATTTCAATCCAACACGCTAATATCGGATGTCCGTCAATGACCATCGGCGGTCCCGCCCGATGTGCATGAAAACCGGCTCTGCGCAGCAGCCGCTCGACGCCAATCACTGATACGGCTATCAACCGTTTTGCCCCATGCGCGGCGGCACAAGCAATCGATTCTTGCAGCAGCTCAATAGCAACCGGCGAAGAAAACTGCCCCAACGCCGAGGTCTGATTATTGAGATCCACTGCCGCAAAGCGCGAAAGCTCCCAAACATCCGAGGAGCACGGCGGCGGCAAACCATTGAGAAGCAGGGGAAAGACCTCACCCAGGAGGTAGGGGCGGGTAGTAGGGAGTAACCGGGCGCAGCCAAAGACATGGCCTTCATCATCCTGCGCTACGACATACACGGTATCCGGACGGTCGAACTGATCGAGTTCCGTGCCATCCTGAGTTTGAAGCTCCCAGCCGAGCTGCTCGACGAATACGTTGTGGCGATAACGAGCGAGCTTCGAATACAATCCTTGCGGAAGCCCTTCTGGAGCACCTGACATGACTTGCATACCACCCCCCAATAAAGCGTTGTAACTTAGGGCGTATTGAGCGGTGTTATGGCAATTTGCGTAACTGTTAACCTTGACAGGTTGACAACCAGTCAAGCATATCGGGTGACGATGTACTGATGGGTTTCTTTCTGCCAAGCAAGCGCATCAATCGCTGTCTCAAGCAGCATCGAGGTTTTGGTCGGACCCAAGTCGTGCGCCATGGCATCGACAAGCATGATGTTGCTTCGAGGGGAGCCCAGCCTTACGTAGAGAGGTTGCCCTTGCGACACATCCAGCTCCCAGTCCCATCCTAGGGTGATGATCGGCGCCGTGGTGCTGAGCCACTCCGTGTAGCCGGAGACGCGGGCAAGCCTCGCTCCCTCCTGGGGGATAATTGGTTTGTCATCATCCAGGCCGGACAAAAGGTGCACAAGCGGGGTGGCTAAGAAGGTTTCCAACGCCAGACGTATATAACTGTCCCCTGACAGTGTAATCATGGATATTCGGCTGGGATATGAATCGGCATCGGTCTCAGAGTTCATGGTGGTTCCTCGCAATGTAACGTGGGACACACTATCATGACAGCGCCATGACACGATAGCGTCAAATTTGACAGGCCGGTTGAATATATTCTGTCTGCGGTTTGCGTTTCTTTACGAACCCAGGTTATCGAAACAGCGAAGTGTGGAGGACTGCACTGTGAAGACTTGGCAGGAAGATCAGCTTCATGCGCTGCACGCCATTGAGTGCGAACACGCGTTATTTGAAATAATCGTTTCGCTGGCACGCGATCTCGGTTTTGATCACTGTTGCTACGGCTTGCGCATGCCGCTTCCTTTAACGCAGCCGAAGATCGCGCTGTTCAACAATTATCCAATCGGCTGGCAACAAAGATATCAAGAAGTGAATTATCTCGCCGTCGACCCTACGGTGCAACACGGCATGCGTTCGCTATTGCCCATCATCTGGTCCGATAACCTATTTGCCCCAACGCCTGAACTTTGGGAAGAGGCGCGTTCATTCGGATTACAAATTGGTTGGGCTCAGGCCAGTCGAGATGTAAATGGCGTGGGTAGTTTGTAAGCGTCCAACCGCCCCACCCCAACAGAAGCAGGATTTACGGTAATGCCGCCCTCAGCGGCAGCAACTCATCAATCCGGCTATTGGGCCAAGCCGGCAATTTCTCCAGCGTATCCTTCAGCCAGGCATGAGGATCCAGGCCGTTGAGCCTGGCGGTACCCAGCAGGCTCTGAATGG
>Ga0208244_101220_pt1 | contig 15352 bp, 11 predicted proteins | sample SubbioCR12Aug_5A_FD_184828 | JGI IMG/M metagenome (GOLD analysis project Ga0208244, IMG submission 184828) | Serpentinite rock and fluid subsurface biosphere microbial communities from McLaughlin Reserve, California, USA - CR12Aug_5A (SPAdes) | ecosystem: Environmental > Terrestrial > Deep... | reverse complement strand
CTGACCTTTTTGAATCATTTTGGACAGGCAGGTCCCAAAGGGATGCCCTTGGCAAATGCCTGTCCCACCAATTGAAAGACTTTTTCAACAGCCTGTTAGGTCGTGGACAAGATTGACGAAATCTTGTTGGGCTTTAGCCCCAAATCGCGCAGAATCATGGGTTAAAACCCTCATTTGTTTCTTGCATTCGTTTCCACGAGCTGAGGCTCGTGGCTATAAACGCCTTTTTCAACAGCCTGCTAAATCGTCCGACTCTCACTCACCCCTTCATTTTTGCCGAAAATTTTCGCCGCTTTCGAAGCCGCAATGATCCCGACGAAGCAATCTGCTCCACGGGGGACGCTGGAGGAGCTAAGTTATGCAGATCACGTCGTCCCGTCCCGACTCTGTCGGGACGGGATCGCAATGACGATGGGGGGACCGGGACTCGCGATGACATTTTGGGGACCTGCATTTTTGGGTGACCGATTTTTTCCTTACATTCACCATTGTCTCTCCAACCACCATCGAGAGAAACATTCATGCCGAAAGCGCTTGTCACAGGAATTACCGGTCAGGATGGATCGTACCTGGCCGAGCTACTCCTGAGCAAGGGATACGAAGTGCACGGCATCATCCGCCGCGCGAGCACCTTCAATACGCATCGGATCGACCATATCTACGTCGATCCTCACCATCCCTCTGCAAAACTCTTTCTCCACTACGGCGATCTCTCCGATCCCGGCCTGCTGACCGAAGTCATGTATTCCATCAAGCCGGAGGAGGTGTATCACCTGGGGGCTCAAAGCCATGTCAGGGTCTCGTTTGACCTCCCGGAATATACCGGAAATGTCACCGGCCTCGGAACGACCAGAATCCTGGAAGCAATCAGGCGGAGCGGGATCAAGACGAGGTTCTATCAGGCATCGTCCTCGGAGATGTTTGGAGCAGCAAATCCGCCTCAAAGCGAGCAAACCCAATTTGTCCCTCAAAGCCCGTACGCAATAGCGAAGGTCTACTCGTACTGGATGGCGGTGAACTACCGCGAGGCCTACGGCCTGTATGCGTGCAACGGAATCTTGTTCAATCATGAGAGTCCGCGCAGGGGCGAGACATTTGTGACGCGCAAGGTCACCCGCGCGATTGCCAACATTCTTGCCGGCAAACAGGCGAAATTCTATCTCGGGAATCTCGAGGCGAAACGGGACTGGGGCTTCGCTCCGGAGTATGTCGAAGCGATGTGGATGATGCTTCAGCAGGATAAGGGCGATGATTATGTCGTCGGGACGGGGGAGTCGCATACGGTAAAGGAATTTCTTGAGATTGCCTGTCGCTACGCAGGGATTGAGTTGGAATGGAACGGACAGAAGGAGAAGGCCGTGGCGACGGTGAAGACCATAGATTCGCGGTGGGGGAAGAGCGATCTCGTCGGCTCAACCCTGGTCGCGATCGATCCGAAGTACTACCGGCCGACAGAAGTTGATTTTCTCCAGGCGGATATCTCTAAGGCGCGCAAGAAGCTGGGGTGGAGTCCAAAGGTCTCTTTCGAGGAGCTGGTGAAGATCATGGTGGATTATGATTTGCAGGGGGTTGGGCTCACTCCGCCCGGTGAGGGGATGTCGGTTCTCAAGAAAAATAACCTCGACTGGACGAATCATAAGTTTTCGTTTCATTTGGATATTAAAGAATGAGAAGTGAGAAGTAAGAAGTGAGAAGTGAGAGGTGAGAAGTGAGAAGTGAGATGTGAGAGGTGGGAAGTGAGATGTGAGATGTGGGAAGTGAGATGTGAGAAGTGAGATGTGAGAAGTGAGAAGTGAAAAGTAAGAAGTAAAATGGGGACGACACAATTCCATAACGGGGGGAGAAATGGAAAGGGAAAAGCCACATAAAAAGTTGCATCTCTGGAAAGAGTCGATGGATCTCGTGATAGCTCTCTATCGGATCACCAAAGAATTTCCACGAGAAGAAGAATTTGGATTGAAATCACAGCTCCGGAGGGCCGCCGTCTCCGTTCCGTCCAATATCGCGGAAGGACTCACCAGGGCGAGCAAGAAAGAGAAGCTCCATTTCCTCAATTATGCTCAATCTTCGCTGAGCGAAATAGATGCACAGATCGAAATTGCCGGAAGGCTTCAACTTGTTTCAGGAGAGGATTCAGATCTTGTTGCCACCCACTTGACTCTCGTGGAGAAGTTGTTAAGCGGACTCATTAAACGAATCAAATCGTAATCTAAACGACCTTTCACCTTTCACATCTCACTTTTCACAAAAGATCAAAATATTGGATCAATCTTCAAAAATCCTCGTCGCCGGACACACCGGACTCGTCGGATCGGCGATTGTCCGCAAGCTGAAGAGCGAGGGGTATAACAACCTCCTCCTGCGCACGAATCTCGAGGTCGACCTGCGCAATCAGCAGGAGACTCTTGATTTCTTCGCAAAGGAAAAACCGGAATACGTCTTCCTCGCGGCGGCGAAAGTTGGGGGGATTCTCGCCAATAATACATTTAAGGCAGAGTTCATCTACGACAACATTGCAATTGCCTCAAACGTGATTCACGCCTCCTACACGAAGGGTGTGAAGAAGCTCCTCAACCTCGGCTCTTCCTGCATCTATCCGAAGCTCGCCCCGCAACCGCTGAGAGAAGAATATCTCCTGACCGGTCCGCTCGAGTCGACAAACGAGCCGTATGCAATTGCGAAAATTACTGCGATCAAGCTGTGCCGGTATTACAACGAGCAGTACGGAACGAATTTCATTTCCGCAATGCCGACCAATTTATTCGGGCCAGGGGATAATTTCAATCTCGAAACATCGCATGTCCTTCCCGCGCTCATTCGGAAACTCCATCTGGCAAAACTGCTCCGCGCCGGTGATATCGATTCAGCACGGAATGATCTTGGTGCTCGTCCGATTGGACTGGAGGAAATGAAGACATCTGTCACAGAGAACGAAATCCGTGCGGAACTGGAGCGGATCGGGATCACCGGAGAGAGGGTCGCCCTGTGGGGAACCGGCAAGCCGATGCGCGAATTCCTCTATGTGGAAGACCTCGCCGATGCGCTTCTCTTTCTCATGCAGCGCTTCAACTATGAGGAGATTGGTGAGTTGATTAACATAGGATGGGGAGAGGATATCAGCATCAAAGATCTGGCTGAGATGATCCGTTCGGTGGTTGGATATGATGGAGAAATCAGCTTTGATTCGACAAAGCCGGATGGGACTCCGAGGAAGCTCATGGATGTGTCGAGGTTGAAGCGGCTTGGCTGGTCGCCTCGGATATCGTTGCGGAAAGGGATTGAGATGACGTACGGGTGGTATGGAGGAAAGTGAGAAGTGAGAAGTGGGAAGTGAGAAGTGAGAAGTGAGAAGTGAGAAGTGAAAAGTGAGAAGTGAGAAGTGGGAAGTGAAGGGGGAACGGTGAAGAGCGTGAGGTTGAAAGGAAATGATGAAATGAATCAACTCCAGAAACCGGTGGTTCGCCGGTATCGACTTGGCGAAATACGCGAGGAAGAAGACGAGCGACAATACTGGCGTGGGCAATCGTGGGAAGAAAAACTTCTTGTTCTTGAACTGTTGAGACGGCGATGGCTCAGGATGACTCCACTGAAAGGCAAACATGGAGATTGCGAAAGACTTCAGAGAGTTCTTCGCGTTACTAAACAAGCATAACGTGAAGTACGTGGTTGTCGGTGGGTACGCCTATGCGATTCACGCTCGGCCTCGGTTCACGCAAGATCTGGATATCTTCGTGGAAACGAGTCCAGTAAACGCAGAGCGCATTCTCACCGTTCTGCAGGAGTTTGGATTTGGCGAGCTTGACATTTCCAAAGAAGACCTGCTGCATCCGGAGATGGTGATCCAGATCGGATATCCGCCGCTCCGAATCGATCTGCTCACCTCCATTTCGGGGGTTTCGTTTTCTGAGGCATGGGAGGGGAGAATCACCGTCAGTTATGGTGGTGAGCAAGCATTCTTCATCGGCAAACAAGAATTGATGCGCAACAAAGCTGCGATCGGTCGAACGAGGGATTTGGACGATTTGAAAGAGCTCAGCGGGTCAGAGGGAGAAGGGAAGGCTGGTGATTGAACGTTGGAGAGTGAATAGTGAACGGTGAATAGCAAAAAGTGGAAAGTAGTTGGTCGATAGTGGGTAGTAGGCGAGAGATGAGTATGCTTTGAATGCCCCGGAGATGATTGTGCCGGGGATTTTTTTGCCGGGGCGTGAGACGAACCTGCTTCATTGAGGACACATGGGTAGGCTCGCAACGACATTAGGAAGATCTGGGATGGGACGAGGCAATCTGATCAGCGAATACATTTGGATCAGTCGTTGGGAGTCGGCACGCCCCGTTCATGCAGGCGTAGGCAGTTGGAGACCCGTCGATTCTGGAGAGTGTTTCAACGAAGGGAAAGAATGAAGAAAGCTGGGCTTTTGAGGATTCATCGATGACCATCGTGATGCCATCAGGGATGTAATTTTGTCGGACGATGCGGATGAAGTGCTTCGTCTTCTCTTCGTGTATTTCTCCCACAATCAGAATCTGTCTCATACCTTCGAAAAGGAACGGGAAGCTAGAGAGCATAAGAGGCATTGAGCTTGGCATTCGGTTGAGGAGGTGCGCGAACGCGCGCAGGGTCCTCTTCGCATGACTCTTCCATTCCTGGTAAGATGTCATGGAAGCGAGTCGTAGAAGATTGAAGAGGGCCATGGAATTACCCGACGGTTCGGCTCCGTCGTACTGTTCCTTGAGTCGAACCAGAATCGAGGGATCGTCACCGCTTGTGTCGAAGAACCCGCCTCCGTTGTTGTCCCAAAACAAATCAACCGTCGTGTTCGTGAGCGTGACCGCTAATTCAAGCCAGCGAACTGCAAAGCCTGCCTCATAGAGATCTAACAACCCATGCGTCAGATAGACATAATCATCAAGATACGCCTCATGGTTTGCCTCGCCATCCCGGTATCGCCGTTTGAGCCTTCGGCGATCATGATCATAGAGATGAGTGAAAATGAACTGGGCGGAGGCTTGTGCGGCGTTACGATATCGTTCATCTCCGAGAACTTGATAGCCGCGCGCGAAGGCGCTGATCATGAGGCCGTTCCAGGAGGTGATGATCTTATCGTCGAGATGGGGCCGGGGTCGATTCGCGCGATGATCAAGCAACGCTTTGTTCGATCGCGAAAGTATGGACTGAATTTCAGCGACGGTAATCCCAAATTCTCCCGCGAGTTCGGAAATCGTTTTTCGAACAGAGAGGATATTCCTGCCGGAGAACACGCCGTGCGGATCTGACAGAACATTTCCCGATTCCTGAATTCCAAATCGGCTGGCGATCACAACGGCATCATCATTATTGAGATGTCGGAAAATTTCTTCATGGGACCAGAGATAACATGCTCCCTCTGAGGATTGGCCGGAACGGTTCGGGTCCGGACTATCGGCATCTTCCGCCGAATAGAAACCCCCTTCAGGCGACGTTAGTTCGCGGAGAACATAATCAAGGGTGTTCCGGGCAACAGATGAATAGAAGTGATCGTTCGTAATCAGATAAGCGTCGAGATATACCTTCACCAACTGTGCCTGGTCATAGAGCATCTTTTCAAAGTGGGGGACGAACCACTCGCGGTCGACCGAGTAGCGATGGAATCCCCATCCGAGCTGATCATACATTCCTCCGTTGGCCATTGCGCGCAAGGTGTGCAATGTCATTTCGAGGGCGGAGGGAGTTCCAGTAGCGTGGTAATAGCGGAACAGGAATTCGAGGACGACGGGACGGGGAAATTTTGGCGCAGAACCGAATCCGCCAAATTTCGCGTCATATCCCGATTTGAACTGATGGAATCCGCGTACCACCAAATCTCTATCAAGCTGTGAATTGTGGTCCGCGCTCGAAGCTATGTCGTTCAAGAACTGATATATTCCCGCTGCGGAATCGAGCACCCTGTTTTTCTCGTTACGCCAGAGATGATCGATCCGCTTCAGCAAAGAGGGAAATCCAATCCTCCCGAAGTTGTCTACCGGCGGATAATATGTGCCGCCAAAGAAGGGCTTCAAGTCTGGCGTGAGAAACATCGACAACGGCCATCCCCCGTGTTGGCCCATGGCGTGCAGAGCATTCATGTGGATCTTGTCGACATCGGGCCTCTCTTCGCGATCGACCTTGATGGAGATGAAATGTTCGTTCAGAAATGCAGCGATACGATCGTCTTCAAATGATTCCCGCTCCATGACGTGGCACCAATGGCAAGTGGAATAACCGATGGAGAGAAAGATCGGCTTGTCTTCTTCGCGAGCGCGTTGAAAGGCCTCATTCCCCCACGGATACCAATCGACGGGATTGTGGGCGTGCTGCAGGAGGTACGGGCTTTTTTCGGTGATGAGTCGGTTTGTATTTAGATGAATGTGAGATGACATGATTTGTTCCGTGTTTCCTAAAACGATAGAGGCAACCGAAGGGTTCCGGAGAAATTAAGAAATGAAAAACGAAAAATGAAAAATTCAAAAAAGGGGGAGTGTGGAAGGAGGAATGTCGATCGCGGAACGAGAAACAATATGGAGCGGGGACTATTTCTGTTCATGAGGTAAGTTGGTTACTGGTCCCTTGCCGGTGCCCGGGGAAAAGAGTCTCGAACAATGGCGCTGATGCTATAGACGATGATTGTGTTAGGGGTTTGGTTTGTGAGTATCGAATCCTCCTCGTTCACTTCTCGTCATGACGGCGCATCCACCGCGAAATACCGCTTGACATTCCCCGCAAGGGCTAATATATTCGACTGTCAATTCTGAGTTAAGAAACGGGGCTTCGAAAGGAGCCCGATTCCTTTATTACGTTGCCGGAGAACTGGTATGTCTAGAATCGTCCGAGGAGGGCTGATTCAAGCATCGCTTGCCTGCGCGGCCGACGAGCCCATCGAAAAAATCAAGAAGCAAATGATTGAGAAGCATGTAGGATTCATCGAAGAGGCTGGAAAGAAAGAGGTCCAGGTTCTCTGCCTCCAGGAAATATTCTACGGGCCGTATTTCTGCGCAGAGCAGAAAACGAAATGGTACGCCTCCGTGGAGAAAATTCCGGATGGTCCGACGGTGAAACTCATGCAGGAGTTCGCCCGGAAGTACAAGATGGTAATCGTCGTCCCGATCTACGAGGAGGAGATGTCGGGCGTATACTACAATACCGCAGCAGTTCTGGATGCCGACGGTTCCTATCTCGGAAAGTACCGCAAGCACCATATCCCGCAGGTTGAGCCGGGATTCTGGGAGAAATTCTACTTCAAACCCGGAAATCTGGGCTATCCCGTCTTCAAAACGCGCTATGCAAACATCGGCGTGTATATCTGCTACGACCGGCATTTCCCGGAAGGGGCACGAATCCTCGGTCTGAATGGGGCAGAAATCGTGTTCAATCCGTCAGCAACGGTCGCGGGATTGTCGGAATATCTGTGGGAGCTCGAACAGCCGGCGCACGCCGTGGCGAACGGATACTTCGTGGGCGCGATCAATCGCGTTGGAACGGAAGCCCCATGGAACATCGGGGAATTCTACGGGAAGAGCTATTTCTGCACTCCGCGCGGGAAGATCATTGCGCAGGCAAGCAGGGACAAATCCGAGCTCGTCGTAGCCGACCTGGATCTCGACATGATCCACGAAGTCCGCTCTGTCTGGCAGTTCTTCAGAGATCGTCGCCCGGAATCATACGGACCGATCACCGATCCAGGCGCATAGGTGCATATTCCTTGAGCGATCTCGCTCGTTATTCAATTGCGGACCAACCCAAGTTAGATCAACCTGGAAGGCCTTCTCATGGCTAATCGAACATCAGATCAAATCATTGATATTACCGCCCGGTACACATTCGGCACCTGGCGATTTCAAAAAGGGTGGAAACCCCTCCACGTTGTGGATGCCGAGGGGTGCTTTTTCACTGATTCCAACGGAAAGCGTTACCTGGATTTCTCCTCCCAGCTTATGTGCGTCTCTCTCGGCTACGGGAACAAGGCCGTCACGAAGGCCATCGAGGACCAGGCACGCTCTCTGCCGTACATTGGTCCGGGATTTGCCACGGACGTTCGGGCCGAACTGACGATGGAGCTGCTTGAGGTCCTTCCGAAAGGACTGGAGAAATTCTTCTTCACGACTTCCGGTACGGATGCGAATGAAGCGGCATTCAAGATCGCGCGGATGGTCACGGGAAAGACCAAAATTATTTCCCGATATCGGTCGTATCATGGATCGACGATGGGCTCGATTGCGGCGACGGGCGATCCGCGTCGATGGGCGATGGAACCTGCGGGGAAGATCCCGGGTGTGATTTTTGCCCCCGAGGTGAATTGCTACAAATGTCCGATCCGGCACGATTACCCCGCGTGCGGGGTGGCGTGTGTGGAATATGTTGAGCACATGATCGAGAACGAGAGCGACGTGGCAGCCGTAATGATTGAACCGGTTGTGGGGACAAACGGCATCCTCATTCCACCGGTCGAATATATGCCGCGTCTTCGTGAGATCTGTGACAAACACGGTGTGCTTCTGATCGCAGACGAAGTTATGACCGGATGGGGGCGCACGGGCGCGTGGTTTGCCGTCGATCACTGGGGGGTGACGCCGGACATTCTCACGACGGCCAAAGGTATCACCACAGCTTACATGCCCCTCGGGCTCTGCGCGACAACCAAGAAGGTCGCCGACTACTTTGACGATCATTTTTTCTCGCACGGACATACGTACGAAGCCCATCCTCTCACGCTCGCACCGGCTGTTGCGGCAATTGCCGAAATCAAGAGGCTTGATCTGGTCGAACGAGCAAACGAGATGGGGCGGTATCTGGGGGAAAAGCTCCGGGCCCTGAAGGAGCGCCATCCCTCGATCGGCGACGTCAGGGGAATCGGATTGTTCTATGCGGTGGAATTGGTGAAAGACCGTGAGTCGAAGGAGCCGCTCAACACAAAGGCGGAGAAAATATCGGGTGTCCCGCTTGTCGTGGACAAAGTGGCGGCAGAAATGATGAAGAACGGTGTCTTTCTTCAGGCATGGATAAGCCATTTCATCTTTGCCCCGCCGCTGATTGTTTCGAAGGAAGAGATCGACATCGCTGTGAAAGAGTTTGACAAAGCTCTCTCAATTGCAGACGGCGTAGTGACGGCATCGAAGTAGCAATGGACATTTGCGTGGATAAGGCTTCACAGCAAACCACGGACTGCACAAAAAGAAACGGATTGATACGAATAGACAGCAGACTTTGAAGAGCCTTTTGGAGACGCGTCTTCAGGAGAGCATGCGAGGAGACACGATATTCTATGAAGAACATAGCACCCAAGCTATCTCCGGAGCAGTACGAAGCGAACTTCGCGGAACTTCATCCCCCCCTCTCGCCCAACTCGGCAGTGACCGAAGCCAACCGATGTCTCTATTGTTATGATTCCCCCTGCACGATAGCGTGTCCGACGCGCATCGATATTCCTTCATTCATCAAAAAGATCTCCACCGGAAATCTGAAGGGTTCGGCCAAAACAATCCTTGAATCGAACTGGGTTGCCCTTACTTGTGCCAAGGCATGCCCGGTTGATGAACTCTGTGAGGGGGCGTGTGTGTACAACGATAGGGGAGAGAAGCCAATAGAGATCGGGAGGTTACAGAGGTATGCCATCGACGAGTACTTCGCCAAGGGGATGCCCCCGTTGTTCTCCCCTATGGAAAAGCATGGGAAATCTCTGGGAGTCATCGGAGCCGGAGCAGCCGGATTGGCCTGTGCTGCCGAGGCGGCGCTTCTTGGCTTTGATGTTACGATCTATGATGCCAAACCAAAACCGGGGGGGCTCAACACGTGGGGGATTGCACCCTACAAGATGAGCCAAGTCGACAGTCTGAATGAAGTCAAGCTCGTGCAGAGCTTCGGGGTGAAAATTCTCTCCAACGTCCGTGTGGGGAAGGACATATCAGTCAGCGAGTTGTCGGCGAAACACGATGCGATATTCCTCGCTCTTGGTCTTCCGAAGGCAACGCCGCTCAATATTCCAGGCGAAGAACTGAAGGGCGTCGTCGAGGCCCTCGAGTTTATCGAACGTGTCACTGCACGAAACTGGATCAAGGTGGATGTTGGTTGTCGTGTCGCGGTGATCGGCGCCGGCAACACCGCTATTGATGCCGTGACCGAAGCTAAGCGATTGGGCGCCGAGCAGGTCATGATCGTCTACCGGCGAAGTCGTCAGGAAATGCCGGCCTACGACTTCGAGTACGAGCTAGCGAAGGGGGATGGAGTTATCTTCCATTTCCTTACTGCTCCGGTGCGGATTATCGGCAATGAATCGGTGGAGGCGATCGAGTGTATGCGGATGTCTCTTGGCGAACCGGATGAGGAGGGACGTGCGAGACCGGTCCCAATCCCGAATTCGGAATTCCGCATCCCGGTCGATATGGTGATCAAGTCCATCGGCCAGAACCTGGATGAAACATTTCTCTCGACTATCCCTGATCTTGAATTCAGAAACGGGAGAATTGTTGCCGATCCCAATACGCTGCAAACATCGAACGCGAAATTCTTCGCCGGAGGCGATTGCATCAACGGCGGTAAGGAGGTGGTGAACGCCGCCGCAGACGGAAAGAAGGCTGCGCGGATGATTTACGAGTATCTGATCTGAACAACGATCAATCTTCATCGAAGTGATTTCAACAAACAACCGAGAGAAGTCATGGTAGATCTTTCAGTCGATTGTGCGGGAATCAAATCACCCAACCCTTACTGGCTGGCCTCTGCTCCTCCGACGAACTCCGGGTATCAGGTCTGCAAGGCATTCGAGGCGGGATGGGGCGGGGCCGTCTGGAAGACCATTGGTGAGCCGGTGATGAACGTCTGCAACCGGTATGGCGCCGTGGACTACAACGGCCAGAAGATTCTCGGGCTCAACAATGTCGAGTTGATCAGCGACCGGAATATCGAGACAAATTTCAAAGAGATCGCCGAGACGAAGAAGCTGTGGCCCGACCGGGCAGTCGTCGTCTCCCTCATGGTCGAATCAAAGAGGGAAGTATGGCATGACATCGTAAAGAAATCGATTGACACCGGTTGCGACGGACTTGAGCTGAACTATGGCTGTCCCCACGGAATGAGCGAGCGCGGGATGGGCGCGGCAGTCGGCCAGGTGCCGGAATACTGCAAGATGATCACCGAATGGGTCATGGAAGTCGCAACAATCCCGGTCCTTGTCAAACTGACCCCGAACGTCGGCGATATTCGATTCCCGGCGCGGGCGGCGAAACAGGCGAATGCAAGCGGCATTTCTCTGATCAACACCATCAACACGATCATGGGGGTCAATCTTGATACGTTTGAATTGATGCCGTCCGTCGGCGGCAGAGGGGGGCACGGTGGCTATGCGGGTCCGGCCGTGAAGCCAATTGCTTTGAACATGGTCTCCCAGGTTGCCTCCGATCCGAAGGTCAATCTTCCGATCTCAGGCGTCGGCGGCATCAGTACGTGGCGCGACGCAGCGGAGTTTATTCTCCTTGGCGCCTCAAGTGTGCAGATATGTACGGCAGTGATGCACTATGGATTCCGCATCATTGATGATCTGATCGATGGACTCTCGAATTGGATGGAAGAGAAGGGAGTGCGAACTCTCGAAGAGATACGGGGAAAATCTCTTCAACATCTTTCAGACTTCGGAAATTTCAATCTCCTCTACAAGGCCGTCGCTCGCATCGATGAGCAGAAATGCATTCACTGCAACCTCTGCTACATTGCCTGTGAAGACTCTGCCCACCAGTGTATCGATCTCATTCCCCTAAACGGAAAGAAACAGCCGAGGGTGCGCGAGAACGATTGTGTCGGGTGCGCTCTCTGTTCGCTTGTGTGTCCGGTGGAAGATTGCATCTCCATGACCCGTCTGGATGACGGCAAACAGAAGATTACCTGGAACGAACTCATGAAACAACTTCCTCAGCCGTTGACCTGGGAAGCCTTGCGCCAGTTCCAGAAGAAGCACGGAATCGAGATTCATTAGCTGTTGTGTAATGACCAGAACCATGATATTTGAATTTCGAATTTCGGAATTCGAAATTCATCATTGTTTTCATAGAAGGAAACTGCCATGTCAATACTGATCAAGAACGGTCGAATCATTACTGCCGAACAGGATTACGTAGGCGATGTTTACATCGAGAAAGACAAGATTACGATGATCGGGACGAATCTTGTCATGAAGGCAGATGAAACCATTGATGCAAAAGGGAAATATGTGATTCCCGGAGGCGTCGATGTCCATACCCATATGGATATGCCTTTTGGCGGCACAGTATCGAGCGACGATTTCGAGACAGGCACGCGTGCCGCGGCGTTTGGTGGAACGACGTGTCTGATCGATTTCGCCATCCAGAGCAGAGGGCAAAAGATGAGGGAGGCGCTTGACATCTGGTGGAAGAAAGGGGAAATAGCGACGGTGGATTTCAGTCTCCACATGATCATTACTGATCTTCCGGACGCGCATCTTGAAGACATGAATGAAATGGTTCGGGAGGGAGTCTCCAGCTTCAAGCTCTTCATGGCTTATCCAAACGTCTTGATGGTCGATGACGCGACGATCTTCCGTGCCATGCGAAAGACCGGAGAAAACGGGGCGCTCGTCTGCATGCACGCGGAAAACGGAGGAGTCATTGACCTGCTTGTGCAGAAAGCTCTTGCCGAAGGGAAGACGGCCCCCATTTACCACGCGCTGACGCGTCCTACGACCGCCGAGGCAGAAGCAACAAACCGGGCGATCGCTCTGGCGCAGATGGCCGGCGCGCCTGTCTACATCGTCCATCTCTCGTCGGCAGATGCTCTCGAGAAAGTGGCGGAAGCGCGTGACCGCGGCATTCCGGCCTTCGCGGAAACGTGTCCACAATATCTCCTTCTTTCCATCGAGGATCTGGAACGGCCCGACTTTGAAGGGGCGAAGTACGTCTTCACCCCCCCCCTGCGTGAGAAATGGCATCAGGAGAAGCTCTGGGACGGACTCCGAAAAAACACGCTGCAAGTAGTCTCTACAGATCATTGTCCGTTCTGCTTCCATGAACAGAAAGAAATGGGACGCGATAGTTTTGCCAAGATTCCCAATGGCGGTCCCGGAGTGGAAAACCGGTTGCAGCTTCTCCATCATCATGGCGTAAACGAAAAACGGATCTCCATCAACCGCTGGGTGGAAATCGTTTCCACGGCGCCGGCAAAGATGTTCGGCCTCTACCCGCGAAAGGGAACAATTGCCGTCGGCAGTGACGCAGATGTCGTTGTTTGGGATCCGAACAAAGAACTTCTCATCTCGGCAAAAACTCACCATATGCGGGTCGACTATTCAATGTTTGAGGGATTCAAGGTTCGGGGGAACGCGGAAACGGTGATATCCAACGGCAAAGTGCTCGTCAAGAATGACAAGTGGCTCGGCAAAGCAGGAGGCGGACGGTTTATCAAGCGTGATACATACGCCGGGGCCTGGAAATAGAAGAATTCGACCTCACGCATTCTGATATCCCTCATAACGAGGAGTGCATGTCCCAACTTGCCACTGATCTCGTCGATACCGATGTCTCTTCGCTGGAACAAAGTCCCCTCATTAACAAAGATATTGCTCCCACCAAAGTGGGTGAGCGGACATGGAATGTTTATCACATCGCGGCACTCTGGATCGGGATGTGTGTCTGCATTCCAACGTACATGCTCGCTGCGGGTCTGATTGCCGGGGGAATGAATTGGTGGCAGGCGATCATCACAATTACCCTTGGCAACCTGATCGTCCTCATTCCGATGATTCTGAACGCGCACGCCGGAACGAAGTACGGAATTCCATTTCCCGTGCTCGTGCGAGCTCCCTTTGGAACCCTGGGGGCAAATGTTCCTTCCATCCTTCGCGCCCTGGTCGCATGCGGCTGGTTCGGCATTCAGACCTGGATCGGAGGCGCGGCCCTCAATGCCATGCTCGTGATACTTCTTCCGTTCTGGGAAGGGTTCGCTCTCGGTCCATGGGTGAGCTTTGGATTATTCTGGCTGATGAATGTCTACTTCATCATCAACGGGACCGAAGCCATTAAGAAGCTGGAAGCGCTTGCGGCTCCGTTCTTGCTTCTTGTCGGAGTTGGGTTGCTTGCATGGGCGGTGGATGCCGGGGGAGGATTTGGACCGATCCTTTCTCAGCCGAGCAAATTCGAAACTGCGGGCGAATTCTGGAAGTTCTTCTTTCCGGCGTTGACCGGAATGGTTGGGTTCTGGGCTACTCTCTCGCTCAACATCCCCGACTTCACCCGTTACGCGCGCAGTCAGAAGGAGCAGATGCTCGGACAATTCTTTGGCTTGCCCTTCACCATGGCCTTTTATTCGTTCATCGGAGTGGCAGTCACTTCGGCAACGATCGTTGTCTTTGGTGAGGCGATATGGGATCCAGTTGTCCTGCTGGCGAAGTTTGAAAACCCCGTCGTGATCCTCCTCTCAATGTTTGCGCTAACGATTGCTACGCTTACCACTAATCTGGCGGCGAATGTGATCGCTCCGGCAAACGGATTTTCAAACCTTGCACCGAAGAGGATTAGTTTTGTTGGGGGAGGGCTCATCACCGCGTTCCTCGGAATCGCCATGATGCCGTGGAAGCTTCTGTCCGACTTCGGGACGTACATTTTTGGATGGCTTGTCGGGTACTCGGGATTTCTCGGTCCGATAGCGGGCGTGCTGATTGCGGATTACTACATTGTGCGCAAGAAGAATCTGAACGTTCACGATTTGTATTCACCAACGGGGGAGTACACATATTCCAGGGGATTTAATCCAGAGGCCCTGATCTCGCTCGCCGTTGGTGTGCTCGCAGCGCTGATCGGGCTGTTTATGGACGAGCTTCGATTTCTCTACGACTATGCGTGGTTTGTCGGATTCGCTGTGGCGTTTGTGACGTACATCGTTCTGATGAGGCGGGTCAAGCAAGGTGATGGGGGGTACGAAAAAGGTGGCAGAGGGGAGGTGAAAGGTGAAAGGGAAAAAGCAGATAAACAGCTTTGAAGATTTGGATGTTTACCAGAAGCTTGTGCAATCATACCTTGAGGGTTGTTGAAAGAGACGGCATCGACTGGAGTCGACGCCTAATACTGGCGCCCAAACCCACAGGGTTTGTGATAACTGCTGATACGAGCCGTCGGATCTATCCGATGGCGATGGCGGGAGACGCGCTCATCTGCTATTTTTCGACTTCATTGACTCTAGAGGTCTGGCCGAAAACCTCAAGTGAGCAGTTGTCTCAGACAATCTTCCTGCGAAACCTTCCATGCCCACGCTACAGTCATTGCGGGCACAGACCCGCAATCTGCCTCCTTCATTGGAGCAGATTCCGTCCCGCCGCAGGCGGGACGGAATGACATTGGG
>Ga0208244_101219_pt1 | contig 15390 bp, 13 predicted proteins | sample SubbioCR12Aug_5A_FD_184828 | JGI IMG/M metagenome (GOLD analysis project Ga0208244, IMG submission 184828) | Serpentinite rock and fluid subsurface biosphere microbial communities from McLaughlin Reserve, California, USA - CR12Aug_5A (SPAdes) | ecosystem: Environmental > Terrestrial > Deep... | reverse complement strand
CGCCATATTTCGGGCGTTGTGGGCGAGAAACTATTCGAACAATCCATCGTGCTGGCCGCTGGCAGTTTGCCGTCCGTGCTTCGGGCAACCCTGCAAAGCGAGAACATTCTCTCTTCCCCGACACGCCCATGAACAAACACTCACGCTCCCTGATTCTTATTTTCATACTCTTTTCAGTTTTTCTGATAGGACTGTATATTTATTTTTACCAATTTTCAGCACTACCGCAAGAGCAAAGTGATTTGATTCTTAACCTGATAAGCGTGCTTGCCCCGCTTTCAAGCGCAATTTTTGCGACAATGATTTTCCTGAATTTCGAGCCAGGCGACAAACCACGCGAAGTTTGGAAGCACCTGACAATTTTCATCTGGCTGTGGGCGGTTGGTGAGTTTATCTGGGCCGGTTATCTCATCTTTACTGGCGACGTTCCCTTGCCCTCTGTGGGGGATGCTTTCTGGCTGGCCGGGTTTGTCTTTTTGACGATTGCCCTGCGCAAGCAGTATCAGTCTGTCACGCTTAAGGCTGTTTCGCTTTGGCAAATCCTTGCTATCTGGGCCGGGGTTTTTGTTGCCGCTTACCTGGTTTTGCTGCTTTCGCAAACCGAGGCCGATCTGGGAAACTACCTGGAATTCTGGTATGCTGTGGCCGATTTCGCAGCCGGGATTGCCGCCATTCGTATTTTCCTCGCCTTTCGGGGTGGACGCTTGTCCCGCCCCTGGATTGGGCTGTTCGTCCTGGGTCTGTCAGACTCGATTTATGCCTGGCTGATTGCTACGGACATGTATGCCACGTCTAGTGCGGAAGGCAACCTGCTCAGCCTGGTTGCGGATACAACCTATATGGCCGCTTACCTCGTCCTGGCAACCGGCTTCCTGGCAACTTACCTGACCCTCAAATACGGGCTGGATGTCTCGAAGATTGAAGTTACCCAGCCGGAAAGTTAATCTGCGCCTTGTCCTGGAATCAAAAACGGATGCTGCCCAGCATCCGTTTTTTTTGTTTGATTAGCGAAACAAACTTCCGCCGACAAAAAGCGCAGCGTAGACCAGGGCCAGTTGGGCGGTGTAGGCCAGCACAATGTTCAGTAGTGGGCCTTCGGACTTTTGCAGCAAGCGATACAGAGCCCAACCCTGGGGCAGGGTTATCCAGGTCAGCAATATCCAGAAAGAGAACAGGCCTGCCAGGGCCATCAGGAGCGGCAGGAGATAAGCCCCTGCCAGGCAGAGCAGGTATTCGGCCTGCATGGCTTTCCTGCCGAGCAGGACGGCCAGGGTGCGTTTGTTGGCCGCCCGGTCGGTTTCGATATCGCGCAGGTTGTTAACAACCAGGATGTTGACAATCAGCAGACCGATGGGGATGGAGGCCAGCAACACGGTCAGGGTTACCTCGCCTGCCTGGACGAAATACGTCCCGGCGACGGCGGCGGCGCCAAAAAAGATAAACACAAACACGTCACCCAGGGCGTAGTAGCCATAGGGGAAAGGGCCGCCGGTGTAGGCCAGCGCGGCGAGGATAGCCGCCAGACCAATCGCCAGCACCGGCCAGCCCTTGTCGAGATACAGCACCAGGCCGAGCAGGGCTGCCAGCCCAAAGACAACGCCGACTCCAAGACGCATTTCGCCCGGGGTCAGCCATCCCTGGGCCGTGGCCCGAGCCGGCCCGAGCCGGTCGGGGGTGTCAGTGCCACGCTCGTGGTCGAACAGATCGTTGGCAAAATTTGCCCCAATTTGCAGCAGCACGGCGATGAAGAAGGCCGCCGCGGCGTTAATGGCGTCGAATTGCAGGTCGCGCACGGCCAGACCGATTCCGACCATGACGGGCGCGGCGGCGGCGGGCAGGGTGCGCGGACGGGCGGCCAGTATCCACGCGCTCATTTTGCTGGGCGGGGCTTGCATCGTTTGCTTACCTGCCCAACAAGCGCGGATACCAGTACCAGAGCAAATCGGCGGCGGGTTTGCCGCGCACCGAGCCGGACTTGTCCATCAGCGCGACGGGCGGGTAATAGCCGCGTGAGACGAATCCGCTAATCCATTCGCGGCCTTCGACGGCTTGCAGCATGGCCTGGTACAAGTCGGTCTGGCCCTGCAAATCAAGCGGGACTGCCGGGTTGTCGGGGTAAATCGGTTGCAGGGCGGCCCAGTCGAGACAGCCGCCGCCGACCGGGACACAGCCCAGCGAAGCGCCGCGCGCCGAGGGGTAATCGATGGCGACGATGACCGGCTTGCCGATTCTGGTCAGGAAGGGCATGAGGTCCTCGTCCAGGCGGCGTCCGGCTTCGTTTTTCATGGCTTCGAGTTCCTGCCCGTTGGCGGCCAGCGGGGCCGACCAGAGCAGGTAGACGGCATCGAACTGGTCGATAAACGCCGGGGCGGGGGATAGCGTGCCGCGATAAGGATGCGCCCACAGCAACTGGCCTTTGAAGCGCGAACGGACTTCGGCGGCCAGGCTGCGCCAGCGCGCATCGGCGTCTGCGGGGACGTTGGACGGGCTTCCGTTTACCAGCGTGCCACCGGGCAGGGCCGGGAGCACGGATTCTCCGCCCAAAACCAGGGCCTGGGCACCACCCTGGGCGGCCAAATCGGCGTGGTAGAGGGCAAAGGCCCGGTAGCGCGCAAACCACTGCTCCCACCAGCCGGGGGTCAGTGGGGCTTTCAGCCAGAAATCAGGCCCGTTGGGCTGCAAGATAGGCGTCGGGTAGAGTGCGACGTTCAAATTCGCGGCGCGGCCATACTGCATCGCCTGGAGGTTGTCATCCCAGAGCGGGTCTTGTCCCGCGGTCGGGGCAAAAATCAGCGGCTGGCTGTGTTTGGCCGTCCAGGTGGGGGTCAGGATGATGACATTTGTCCCAAGCCCCTGCACGTTGTTGAGCGCGAAGGGGTAGAAGGCTTGCCAGGTCGGATGGTAGGCGGCCTGGAACTCGATGCCCGCCCAGAAACCGGGGGTGCGGGCCTTGATGGGCACGGCGATGACGGTGGCCGGGTCGCTTTCGGGCAGCCACTTCCAGGCGCGGACGGTGTCCTGGCGGGTTTCGGTGGTCAGGCTGGTCGAGACGCGGCGGCTCTGACCACCGGCGGTTTCGATGTCGTCTGCCGAGCCGCACTGGTCGTTGCGGCAGTAGCGGTAGCCGAAACTGCCGAGCATGTTGAGCGGGCTGGTGAGCCGGTAAACCCAGCGGTTGTTGCCGAGCGGCCACATCTGGATGGGTTCTGTCCAGCCGTAGGGGTTGAATTGGATGGAAACGGTGTCGCCGATGGGAGTATTGGCCGGGACGGTGACGTTGAAGACGATGGGCGCGGATGGCCCGGCCTGCCATGTGCGAACGGCGTCGTTGACGACGGTGTCGTTGTCGGGCACAATCAACTGGCGGATGACGAATTTGCCTTCGGCGTCGTGTTCGGCGTTCCAGAAGCCGTCGCCCAGGCTGTATTTGTAGCGGATATCGGCCCCGGCGGGCAGGCTGAGGGTCAGGCTGTAGCGTCCGGGCTGGCCGCCGGGTGTCATGACCGGCATGCGCGAGGCGACTGTGCTCAAGCCGCCGCCGAGGTCGCCGTAGGTGTTGCCGAGTTGGGTGAGACTCCCGGCCAGGCGCACCGGCGCACCGGCGACGGTATCGTTCGGGGCAACCAGATTAAAGGTCACCTGAACCATGCGGACAGGCTGGACCGCCAGCATGGCCGGGGTCGAGGCGTCGGCCATGACCAGCGCGCCCTGCTGGAAGGGTTTGAACTTGCCGTCGAGGGCATGGGCGCTTAGAAGGTGCGTGCCGGGAATGAGGCCTTCGAGATAATACTGGCCAAGCGAGTCGGTCAGGGTGGTGACTCCCCCGGCGCTGACCATGATGTTGGGGATGGGCTGGCCGCTGGCGGCGTTGGTGACGACGCCGCGAATTTGGCCGGTCGGCCCGTTAAAAGGCTGGTCGCCCCAGGAGGCCAGCAGGTCGTTCACTTCGCCCGAACTGTTGGCGTGGTACAGCCGGTAGCGAACCAGGTCGCCGAAGGTTGTATCTTCCTGTATGGTGGTCATGCCCCGGCGGACGTAGCGGTATTTGACCATCGAACCGAGCGGAATGGGTATTTTGAATGAGTAAGTCTGGGCGTCGAGCGGCTGCATGGTGTACAGCAGCGGGTTGAGCGACAGCCCGGTGACCTCGTCGAGGACGGCCAGGTACATGGTTTCGCCCGGCGCGAGTGGCGCGGGCAGGCGCACGTTGAAGGTGATTTCGACCAGCGGGGTCGGGGTGGGCGCCGGGCCTGTGCCCGGAATGGGTGTTGGCTGGTCGAACAAGGACCAGTCTATCAGCGAGAATTGGCAGGCCAGGCTGGGAAGTGCAAACACCAGGACAAGTATCGCCAGCCAGCGGTGGGCGGTTTGGCGTTTCATCTTTTTTTCTCCTCGGCCCTGGTTTTCGGCGTTGTACACAGGGCTTTCCCTATGTTATCGCAGTTTTGGGGATGCGGGAATGCCGAATTTTATTGGCTGAAAACCTTTTGACAGTGGCGGGACAGTTTTGCTACAATGATACGGAAAATGAGTTAGCCATTTTATAAGGAGCGACAACATGGAAGTATTACGAATTGCAGCCTTTTCTGATAACAACAAAGGCGGTAACCCTGCCGGGGTAGCCATTTGCCCCGAAATGCCAGCCGAAAAGGAAATGCTTGCCATTGCAAAACAGGTTGGCTATTCTGAAACTGCATTTTTGACCCCGCTCGACGATGGCTGGCGGGTGCGCTATTTTGCCCCTGAGATGGAAGTTCCTTTCTGCGGTCATGCCACGATTGCCAGCGGCGCAGTCTTGGGAGAAAATTTTGGCGAAGGTGTCTATAAACTCTTTATCAACCAGGGCGAAATTACCGTCAGCGTTTCAAAATCTGACCAGGGCGCTTTTGTCGTCGCGCTGCAATCTCCCCCAACAGGGTCTGAAACAGCCCCGGGCGAGTATGTAGGGAAAATATTACAGGAACTTGGGCTGACAACCGCCGACCTTGACGCCAATTACCCGGCACGTTTTGCTTCCGCTGGCGCAAAGCACCTTATCCTGGTTTTGAAAGCGCGTCAGAAATTGGCAGAAATCTCCTATCATTTTGAGCGGGTCAAAGCCTTGATGCAGCAGGAAGGTTTAGTCACCATTGATTTATTGTGGGCGGAGTCAAGCCAGCGTTTTCACTCCCGAAATCTCTTCCCGACAGGCGGTGTGTACGAAGACCCGGCCACAGGCGCCGCCGCGGCTGCCCTGGCGGGCTATTTGCGCGACATCGAATGGCAGGGCGAAAACCGTTTTGAGATTTTGCAGGGAGAAGACATGGGCAGCCCATCGCGCCTGGTTGTGGAATTTACACCGAATAAAGGTGAAAGTATCAAGGTGAGTGGCGAAACACGCCATATCATTGAAACAACGACTTCTGATTAATAGAAAGCTGAGGAGTAAATGATGGAAAATTTAAAACGCGTATTTGCAGGAATATTGAAAGACCCCCGCAATTTTCTGGTGGGTTTCGCAGGCTGGTTTCTTTTCATCACGCTGTATTGGGGAAGCGTAGCATGGGCTATGGAATCTTTTATCCAAAATTCTCAAAATCCCGCGGCTGGTATTGGGTTTATGATTTGCTTTCCTGGACCATTTTTATTAAGCAATTTAAGCATCAAAATTTTGCTTCAGAAAAAAAGGCCGCAGGTTGTTCGCGGCATCCTGTGGGCTTTTGGAGTTAATTCTATTGCAGTATTAATATTGGCATGGATGCAACGCGATATAAATTTAGACTTTGAATTTATCGTGTTGTCGGCGTTCTTGATGATTCCTTTTTTTGCGCCGCTCTTCGCGCCGTTCTTCCCGTCCTTCGGTCTGTCTCCATAAAATCAGGATGCAGGGGCACCCCCTTGCCTTTAAGTGCACCAACCAAAACGGCAAGGTGAAAGTATCAAGGTGAGTGGCGAAACACGCCATATCATTGAAACAACGACTTCTGATTATTAGAAAGCTGAGGAGTAAATGATGGAAAATTTAAAACGGGTATTTGCAGGTATCAAGGAAGACCCCCGCAATTTTCTGGTGGGTTTTGCAGGCTGGTTTGTTTTCATTACGCTGTATTGGGCAAGCATAAATTGGATAGTAGAAAATTATGTTCAAAATTCTCAAAATCCCGCTGCTGGCATGGGGTTTATTCTTTGCCTTCCTGGACCGATTTTTTTGAGCGGCGTAACCATCATTATTTTGCATATTAAAAAAAGGCCGCAGATTGTTCGCGGAATCCTGTGGGCTTTTGGATTTAATTCTATTGCAGCATTTGCACTGGCATGGTTTCGACGCGATTCTTTCGGTGAAATCGTGTTCGAGTTTTTGTTTTGGGCGCTCTCGATGATTCCTTTTTTTGCGCCGCCTCCATAAATTTAGAGTGCAGGCGCGACCCGCCCTGCGCGAAACGTCAGTGAGTTATGCCAGATTTCCTGGCAAAGCGGTATCTCGTCATGCCTGGGCGGGTCGCCCCTACTATCCCATCATTCGTCTAAATGGGCAAACCAAAATCCGCCCGGAAAATCACTCGATTTTCCGGGCGGATAAATCATTTACAACATTTTAGAACAACCCAACGACCTTGCCGGTTTCCAAATCCAGGTCGACATCGTAGAAGACCGGGCGGGTGGGCAGGCCGGGCATGGTGCGCATCTCTCCCAGCAGCGGGTAGAGGAAGCCCGCCCCCACGCTGGCGCGGATGTCGCGCACCGGCACACGGAATCCGCTGGGCGCGCCTTTCAGGCTGGCGTCGGTGCTGAACGACAGGTGGGTCTTGGCCATGCAGAGCGGCAGTTTGTCGAATCCCAGGCGGGTGTAGGTCGCAATTTTCTCTTCGGCTTCGGGCGAGTAATCGACCCCGTCTGCGCCGTAGATTTCTTTGCAGATAATCTCGATTTTCTCTTTGATGGAAAGCTCAAGCGGGTACAGGAATTTGAAGTTGCTCGGCTGTTCTGCGGCTTTGATGACCGCCTCGGCCAGGGCAACCGCGCCCGCGCCGCCATCCATCCAGTGGGTCGAAACGATTGCGTCCATCGCGCCAGCATCCAGCGCGGCCTGGCGGACGAGTTCGACCTCGGCGGGGGTGTCGTTGGCAAATGAGTTGACCGCCACGACCACATTGACTCCAAACTTGAGCGCGTTCTGGATGTGGCGCTCCATGTTGGGCAGGCCCTGGCGCAGCAGGTCGAGGTTTTCTTCGACATATTCGGGCGCGAGCGGCTTGCCCGCCACGACCTTCGGCCCGCCGCCGTGCATCTTCAAGGCCCGGACGGTGGCGACCAGCACGACCACCTGCGGCACCAGCCCGGAGTAACGGCACTTGATGTCGAAGAATTTCTCCATACCGATGTCGGCCCCAAAGCCCGATTCGGTGATGACGTAATCGGCCAGTTTCAGCGCAATCCGGTCGGCAATAATGGACGACTGTCCGTGGGCGATATTGGCAAACGGCCCAGCGTGAACGAGGGCCGGAGTCCCTTCAAGGGTTTGCATCAGGTTGGGCTTGATGGCATCCTTCATCAGGACGGTCAGCGCCCCGGCTGCGCCCAGGTCTTCGGCGGTTACGGCCTCCCCGGCATTGCTGGTGCCGATGACCATTGCGCCCAGGCGTTCGCGCATGTCGCGCAGGTCGGTGGTCAGGGCCAAAATCGCCATGATTTCGCTGGCAACGGTGATGTCGTATCCGGTGCGACGGGTGCGGCCTTTTTCTTCCGGCCCCAGCCCGACTTCGATTTCGCGCAGGAAGCGGTCATTGGTATCGACCACCCGCCGCCAAGTGATGCTATCCGCGTCAATATCGAGGCGCGCAAAGCGGGCGCGTTCTTCGGGCGTCAGGTCTTCGGGGTCGGTCTTGTCGATGCCGAGTTTTTTCAGTCGGCGCAGCATCGAGGGCGAGAATTTGCGCTGGCCCTGCTTATCAGGCGGGCACAGGGCGTTGAACAGTTTTTCATCGTCCTGGCTGGCTTCGTGCAGCATGCGCGCGTCGATGGCGGCGGCCAGCAGGTTGTTGGCCGCGGTGATGGCGTGAATGTCGCCGGTCAGGTGCAGGTTGAAATCTTCCATCGGGATGACCTGCGAGTAGCCGCCGCCCGCTGCGCCGCCTTTAATCCCAAAGGTCGGCCCCTGCGAGGGCTGGCGGATGGCGGTAAAGACCCGTTTACCGAGGTGCGCGCCCAGGGCCTGGCTCAACCCGACGGTGGTGGTGGTCTTGCCCTCGCCGAGCGGGGTCGGGGTGATGGCGGTCACGTCGATGTATTTGCCGTCCGGCACGTCTTTCAGGCGTTCAAGGATTTCGAGTTTAACTTTGGCCTTATAGGGGCCGTACAGTTCGAGTTCCTCGGGCAGGATGCCGAGTTCCTCGGCAATCACCGAGATGGGTTTGATGTCTGATTCCTGGGCAATCTCAATATCGGAAGGCACCGGGCGGCGAAGTTTGAGCGCGATGGGGGTGAATTTTCTGGTCATGTCTGCTCCTTTTTTGGGGATGGGCACATCATCTACTATTATGGAAAATTTTGGCCGGTTTTGCAATGGCTGTACGTCACCAATTTGTCAGACAAATTTCCTAAAAACATTAACGCAAAGGCGAGAGGGCCGCAAAGGAACGCAGAGAAAATCCTTTTAATGATGCGTGTTTGATTCTCGTCCGACAAAACTTTGCCACTTTGCGACTCTGCGCCTTTGCGTTACGCTTTTGACCTTTTGATAATGGAATTAATCCCTCGACACGATTGTGCCAAGATTTTCCTCCCGCAGGGCGCGGAGCAGGTTGCCAGGGATTTCCCCGGAGAAGATGTGGGCTTGCAGGCCGGGGATTTTGCTCGCCAGGTCGAGCATCTGGCGGACTTTGGATTGCATGCCGCCGGTTACGTCTGCGCCGTGCGAGCCGCCGACGCTGGCCCGCAGGGACTCAAACGAGGTAGAAGTGATGCGTTCGATGCGCTGCGTATTGGCCGGGAAATCGACCCAGACGGCCTCCTCCAGCCCGGCCAGCAGGATGCGTTTGGGCTGGAGTTCGACGGCCAGGTGTTCGAACAGGTCTTCGGTTGAAAGGATTGTCCCGCCGCGCACTTCGTCGAAGATAACATCGCCGTAGACGACCGGCAGCAACCCAGCGGCCAGGGCGCGCTTGAGCGGCTCAAGGTCCCAGCGGGCCACGCGGCCATCCCTGGCGAGGACTGCCGAAACGGGAGCCAGCGCCAGGGCGGGAATTCCGGCTTCGGCCAGGACCTGCATGACATAACGGTTGAGTTCCGAGGCCTGCCACCAAACTTCGGCGAATCCCTGCCAACCTTCGGTGCTGGTGACGCCTTCGCGGGTTCCGTGTTTTTTGGCGGCGGTATGGCCAAAGGAACCTGATCCATGCCCCAAAACGAGTGACAGGCCGGGGGTCGCGCGCCGCGCGTCTGCAATTTCGGCGGCCAGGCGCGAGAGCGCATCCAGCCGGGGGGTGTAGGGGCGGGTTTTGTCGGTGATGAGCGAGCCGCCGAGTTTGAGAAAAATAATTTCAGACATGCCCTGATTATAAAGGGTTATAATTTTACGAATGGAACTTGATATTCGCTCCGGTTTGCAAACTGCGATAATCCTGTCAGCGCTTGGTGCGCTGTTTTTACTTTGGGCTGGCATCCGGTCGATTCGCAACGGGCATAAGCTGCTTTATTTTCGCCTGCGCCAGGAGCGGGTATCCCGAGGTTGGCGCAACATCGGCCTGTCCATTTTATTGGGTGGGCTGGCGTTTGTCTTGTTCAGTTGGGGTGAGCCGGTGGCTTACACTTACTTCCCGCCTTCGCCGACAGTCACCCTATCGCCGACGCCGAGCCTTAGCCCGACCATTACACTCAGCCCGACCATCACCCTGACTCCGACCATCACCGATACGCCTTCGATTACCGACACGCCGACGATTACGCCGACGCCGTTTATCCCGCCTGCCATCGAGGCCGGTTTCGAGTCGCTGGTGACGCCCAATCCCGACGCCGTTTTTAGCCCGCTGACCTTCGGGCGCGGGGTGCAAAATTTCGGGGCGGTCAACCCCGGTACGGTGTTCAGGAACCCCATCCGTCGGATTGTGGCTGTGTATAGTTATGACAAAATGCTTGACGGCGTGCAGTGGACGGTGTTGTGGTATCGGGATGGGCAACTGGTTCACACTCAAACCGCCACCTGGCAAGGCGGCACCGGCGGGTATGGCTTGGTGGAGTGGGACCCCGGCGAGGCTGCCTGGCTGCCGGGTAACTATGAAGTGCAGATGTTTGTGGGGCTGGAATGGATGGTGGTCGGGCGTTTTATTGTCGAAGGGGAGCCGAACACAGCCACCCCGAGCCTGACTCCCACGCTGACGCGTACACCTACCCTGACGCGCACGCCGTCTCGCACACCCCTGCCGACCAGTACGCAGGCCCCGACTCGCACGCCTCAGCCAACCGACACGCGCTGGCCGACCCCTACGCCATCCGCTCCGTAGGTTTTTACATCATCTCACGCAGTTTTTTGCACAATTCAACATATTCCGCGCTGTTGCGATGACCGGGCTGCCCCGCGCCGGGATTTTTGAGCACCACCGGTTTGTGGTTGGGCGGTTCACCTAGGAGCAGGATTTTCCTGCCGAGGATGGCGGCTTCTTCGATGGCGTGGGTGATGGCGACCAGGGTCAGGTTTTGCTCGGCGCACAGCTCGAGGGTCAGGTTTTGCAGGTTTTCGCGGGTGGGGGCATCAAGCGCGGAAAAAGGCTCATCCATGAGTAGCAGGTCGGGCTGCAGGGCCAGGGTGCGGGCAATCGCCGTCCGCTGGCGCTGGCCGCCTGAGAGTTGGCCGGGATATTTGTCGGCGACTGCGCCGAGGCCGAGGCGTTCCAGCCAGGCATCGGCTGATTTGACGGCAGGCAGGTTGCGGGGGGCGTGAATCCCATCGGCCCCGTAAAAGGTGCGAATTTCCAGCCCGAGTTCGGCGTTTTGGCGGACAGTTGCCCAGGGCAATAATCCAAAATCCTGCAAAATAAGGCCGGTTTGTGGGCGCGGACGGGTCAGCGTTTCGCCGTTGATGCGCACTTCGCCCGATTGCGGATGCCGCAGCCCGGCCAGCAGGTAGAGCAGGGTGGTTTTGCCGCAGCCCGAAGGCCCCAGCACGGCCCATGTTTCGCCGCGTTGGGCCTGCCAGGTGAAATTTTCAAAGATGGTTGTCCTGGTGTATTGAAAGTGAAGGTTTTGGATGGAAATCATAACAAAAGGATTGAAGGTGCTGATACCTTCAACCCTGGCGTTTATTGCATGATTATGGCGGGCAGGAATTGGTCTGTAACCGATTCTGTGTAGGAAATGTCGTTTTCGAGCAGTCCCTTGGCTTTGGCCCAGCGCAGCACGTCAGCCCACTCGGCTTCAGAGGGGATGCCCAGGGTGGGGAAGGGCGGGATGACGTATTCGCCCAGCAGGGGCGGCGGGACGAGTTGTTTTTCGGCCAGCAACCCGCTGTATTTTTCGGGCTGGCTGTTAATCATCCGTACGGCTTCTTCGATGGCGGCCAGGAAGGCTCGCACGGCGGCGGGATTGGCGTCGATGAATTCTTTACGAAAGGAAATGACCGATGCGCCGTAGAGTGGGTACTGGGTGTCGTCAAGCACGATAACCGCTCCCTGCTGGACGGCCAGGGCTGCCAGGGGGTCGGGCATGACAGCGGCTTTGAGTTCGCCCGAACCGAGCAGGGCCATGCGGTCGGGGATGCGCGGAACGGAAACGGTTTTAATGTCGCTGGCGTACAGGCCGTTGCGTGAGAGCAGGCGGTCGGTGACATATTCAATGATGGTGGCTTGCGAGACGCCGATTTCGACATCTTTCAATTCGGCGGGGGTGGTGATTCCGCTCTGGCCGGAGGCAAGGATGAAGAAATGCCCCGCGCCGGGGGCGGCCATGTGTCCGTAGCGCACGACCTGCATCTGGATTTTCTCGCGGTTGAAGAACATGACCGACAGGGCTTCGTTGAGGGTGCCGTCGGCCTGCCCCGCGGCCAGGATTTGGTCGCGTTCGGGAGCGGAGGCAACCTGCACAAATTCGACATTCAGGCCGTAGGCGGCATACAACCCTTCGGCTTCGGCAACGAACATAGGCAGGGTGTCGATAATGGGCATCACTGCCAGGCGGATGGTGACTGGTTCGCTCGTGGCGGGCGGGTTTTGGCTGGCAGGCTGTGCCGGCTGTTCGGCAGGCTGGTCTGCCTGGGGCGCCGCGCAGGCAGCCAGCAGGAAAAGCAGGGAGAAAATCAGTAAAAATTTCTTGAGCATTTTGTCTTTCCTTGTCGATAAAATTTAATGTTTGCGCGCCGCGAACAGTTCGATACCCAGAACAATGGCCACGCCGACTATCATCATCCCAATGGCGAACCAGGTTTCAGGAGTCAGCCCGGCGGGCAGGATGTTGGTTTCGCGAATGAAGGTCGCACTGATTTCTTCGTATTCTTTCCAAGGCCAGACTTTGCGCAGCGCGCCGAGCATGAACCCGAGCAGGATCGCGACTGTCAGGTCGTGATGATGGTCGAGCAGCCAGCGCAGGACATTCGAGAAGGAGATGATTCCGACCGCCGCGCCAAGCATGAAGGTGAGGATGACCGGAATATCGAGCGCGAGCAGGGAACTGAGAATGAACTGGTATTTTCCGAGCAAGACCAGGATGAACGCGCCCGAAATGCCCGGCAAAATCATGGCGCAGATGGCGATTGCGCCGCTCAGGAAGATGAACCATAGCGCTTCGGGTGTGTTGGCCGGGGTCAGGCCAATCAGCAGGTATGCGCCCAGCGCGGCAATCACTGTTGCAACAATATTGGCAATGCTCCAGTTTTTGACGCGTTTGCGGACGACGTAAAGCGAAGCCAGGATAAGCCCAAAAAAGAGCGAGAAGACATAAACGGGGTGTTCTTCCAGCGCCCAGTCGATAAAGTGCGCCAGGCTTAAAATCGCAATCCCGATGCCTGTGGCGACGGCCAGAAGGAATCGCCAGGGGAAGACTTCGAAGGCTTCGCGCCAGCGCAGGGTGACAATATTTTTAAGGAACGGCACTGCGGCGCGAATGGAATCAATCAACTCATCGTAGATTCCCAGAATAAAGGCCATTGTGCCGCCCGAAACGCCGGGAACGACATCCGCCGAGCCGATAAAGATGCCGCTCAAAACCAGGTGTAGGTAATCTTTCAGGGTACGTTGTTGCGGGATGTTTTCCATAGTTCTCCATACAAAAATATCAAAATTTAAGGCGCGGCGGGGAATTATACTACGAGCGAGGTATCGCCACCTTCAGGCGGTCTGTGTACTACTGACAGCCTACCGCTCTTCGATAATCACATCGAACAGCAGGTCACCGGGCGGCATGTCCTGCCCTGGCAGGGGGTCGCGAGGCGTCAGTTGGGTTAACACCTCCAGTCCGCTAATCACCTCGCCGAAGATCGTATAGCCGCCATCAAGATGCGGGGTCGGGCCAAGGGTGATGAAAAATTGGCTGCCGTTGGTATCCGGTCCTGAGTTTGCCATGCCGACCAGCCCGGCGCGGTCAAACTTCAGCCCGGCGGCGGTCTCGTTGGCGATGAAATAGCCTGGATTACCCGAACCCGTCCCGGACGGGTCGCCGGTCTGGGCCACAAAATCGGGGATGACGCGGTGAAAAGTGATGTTTTTGTACCAGCCGTTTTGGGCCAGGAAAACAAAACTGTTCACGGTCACAGGCGCCAGGTCGGCATACAGGCGGATGAGCACATCGCCCTTTTCAGTTTTCAGGGTGGCATAATAGCGCCGCGCCGGGTCGATGACCGTTTCAGGACAGGTCGTAAACTGGCGTTCCCCCAGCGCAATCAGCCGGATGATGAATTTCAAGCTGCTGTAATTGATTGGGCCGGTATAAATCTGACCGTTGATGAGCATCAGCGGCGAACCCGGCAGGCCGACATCCAGCCCGGCGGAAAAGGTCTGTTCGGGAATTTGGACAATTTGGGGCGATTCCAGGTCGGACTCAAATTGGCCTGAATCCAGCCCGACATCCTGCGCCAGGCTGGCGAGGGTTGCCGCCAATGCCGCCGTGTCGGTTTGCTCTACCCATTCGGCCTGGTTCTCGAACAGGGCATCGTGCATTTCCCAGAACTTTCCCTGCGCGTGGGCTGCTTCCGCCGCCCGCACCGCCACCCCTGAGTTGGGATAGGTCGTCAGGATGGGAAAGTGCCGAAAGACCAGGCGCAAGTCATCGGGGTGCTCGTCGGCCAACTGATCAAGAATCCGCGCCAGGGGGGCGCAGGCCGGGCAGGAAAAATCGGAATAGACGATGATGGTCGCCGCGGCAGAATCCGGGCCGCGCAGGTGGTCGTACTTTCGGTGTCCAGGCTGCGGGAAGATGGAAGAAGACCCGGCCTCCGGGGTCGGTTCAGCGGCGACCTGCTGGCAACTCGCAATCCCAACCGGGGTGGCGGATGGCAGGGCCGCGACAGGGGCCGGCGTCCGGGTTGGCTCAAGGGTCGCTTGCTGAGGCGTGGCGCAGGCGGTAAGAATGAACAAAAGCAGGAAAAGGGCCGAGGCACGCATGGCTACTCCGTTTCTACCAACGCGGCCAGCAGTTCGTCGAAGGAGCTCATGCGGCCAATCTGGTCGAGGAAATCTTTCAGGCTGGCGCTGCGGGCGCGCAGTTCGCGGACAGCCGGGCCGACCGGGTCTTCGCCTGCCGGGCCGCCGGGAACGTCGGCGTATGAGCCGTAAAACGCAAAATAGGCCTGGTTGAGTTTGCGAATGGGGTAACCGCGCGCCCAGAAAATCTGGCGGCGTTCTTCGAGGTAGGATTCGGCTTTTTCGATTTTACCCTCGGCCAGCAGTTCGTCCGCGTGGGAGCGGGTGATGTACATTTCCTTGCGAAAATCGAAGGGCGGGGGGAAGGTGTCAGGGCCGATGAGTTCTGTATCAACGGCGGCCAGCTGGCGGGTCGGGTCGTAGCGGCGTAAGAATTCCGGGTAGTAGCGCTCCATCAGCATCCGCCCGATTTCGTTCCCGGCAATCGAGGCGGTGGTCTCGTTCATGGTGCGCAGTACCTGGCTTGTGTCGTAGTTCCAGCCAAGAGGTTGGTAAGCAAGGTAAACGTGTATCCATTCGTGGGCGATGGTGTCTGAGAGCCAGCCCAGGGCCGTCGTGCGCATAACCATTGTCGGGTAGAGGGCTATCCCGCCGACCGGCACAACCAGTGAGGAAACGTCCATATCCGCATCCACAATGCCTTCGATGCGCTCGGCTTGTTGGGTGGTCAGGTCGGGGTGAAGCAGGTAACTTGTAACCTGCTGAATCTTGCCGCGCTCTGAAATGACCAGGTTTTGCGGCAAGGGCGTGATGTGGTAAAGCACCCACGGAATCGGCTGGCCGCCTG
>Ga0208244_101218_pt1 | contig 15418 bp, 17 predicted proteins | sample SubbioCR12Aug_5A_FD_184828 | JGI IMG/M metagenome (GOLD analysis project Ga0208244, IMG submission 184828) | Serpentinite rock and fluid subsurface biosphere microbial communities from McLaughlin Reserve, California, USA - CR12Aug_5A (SPAdes) | ecosystem: Environmental > Terrestrial > Deep... | reverse complement strand
ATAGGCCATTGGGATTCCTCCTCTGTTGGGCTGCATTGTATCATATCGATATGGAGACAGGTAGAGTTTTTTCATTCGTTATGCTAAAAATTGTTACCCCTCACCCTCCCCATTGTGACACAGTCTCAGTGGGGAGAGGGGAGGTCGTTGCGACTCGAAACCGAGGTGAGGGGCCTCATGTCAAAGAAATAAATTCATTTGTATTAATCATGCCGAATCATTTCTATTCATCCTATTCGTTTTCATTCGCGATATTCGGATTAAAAAGCTCTCTTGATTCTTTAAGGCTTTTCGTCGAGAATCTAAAGCCAGTGAATTGAAAGGGGGATGAAAAGATGATGCTCAAAGGGAAGGTTGCGTTGGTCACCGGAGGTGCGGGAGATCTGGGGAGAGTGGATGCTCTGGCCCTGGCGGAGGCAGGCGCGGATGTGGTCGTTACCGATATTTTGATGGACGGGGCAGAGAAGACGGCCAAAGCGGTTCGGGCGATGGGAAGAATATCTCTTGCGATCAAGATGGATGTGACCCGTATGGACGAAGTAAAAGAAGGGGTGGGTCGAATCAAGAACGAGTTGGGTTCCATCGATATCCTTGTAAACAGCGCCGCCACCCTGAATCATCTCGGCCAGCTTCCGGAGCAAAGGGATCAACTCTGGGAAAGGGATCTCCGGGTCAATCTTACGGGCACGTTTAACTGCTCTCGAGCGGTCTGGCCTTATATGCAGGAGAAGAAGTGGGGAAGGATCATCAATATGGCCTCTGTGGCAGGGACGCTCGGAGGATTCGGCCAGGCGAGTTACTCCACGACAAAAGCAGGGATTATTGGATTGACCAAAACCATGGCCCTCGAAGGGGCCAGGTATGGCATTACCTGCAATGTCGTCTGCCCGGGGATTATCAATTCTGAAGGTTTTAATTCGATACCGCAAGAGATGCGGGAGAGGTTGATCAAACGGACCGCTTTCAGAAGGCCCGGAGAGCCCGGAGACGTGGCTTATGCAATTGTCTTTTTAGCCTCGGACAAAGCCAGCTACATCACCGGCATCGTGCTCAATGTTTCAGGTGGAATCGAACTCTTCACTTTTTAACGGTTTCACCCTTCGATCCCGCCTGGGCGGGACTCAGGGTGACCGGTATCGTCTTACCCACGCTAATGCCGGAAGAACCTTTTTAAAAAGGAAGATTATTTTTTAAAACACTCCAGGCACATCAGTGTTTTGCCTTCGGGCGGAGCCACTTGAAGGACCACTTCTTTTCCGCAACCCGCACATGCGGTTCTGTAGAATTTTGGACGGCTTGGGCGGCTGGTCCTTGAACTTCGCATCCTTGTGTGTCTTCTTCTCTGCATCCTGTTCCCTTCTTTCCTGAGGCTGATCGAAATCGAAAAAATGTCTATGGGCAAAACACTTCTTTGTGAAGTGAAACGGACGCAGACATTTTATTATCCCGAAATGTTTAGCCGATCTTAATAACGGCCTCTTCCGCCGAAGTTGGATCTTCCCCCACGGTCTCCCCCACGGGCCCCGCCACGGCCTCCTGAGCCTCCCCGGTCTGCCCGGGGCCGCGCCTCATTCACATTCATCTGCCGGCCATTGAGTTCTTTTCCGTTGAGGTTTGCAATCGCCGTCCTGGCCTCATTTGCATCAGGCATTTCGACGAAGCCGAAACCCCGGGGTTGGCCGCTATACTTATCTTTCACAATGGTGGCTGAGCTGACCTGCCCGAAGGCTGAAAAGGCTGTTTGAAGGTTTTCCTCTGTAACGTCAAATGACAAATTTCCCACATAAATGTTCATCGTCTCTCTCCTTTTATAATGAAATTTCTGAAAAAACTCGAATCTGTTTTTGAAATCCCTGCCTACGCCTGCCTGCCGGTAGGCAGGGCAGGCAGGTGTGTAATCAAGAGAGCCTGTAATCATTTTCCAGAGCTCTCTTAATATTCGGTAAAACTTTTCAATTTTTCTGCCCGGCTGGGATGTCTTAATTTCTTCAGCGCCTTTTCCTCAATCTGCCGGATTCGTTCCCGTGTGACGTTAAACTCCTGCCCGACCTCCTCGAGGGTATGATCGTGTTTCTCTCCAATCCCGAACCGCATCCTCAGAATCTTTTCCTCCCGCTTATCCAGAGTGGAAAAAACGCTTTGAATCTGTTTCACCAGATTGGAACTGATGGTAGCATCCTGGGGAGAAATGGATTCCTTATCTTCAATAAAATCTTCCAGTCGGCTCTCCTCCTCCTCGCCGATGGGGGTTTCGAGCGAGATGGTTTTTTTGCTCGCTTTCAAAATCTTCTGAATATGGGGAAGAGACACCCCCATTTTTTCAGCGACTTCCTCGAGGGTCGGTTCCCTTCCCATTTCCTGCACGAGGTTCCGAGAGGTCCGGTTCAATTTGTTGATCACTTCGATCATATGGACGGGGATGCGAATGGTGCGGGCCTGATCGGCAATGGCACGGGTGATGGCCTGGCGAACCCACCACGTGGCATAGGTGCCGAACTTATAGCCCCTCTGGTATTCGAACTTCTCAACGGCCCTCATTAACCCGATATTCCCTTCTTGAATCAAATCGAGAAACTGAAGCCCCCGATTCATATATCTCTTGGCAATGGAGATGACCAATCTCAGGTTGGCCTTGATCAATTCGGCCTTCGCCTCATTCACCCGGGCCTCCTCTTTCGCGATCGCCCTGAGAGCCTCTTTAAGCTGGCTTGAAGAGAGGCCACACTCCGCCTCTATCCTGCTTATTTTACGCTTGATATTCCGGACGAGCCTGTTCCTCTCCTCCCCATCTTTTCGTTTCAAGTTCCCCCGATGGAGCCTCGGTTTTTTCATTCCCCGGATTGAACTTCCTGAAGGTCCTCCATATTTTTTTAACTCCTGCTGGGCCTTTTCCATTTGAATATTCAACTGCTTGAGTCCCCGTAAGATCCTGTCAATCTGCTCTCCCCTCAGGTTGATCCGTTTAAATGCCAGGAGTATTTCAGCCTGTTTTCTGCTGACCTCCTCCTCAGTCTTCTTTTTAGAAGATTTCTTTTTCAAGGTTCTCCATCTCTTATGAAGAAGTTGAATGTTGTTTGTTTCCTTCTTAATTTTATCGATGAGATAAAGAATCCTTCTTTTTTGAAACTTCTCTTCTTTAATATTGATCACTTCATTGTCGATTTCATTCGTGATCTCACCGACCTTGACCTTGCCGGCCCGGAGGATCTTCCCAAGCATGATGATTTCCTTGATCGCAATGGGGCAGTTGAGAACCACACGAAGGATTTCTTGCTGTCCGTTTTCAATCCTTTTGGCCACCTCCACTTCTCCCTCGCGGGTCAATAAAGGGAAGGATCCCATCTCCTTCAAATAAATCCGGACAGGATCGACCATCTTCCCTTGGAGGCCGACATAGCCCGCTCCAGCCGCATCGTCCTCTTCCGATAGACGAAGGCTTTCATTCTCCAATGCGATTACCGGAAACTCGCCCAGTAGGTCGATATCCAGCTCCTCGGACAGAAGGATGGGATCTTCATTTGGCTCAAATAGGAAAGTTTTTTCTGAATCCCGATCTTCCAAGCTTCTCTCCTCTTTTAATCTCTTTGTGTAAATTCGTTTTTATTGATAGCAGAGCGAGGGATTTCATCGGGCCAGGAGGGGCTTGATCACTTTATAAAAAAAACCGCAAAGGAGTTGTTTAGAGTTCTTTGCGGTTTTTTCACCTTAAAAAGACCATAGGCTCTTTGCAACTTGATATGGGGCAACTATAATCTATTCCAACCCAGATAGCAAGAGAATTCGTATCTCATTAATAATATTAGTTTTTTGTCGGACCCGCCAGGTCTCCAGAACAGTGCCGGGTGCAGTTGTCGCAGTGGTAATGGATGAAGAATTGAAGATACTGCAGGTGGCGGAAAAAACGGGGCGACTTCATCATCTCAAGACGTTCATCCATTGAAGGTTTCCCTGCCATCTCAGTTAAAAACCGCATGAAGTTTCCTACATCATCGGGCTGACTTACCTTTACACAGCGGTGGCTCAGGACACGGCCATCCTCTGTGAAGGCTTTTCCCGGGCAGGTGGATCGACAGTCATATTGACAGGCGGAGCAGGGATCATAGCCTTCCAGGGGAGGGTCGGATTCCAGGTCCAGACTATTGAGAAGACCGAGATACATGACGCGGGGCCCATATTGAGGAGTCAATGCAAGAGTGTTTTTGCCCCAGACCGCCAACCCGCTCTGAACAGCGGCATGACGGAGCGAGATGCTGCCGATGGGAGAACGGAAAGTCTCCTCATTGATTTCAAAAGGCCGGTGGGCCTGGACGAGAAAGGATTCGGCGCCCAGTTCCCTTTCCATAAACTTTCCTAAATGGTAGGCGGCGGTATTGCCGGCTGATTCCACACTGTATAGAAAAGAGGGCATCTTGCTCCAGGTGTTCTCCCGATATCTGTAAGCGCCTGCAAGGGGTGTAAAGGCCAAAACGACGATGGACCTGGCCGTTGGCAGGTAACGAAGAGGATCCGGCGAACGGGGACTCTTATAGTCTCCCAGGTTCAAAACACTGACGAGATCCGTTCCCAGCTCCTTCGCCTTCTTCTTGATCAACTCTTTCATCTTTACCCTCCTCAGAAAGCCTAAATTCACCGAACATTATTCAACTTATTTCTCCTCTCTGTCAATAAAAAAACTCTTGATTCTTTTTGGGTTTTGGGTGAAGAATTCATATCAATAGTGCATTCTATCAGATGATTTCATACAAGGAGGAGGATATGTTCGAGATTCTATTGACGCAGGAAGAGCGGAAACTGAAACAGGAGGTGCGACGGTTTGCCAAAGAGAAGATTCCGAGTTCCCTTGTCCGGGCCATGGATGCGGAGGAGGTGAGGTATCCGAAAGGGTATATGGAGAGCCTGGCATCGGAGAATCTCCTCGGGCTGCGGTTTTCAAAGGAGTGGGGAGGAAGGGGGATGAATTGGACAGGGGAGGTGACCGCCCTTGAGGAGATCGGCGTTCTCGGATCGGGGATGAGCTGTCTCTACTCCCTGGTGAGCATTGTGGGCGAAGCTATTCACCAGTTTGGCACACCGGAACAGAAGGAAAAATATTTAAAGCCCACCCTGGAAGGAAAGCTCTGCTGTGCGGAAGCTCTCACGGAACCCCGTGGCGGATCGGACTTTTTCGGGGCAACCACGATTGCGAGAAAGGATGGAGACCATTATTTCCTCGATGGCCAAAAACGTTTTGTGGTGGGCGCGGAAGGAGCGGATTACTTTCTGGTCTATGCGAAGACCGCACCCGAAGCGGAGCCTCACAGATCGATTTCATGCTTTATTGTTGAACGGGAGATGGGCGTGGAGGTAAAGCACGTCTACGGGCTTCTGGGCTCACGCGGGGGAGGAACAGGCCGGCTCTATTTTAAAGATACGAGGGTGCCGGCAAAAAATCTTGTGGGGCCATTAAACGGAGGCTTCATGGTCTTCAACCGGATGATGATCCCGGAGCGGTTGACCACAGCCGCAGGAGCCCTTGGCATGGCTCGTTGCTGTCTGGAGATCGCTACACGATACAGCAACCGGAGAAAGGCGTTCGGCGAAACGATACGAAAATTCGAGGCGGTCAGTTTTAAAATAGCGGATTCCATCGCAAAACTGGATGCGGCTCGCAGTCTTGTCTATGTCACGGCAAAACATGTGGATGAAGGCCTCGATTCGAGACGGATGGTCTCGGAGGCGAAGAAGGTATCAACGGAGATGCTCTGGGAGGTCGTCAACCATTCGATGCAGGTGATGGGAGGAATCGGGTATACGAATGTCTATCCCATCGAGCGTTTCTTCAGGGATGCGAGATTGCAGATGATCTGGACAGGAACGAACGAGGTGATGAACCTCCTCATCCAGCATGAATTTTATAAAGAGGTTCTGGAGAAGACAGGCGAATCAAGAGATGTGGAGGGTGATGCAGGAGACCTCGAAGGGGAAGAAGAGAAGGTTTATGAATGATCGTCTCTGTATCACCGGAATCGGGGTGGTTTCATCCATTGGGATTGGCAAGGAGGAATTCCTTTTATCCCTGAAGAACGGCCAACCGGGGATTACGGAGATCAAAGCCTTCGACACCCATTTCTCCCATTCTAACAAGGGGGGAGCGATCCGGTCTTTCCATCCAAAGGATTTCATCCCGGCAGGTAAACTCAGACGCCTCGATCGAGCCAGTCAGTTTGCCATTGCCGCATCAAAACTGGCATTAGCCGATGCTCAATTTTCTTTGACGAAAGAGAATAGTTCGAAAGTCGGGGTGGTTTTGGGTTCTGGTTTCTGCGGGCTATCGAGTTCAGAGGAGTTTCACCGGAGCCAGGTTCTGAAAGGTTTTTTAGATTTAAATCCCATGCTCTTTCCCAACACGGTCCCCAATGCCGCCTCCAGCCATGTCTCCATAGAACTTGGAATCCGGGGCGTCAATTGCACTCTGGTTCAATCCTTCTGCACGGCAGAGGCGGCGATCCTCTTCGCCTGCGATCAGATTCGAAATGGAAGAGCAGATATCATTCTTACAGGAGGGGTGGATGAGCTGAGTGAGTTCCTCTTTCGTGGATTTTCCGATCTTCGTCTCCTTGCGACAGATGAGGGACATGGAGAGAGGTCCTGTCCTTATGACCGGATGAGAAATGGGTTGATCCTGGGAGAAGGGGCGGGGATATTGGCGTTTGAGTCCGAGGAGCATGCCCGGTCAAGAGGGGCGAAAATTTTGGGTTATATTTTAGGGTATAGTTTAGTGGGTGGGTCATCCAAAAACGATGGGTCAGAGGATATCGAACGCTCCATTCGGTTGACGCTAAAGGGAAAGGAAGGGATGGAGATCGATACTATCAGCGGGGCAGGGAATTCATCGGTGGAACTGGACGGGCTGGAAGCACGGGGGATTAAAAGGGCCTTTCCATCTCAGTATTCCCAGATTCCGGTCAGCTCAATCAAATCGATGACAGGCGAGGCAATCGCATCAGGCGGGATGAGAATGGTAGCCAATGTGCTTTCTATGGAGTATGGCTTTATCCCGCCCACGATCAATTATCTATTTCCAGACCCTTCTTGCGATCTTCGATACGTCGCTAATCAAAAGCTGGATCAGGAGGTCCGGACCATTCTCCATCTGGGGATTTCGCCTGGAGAATGTTACTCTTCTATCCTGATGGGGCGTGAATGGAACCGATAACCGGCACAGGAAATCTCATTCTCTTCTTCACACTCATTCATTTTACGCTGGGCCGTTCCTTCTCTGTGCTCTTTGCCATCTTCAATCAGATGTCTGTCTTACTCTATTTTCCTTTAGCCCTGGCCTATGACTATGTCCAGATTCCCATCTATGGGGCATTGTTAGAACATTCGAGCAAAAAATTTTTCGTCGTTCGGTGGCTTACCCATAAAACCGATAAAGTAATCTCCAGCCTGAATGAGAGACCCCTATTAAAGAAGGTGATGTCTTTGGGAAATGTAGGGCTCATCTTGCTCTCTGCCCTTCCCATCCGTGGCTTCGGAATCCTTTCGGGAAGCATTGTCAGTTTCTTACTGAAAAAGAGCAGGAGGGAGGGAACGATCCTTTTGATGACAGGGTCTTTGGTAGGTATATTCATCATCATGGGCATTGCTAAAGGAGTTTTTAAGGTCTTGTCTTTTTTGTTATGAAAAAAGATTTGCTATCGGCAATCAGCCACAAGCTATCTTATACATGACGACATAAATCGTGTGTAGTCTGTCATCCCGGGCTTGACCCGGAATCCAGTGTTTTTCTGGATTCCTGCTGGAGTTTATCCCGATGTAAATCGGGGCAGGAATGACGCCCTTTGATGTGACTAATATCGCTGCGTTTAAGATGATGGACACAGAAGAACTCTTACAAAACCTTCCTCACACTTTTCCTTTTCGGATGATTGACCGAATCCTTGAGATCGAGCCGGGGAAGAGGGCCGTGGTGCTCAAGAATGTGAGCATCAATGAACCCTATCTCCAGGGCCATTATCCACGTGAACCCGTCATGCCGTCCATTCTCATCCTGGAGGCATTAGCCCAGACAGGCGGTATTGCCTTCCATTCGTCCTTTGGAAAGGAGGAGAAGGGCGTTCCCTTTTTAGCAAGGATTGATGAATTTCGATTGAAAGGAAAGGTTGTTCCAGGAGATTCCATGATCCTGGAGGCAGAGATTGAGCACATCTTTTCCAACCTGGCCAAGGTAAAGGTATGGGCTAAGGTAAAAGGAGAAATAGTCGCTGAAGGGGTTGTTGTGTTGGCGAAAGCCCTCTCTTTTATAGATCATTCCATTCATTAGCAGTGACTTCACGACCTAATATTTCTTCTATCTCTCGAATCATCATGCGAAGTTGAGGGATGGAATATTCTGAATTAGAAGGGATTGCAAGACGATGTGTTTTGTAAACCAAGAACTGATGCCTTGTCCCTGAGAAAGGGCCGTCAAAACCAAGTTGTCGCAATCGACGAATGAAATCTCTTCGCCTACATAGCGTCCACTTGCTCACGGGTTGGCTCCCTGTTTAAATCAATCCCCCCTATGACTGGCAGAGGATGTCCAAGTTTTAATCCTACTAAAATCCAATCTTCAAGTACCGAGCGCAACTCATCCTCACAATCGCGCAACGTGTTTCCAAATGCTATCACTCCTTTGCATGGGGGAATCTTGCCAGCAAATGTGCCATCTTCAAGCTTATCATAAACCGCTTGGGCCATTACCCGTTCCACATATTCACTAAGGATATAACGTATTACAGCCATAAGAAGCCTCCTTACTCATCAGACTTTCTAAAGATTTCAATGTGGAAACGAATTGCAGACTTAACATCTGACAGAGCTTCTTCATAGGTATCCCCCTGTCCGACCACGACCCCCTTCATTCCCAAAGGATAGGCAACATAGCCATCAGGATGCTTTTCAACAATTATATTATATTGTTTCATAAAACCCCCTATATTTATCGTTAAAAATCATACCATGTTTCTTGATTTTTTAACAGTATTTCCTTTTACCCATTGGCGGTGGCTTTCAGATAAAGGTTCGCATAAAAATGACATCCTGTCGGAGTAGGTAACATCCCCTTACGTTAAGAGGAGGTGTGGAGGGGTTACGCGCCGTTGTTTAATGCTGGACCATTCCGAAGGAATTTCATAACCCCCCTTCATCCCCCCTTATCTTAAGGGGGGAATAGAGGAAAGGGAAGGGTCCCCGTTGCGATTTTGGGGTGGGTGGTTTATGGTTATTCTGATGAAAGAGCGAATCTCAGAATCCGGAGTGATTGAAGATCGGGAGTTGGCGGAATATTACAGCCTTATGGCCAAGCGGCACATGAGGATTCCCTGCCAGAGGGTGCTCAGCCGGATAGAGGCAAAGGGAATCGAAAAGGGAAAGGCGCTCGATGTTGGAACCGGCCCCGGAATCTTTCCTATTTATTTATCGAAGGCGCTCCCGGAAATTCGATTTAAAGCGATTGACCTCTCTCCGGTCATGGTTGATATTGCCCTAAAAAATGCGATTGAGGCAAGTGTCAGCGACAGGATTGATTTTCAGGTGGGTTCTGCTTACTCGCTTCCCTGTGAAGATCACTCCCTCGATCTCCTGCTCTGCATCAATACGCTTCACCATTTAGACAGGCCCATTATGTTCTTCAATGAGGTGGCTCGTGTCTTGAGAGAAGGAGGGGCCTTTGTTATCGTTGATTTTCACAGGGATGCTTCTTTTATCTGGATAGGCTTATTTGATCTTTTCTGGAAGATCTTCTTCGGAAGACATCCTAAAGCAAGAAAGGGGTTTATCGAATCGGTCAATTCCTCCTATACGCTGGAAGAATGTCGGGCCTTTTTGAATCAATCGAAGTTAACAAACGGAAAACTTTACACACGCACCATCGAGATGTGGGTCGAATCAATTCCCACTCAGGACCGGAGATGAGCAAGAGAATAGATGTTGAGATGGAAGAGGTTTCCTGTCCTTTCTGTGGAAGGGCGGAGTATCGCCTGCTCCATCGGGAAAATCCCTTTGAGATGGTAAAATGTTCCTCGTGCCAATTCATCTACCTCAACCCGAGACCGACCGGTGACGCCCTTCTCCGTTTTTATCAGGGCTATCTTCCTGAGGAGGAATCATCGGTTGAAGCCTGGCAGAAGATGATGGAGTCGATCTTCCGAAATGCAGCCAATCTAATAGAACAATACAAAAAGAGGGGCAGGCTGTTGGATGTGGGGGTGGGTTTTGGTTTCTTTCTCTCGGAAATGAAGGGGAGGGGGTGGGAGGTCCTGGGAGTGGAGATCTCTCAAAAGGCGATCGATTATGCAAGAGACGTTCTCGGACTCACTGTCCAGGAGGGGCCATTAGAGAAAGCCGGTTTCTCGGAAAGCGAGTTCGATGTGGTGAGCGGCTTCTATGTGATCGAACATCTCCCACGGCCGATGGAGTTTCTCCAGGAGTGTTATCGAATCCTTAAACCCGGAGGGCTTCTCCTGTTGAGATATCCCCATACCACGCCGATCAAGAACCTCCTCCGTTTCTTTGGCATCGAGAATCGCCTCTATGACCTGCCCGCTCATCTCTCTGACTTTTCACACGAAATGATCCAGCAATGCCTGGAAAAGGCTGGATTTAAGGAATGGAACCACCTCATCGGCGGATACACACTTCCACGGGAGCCGGGAAAGAAAATCGCTTCATCTGTTTTTGGGACTCTCTCCGAAGCCCTCTTTTATCTGAGCGGAAAGAGATTCTTATTGCCCGGAGTGAGTAAAACCGTATTAGCGTTTAAGGGATAGTTCCTTATGAAGAGATTCATTCTTTTAATTTTTGTCTTTTTTCTTTTCCTGTCATTCGCTTCCATTGAAGCACAGACCCTGACCGTTGATGAGGTCGTGCAACGGATAAGAGAGTCCCGCGAAAAGACAAAGGACTTTTCCGCCGACCTCCTCCAGGAGAAGAAGATATCGTTGCTTAAAGAGAAGGTGATCTCAAAAGGAAGAATTCGATTTAAGAAACCAGACAGGATCTCAATCGAATTCTTTCATCCCGAGACAAGTCAGATGGTCTACGATGGCAAGACCTTCCTTCTCTATTTCAAGGAAGAGAAGATGGCAGAACGCTACCAGGTTCAGGGAAACCCTGTGGTTGAAAAGTACATGCTCTTTTCAAAAGATCCTTTTCAGGAGAAGCTTGCCCAATGGAGGATTGTGGAGGACCGGGAGTCGGTTCTTGCCGTGGAAATATTGCCCAAAGTGAAGGATGCCCTCTTTGTTAAGACTAAGCTATGGATCTCAAAGAAGGACTGGGTCATTACGGGGATGGAGATGGTTGAAAAGAACGGAGATACGACAAGTCTCCGATACTCCAATATGAGGGTGAATATGGGACTTTCGGATTCTGATTTTGAGATTCGACTTCCAAAAGACGTGAAGGTCACAGAGATCAAATGAGGAAGAGGGTTGTCATTACGGGTCTGGGTGTCGTAAGCGCGGTGGGGAACAGTATTCCTGAATTCTGGAATTCCCTCATCGATGGAAAAGATGGAACCAAAGAAATTACTGCTTTTGATGCTTCGCCGTATCGGACCAAGCTGGCGGCTGAGATTTCGGGTCTGGACCCCCAGGCCTATTTCTCAAGGAAAGAACTTCGCAGACTTTCACGGTGTGACCAATTTGGACTCGTTGCTTTCAGGGAGGCATGGAGGTCTGCCCGACTCGATAAAGATCTCATCGAAAAAGAGAGGGCTGGGATCATCTTAGGAGCAGGATCAGGCGGAATCCTCTCGGTTGAAAAGTATTTCAGGGATTTCTATCGGGGAAGAAAGAAGCCTTCTCCCTCTCTCCTCATCTCTTACTCCCTTGCCACGACTACCGACGTCATCGCCGTTGAATCAGGGCTGAAAGGTCCCCGTTCGACCACGGCAACGGTCTGCTCCTCAAGCTCTGCCTCCATCGGGGTGGCTTATGAGATGATTCAGATGGGTCTGGCCGATGTCATGGTCAGCGGCGGGAGCGATTCTCTCTGTGAAGTCTCCTACAGTGGATTCAGCAGTCTGAAATTGGTCGATCCTGAAAGTTGCAAACCTTTCGATAAGAGGAGGCAGGGGTTGATCATCGGCGAAGGAGCAGGCATTCTCATCCTTGAAGATCTGGACCATGCCCTGAGAAGAGGCGCTCCGGTCCTTGGGGAATTTTTAGGATACGGGATCTGTGCCGATGCCTATCATCTCACAGCGCCTGAGCCAAATGGAGAGGGCGTAGAAAGGGTGATAAGAGCCGCATTATCTCACGCCGGAGTCTCACCGGAAGAAGTTGATACGATCAATGCTCATGGCACGGCCACTCCTTTCAATGACGTCGCTGAGACGAGAGGTATCAAAAGGGTATTCGGAGAGAGGGCAAAGGAGATTCCCATCAGCGGGATCAAATCGATGGTGGGACACTGTCTCGGCTCAGCAGGGGGAATTGAAGCTGTGGCAACGGTTCTGACGATAAAAAATGGAGTTATCTCTCCCACGATTCACTATGAGGTGCCGGATCCCCATTGCGATCTCAACTATACACCAAATCATTCGATCAAGAGAGATGTCCGAGTCGCCCTCTCAAACTCTTTTGCTTTTGGTGGAAACAATGTCTGTCTGGTGTTCAAGAAATTCAGTTCGGAGTAATGAGTTCGCCTGCCTGCACGAAGCCCGCCTCCAGAAGCCTTGCGGAGGGCAGGCGTTTTGGCGAAGGCAGGTAGTTCGGAGACAATCAATCTAGATCAAAATCTATGTATGGGAAAATAGGTAAGGGAATGCGTAATAAATTTTTTGAAAAAACTCCGAACTCCCCGAAGGGTCATCGCATCGTCATCACCGGTCTTGGAATCGTCTCTCCGATCGGGGTGGGTCGAGAGGAGTTCTGGAAGAACTGCCTTATGGGAACTTCGGGGATCAAGCCCGTTCAAAGGTTTGATGTTTTTTCCTACCGTTCAAAATTGGGGGGACAACTTCCCGAAATCGATTTTAAAGCCTTCATCAAACCCGCCAATCTCAGAAGAATGGACCAAATCGGAAAGATCATGGTCTCGACAGTAAAACTGGCCCTCGATGATTCTGGCCTCGATTTAGGAAATGAAGATCCCCATCGGCTTGGAATTTCAATCGGCACGGGTCTTGGAAGTTCGGATACGGTAGACCAGTTTTTTCGCGCCCTCTTAAAGGAAGGGCCTGTTGGGGCGCAACCCCTTCTTTTTCAGACCGCTGTGCCCAATGCGATCACCAGCCATTGCGCCATTGAATACGGAATCAAAGGGGTGAACATCACCTTCTCGCATAAAGAGACCTCCACTGAGATGGCAATGGCCTATGCTTATCATCTCTTAAAGGAGGGGAGGGCGGATGTTATTCTTTCAGGGGGAGGCGATGAACTGAGCGAGCCCCTCTATCATGTCTATTCTATGTTAGGAGCTTTATCGCCGGGGAAGGGAAAGGGATCCGAAGGGATGAGACCCTTTGATCGGGATCGGAATGGGATTGTTCTGGGTGAGGGAAGTGGGATACTTGTTTTAGAGACATTAGAGCATGCAGAGAAACGGGGAGCAGGAATCTATGCGGAGATAAGTGGAGTTGGTCTTTCGGGAAGCACGGATGGAGTTCTTCGGTATGACCTCAGTGGGGATTCCATTGCCAGGGCGATGTCGATGGCTGCAGAAGAACCTGCTGGAGTCGATTATATCTCTGCGGCGGCAAATTCCACTTCGGAACTGGATCGGGCAGAGGCCTCAGCTATCCAAAAGGTTTTTGGAGAGAGGACAAAAGAAATTTCCGTGAGCAGCCTCAAATCGATGATCGGGGAATTCGATGGCTCAGGAGGGGTGAGAGCCTGCGGCGTTGCTTTGAGCCTTTATTATGGGGTAGCTCCTCCCACAATTGGAACGGAGCATCTTGACCCACAATGTGATTTGAATGTGGTCCTTGGTTCACTAAGAAAGATGGACATCCGATCAGCACTGTTGAACGGCTGTTCCAATGGTGGGTCAAATATCTCTTTGTGGTTTAGACGATATCATTCAGCATAGAATAAATGACCGTAGACCTGGTAGACAGGAGGAAAGAAATGCTCAGTTATTACGAAAAATTGCTGAATTATTGGAGGAAAGGAAATATAACCGATGCACTTAAGTATTTTGACAAATGTAAAGAAGAAGGATTACTTGCTCAAGAGGAAATTGAAAAATTGGAGAAAATAATTCCAGATAAGTGGGAACAACTTGAAGGGGAACTTGAAGATAATCCAAAGGTCATATTTAATTTCTATGAGGCTTTAAAAAAGTCAACGAACTGGAATGATAATACCATGTGTAAGAAATTAAGAATTAGCATGGCGGATATTATGAATATCCAAAATCTTAAGAAACCGAGATATAAGAAAGTGGGAACCCAAATTGTCCTGGAGTTAATACGAGGAGTTAGCAAAAATTAACCTTCATAATCTGTATCACAACCTAAAAAAGAAAATAAATCACCACATCATTGGTTGAATTGCACTATTTTCTTTTTGTTCCCCGGTTTTTCCTTATTACTGGTTCTAGATATCAGGCCACTCTTCAATATGCCCGAATTAGAATTTACTGCCTTATAGGTGAATATTTTTTAAGCTCTGCTTTAATTGTTCGTTGCCAAAAACAAAGGAAGAAAAAAGAAATCAATTCGCTCATAACAAAAAATACTACGGGGAGAGTTGCGAGAATGAATAACGTCAGCAATAATAGGTGAGAAATATTGCCAGACAGTCATCTCTTAAATGCGGCGAGTATCAACGAAATAAAGAGAATAAAATAGGGCAAAGCAGGAATTACCATGACTATTAAGAACAGTATACGGTCTCTTATTTTTTGGCCACGATAGATCCCCATATCGGTAAGAATTCCTCCAAATATTATTAAAAAAAACGCATATGGAATAAAGCCGATAGTAAATGGTAGAATAAGTAGGAAAACAATAAAACCTTTAGTTGTTTCGTGGTCAGGTAATTTAGAAAGAATCCAATCGAATAAATCAAAGGTTTGATGCTTAAATTTACTATCAATATTTACATCTTCCTCGAATTCTTCTTTTCCATCTTTAACCTCAACATCTATTCCATTGAGATTGGCGGATGAGATCAAAAGGTCATACGCCTCTTTTATTTTAATAAATTTATGAGTGGCCCATGCCTTCTGAGTGAGGCTACCATATCGGTCTGGATGAAACAATTTTGCCATTTGTCTGAAAGCTTTACGGATTTCTACATAGCTGACCTTTTCTGATATTCCTATTGACATCCGCATAAATAATGCAATATAATAGAGACATCCTGAAAGGGGGTGTCTCGATGCGACCTAAAGGATCTCCAGCATTGTTGGAAGAACGTAGACATCGTGTGATTACGTTCCTGAAACA
>Ga0208244_101217_pt1 | contig 15419 bp, 13 predicted proteins | sample SubbioCR12Aug_5A_FD_184828 | JGI IMG/M metagenome (GOLD analysis project Ga0208244, IMG submission 184828) | Serpentinite rock and fluid subsurface biosphere microbial communities from McLaughlin Reserve, California, USA - CR12Aug_5A (SPAdes) | ecosystem: Environmental > Terrestrial > Deep... | reverse complement strand
GAAGCAAAATTTGACGCGGCAATGGCTAAAGTTGCAGATGTTGAGCCGCCAGATTACGACCGTTTGTAAAGTCAAAAGCAAGCCAACAAAGCGTGCACCGGACGCGGGCGGGCGTTGCCCACCCGGCAGGGAGTCAGCGCCTTTGGCGTTTTCTGTGCTGTGGCTTTTGTCCGCCAAATCCGCCCGCGCCCGGTAACGCAGGCCGTTAGGCGTTTGTCTTGCATTCAATAGTCATGAAAAACAAAATCATTGTTGTCTTAATTGCGATATTCGGATTAGTGTCTTGCATGTCTGTGCTAGACCCATCACCAACAAAAGATTCCTCGCCCACAGAATCATTAATATCATTTACTCCCACCGACAATAACGATGTTCAAGAAAACGAAAAGCAAGTTTTACTAGATTTTGCGTTATCGTGGGATGAAACTAAACTAGCTATCTACAGCAATCAAGGTGTTTACGTTTACGATTTAAGCACTCATGAGAAAATTTTTGTAAAAACTTTTGAAAACAGCGATTGGACTTATCAAGCAGGCGCTATCACATTTAGCCCCGATGGAACACAAATTGCAATTTCGGGCAAATTCGCAGATGAACCAATTAACATCTTGGATATGGTGTCTCAAAAGTTGATTGCGACTTTTTCAGACATTCCTACAGGGTATTGGGTTAGTGAAATTGAATTCAACCCCAGCGGCAAAAAGATTCTTGCAAGAATCTCAAAAATATCTTGCGAGTCCGTAAAAGATAAGTTTGTTTTGTTTGATATTAATGGAGGAACTGACTGGGCAAGCAGCGACCTATTCGCCTTGGATCGGGAATGCATTATCTTCCCGCCCATCATATCCCGCTTCACGCATGATGATAAACTTTTTGTGTTTAATGCAAGTCCGCCAACAATAATATTCAACGCTAATACAGGGCAAAATATTTCGACAGAATTAAGCAACACAGAGCAAATTAAAAACTATTATGATATTTCTTCTGATGGCAAAACGGCAGCGATCAGGGATTTACACGGTAACTCGACCCTTTTGAATATCGAAACGGGAGAATCGTTGGATGTTATACAGGGTAAAGTATTATTATTGAATAACGAAAAACGATTTCTGGTACATGATGAAAAAGAAAATCAATGGAATTTTCGAAAGAATGGTGAGAATAAATGCTCTTATGATGGACTTCGCTTTACCATCTACCCTGGCGAATTTGCATTGAGTGAAAATGGAAATTTTCTTGCGGCGCATAATTCACCTGAACAAGAACTTCAAGTATGGGATATTTCAAGTTGCAAAATCATATATTCATTACCATTCAATTAGCAAGTTGTTAAAAACAAAAAAACGCCTAACAAAGCGTGCACCGGACGCGGGCGGGCGTTGCCCACCCGTCAGGGAGTCAGCGCCTTTGGCGTTTTTTGCGCTGTGGCTTTTGTCCGCCAAATCCGCCCGCGCCCGGTAACGCCAGCCGTTAGCCAGCCCGAAATATTTTTAACTAGTGCCAAAAACGGAGATAAATAATGAAATTACGAGTGGTTGTCCTCGGTGCGGGTTTCGGTGGACTCGAACTCAGCACGCTATTGTCCGAAGCGCTAGGCGAGCAACTTGATCTCATCTTGCTCGACAAGAACGACTCTTTTTTCTTCGGTTTTTCGAAGCTCGACGTGATGTTTAGACGGAAAGTCCCTTATGCCGTGCACCTCGCATATCGTAACATCGTGAAGCCTGGCGTGCAGTTTCGCCAGGAAGCCATCACCGCAATTGACCCCGAAACAAGACGCGTCACGACCGACAGGGGGACTTATGACGCCGATGTGCTGGTCGTTGCGCTCGGCGCCGACTACGATCTAGCCGCCACACCGGGACTCACTGAGGGCGGAAATGAGTTCTACTCCTTCGCCGGCGCTGAGCGTTTGCGGGAGGTGCTTCCCACTTTCTCGAAGGGCCACGCGATTGTCGGGGTCACCTCGACGCCGTTCAAGTGTCCACCAGCGCCGAGCGAAGCCGCGTTGTTGTTACACGACTACCTCACCGCACGCGGCGTGCGCGACGCCTGTGAGATTAGCCTTGTCATGCCGTTCGACATCCCAATTCCTCCCTCGCCCGCAACCTCCCATGCGTTGCTCGCTGCTTTCGCCGCGCGGGGTATCACCTTTGTCCCCAACCGGCTCGTGTGCGCGCTTGATCCGGTGCGCCGCGTAGCTGTTCTTGACGATATGAGTGAGAAGCCCTACGATTTGTTCCTAGGAGTCCCGAAGCATTGCGTTCCTGAGGTGGTTGCAACAAGTGGCATGACCGTGGATGGCTGGATCCCCGTTGATCCAAAGACCCTCAAGACTCGCTTCCCGAGTGTGTATGCGGTGGGTGATGTAACGAGTGTGGGAACACCAAAGGCGGGCGTATTCGCCGAAGGCGCTGCACGCACTGTGGCAGCAGAAATCATTGCTTCTGTACGGGGCAGTGAAGAAACTTTGGCATTTAGAGGGATAGGTTCCTGCTACGTAGAGTTCGGAGAATCACGTGTTGGGCGCGTGGATGTAGAGTTCCTTGCAGGGCCGCCAACGGGAAGCTTTATGGAACCTTCCGTCGCCTTAGTCGCTGAGAAGCAACACTTTGGCTCCAGTCGCCGAAGCCGCTGGTTTGGACTGTAGCAGGGCATCCAAGAACCCAAGCAGTTCAATGCCTGTTGAATTGTTTCAAAATCCAAGCGAGAGAATGGCTGGCTAACCCGTGCAGGCAGGCGACGGCGCTTCCGCTCCGTTTCAGCGCCGAGCCTGATGCAAACCGTTGGCCTGTTCTTTAAAAGGCGATATCTTACAAGTGTTCAATCCCTTATAATCTACAGAAATAATATAATCCTTCATAAAAGTTAGAATAAGTTCAGATCTATCATTGGCGCAAAGATATATATCCCGATAGGAGGTGTCAGATGCAAAAGTACCTTTTCTATGGGTCCTATACCCCGGATGGATATAAAGGATTGCTAAGTGAGGGAGGTTCCGTACGAATTGATGTTGCCAAACAAGCGCTCCAAAGTGTTGGTGGCTCTCTGGAAGCTTTCTACTATTCCAATGGCGAGCACGACTTTTATATTATCGTCAATCTACCTGATAATGTAAGTTCAACAGCAATCACCCTGGCAGGTAATGCCAGTGGAACTTTCAGCATTCGCGCAGTTGCTTTGCTTACGCCTGAAGAAATGGACGAAGCGGTAAAGATAAAAGTCGATTTTCGGCCACCTGGTCGGTAGAGTCATGGAACACTTGATAGCGTGGCAACAAACAATACAAGGTAATTGTATTTATCTCGAAAATCAAAAAAAGTTGGTTGCATGGCAAAAAACGGACTAACAATGCGTGCACCCAACAAGTGGGAGTCGCCGCGTTTTCAGGCTTTTTGCGTGGCTGACATGCCTCAGTTTTTATACCCAACCGGAAAGAGAGTTTGAGCAGGTTGGATGATGAACTCAGCGGCGAAAGCCGCCGGAGTTTGGCAGGCCAGTGAACTGTGTGGCCGCTGGGTACTATAGCGTAATCGCCAGGCTTCAATGACCACCTGCGCTTCCAAGAGAGACTGAAACCACTCACGTTGCAGGCACTCGTCACGGAACTTGTCATGAAAACTTTGGATGAAGCCATTCTTGCAGGGCTGCCCCGGAGGAATGAAAACAGGACCAACATTGTTTTGTTCCGGCCAGGTTTTCACGGATTGTGCGGTGAACTCACTGCCATTGTCTGAACACAGGAAGATCGGGGCAGGTTGCTTGTTCAGGATCTTAGCGCGCAAAGCAATCACATCTTGCGCAAGGATGGAGTGTGAGACAAGGATACCGAGGCACTCACGGTTGAACTCGTCCAGAATGCTCAGAGTCTTGAACTGCCTTCCATCTGCAAGCCGGTCAAACAAGATGTCATAAGTCCAGACATGGTTGGGATGCTCGGCTTGTTGGGGCCTGGGCGATGGATTTTCTGGTTTTTGTCGTTTGCGAGCACGCTGCGCGGCTAATTTGAAATCGTTCTTTCTCCAGAGCCGATAACAGCGCCCAAAACCAAGACTGCTTACAACGGCAACTCGTCGATAGCCATAGCGAGGATTAGCCTTGGCCGCCTTGCGCATCTGGTCCAGCCACTGGGCTTCCTATTTCGGGCTGCGTAGCCGATACCGTGCTACCGCTCTGGAATAACCTGACCATCGGGGTCTCGACAAGCTCGATCACCAAGGCCGAACGCCTGGATAAGCCTTTGCTCTCCATCTCGTCAATCAGGAGATGTCGATTGCCTGTGCCGTCATGCTTTATTCCCTGGCACCGCCCACCACCGTTCGTGCTGCGAGCACGCCGGTGCGAGACGGCAGGGCAGGTGTGATAGGAATTCACGTAAAGTATCGTGGGCCAGCATCGATTCGGCCAGCAGGCGTTTCAATTTGGCGTTCTCCAGTTCCAATTCTTTGAGACGTATGGCATCCTGAATTCTCAAGCCGCCTCACTTTTGCTTCCAGCGGTGGTAGGTCGCCGGGCTAATTCCCTGCTCCCGGCAGATGTCTTCGATGGTTTTGCCCTGGCGTAAAGCTGCATCAAATTGGTGCAGTAGTGCTACGATTTGTTCAGGTTTTTGTCGCTTCATCAGAGAGTTGCCCCTTTTTCGGGCGCTCAACTCTCATTTTACTTGGGTATAATTTTCGAGGCAGGTCAGTCACTACAGTTCAATATGAGACAATTACTTCCACAGTTTGTTCAAGATTTTATTATCCGCCGCTTGAATACTGCGTATATGCGGAAAATCTGTCTTATTATTATTGTTGTCAATGCAGTATTGATTGCTGTGTCATTCATAACGGATGAAAATGGTCGCACCATATTTGGGCCTCATCTTGGTGCTGATTTTGCATCTTTTTATATTGCTGGCTCAATGTTTAGCGAGTATGGTGCTGCAAGCATATATGACCGCGAACTGCATACATTTCTTTATCATAAGCTGTTCCCAGACCTTGCCTTTAATACGCAGTTGCCTTATGCGAATGCGCCGTTTTTTGTTGTCCCGTTCGTATTATTAGCCAAACTGCCATACTTATGGGCTTATTTTGCTTGGTTGCTGATAGCGCTGGGTTTATATGTAGCTGGCCTGGTATTGCTTGAGAAAACTCTTGACGCAATGCCAGCACAATTACGCCATACGATGTTTTTGGCCTCGCTTGCTTTTATGCCTTTCCTTACAGAGAATCTTGCGGGTGGACAGGTATCAACGATCGGATTTTTGTGCCTGGCCGCAGCATTATACTTTCTACGCTTGGGACATCCAGTACTTAGTGGTATGGTTCTGGCAGTTTGCCTATATAAGCCAACCTTGCTAATTCTCATTCTACCGATGTTGCTTTTAACGCGGCAGTTGAAGGTATTACAAGGGTTTCTCTATGGATGTATCATCCTGGCGGTCATCTCACTTTTCGTCGTTGGGTGGGAGGGCTGCATTCGCTTTGTAAATATGCTCGTATTCTTTGTTGATAACTCATCTACAAGCTTGGAGTCTGGCTTACGAACATGGAAGTATGTTGATATGAACTCTTTCTTCCGTCTAGTCACTGGCAACAATTCACTTATTCGATGGATATTGGTCTTGACCAGCGCAATGGTCATGTTGCCAATCTTGGTGCGGTTATGGTTAAATTCTGTTCACATGACGGTACAGAATCTGATATGGGCGCTTACAATTACATGGACATTGGTGCTCAATCTTTATGTTGGAATATACGATAGCATTTTGGTAATTATTGGCATAATTCTGACCATCGAATATTTATACAGGAATGAAAACCAGCAATGGAGAGAACCAGCAGGGGTGTACGTTTTTGCGTTACTCTTTATAACCCCATGGTTTACGCAGACTATCGCACAGATAACTCGCGTTCAGATTTATACCATTGCCCTGGCTATTTTGGGTGTCTATCAGATTGTCCTGTTTCAAAAAGCACAAAAAATTAGAAATAATGCGCTGTAGTTGTTTTGCAGATTAAAGATGGCGGTACGTGTGTTCTGTCGAGATTGGGTTTGGGATAATTGTCAGGCTTTTCACTCTTTGCGCCAGCAAAAAATACGGTGATAAAATAATCTTAAGGTTTTACGCTGTCTGCATTCCTGCCTGTCAAAACAAGGAGCCCGCCAAATGAGTAAAGAAGACGAACTGAGGGAAGAACTGAACGCAATTGCCAAACTGATTGCCCGCCACCAGAGCGACCCGCGCACCTGGCTTTCCTGGCTGGTTTACCTGCTGGCGCGCCTGGAAGAACAAACCACCGCCGGAAGCCCCACCGACCGCGCTACGTTTATGGAAACGCTGTCTGCGTTGCAGGATGAAATTCGCAATCGCAGGAACACCGGGGGGTGGCATTAATCTGCCTGCAAACGCGGCAGGTGCCCTCGCCTGAAATAAGAATCGGTACCGCCCTCCCGCCACAGGGATTGGGCGCTGGCTCAAGCATTATCCCCCCGGAGAAACATCATGACCCTCGCACTCACTCCCCCGATGGGCTGGAATAGCTGGAATATGTTTGGCGCAACCGTCAACGCCGAAGTTATCAAGCAGACTGCCGACGCCTTCATTTCGTCCGGTTTGAAGGATGCCGGATACGAGTACATCGTCATCGACGACATCTGGCACGGCGGGCGCGGGCCGGATGGGAAACTGTTCCCCGATAAACAAAAATTTCCCGACGGGATGAAAGCCGTCGCCGACTACATCCACGCGCGCGGGCTGAAATTCGGCATGTATTCCGACGCCGGGCCGCTGACCTGTGCAGGCCGCCCCGCCAGCCAGGACAATGAAGAAATCGACGCCGCCACCTTTGCTGAATGGGAAATCGACTATCTCAAATACGACTGGTGTCACGCCGAGGACACCCGCGCCAATGCCGAATACCGTTACAAGCGCATGGCCGAGGCCCTGCGCGCGACCGGGCGCGACATCGTTTTTTCGATTTGCGAGTGGGGACATCACAGTCCCTGGCTGTGGGGCGAAAAAGTCGGCGGCAACCTGTGGCGCACCACTGGCGACATTGGCGACTCGTGGAAAGATGTTTACAACAACTGGGGCGTTCTCTACGGAATCGACTCCATCGGCTTCGACCAGCAACGCGGGCTGGAAGCCTTCGCCGGGCCGGGACACTGGAACGACCCAGACATGCTCGTCGTCGGCCTGCGCGGAACCAGCCGGGAGATTTACGGCGCGGGATGCACTGACATCGAATACCGCACCCACTTCAGCCTGTGGTGTATGCTGGCCGCCCCGCTGATGATTGGCTGCGACATCGCCAATATGGATTCTGCTACCCGCGAGATTTTGACAAACCTGGAAGTGATTGCTCTTAACCAGGACAAACTTGGCCGGCAGGGCTGGCGCGCCTCGCGGCACGGGCAGGCCGAAGTCTGGAAAAAGCCACTCGCCGATGGCGCGCTGGGGGTGGCGCTCTTCAATCGCGGTGACAAGCAAAAGACGGTTCGCGCGCACTGGTCTGACCTCGAAATCAGCGGCAGGTACGCCATCCGCGACCTGTGGGCGCATGAAGATTGCGGCGCATCTGACACCGAATTTTCAGCAGATGTCGCGCCGCATGGCTGTGTGGTTTTGAAGTTGCAGTCGGCATAAAAGAAAATTAAATATCGCTGTTCATCCTTGTTCTCCCCGGCCAATGGGGCAGGGCGGGCAAGGATGAACAGCGATTGCTTTTCTGAAACTTGTCTTGCCGCAGGGTTATGTGCGGCTTTTTTGTTTAACCGGAAATTATCGGGCGGCCACCGCTTTGGATTGTTCTGCGGCGGCGAAACCGGCCTCGAGGGCTTTGCGGTTCATCTCCTCGGTGCCTTTGGGGGCGCGGGCGGTGACAGCCTTTTCGATGGCCTGGCGCGAAACCATGCCGGTCAGGCCGACCAGAATTCCCAGCGCAATCGTGTTGGCCGTAATTGCCCGTCCGGTTGTTTCGCGCGCGAGACGCACCACCGGAACCCTGACCGCCTCGACCTCCGGGGCGACTTCGACGCGCTCGTCGTCCACAATCAGCAGGCCGCCGGGCTTGACGCTTTTGGCAAACTTTTTGTAGGCTTCCTGGCTAAGGGCCACGACCACATCCGGCGCGAGCACTTCGGGATGGTCGATTTCACCGTCAGAGATGACTACTTCGGAGCGGCTTGCTCCGCCGCGCGCTTCGGGGCCGTAACTCTGGGTCTGGGTGGCCTGTTTGCCGTCGTAGATGGCGGCAGCTTCGGCCAGGATAATCCCGGCCAAAATCATGCCTTGCCCGCCTTCGCCAGCCAGTCGCACTTCGATTCGTTTGTCCATTAGCGCCTCCCCGTGTTGCGCGGGCGGATTTCTTCGCGCTGGGTTTGCTGTTCAACCAGCAGGTTATAGATTTGGGTGTACTCAGGCCGGTTTTTCTTTTGCAGCACGCCGCGCACGATTTTTGTGTTGGCCTCTTGCTCTTCCGGGCTGAGTTTGTCGTAGGAGGCTTTGGGGATGCTGGTGTCTTTGAGCGCCCGCATCATATCGGCGGCGGTGCCGAGTTTGTTGATGCGCCCATAGGTGGTGTGGCAGTAACTGACCGCTTCGACCAGGCTGAACCCATCGTTGGCAATGGCTTCCGAAAGGTATTTATCCAGTTCGAGGGCATGGAAGGCGGTACTGCGGGCGACATAGGAGGCCCCGGCGGCTATCGCCAGGTCGCAAATCGGGAATGGTGGCTCGACGTTACCATACGGGGCGGTTGTGGCGCGCATCCCCACCGGGGTGGTCGGGCTGTACTGCCCGCCGGTCATGCCGTAGATGGAGTTGTTGACCACCAGCGCGGTAATACCGATGTTGCGCCGCGCGGCATGGATGAAGTGGTTGCCGCCGATTGCCAGCGCATCGCCGTCTCCCATAATGGCGATGATTTTCATATCGGGCCGGGCGATTTTCAAGCCGGTGGCAAAGGCCAGGGCGCGGCCATGCGTGGTGTGCAGGGTGTTGAAGTCCATATAGACCGGCATACGCGCTGTACAGCCGATTCCGGCCACCAGCGCCACCTGGTCGTTATCCAGCCCGAGGTGGTCGATGGCGCGAATCAGCGCGCCCATTACCACGCCCAGCCCGCAGCCTGAACACCAGATAGTCGGGAATTTTTTGTGCTTGCGCAGTTTTTGCAGGGTTTCGTTGGCCTCGAACCAATCTTCGGGCGGGATTTGGGCTTCCTGTTTGGTCAGGTGATGCGCTTCGAGAATATGTTCCATTTTTAAGCCTCCGCTGCCGTGATAATCATGTCGGGCGTTACCATTTCGCCGTTGGCGCGGTTGACGCGCACCACCTTGCGCCGCCCGGCAATCCGCTCGACTTCGAGCGCCAGTTGGCCCAGGTTCATTTCCGGCACGAGTATGCGCTCGACCGAATCGGCCAGTTCTTCGACCGCTTTTTCGGGGAAGGGCCAGATCGTCAGCGCGGTGAACAGGTTGACTTTTTCGCCCCTGGCGCGCATCTGTTTGACGGCATGGCGGGCGGTGCGGGCCGATGCGCCGTAACTGAGCACAGCTGTGCGCGCACCGGGCTGGTAATCTGTTTCATAGAGCAGGATGTCCTCGGCGTTGCGCTCGAACTTGCCGTTGACGCGCTCCAGCCAGGGTTCGACCTCGTCCAGCCGCTGGGTGGGGAAGCCGACCTCGTCATGGAAAAGGCCGGTGATGTGGTAGCGGTATCCGCGCCCGAAAGCAGCCATTGGCGGCACATCGCCCTGGTTGCTGTAGGGTTTGTAGGTTTCGGGCGGTTCGGTTACGACCTGCTCGAATTTCTCGACGCTGTTGAAATCGGGCAGGTCGATGGGTTCGCGCATGTGGCCGATAATTTCATCGGTCAGCAGGATGACCGGGGTGCGATATTTTTCAGAAAGGTTGAAGGCTTTGATGGTTAAATCGAACGATTGTGCCACCGAAATCGGGCTAAGCGCGATGATTGGGTGGTCGCCGTGCGTACCCCAGCGGGCCTGCATGACATCGCCCTGCGAGGCGGCGGTCGGCTGGCCGGTGGACGGCCCGAGCCGCTGGACGTTGACGACCACGCACGGGATTTCGGCCATGGCTGCGTAGCCGAGATTTTCCTGCATGAGCGAGAAGCCGGGGCCGCTGGTAGCGGTCATCGACTTCAACCCGCCGACCCGCCCGCCGATAATGGCGGCCATGCTGGCGATTTCGTCTTCCATCTGGATAAATTTTCCGCCCACCCTGGGCAGCTCACGCGCCATCACCTCGGCCACCTCGGTGGATGGGGTGATGGGATACCCGGCATAAAAGCGGCAGCCGGCGGCAATCGCGCCCTGGGCAATCGCTTCATTGCCTTGCATCAGTTTGATGGTCAAAAGAACCTCCTTAATTTATTCGGAGCGTACGCCAACGTCTGGAGACGTTGGAATCCAGGCTAATTCAACTTTCGAACCACAATTGCCAGGTCGGGGCAATGCGTGTCGCAGAAATGACAGGCGGTGCATTTTTCTTCGGCGACCACAATCGGGTGGCGGCCGCTGGGGTGCATGGCCAGAACATTGGTCGGGCAAAACTCGACACAAATCGTACAGCCCTTGCACCAGGTCGCATGAATCTTGACCTGGCCTCGCGGTCCCTTGCGCGCGGGCTTTTCCTGAACTTGCATTACAACAGGTTCAATTTTGGTCATAACAATCCTTTCTGTGTCGGAATTTCCTGTTTTGTCCTGCATTTTTATAAAATTCCGGTGCTCGTGCTTGAACAGTCCTTTTTTGGTACGATAAATCATATTAATATGATTATATAAGGAAGGGATTGGGATTAGAATTGATGAACGTCCTGATTTTGGCATTACGAAACACAGAGGATTGTCATAATCGTTTAGACCTAAAAAATGCTTTTCGACTTTTGCAGGCCTGAAAGCAAAGCGCTGCGCATCGCCGCCGGGGCGGTTATAATTCAGCCAGGATTGGCTTTTAAAAAGGTGAAAGAAATCGTGTCTGATACCCCAAAACTTCTCAGCGTCAACAATCTTTCGAAATATTTCGGCTCGGTCGGAGCGTTAATGGGGACGAGTTTCGATCTGGCTCCCGGCGAGGTGCTGGGCGTGGTCGGGCAGCGCGGCTCTGGGAAGTCGACCCTGTTTCAGGTTTTGGGCGGCGTTTACCAGCCCAGCGGTGGAGAAATCCTGCTGGATGGCAGGCGCTATGCGCCGCGAACTTCGTCACAGGCCCAGCGCTGGGGGGTCGAGGCGGTTCACCAGTATCCCGAACTGGCTGAAAATTTCAATGTTTTGAACAACATCTTTCTGGGCCGTGAAGTCTGGGAAGATGGGTTCTTAAGGCTGCGGCCCGACGAACGCCGCATGGCCGAAATTGCCTGCGAGTTATTTGATGAGTTCGACCTCCCCCAGGAGTTGATATTCGAGTACCCGGCCAACCTGTCGAACGAGCAGGTGCAACTGGTGGCATTATGCCGCGCCCTGTGCCGCCCAAGCCGCCTGTTGCTGTTGGATGATGCCCTGGCGGCGCTCAGTTTCGAGCGCCAGCAAAAACTACTTACTCACGTTAAGCAGATTGCGACCCAAAATGTGAACGTCATTTTGAGCAGCGACGATTTGAAGCACATTTTTGCCGTCACTGACCGCATCCTGGTACTTTATCAGGGACGCCAGGCCTCGCTGCGCGCAACCGCCGAAACCACCCCGCGCGAAATTGTGGAAATGATTGTCGGCTCGAACCGCCAGGAGCAGGTGACGCCGGTCATTTGGGCTTTCGAGAATTATCACACCGCCCAGCAGCAGGCCGAGGAATTGCGCCGCAGCCAGATGGCCCTGCGCGAAAGCCTGGAAGCCCAGGATTCGCTCAACCGCCAGCTAATCGAACGCTTGCGCGACCAGGTGGAAGCCCTCGACAACCTGAACCTGGCCTTGCAGGATGCCAACCGCCGCCTGATGACCGAGCGCGAAGCCGAGCGCAAATCGCTGGCGCGTGACCTGCACGACCAGGTTATCCAGGATTTATTGAGTTACAACTATCAGTTGGAAGATGCGGAAGGCGAAATCGCCAACGATGCCCAGCGTGAGGAACTGACCAACATCCGTAACGGAATTCGCTCTGTGGTCAGCAGCCTGCGCCAGTTGTGCAGCGACCTGCGCCCGCCGACGATTGACAGCCACGGACTTTCGGCGGCCATCCGTTCGTTGACGCACCAGTGGTCGAAGATGAGCGGCGTCAAGGTGACGCTGGAGATTGACCCGGACCTGGGCCGCCTGCCCGAGCCGATAGAGCTCTCAGTGTTTCGGATTGTGCAGGAGGGTTTGAGCAACGTCCGCAAGCATTCCGACGCGACCCGCGTACAGCTGTCCCTGGCGCGCACGCCGACAGCCAGCCTGATGGTGCACCTTTCGGATAACGGAAAAGGAATCGCCAGGCCGATTAACCTGGCGAAACTCTCAGCGCAGAAACATTTTGGTTTATTGGGAATCAGCGAACGGGTCAGCCTGCTGGGGGGCAGTATGCAGGTCGAGTCGCCAGAGAATGGTGGCATGTCGCTGCGGATTGAAATCCCCAGCCCCTATCCCTCGCTGGTCGACGTATAGGCTCAACGCGCCAGCGCGTCTTCGACCACCTGGCGCACGGTGGCGGCGTCGATGTCCTTTTTGTCCAGGAAGGCGACTGCCCCGGCGTTCAGGCCGATGCGCCGAAATTCGCGGTCGGGGTAGGCGCTAATCAGTACCATCAGGGTGGTGGGAGAGATGACCTTGATGCGCCGCGCACATTGAATACCATCTTCTTCCTTTAATACAACATCAATAAACGCCAGGCGTGGCTTGACCTGTTCGGCCAGGCGCACGGCTTCCTGGCAGTCGTCGGCTTCGTGCACCGAGGCCTGCGGCCAGGTTTTGGCGAGCAGTTTTGCAAGTTGGGCGCGGTAGCGGGGGTTGTCGTCGAGCAGGAGCACGTTCAGGCTTTCTGTGCGCAAATCGACGCGAGACTGGCCGCCCTCCTCGGGCGTGAGCAGGACTTCGGGATGTTTCCCAGCGTAGTTGTTGGCTTCGAGGCGGCTTTCAACCCCGATGGCGCGGTACAGGGCGGTCAGGTGATTTTCGACCGTCTTGACACTTAAATCCATCACCCAGGCGATTTTTTGGTTGTTGTATGCCTGGGTCAGCAGGTAGAGCAGTTCGCGCTGGCGGCGGGTCAGGGGTGTGGACGGCTCAGGCGGGGTATTATGCTGGTCGACCAGGCGGTTGACCAGCGGGTCGGAAATCCAGCGGCCTCCATCCAGGATGCGCTGGACGGCCAGTTGCAGGTCTGAAAGCGGCTGGTCTTTGAGGTGGTAGCCATCTACCCCGGCCCCAAGCAGGCCAACAACGTAAGACTGATCATCGTAGGCGCTGACGACCAGGATTTTCAGGTCGGGATGTTGGGCTTTGATACGCTGGACAGCGGCGACCGGCTCGAAATCGGGCATGTTAACATCCATGACGAGCAGGGCGGGCCGCTGGCTGGCAAGCGCCTGCATCAGTTCGGGGCCGTTGCCGACCTCGCCGACAATTTCAATGCCGGGCAGGCTGGTGAGCGCGTCACGGAGCCCGGCGCGAATTAGGGCATGGTCATCGGCAAGCAGGGTTTTGGTAGTGGGCATGGTCTCTTTGGGGGAAATCCCCTAATGGGGTTGGGGGTGTTTGCTGATGCAAAAAGGGGTGATGAGGGGTTGAAGCCTTGCCATCAGATTGACTATCATTATAGTGTAAGGTTTTGTATGCGTAAAGCTAAGGAGGTTGCCCCGCCGCGATATTGATAAGTTATGTTTCACCCTAAATATCCCACCCATGTTTTATATTTTGAAGGAGGCTTGTACATGTTTAAGAAGAGTTCGCTTTTTGTTATGTTCACCCTGTTGATGAGTGTTGCCATGATTTTGGCAGCCTGCGGCCCGGCCGCAACCACAGATACCGCCCCGACTGGCGACCAACTGGCCGTTGGTATTGTGCTGCCGACCAAGGATGAACCGCGCTGGATCCAGGACGAAACCCGCTTCAAGGATGCACTCCAGGCGGCTGGTTATACCGTCGAAATTCTCTTTAGCCAGGGTGATTCGGCCAAAGAGAAAGCCAATGTCGAAGCCTTGATTACCAAGGGCGTCAAAGTCATCATCATCTGCCCGCAGGATGGTAATGCCGCCGCCGCTGCTGTTGAAGAAGCCCGCAAGGCTGGTGTTACGGTCATTTCGTATGATCGCCTGATTACTGGCACCGACGCGGTCGATTTCTATGTGACCTTCGATAGCATCGCTGTTGGCGCCGCCCAGGCCCAGTACCTGGTCGACCGCGCTTCCGGCTCTGGCAACCCGCTTTACCTGTATGCGGGCGCCGCTTCCGACAACAACGCTTTCCTTTTCTTTGAGGGCGCCTGGAATGTCCTGCAGCCCAAGATTGCTGACGGCACCTTTGTTATTAAGAACTCCAGCGAGGCCGTTGGCCTGCAAAGCAAAGCTACCCTGACCCGCGATGAAATGGCCAAGATTATCGGCCAAATCACCACCAACTGGGATTTCAACACCGCCAAGAACCTGGCCGAGTCGAACTTGACCGCCGCCGGCGCTGCTGACAAGGGTGATGTCTTCATCCTGGCCCCGAACGATGGCACCGCCCGCGCGATTGCCGACGTTTTCGCTTCTGACGGCGATGTAAGCTCCTACCTGGTTACCGGTCAGGATGCCGAGAAGGCCTCCGTCCAGTACATCATCGACGGCAAGCAGTCCATGACCGTCTTCAAGGATGTCCGCACCCTGGTGAAGGATGCCATCGGCATGGCTGTTGCAGTGCTCGAAGACAAGACCCCTGCCACCACTGGCGCTTACGACAATGGCAAGATTCAGGTTCCCGCCAAGCAGTCTGAAGTTATCAGTGTGGACAGCGCCAATGTCAAGGCTTCCCTGATTGACTCAGGTTACTACCAGGCTGGCGAATTCAGCGGCCTCGAGGGTGGCGCTGCCCCCGTCGAAGCCATCACCGGCAAAGTTGGTATCGTACTGCCGACCAAGGACGAACCGCGCTGGATTCAGGACGAAACCCGCTTCCGCGAAGCCCTGACCGCTGCTGGCTACGAAGTCGAAATCCTCTTCAGCCAGGGTTCCTCGGCCAGAGAACGCGAGAATGTCGAAGCCCTGCTGACCAAGGGTATCCAGGTTCTCATCATCTGCCCGCATGACGGCGCTGCCGCTGCTGCTTCCGCTGAAGCCGCCCGCGCCGCTGGCGTAAAGGTCATCTCCTACGACCGCCTCATCCGCGACACCGCTGCTGTTGACTACTACGTGACCTTCGACAGCGTGGCCGTTGGCGCCGCCCAGGCCCAGTACCTGGTCGACAAGGCCTCCGGTTCCGGCAACCCGCTCTACCTGTATGCCGGCGCTGCTTCTGA
>Ga0208244_101216_pt1 | contig 15421 bp, 13 predicted proteins | sample SubbioCR12Aug_5A_FD_184828 | JGI IMG/M metagenome (GOLD analysis project Ga0208244, IMG submission 184828) | Serpentinite rock and fluid subsurface biosphere microbial communities from McLaughlin Reserve, California, USA - CR12Aug_5A (SPAdes) | ecosystem: Environmental > Terrestrial > Deep... | reverse complement strand
ACATCTCGCGGTGGACACCCTTGCCGTTCGGCTCATGATTCCCCCTGCCGGGGTCATAGGAGTCTTGCACTCCCTAGCGAATGCGCCCTGCCGGGCGCACCAACTAAGCCGTTCCCACGCAGAGCGTGGGAACGAGAAAATCAAGAGGGAAAGAGAGAAATGTAGGGCGATCAGTTTGATCGCCCCCAAGCGGAGGTTGTACAAAAGCGGAATCAGTCGCGCTGAACTCGATTCAGCGCCTGCAAAACAAAGTGGTTTGTCCGATTATCAGATTCCCTGCCTGCAGCAGGCAGGCGGGTCAAGCCCGGAATGACTTTAGGGTCTCTTGAGCGATGAGAGCATCTCTTCAAGCCTCGTCATCTGCACGCGAAAATCAAATTGTGAAGCAGCCCGCCGCCGCGCTTCGCTCGCGATCCCGGAGTACATCTCGGGATTGCGCAGTAGCTCCACGATGTGATCTGCCATTCCCTGAGCATCGCGGGGCGGAAACAACAATCCACTCTTCCCGTCTTCAATAATCTCCGGAACACCGCCTGCATTCGTCGCCACCACAGGTTTTCCCATTGCCATCGCCTCAACGACAATATACCCGAATGTCTCGGCATGACTTGGCAGCACCAGGATGTCAATTGCTGCAAGAAGTCGTGGAACATCATCCGTGGATGGAAGGAATCGAACTGCATGTCGGAGATTGAGCTCGTCAATCAAGCGATGAAGACTGGTCGTGAACCCGGATTCACCTTTCGTTTCTTCCCCCACGATGAGAAAATGTGCATCTGGATGATTCCGCAATACGAGTGAAGCCGCGCGGATGAAATCGGTTTGCCCTTTTTGAGGATCGAGCCGTCCAACGACGGCAACAATCGGAGCGTCGATCGGCAAACTCAGCCGCCGCCTCTCATGTTGTGAATCGTATTGGAGTGGATCATATCGCGAAAGATTGGATCCAATCGGGAAGGTGATGATCCTCTGCGGAGATACCGTTGTATTGCGAATGACCGATTCTCGCATCTTCTCTGTGAGGGTTAGCCAGTAATCAAGCTTGCTGTACATCCAACGGTGCAAAGGATCGCGTTTCGGAAGATCGAACTGCATTTGCTGGAGATAGACCAGAGAGGGGAGAGGCTTGAACACCGTCGCAAGGCGCACTGTGCTGATGTCACCCGATTGCCCGATGATTGCGAATTCTGTTCCCTGGCGTGCAAAGATCGAGCGCAACTGACTTGCTGCCGAGAAGTCGAGATACTTCACCTTGGGATTGAGTTTTGTAGCGGGAACGCCTTGTTCGAAAGAACGGGTAATAAGGGGGGAAGAATGGGGCGCAATCAAACGAACGGAATGTCCGCGTCCGTGAAGTCCGGAGGCCAGCTCCACGAGTTTCATCTCAAGGCCCCCCCAGGAACGAGAGAAACAAACGAACGCAACGCGCAGAGGTGACGGCGCTGGGTCAGTACTAGATGAGCTCATAGTTCTTGTACTCGCCGATTCTCCAGCCCGACAGATTCTCGATCCCATCGAGCACCCGGTCCTTCAATCGAATTCGTGCCCTGGCCGGATCATGGTCGAAATTCCAATTCTGGGCAACCACCCGCTCCTTCATCACCTTGGGATGGGTTCCGTCAAAGAGTTGCAATCTTCCCCCGGAAGAATAGTCATAGAGTTCCCCCTCTCCCACATTTTTCGTGACCCACTCGTCATCATGCCAGAATCGGTTAAACGATTTCTGCTTGGCCTGTTGGACAGCGGGGGGCTTCACCCAGCCATAATGATAGATCGATGCATCGATGAGCTTGACATGCAACTTCTGGTTCGCGCGGCGAAATCCCTGCGCATCTCCCCACGATTCGATCCCGATCCCGCTACGAATGATCCGCACCTCATGTCGATACCACTTTCTGGAATTTCCGACGTATTCATGGCTTCCATAGAAATGCAGGTAACGGAAAAGAAGCCCTTCGACGCGTGCATCTCCGTGATGCTGTTCCAATGCCGCTCTGATAATCGGTATGTCTGCCTCGTGGATCACCTCATCACCCTGGAGATAAAAGCCCCACTCACCATCGATGTGCTGGAGAGCGATGTTTGTTTGATCAGCGAGAATTGTTCCACCGGAGCGAGTATTCTCGTCCCAAACCGTGTCGACGATCCGGATTTTTGGAGATCCAATCGCTTCGATTCTTTCACGCGTATTGTCGCGTGAGTCGCCCACGGCCACGACAAACTCGTCGCAGAGGGGCAGGATCGAGGAGATCGATTCAATAAACGGATAATCGTACAGCACGCCGTTCCGAACAAAGGAGAATCCGCTGATCCGCATCAGTTCGCCTTTCTTCGATTGGCCAGAAACGTTTCAAACGACGTCGAGTGGTAGTGCCCCTCTCCGATGAACCGGAGAATGTTCGCAAAATTGTCCGCCGGAATGAAGCCTGGAACTACCGTGATCGGTTTCCCGTCGGCTTCGAAGAACACAGTCGTAGGATACCCGCTGATCCCGAGTGCCTTCGCAAACTGCGCCTCGGTCAGCTGTTTCCCCTGGTAAGTCAGCAGCGTTCCCGCTTCTGCACTGAGCTTTACGGCAATGAACTGCGACTGGATCACTGCACTCACCGTAGGATCGGTGTACACCTCTTTGTCCATCTTTTTGCACCAGGAGCACCAGTTCGTATACACATCAACAAGAATACGCTTCCCTTGTTGCTGAGATAGTTGGTTCGCGACGTCAAATGATTTCCAGTCCACTGCGCTCGCAGACGGGGTTGATGTGCTATCACTGAATTGAAGCCCGACCAGAACGATGATGACAATGACAAATGTGAGAACAATGAGCACGCGTTTCAATTTCATTCGATGTTCCCTCTTCGATAACTCCTGATTGCTCACTTAAGATCCCTTTCGAATCCCTGCTTCTTCACAGCTTCCAACATACGGATCGGCTGGTCTGTTCCCCTCAAGCCCTCGAGTCAGATTGATGAACGGAATATAAACGAAAACGGCATACCTCCTGCTCTCAAATGCGAGGGCATAATTCTCCGGAGCGATCCTGAGCGGGTCGATCATCGTGTAACGGATAAACTTGTCCTTCTCAACGATCAGAAGCGCATCGCGTGTTTCGTGCTGCATTTCCAGGGTCAACCAAATTCGGAATTGAAGCGAGTCCTTCGGTGGAATTATGCGACGCATCTGCAGGTCGGTTCGCCATCCTATATCGACACCGCCGAAATAGTACGTAAGCTGCGGATTTCGCTCATATCCCGCGACGACAATCTTTTCTGGTTTGATTTCTTCGACATACGATACGAGGGCATGAGCGCCATCAACATGACCAAATCGATCGATCAACATGACATGCAGAGCCATAACCACAAAGGCTGGGATCAGCATAGCGGGGAGGAGATAACGACGGAGAGCATGAACATCCGACTTTCGGAACCAGATCAGAAGTGCCACGGTGGTGATCAATAGCGCTACGAAGAAAGTGACAAGCGGTATGGAAACAAGATCGACCCCAACGTTGAAAGAAATCATTCGGTTGAGGAGCTCGCGAACTGCATCGCGCCATTCATGTCTCAGCGACCATAGCACAGAAAGAAGGGTCGCGCCGATCATGAGTAGCATCGTACGACGGCTATTCTCCTTCTCAGTCATGCTGACCAATTCCCGCGCGGCGAGGAGGGCGAAAGGAACAAGTCCTGGGAGAAGATAGACGGCGAGTTTTGAACGTACCGCGGAAAATACGGCGAAGAAGACAAAGAACGAAATGGCGAGGAACATCCAACCTGATTCGCGTTCACGTGCGATTCGATACAGTGCCAACGCCCCCCACGCAATACCAAGCGGCATGATGATAATCAATTGGTTTACGTAATAGAATGGACCGAGAGGCTTGGCATTCCCTTCAAATCCGAGTGCCATTCGATTCCAAAGATCTGCGCTCGTGAGGAAGAAAAACGGATCACCCTCCCCATGAATGATTGTCATGTAAATATACCAGGGGGCTACCACAATCAAACCGATTCCTACCAACTTCAGAATAGCGACAAGGTATCTTCGATTCGCATAACTTCTCGCCCAAACGATCCAAACGAAGAGGGCCAATGCGATTCCCATTCCAACAAAAGCCCTGGAAAGAAGCGCCAATCCAAGCGCAGCCCCGGCTCTTATTGCGTTCGGTTCTGGATTTTTTGCGCCGATCATCCTGATGACAAAGAACATCGCCAGGGTTATGAAGAAGGTCATTGTCGTATCGAGCTGACCCTGGCGGCTGTAGAATGTCACAAAAGGAGAAAGGCCGAACAACGAAGCCGCGACGCATCCTGTCTTTGGCTGGTCGAGTTCTTTTCCAATTGCGTATACCACGAAGAGAGTACCGGCCCCGGCAACGGCGGAAAAGAAGCGTCCCGCAAATTCAGTGAAACCGAAGAGGGATTGGGCAATTGCTGTGAGCCAGATATAAAGCGGCGGATGAAATGAAGAGTAGAGTCCGTCAATCGAGACAGCCGTCTGGTCTATCCATTCACCGTATTTGAGCATCCCCATCGACCGGACGGCATAGAGAGCCTCATCCCAGGTCTGCATATCATAGAAGCCAAGGTTAATGAATCGCAATACTCCCACGAATCCCAGTCCAATGAGGTACCGCTTCTCAATGGAAATTGAGTCATAGATTTCAAACGGACGCGAGAACGACGATCTCATAGAACCAGATTGAACAGAATGCAATAGTGAGGAATACGATTACGCCGCATTGGGCGCGCGTGAGCTCTCTCCAGTTCGATATCCCCTTCGTGAGCAACCCTGACGCAAAGATAGTCATGAACGGCATGAATGGGAAATGGAATCGACTCCCTCCGAAAAACACGACGCTGACGAGAACGGTGGTTAGGATTATTCCGACCGCAAAATACCACAGAGGCTTTTTCCGCGAAACTACGAGGCCAGCCATGCCAACAAGAAGAACGAGGATATACGGTATATTCGTCGCAAGTATGAGGGGAATTGGAAGATTGACGTACTCCTGAGCATATCGCTGAGGGGAGGAGGGGTCTCGTTCGGATAAAGTGAAAACAAGCAACTCACCTTCGCTGGCAAAAAGATGACCGACCTTCTTGATCCCATTGGTCAGGAGTTGTTCCGGATGCTTCTTGATATGAGCCAGGGCCATTGCTCGAGCTTTCCGATCCAGAGCAACCTCATCATGCGGGTTGCTCGTCAGCTCTGCAGGGAATACCCCTTTGTATCCTCCGGTCGATTCCGGATTGTGTCCGATGTAGAGATTCATCCCCCCATTCAATGAGAGCGTCGGCACCCCAAATTCTATCGTATTGCGAACTACCCAAGGAGCAAGAAGGCACAGAAAGAAGACAGCAGAGACCGCAACTTCTTTCATTCGTCTGCGCTTTCGAAACGAATATACATACCAGAATGCGACAAAGAGAATCATCCATGGCTTGATGAGGGTGAGAAGAGCAAAGAGGAAGCTTAGGATCATCCAACGAAGCAGACTTAGCGGATTTGAAGAAACCGCGAGGAAGGCCGTCACGACGAGAAGAAACGTGAAGAGTGTCTCTGAGAAGAGTCGATTCGCGTAAAGCACAGCAGGAAGAAAGACCATCCATATTCCTGCCGCCAGAAACCCGGAACGCTTCGAATGAGACGAGGATGCAATAAAGAACAGGATCATTCCAATCATTGCATCGAGGAATGCCTGGACGATCTTGACGGCTATCGGTGAGAATCCGGCGAGAGCATAGATCGATGCGACAAAGAGAGGATATCCTACGGGTCTGTAGGCGGTCGGTCTTCCGTTGACCGCGTAAACCCCCTCCTTGACGAGCGTGGTGGCAAGCGAATGGTACTCGGTCTCGTCTGAAGCAATCCGGTGGTCGCTCAATGCAACAAAGAGTTCTCTTGCTGCGAGGCCGGCTCCCAGAATGAGGAAAAGCAACACCGCGTCCCGGATATGCAAGCTAGTAAATATGGTGAGCCCGGTAGAGTTCTGTGAGGTTCTTGTGGACTGATTCATAGGAATGGTACTTTTCGACCCATTTCCGCCCCTCCGAAGCTCTCTCTTTGCGCAGCGACGGATCGTCGACAAGTGCTAGGAGACGCTCGAACAGAGTATTTGGATCTGCGAGAACGAACGGGTTTTCCGGGAGCCATGACACGTAGTCCGGTGTCATCTCGGTGACGGTTGGAATTCCCATAGCCATCGTTTCCAGCGAATTGCGACCATAACCCGTTCCTCCAAGATTTCCAACCTGCTCGATCGCAATATCGCACGTTTTCTTGATCTCGATCAGTTGGTCATGGGATGTGTGTTCGACAAGGAGAAATTCGATTTTGCGCGCCGCCTTGAGTTTTTCAATGACGGGCAGAATCAATTTTGTTCCCTTCATTGCCCGCTTGCTGGGGGAATGAATGATTCGGAGCACTTCATTTTCCTGATTTCGTACGGTATAGGGAGTGACATCGAATGGAATGAAGAGGTAATGAATATTCGGGTGAAGAAGAAGGTGATCGCTTTCATTTGTAAGGTTTAGATCGCTAATCTTGTCCATCGTCGGATCTACGCCCCGAACCCGCAAATCGCTTCCCATATAGTGACAAACAATTTTCTTTCCCTCTTCCTTCCACCGCCGGGCCACACGGCAGTCCCGGAAGAAATCCAGTCCGCCGTCGTAGTGGATCACATCGTACTGTTCCAGATCGTAGTCGGTGAGGGCGCGATTGACCGGGCCTCGCCGCCGGAGGTCGTCGTATCGGAAGTAGCAATACTCGAGAAGATTTGAAGCCCGGTGTATGGGAGGTGTCCTGAGATCGGCATCCACGAGCAACGAGGAATCACGTTCACGATCAATGCGCTTGTGCTTCCTCCACCACCGAGCCAATACGTTTCGGGGGAGAGGAAGATCGAGACAAATATCTTCGGGAAATGTAAGCGTATTGCGGTGAAGTGTGAGGAGTCGCGCTTCGTGGCCGTGATGGCGCTGCATCTCCATCATGCTGAATGGAACGCCCGCAACGTTGATCGGTGCAACGTGGAGAATCTTCATTCGTCAGATGAAGCGCTTGTAGTAGGTACTTCGGAGAATACCGCGTGAATCGAATTTTTCTTTGAAGGCGATAAGGCTCATGGCAGGAGTCATCTGATTTTCCGCATGTGTGTCTTGCGAAACGCCGATATCGACCCAGCGCAACCCTTGCCCAAATGACCATTTGACAACTTCAAACATCAGGGCATAGATGGGATTGTAGCCTTCGTACTCATACAGAAGCATATTGTAAAAACAGAGCGAGACCTGTTCGTTACATCGAAATACCAAGGAGCCGGCGACAGGTTGTCCATCGTGCTTTGCGAGAAAGAGAATAAGATTCTCGGGAAGGAGCTCCCGCAGCATTTTCAATTCCTCGAGCGAATGAGTGGGTTTCACATTATGACGCATCTTGTTTTCGAGGAGTATGGGATAGAAGGCATCATAGTCATCACTGATTTCGATCACCAACTCATCTTCGCGCTGGTATTTATGGATATAGCGCCGTGCTGTACTTTGAAATCGAGAAAGGAACTGCTCATCAGTCAGTGGAATTGCGTGCGATATGTAGTGCTTGTCGTACGTGAATCCGCGGTAGGCAAGAGCATAATCAATGTTCTGAGAATACTTTTGTTGGTAGATAAACGGAGGAGCCGTCAGCAATGCTCGTTCAAAACTGTTCGAGCGGCAATATTCTGCAAACAAATCAACGAGATCAAGCGCATTCGCAAAAGAGATGTCACCGGTTACGAATGAACCGTACGAGGCCCCGAGAGGGGACTCGAAGACAGATCCCTGCACGGAAGCCGGGAGAACGGAAACAATATTGTCGCCATCGAGAAACAGAAGATGATTCCAACGGAAGCGCCCCTCGGGATGATATGCAAGGAATTGCTGAAGGTGAAACATTGTGCCGTTGTTGGAACGACGCACAAAATCATCCCATTTGATTTTCCACTGCTCATCGTATTGGACGATCTTAAGAGACATGATCTCTTTCAGAATGCAAAACTGATCGTGGCGAGATGTGCAACCCCAAGCCCAAAGCTGAAGGGGACGAAAGCATAATCGACACCGATCGATCTGTAGATAATTCCCATGCCTGCGGAAAAGCGTCGGGCATCTGATCCACCATGATATCCAGAACGGAGAGCCAGAAAATCCTTATATTGCGCCTCCAGACCGAAGCTGAAATAGCTTGTAATATCATCGAGATTACTGACATACGCCGGGTAGGCATTCAAGCGCAAATCGGCGAATGACACGCTATAGCTTGCTCCGAGATGGAGTCGCGAGGGAAGTTCGCCTGGCAATCTGCGGAAACCGGAGACCGAGCCAACGTTCGTGAGAGAGGCGGCAGCGACCACCCCCGGGATCTTTGTCTCGTACATCATGCCGATATCCACGGCATATCCGGTTGTCTGGTCTACGTAGATCTTTTCGTAGAGGTATTTGACGCTGGTTCCGGCAACAATATCCGATCCCAGCGAAGCCGCAAACGACACAGCCATGTTCGCGAACTGAGCAGAAAATGTTGCGATTGGCTCGCCCGGTATTGTCCGAATTTCGATCCCCTGGACGGTGTTCGAAGATATCGAGATGCCCAGCATCGTTCCGTAGAATGGGAACCTGACACCAAGATGTTCTGTGTTCACATCCTGAATCCAGGCGGTATGGGAGAACATAATCTCCGTTTTTGGAGACGTGAAAAGGGAGGCAGGATTCACGAGGATCGACGAGAAGTGATCACGGTCTGCAATGACTGATTCAGCAAGGCCGGCCGCGCGTGCCGTCAACGGAAATTTTAGATAGGAGGATCCCACGGAGGTTCCCTGGGCGAGAACCGAGCTTGCCAGCATAGCCGTCGCAAGAGTGATCAAGACGAACTTCATCGTGAATCCATTCCGTCCTGTATGGGCGCAGAAGTGGGTAACCTCTAAATCTTGCACAAGATAGGAAAAGAAGATCGAAGACAAAAGTCCTAGCAGGATGTTGAAAAACCGTTCCTTCACGCTATCCCGACTTCGTCGGGACGGCTAGATTTTCGACAAAACCCGAAGGGTTTCGCTGATTGAAAGGCGTCCCCGCCTGCCGCAAACGGTTCTTGCAGGGCGGGCAGGGACTTCAGTCGATGCCTCCTTTTTCAACAGCCTGCTAGTGTTGCGTGTCATAAATATGTTTACTAAGTGTGAAAACTTCCGTATCATGGGTATACCACGTATTTTGGAGGATACCCATGATTACCGGTCGCCCAAAGAAGCCGTTGACCCTGGATGAGGAGCAACGCACACAGTTGGTGTCGCTTTCTCGGTCGCGCGCTATCCCGCATGGATTGGTCCAACGCACGAAGATCATCTTGATGGCCGCGGCTAGCATGTCCAATACCGAGATTTCACAACGTCTCAAGGTCAGTAAGCCGATGGTCGGCAAATGGCGCCAACGCTATCTCGCCATGGGTATTCAGGGCCTGGACGAAGGATTGCGACCAGGGCGCCCGCGCAGCATCGCCGATGAAAGAGTCGCACTGGTGGTGCGCAAAACCCTGAAGACGAAGCCCAAGCTTGGGACGCATTGGTCTGTTCGAACGATGGCGGGCGAGACCGGTGTTTCGATGAAATCGGTCCATCGGATCTGGCAGGCGTTCGGCCTGCAGCCACATCGACAACAACATTTTGCCCTTTCGACCGACCCGTTTTTCGTTGAAAAGGTGCGAGATATCATCGGATTGTATCTCAATCCTCCGGATGAAGCGATGGTCTTATGCGTCGATGAAAAGAGCCAGATCCAAGCGCTGGATCGCTCGCAGCCGATGCTTCCCATGGGCCTCGGGTATGTTGAAGGGCTCACGCATGACTACGTCCGACACGGGACAACAACGCTCTTTGCGGCTCTCAATATTGCTTCAGGCAAGGTAATCACAACCTGCAAACGTCGACACCGTCACCAGGAGTATTTGGCATTTCTGAAACAGATTGAAGCGAACGTCCCCCAAAAACTGGACATTCACCTCGTGGTCGACAACTACACCACGCACAAACATCCAGTTGTGAAGCGTTGGTTGGCCAGGCATCCTCGCTATCATGTGCATTACACGCCAACGTATGCTTCATGGCTCAATCAGGTCGAAATCTGGTTCAATCTGATCACCCAGCAGGCAATCCGTCGGGGAACGTTTCGCAGTGTAAAGGAACTGGTCGCCATGATTGAAGCCTATGTCAAGCACTACCAGAAACACGCACATCCCTTCATGTGGACTGCGACAGCTGATTCAATCCTGGCAAAGATCGAACGACTTTGTCAACGAATCTCCGACACGCAACACTAGTGGAATCCCACCGAGACGGACACAAAATGCATCCCGCCGGATCCATAAGGGTCGTGAAGGAATGCATAAGAGACCCCTGGTCTCCATGCATCGAACGCGGATTCAAACGTAAACCCGAATGAGAGGCGAGGCAGTAGATCGTCTTTCCATGAAACCTGATCTATTCCAGTTCTGATCTGGAAATGTTCCGAGAGCGCCAGGTTGGCCCCCGCCCGGACAAGGGGTACCGATCCGGCATACTCAAACTCCACACCGGCCTGCAAGTTCATCTGTGCACTCGCGTATCCCAAAGCAATCTTGCGTCGCAGCGGAAAACGATCTGTGGTCGAATTGCCGCTGGTCCCATAAATGGGCGAGGTGTCCCATTTATAATCTGAGCCGACGTCCTGGATGACTGCGCTCATGCTCCATTCCTCATTGAGGAGAGTCATCACCCCAAAGTCAAATCCGACGGTGGTTGAGCTGACCTTATCATAGAGAGAGTAGTAAAGGATTTTCGGAGAGACGCCGATGGCCAGCCATTCCTTCGGTTTGAGGCCAAAAGAAAAAATGAACGCGTTTTCCGAAGTCGAATATGTTTCTGTCGGACGACCGTCACGGTTGCGCCCCTGGATTTCTCCAACGCCGGCGTTGACTATCGCAAAGGAAATACCGGCCTTCGGAGGCAAGTTTCGGGAGTAGCCGACGAAATTCAGGTTCCTATCCAGGGTAAGGAGCCCCAGCGTCGCGCTCCCTTGCGGATGTTTCAGGAAAGGGGGGAGGGCCGGGTTATAGTATCCCACGCTCGACGAAGTTCGCAGAGCCGATACGGCATTTCCCATTCCCAGTCCGACTGCACCGAAGCCCATACGCAGAGCTGGTGCCGGTTGTCCACCGAGTTCGGACATCGGCTGTGCGCGCAGGGTCATGGGCAACTGAAGTCCCAGCAGCGAGGTCGCCATGAGGAACGAGGGAAGGAGACGCCCGACGTTATTGGACCACATGAATTTTTCCCCAAATTGATTCCGTGCTTTCAATGTCAATACGGTAGAAATAGACGCCATTGGCAACCCGGCGATTGAAGTCGTCACGACCGTCCCAGATCTCATCGTGTTCAATGGATCCGATGCGTGTCGCGTTCTGGATCAGTGTCCTGGTTGGAATCATGGCAAAGTCAAATATTCGAATTGTCACCGGAACTGTTTTGTCGGCAGTTGAGTAATGGATGCGCACCACCTCATCATCCGGAGAAAAAGGAGTCGGAAATGCATATGTCCGGGAGCTGGAACCGACAGGTTCATATGTGCGAAAGATTTTCCAGGTCGAACCAAAGGGAGTCGCCGGATGGTCAATTGTATAAGCGATCCCCTCACTCCCGGAGATCCAGAGAGTATCCCCTTTTGTCGCCGCAGCATAAATTGTCGGAGAGGCAAAACGCTGTCGCGTGGTCACGTCGGTGATCGATCCAGTGCGAATCCATGCTTTCCCTAGGTCAACGGAACGGAACAAACCATTGTTCGTCGCTACGTAGACAACTGAATCGCGAAACTCAATATTGTGCGCGCGTTCGCCAAGCAGGGTCGTTGTCCATGATTCTCCGCCATCGCTGGAGAAGCTCACGCCTTGTCGTTCACTGGCATCGCGGGCATTCACGGTCGCCGCCCAGATGATGCGTTTTCCCTTCAACCTCTGCTCGTTTATGGCGACCACCCAATTACCAGATATCGGTCTTGACTGGTTCTGAGCGGTAAACTTCCGCCAACTAATACCCCCATCGGTCGATTTGTTAATTCCACCGGAAGTACCCACCCAGATTGTGGAATCATCTGAGGCATATGCGGAAAACGCGATATGATTGAGATTCTCCTGCAAGCCGAGTCTGCCGCTGGAGGGGGAGAGATCGAAGCTCAATGTGTCTGTCGGCGAGATGCGGTCTCTCGACCCATCGGGGGGAAGAATCACACGCTGCCACGTCTTTCCCTGATCGGTCGATTTGCGGAACATTCCGCCGAATGAGGCGATCCATACGGTGTTGCGTGTCATCGCAATGTCGAACGTGAGGTTCTGCTCAGGAACAGTGACGGCAAGGGCGCGAATCTTGTTGATGCCATAGACCAACGTGTCAACGGTACCGGTATCCATGGGTTGCTTCACATAGGTCCAGGTCGTCCCCCGATTTGTCGAGAAGTGAAGTCCTCCTCCAATCTGAATCGTCGAGCCATCCCGACGCTCGGAGTATCCTATAGCCACCCAAATAGTGTCCCCTCGCACCGCGATAGCGGATATCCCCTTATCGTCGAATGTCTGCGCACTCGCGTAGTGTGTCCAGCTGGCCCCGTCATCGGTCGTCCTCGTAAGCCCCCTGGCAGTACCAAACCACAATGTCCCTCGCTCACGCGCGGCGACGCTTGCGGAATTGCTCAGGGGGAGTTGTGCATCTGCCGTCATTGATCCAAGCTCAAATGTGGAAATCAGCTGTGCGTTCGAGAAGACGGAAATCGAGCAGAGGAGGAAGATCACAGTGATTGATTTCATGGTCGCACGAAAATGGAATGAACGAGTTTATAGCTCGGGACGTTGGAGCGATCGACGGCCTCGAATTCAAACCGGTATACTCCTGGAGTCGTGGTGGGAGGCAGAACGATGGTGAGACTATAGATTCCGTCACCCTTGAGCTTGTCACCGCTCCTCACATCCGGGAGAAATATGACGTCGGTACCTCCATCGTCGTACATCGTGTATGGATTACCGCTCGATGGAGAGCCATCCGGCCTGAATGAACTGAAGGATACTCGTTTGATGTCAGGCGATCCGTCCGGATCACTCGCCCGCACTTGCAGAAGAAGAAACTGGTTTTGGTTCCCCAGTGTGAGCGTGTCGGGGGCAACAAGATCGGAAAGACGTGGCGGCTGATTGAGACGTATGATGGCAAGGGGAAGCCGAAACGCCGGGCTCGTCAGGCCGCTCTTGGACGTGACCCAGATGTCTGCGTTGAACGTTCCGACGACCGATCTCACAATTTCAAACTTGATGGTTGCCGTGAATCTCCGATCACCCCTGAGAGAATCGGGCGCAATCCCATCATCCCGAAGATCTCCAGCGCCATAGGATTTCGTCCGATCCTCGTTCCAGAGCAGATACCGTACCGCTTCACCCTCCAATCCGGGTGGAATTTTCTCCAGGATCGCTGCTGCGATTATGCCAAGCTTCAAAGTATCGGCGGGTTTTCGTTCGGCGCCGACATTCACCGTATCTGTATTGATAATGGCTGGCTTTAGAAGGGCATTCCTAATGATCCCGACAGAATAGTCTGCATCGACCACCGAATCGGGGTTCTTCTCGCACGAGCCGAATAAAAGAAGGATCAGAAGAAGCGAAGAAATTATTAGTGTCGGATGGCGCAACGCGATCTCCCGTCTTGATAGACCAAAACACGAGTAAAGAAGCAAAACCAGAGTGACTACAGAGAGCTTTTGGAAATACTCAGGATGGTAACAAGTGGGGCAGGAGAAATACCTTTGTTTGGGATCGTGAAAAATCTGTCTCCACATCAGATCGACTGATGTTTGGCCGTCTGGACATCGATATAGTAGAAAAAAAAGCGACACCAGTCAAGCACAAAATCGCAATGAAACAGATACGCTAATCCTAGTAGAAGACGGAGAAGGGAACAAAGGAGAAGGAGACCGCAAAAATGAAGAGACAGCTCCATCCGATTCTCATGCGCGCGGCATCCAGAGGGGTCTCATCCGGTACGGGGGGATGGTACAACTTCACGAGAAAATATGAGATCAGCGCCCAGAGAAGCCACCCGCTCCAACTGTATTCAACGAAGGGAAGGATCTGTCCCGGCGGCTCACCGGTGAGAGACCCGACCGCCATTTGAAGGAGGATATCGGCTACGGAGGGGACTCCAACGACAAGCAGTGTGATGAACGCCGTACGCGCAATCTTCTTGTGCCGCTCGCCAAACATCGTGTATACAATATGGCCGCCGTCAAATTGCCCTATTGGGATGAGATTCATGGCGGTCACGAAGAGACCGAACCACCCGACGCATAGCGCCGGATAATGATAGATCTCCGACATTGGTGGAACGAATTGTGTTGTGGGATCGGTAAACAGATTGACGAGCGTTCTAAATGCCAAAGTTTGTCCAAACTCCAGACCAATTCCCTGACTTCCCGGAATGGCTTTCAGCTGCAGATCGTAGTCGGGATGCAACTGAAGAATGAATTCAGGTCCCGGAAGCGTAAGCAGACCGTAGATCAACACGATAAGGGTAGCCACGAAACCGGCAATGGGTCCTGCTACACCGATATCAAACATTGCCTTCCTGCTGGGAACAACGCTTCGAGTTCGAATCACCGCGCCGAGCGTGCCGAAATTGAGGAATCCTGGGACGGGTGGAAAGGGAATGAAGAAGGGAAGGGTTGCTTTGACGCGATGATAGCGAGCTGCAAAATAGTGGCCAAACTCATGCGCACCAAGAACGAAGAGTATAGCCATGGAATATTCGAGTCCGTGATGAAAATTCTTGAGCTCAAATGGATCAAGATTCAGCCATTGCACGCCTGACACCGTCGCCGTGAAGAGTGTCAGGGCAAAGAGACCGATGTTGATCAAAAGTCGAGGATCAAACGAGGCGAATTGTGAGTCACGTTCTTCGTGTGCCATGCAAGCGTCCACATCTGGGGAGGGCGATTGATCCAAAGATACAAAAGATTACACTTGAACACAAAAAAAAGATGGCAGAACCCGAACGGTCCTGCCATCGTCTAAGAAAATCCCGAAGGTCTCGATATGACTCGTTAACTATATTGCAGTGGGACGCGGTATCTCGGCACCTGCGACTGGTCCACCGCTACGCGCTGAGAGATTTTGAACGCGCGTCGGCCGTGGAATATCTGTGGGGGCGACCGGCGTTCCGCTACTGATGTTGCGGTTGTCCACACGCGTCGGTCGTGGAATATCCGTAGGAGCGACCGGTGTTCCGCTACTGATGTTGCGGTTGTCCACACGCGTTGGTCGTGGAATATCCGTAGGAGCGACCGGTGTTCCGCTACTGATGTTGCGGTTGTCCACA
>Ga0208244_101215_pt1 | contig 15426 bp, 13 predicted proteins | sample SubbioCR12Aug_5A_FD_184828 | JGI IMG/M metagenome (GOLD analysis project Ga0208244, IMG submission 184828) | Serpentinite rock and fluid subsurface biosphere microbial communities from McLaughlin Reserve, California, USA - CR12Aug_5A (SPAdes) | ecosystem: Environmental > Terrestrial > Deep... | reverse complement strand
CACGACCACCGAACAGAAGCAGGCAGTCGAAGAGTACAAAATGCAAGCCGCGCGCCAATCGGATATCGAGCGCGAATCCGCGGACAAGGAAAAGACGGGCGTGTTCACCGGCGGATACGCGATCAACCCGGTCAACAACGAAAGCATCCCGATCTGGATCGCGGATTATGTGTTGATGTCCTACGGCACGGGCGCGATCATGGCGGTCCCCGCGCATGATGAGCGCGACTTCGCCTTTGCCAAAAAGTATGACCTGCCCATCGTCGAAGTGATCAAGCCTGAGGGGAAGGAAGAAGCGGGCGATCTCGAATCTGCCTACATCGGCGAAGGAGTCATGGTCAGTTCCGACCAGTTCAATGGCACAAAGGTCAACACGGAGAAGGGACGCAAGAATCCCGGCATCAGCGCGGTGATTGACTGGCTGGAGGAAAAAGGCATCGGCAAAGAGTCCGTCAATTATCGTTACCGCGATTGGTTGATCAGCCGCCAGCGTTATTGGGGCGCGCCGATTCCAATGATCCATTGCGACGTGCATGGCTGGAACCCCGTCCCCGACGATCAACTGCCGGTAACCCTGCCTGAAGATGTGGAGTGGAAACCGACGGGCGAGTCGCCGTTGAAACTGCACCCGACGTGGAAGAACACCACATGCCCGATCTGCGGCGAGCCCGCCGTGCGCGAGACCGATACGATGGACACGTTCATGTGTTCGTCGTGGTATCACCTGCGTTACCTGTCGCCGAAGCATGACAAGGGTCCGTTCGACGATGCCGAATACAACTACTGGATGCCCGTCGACACCTACACGGGCGGCATCGAACACGCCACCATGCACCTGCTGTACACGCGCTTTTTCCACAAGGCGCTGCGCGATCTGGGCATCACCGAAGGCAACGAGCCGATGACCCAACTGCGCAACCAGGGCATGGTGCTGGCGGAGGACAACAGCAAGATGTCCAAGAGCAAGGGCAACGTGGTCGCGCCCGATAAGCTGGTGGATCGCTACGGCGCGGACACCGTGCGCGCCTACCTGATGTTCTTTGCGCGCTGGGAGATGGGAGCGCCCTGGGACTCGCAGGGCATCGAAGGGACTGCCCGCTGGATGCGCCGTGTGTGGACGTTGTTCACCGACGCTTCGGACTCACCCGGGTCTGCTTCCGACGAAACCAAACAGACTCTGCGCCGACGAGTCCACCAGACCCTGAGCAAAGTGACGCACGATTTCGAGAACTTCGAGTTCAACACCATCATCTCTTCCTTGATGGAATTGATGAATGAAATGTACAAAGCGCGCGAAGCAGGCGCGGCTGGCACTCCCGAATGGAGCGAAGCGCAAGAGATTTATCTCAAGATGTTGGCTCCCGTCGCGCCGCACATTGCTGAAGAACTGTGGACGAATCACCTGGGCAAGCCGTATTCCATTCATCGGCAGCCGTGGTCCCAATTCGACGAAGCCGCCGCCAAGGAGGACGTGATCGAAATTCCCGTCCAGATCAACGGCAAGGTGCGTGACCGAATCACCGTCCCTGCCGAGGCGGGCGAGGACGAGATCAAGTCCGCCGCGCTGGCATCCGCAACCGTCCAAAAATACCTGGAAGGCAGGGAGCCGCGCAAGATCATCATTGCAAAAGGCAAGTTGGTGAGTTTGGTTGTGTAGAAAGTGGAAGCAACGAGTGGAGCGGGCAGAAATGTCCGCTCCGCTTGTTTTAATCCACCCAGGGTTTGAAGCGCGGAACCCACCTCGGAACACCGGCTTTATATTCGAGATACCTTTCCCCAAAGCGTTTTTCCAAGCCCGGTTCTTCCGAAAAAACAAAATAGACATGGTTGATCAGGATGAAGATCCCCGCCCAGAGCGCAATCACCCACGAGCCCCAGAACAACGCCTGACCGGTCAACATCATTGCCACGCCGCTGATCATCGGATTTCGGACATGCCGATACGGTCCGACGACCACCAGTTTTTGCGTCGGGTCCCACGGAGCCAGGGTCCCCTGCCCGACGATGGCGAACAGGTTCACGCACCAGATGGACAACATCAGTCCGATCCACACAAATAAGGCTCCCGCTATCAGCCCTGCCCACGTCAAGGATGTCATCCCGACCCAGCGGGTGTCGTATCCCGCAAAGGCGTTGAACAGCCACATCGGGACGACGATCACCACCATGACGGGCAGGATAAGAATCGCAATGAGATAGCGCAGGGATTTGAGCATGACGGGAGTATACCCCGTTCGCCCAGCAGACGGAATCAAAAAAGACCGCCTCGCCAGCGGTCTTTTTTGTTGTGAGATATTCCGTCAGTCCCGTCTGCCTGCGATCAACATGACGTAGTACAGCAACTGCAGGATGGCAGTGAGAAGGGCGGCGACGTAGGTCAGTGCGGCGGCGTTGAGGACGGTGTTGACACCGCGCATCTCTTCGTCAGACTGGATGATTCCGCTTTGGGCAAGCAGTCTCTTCGCCCGGGCAGACGCGTCGAATTCCACGGGCAGGGTGGCAAGGGCAAAGAGCGCGCCGCCCGAAAAGACCAGCACGCCAAGCCATGACAGTCCCGTCCAGCCGATGAACAAGCCGACCAGGATCAGGATCCAGCCGAGGTTAGAGCCGATGCTGACCATCGGCACCATGAAGCCGCGCAGGCGCATCGGGAAGTAGTCCTCCGCATCCTGCTGGGCGTGACCGAGTTCGTGCGCGGCGATGGCGAGCGCGGCAACCGAGGGATTGTTCGCCACGCCGTTGGAGAGGAAGACGGTTTTGTTACGCGGGTCGTAGTGGTCGGTGAGTTCGCCGGGGGTGCCTTGAATCTGGATGCCGTGCATCCCGCCGACGGAGATCAACCGGCGGACGGCGTCATGTCCGGTGATGCGGCTGCGCGACGGCACGCGGCTCCATTTGTTGTATGCCGCCTTCACATACCACGAGGTAAGCCCCATCAAGATGAAGGCGGGGATCATAAAGAGCAGGTAGGTGGGGTCGAGAAAGAACATGTTGTATTCTCCTTTCCTTGTCTATTGTCCGATTATTTCAAGCATGATTCTAACCGCTTCGTCGAGTTGTGGATCGAGACCAGCCTGGCGGTCTTCGGTGGTCATTTCCACTTCGTAATCCGGGGTCAGACCGATCTTGTGGATGGTGTTCTCGTTGGGCGTCAGCCATCTGGCAATGGTGATGCGCACCGCGCCGTTCTCACCCGTGAGTTCGATCCAATTTTGCACGGAACCTTTGCCGAAGGTCACCATGCCGACCAACCTGGCGCGGCCCGAGTCTTGCAGCGCTCCCGCCACGATCTCGGAAGCGGATGCTGATCCTTCATTGACCAGCACCAGCATGGGGATGTTCGCATCGGTTGCCAGTCCACCGGGGATGACTTCGAACGTGTCGCGCGAGCCGTCGCCGTATTGTTCGTACAGCACCACACCTTCGGACAGGAACTGCGAGGTGACTTCCACTGAGGTTTGCAGGAATCCGCCGCCGTTGTTGCGCAGGTCAAGGATGATGCCCTTCGGGTTCTGCGCCATCAGGTCTGTGAGGGTGGCGACCAATTCGGGGGTGGTGCGGGAGCCGAAGGTGGTGACTTGAACATACGCAATGCCGTCTTCGAGCATTTCGCCTTCAGCGGAAGCGATGTTGATCCGCGCGCGGACGATCTCGAAATCGATCTTTTCGCCCTCGTTGCGCAAAATGGTCAGGATGACGGTAGAGCCTGCGGGACCGAGCACGCGGCGGCGGGCAAGTTCGGCGTCGATGCCGGTCATGTCTTCGCCGTCGATGGCGATGATCTGGTCGCCCGGCAGTAAGCCAGCCTCTTCGGCGGGGGAGCCGGGGATGGGGGTGATGATGGTCAGGTAGGTCGTGGTCGTATCCACGTAGGCGCCGATACCTTCGTACGAACCTTCCAGTCCTTCATTGGCTTGCTTGTAATCCTCCGGCGTCATGTAGGAGGTGTGGTCGTCGCGGAGCGCCTCCATCATGCCCTTGATCGCGCCGCGCATGAGTTCGGTGTCATCCACCGGCTGATCCACATAGTTATTGTGGACGAGGTTCCATGCCTCCCAGAACGGAGAGAAGAGCGCCTGCAATTCCTCCGGCGTGGCGGACTGTTGCGCCGGGGATGCCTGCGGGGGTGCAGTGGGCGGCGCGATGGATGTGGGCGGACTGCCGATGCCCGGCAGTCCTTTGAAGGGCAGGATATGCCCGGTCGCGAAGCCGCCGGCAAACGATCCCGCCGCAATGACAAGTACCGCCAGGACAAGCAGAATGTATTTTAAAGTTTTGTTCACAAAAGCCTCCAGTTGGCTTGTTTATTGTCGGAAAGATACCATCCGGGGATTAAAGATTGCTGAATTCCGCATACAATTTGTGTAAGAGCGGGTTGTTTATTCAGAATCCTCCCCCGCTTCGTTCTTACCCCGTTTCAGCTCATCGAGTTTGCGATGCAGTTCGTCCATCGAGTCGTTCTTCTTTTTGGCGGTGGGATCGAGCGATTTCGTGAAGGTTTCGAGGAAACTCTTCCGCCCGCCTGTGCGGGTTGCCCCGCGCACGACGGCGTACATGACGAAGTTCGCGCCGACGACGAGCAGGATGAAGATCAGTCCGCCGAGCAGGGTATTACTTGAGTCCATTTTGATTCTCCAGAATATTTCCGAGTTCACGCCAGTCGGTAAGGTGTGCGTCGGCATCGCCGTTGACGTACGCGTTGTGCGCCAGGACGCTGAACAGTCCCGCCTCCTTTGCGGCGCGGGTGGTGCGGGTGATGTCGTCGATCATCACGCATTTCGACGGGTCGCTTTCGCCCGCAATAGTCATCGCGATCTCGAACGATTTGGGCATCGGCTTGCAATACGGCGCGACAGCGTTCACGTCCACGATGGTATCGAAGAGATCGCCCAATTCGAGCGCGGTCAGCACTCTTCGGGCGTGGTGAATGTCCGCGTTGGTGAAGATCAGGTTGCGGGTCGGGAGCGAAGCGATGACCGAGCGCAGGGTCGGATTGGGAGTCAGATACTCCTTGAGCGGAAGGTCATGCACGAAGGCGAGGAATTCATCCGAATCGATATTGTGATTCGCCTGCAAGCCGCGCATGGTGGTTCCGTATTCGCGGAAATATTTTTCGCGCAGGGTCGGGATTTCGTTTTCGGGGATGTCCATGTGGTCGCGCATGTACAGGTTCATGCGTTCCTTGATCGCCTGCCACAAGCCCGCGCTGGGCGGGTAGAGCGTGTCGTCGAGGTCGAAGAAAATCGTGGTAAATCGCATTCGGTGATTATATAATACCCAGCCTGCAAATTGCGGTGCAATTTTGCAGGCGTGATGGGTATAATCGCGCCATGCCCATTCGATTGCTTTCCCCGGAAGTTTCATCGCAGATCGCTGCCGGCGAAGTCGTGGAGCGACCCGCCTCGGTGGTGAAGGAGTTGACCGAGAATGCGCTGGATGCGGGCGCGAAGAATATTTCGATTTCGATTGCGGATGCGGGACGGACGCTGATCGAAGTGGCGGATGACGGACACGGCATCCCCGCAGATGAATTGTCGTTAGCCGCCTCGCGTCACGCGACCTCGAAGCTGGTTCTGTCCGATGACCTGTTCCACATCCAGACTTTGGGATTCCGCGGCGAAGCGCTGGCTTCGATTGGCTCGGTCTCGCACATGACCATCACCTCGCGCGTGGAATCCGCAAAGGAAGGCGCGCGCCTGAGCGTGGATGGGGGCATTGCGGGGAAGGTCGAAACAGTCGGCGCGCCGGTGGGAACGGTGGTGCGCGTGGAGAATCTCTTTTACAACGTGCCGGCGCGTTTAAAATTCCTGAAAACGGATGTGACCGAACGCCGCGCGATTGACTCATTGATCACACGCTATGCGCTGGCGTATCCGAATGTTCGTTTCAAGGTAACGGACGGAAAACAACTCACGTTGCAAACAGCAGGAGACGGCGACAGACGGGCGATTTTGGCGGCATTGTATGGCGTGGATGTTGCCAAACAAATGCTGGAAGTGATGGCTTCCGAAGACCCTTCGACAGGCTCAGGGCAAGTAGGTCTGGCTTTGTCAGGCTTCATCAGCCCCGTTTCGTTGACCCGTTCCAACCGCCGCGAAATTACTTTCTTTATCAACGGTCGCTGGGTGCAGGAGATTTCGCTTAACTCTGCGTTGTTGCAGGCATATCACACGCTCTTGATGGTGGGGCGTTATCCGCTGACGGCGTTGTTCCTCGAAATGGCTCCCGAAGATGTGGATGTGAACGTCCACCCGACGAAAGCGGAGGTGCGTTTTAGGAGTCAAGATAAGATTTTTAGTTTTGTCCAGCGGTCGGTGCGAAAGGCATTACTGGCATACACGCCGGTCCCGTCCGTTTCGCCGCAGTTGTGGGGCGCGCGTTCGCGGGATGAAGTTCCGCACAGGCAGGCGGGAATCGATTGGAGCATGGCAGGAGATTCAAGTAATGAGCAACAAGTAACGAGTACGCTTCCACCGAGTTCTGACTCGTCCCTTGTTACTCGTAACTCAGAAACTCTTCTCTCCGTTCCGCTGCTCCGCCTCATCGGTCAGATCGGCTCGACGTATCTGGTGTCGGAAGGTCCCGATGGGTTGTATCTGATTGACCAACATGCCGCGCATGAACGTGTGTTGTTCGAGAAGTTGATGGCACAGCACGAGAATAAAAGCATTCCGTCACAGGCATTGCTTACGCCCGAAGTGGTGACGCTGCCGCCGCAATCCGCGAAGATGATTGGGGAGCAATTGCCCTTTCTCAACAAATTCGGTTTTGAAGTGGAGGAGTTCGGGACAAATACGTTCCAAGTCCGCGCGATGCCAATGTTGTTTTCGGGCGGAGATCCTGCGTCCGCGCTGAGGGCGTTGGTGGAGGATTTTGAAGAGGACGAGAGTCCGCTCCAGGCGGAGGTCGAGGCGCGGCTGGCGGCAAGAGTCTGCAAGCGGCTGGCGGTCAAAGCCGGGCAGACGTTGACTCCCGACGAGCAGAGAAGTCTATTGAACGATCTCGAGGCGTGCCAGTCTCCGCGGACATGTCCGCACGGCAGACCGACGATGATCCATTTGTCTGTGGACATGCTGGAACGTCAATTCGGGAGACGCGGGGCAAGATAGGCGGTTTGCATGTATGCAAGGATTTGTTTTTAATTTTGTTAGGCAAGGCGAAAAATCCGAATAATTCCACTACAATACGCCGTATGAAAAGACTGGTGGAGATACTTTCAAAACAGGATATCGAAAAAATCTTTGAACACATTCACATGGGGGTGGCGCTTTTCGATAGTGAAGGGGCATTGGTTTCCTGGAATCCCGCCTTTGAAAAAATCAACAAAGCTTTCGATCCCCATATTCGATTTGCAGATATGCTTCCCGACGCGGAAAAGACCGTCGGTCTGGAAAAAGCATCACACGGCATCATCCATCACTGGCTGGATGAATTTCAGGCGGATGAAACGCAAGGATCGGTCCTGTGCAATTGCCTGGCAATTCCCCTGTCCGGGGGGCGCAGATTGATCGTAGTCGAACGCATTGAGGCGGAATTTTCCGTGCAGGAGATCATCCTCAAACTCGGCAGGCAGGTCAAGCTCTTCCGCATTGAAAGCGAATTTTCAAAGAAACTCGCCAAAAACAAGCAGATCGAAATGGAAGCGGTGATGACACAGGCAAGGGAAGTGGCGCATGTGGATCCGCTGACCGTCCTGCCCAACCGCCGCACGATCCTGCGCGCGCTCCAGGATGAAGTCCTGCGGGCGGAACGGTATGGTTCGATGCTTTCCGCTTCGATCGTGGACGTGGATCATTTCAAGGGCATCAACGATACGTACGGACATCTTGTCGGCGATGAGGCGTTGCGGCAGGTCGCGAATCAACTGCGCGATCACATCCGCCAGCCCGACGTGGTGGGCAGATACGGCGGCGAGGAGTTTCTCATCATCCTGCCCAATTCCGATACAAACGCCGCCGCCGAACAAGCCGACCGCCTGTGCCGCCAGGTGCACGATACGGTCATACGGGCGAACGGGCATGAGATCAAGGTCACATTGAGCATCGGCACGGCGCAACTGCAAATCGGATCGGACACGTGGGACAGCCTGCTAAACCGCGCAGATACGGCGATGTATGAAGCGAAAAAACGGGGGCGCAATTGCTGGGTGGCGGCGGATTAATCCCCCCCAAAAACTCCTCGAAACGAATCTGAAACAACCTGCTTTACCCGCTCAATCCCCGGCACGGGGACAATCAAATCCGCCAGCGAGACGACGGGTTCGGGCAGACCACAGGCGATGATGCCGTCCCAATAGGACATGTCGGGTTCCACGTTCAGCGCAAAGCCGTGACGGGTGACACCGCGCGCATCCACCTTGACCCCGATTGCCGCGATCTTGGCAGGCTTTTTCCTGTCTTCCGGCGTGCATCTGGGACAACGCGAGTGCACATCCGCCTGAACCCACACGCCGGTCTTGCCTTCGATCTGACCGGAGGCGATGCCGAACTGCATCAGCACGCCGACCAGCATGGTCTCCAATTTACGAACATATCCAACATAATCAGCATCGGGAAGTCGGTTTTCGGTGTTCAATTTCCCAAGCGGAATCAGCGGATACCCCACCAATTGCCCCGGTCCGTGATAGGTGACGTCCCCGCCGCGATCCACCCAGAAGGTGGAAATGCCTTTTTGTTTCAGCAGGTCTTCATTCCATAGAAGATTTTCAGCATTGCCCCTGCGCCCAAAGGTGTACACGTGGGGATGTTCCAACAGCAACAGCGTCGGCGGGCGTTTCCCCTCTGCGATCTCCGCCGCGTATTCGTCCTGCAACTTCCAGGCGGATTCGTATTCGATCAAGCCCAAGTCAATAATGTCGAGATTCATACCGTTAATTCTGTAGGGGCGCAGCGACGCTGCGCCCCTACGTTATTATCCAAAAATCCTGCGATAGAGGTCGGACTCCAACAATCCGTTCGGGTCGCAGCGTTTTTTCAATTTCCTGAACTTCTTCACCGTCGCTTCGCCGTAGAACGCCAGCGCGGTCTCGGCGGTGGTCTCGCTGTTCTTGGCGAAATAGAACCGTCCGCCGTGGGCAAGGACGATCCTGTCAAATTCAAACAGCATGGCGCGCAGTTTTGCGCGGTTCGATTCGGTCACTTTGAAATCCATCGCCAGAGAGAAACCATCCACCGCGTGGGTGAGCAGGAATTTATCCGGGCGGTGTCGTTTGGTCACGCCGAGGTAGGAGGGCAGGCGGTTTTTATGGGATAGTTTGAGCATCTCCGTCCACGCGGCTTCGGCGGTCTCTTTGGGGAGGAAGGATTGATACTGGATCAATCCCGTCCCGCCATAAGACAATTCCCAATCCGGCACATAATCCAGCAAAAAGTGGAACGCCGCATGAGGCTGACGGAAGGTATGCCTTCGCAGGGAGGCGATGTACTTGGCAGTATTGATCCCCCAGGCGCCGAGGTTGGTCATGAACGGCGACATGAAATAATGCAGTAACGACTTCGGAAATATTCCAAAAATGCGCGGCGGCAGGACCTGGTTTTTCAGTTTCATCGTCTCCTGCGGGTTGGGGTCTTCGCCTTCGTGCAGGTGTTTCGCTGCATGGATCTGTCCGCGTCCAAGCGAGGCGCCTTTCGCCGTGCCGTCCAGCCAGCCGACGATGTAATCGTAGTCCGGCGCGCCGTCAAGCAGGCTGGAAAGATGTCGGCTGAGATTCTGCACGGGCCACGCATCCACAGACACAAGTCCGGAGTGGATGCGTTTCATCTTCAAGGTAATGGACGTAAAAATGCCAAGCATCCCGTATCCGCTGATCATCGCGTAAAACAAGTCCGCGTTCTTCCTCGGCGTGCAAGTGACCTTCGCCCCCGTCGGCAGTATCGCGGTGAACTCGGTGACGTGATCGCCGATCGTCCCCATTTTGAAATTGTTCTTGCCGTGGATGTTCGCCGCGAGGCATCCGCCCAGCGTGGTCTTCATCGTGCCGGAGACGACGGGAGACCACCAGCCTTCGGGTTCGACTTTTTGCCACAACTGCTCGAGCGTGACGCCGGGCTCGCATCGGACTACGCCCGTATCCGGCTGCCAGCCCAGAAATTGATTCATCCCCGACATATCCAGCACGATGCCGCCGCCGTTGAGTGCGGCGTCGTTGTAACTGCGCCCCGCCCCGCGCGCGGCGACGGTCAGCCCGTGTTTCTTTGCGAGTTTGAACGCGTTATAGATCTCCTCTTCATTGCGCGGTTTGAGCACATACGCCGGCGTGCGAAGGGAATGTCCGAAGTTTTCGAGTTGGGTGAATGTGGTTTGCATGGTGGGTTCGGTGACGATGGACCGCAGACGTTGGTTTTACGGTCTACCGTCCGTCGTCAACGGTCTAAAAGGATAGCCGCCTGAAAATGAAGGATGGGATGTGCCGGATGACCAGCATGATGTATCGCCAGAAGAACGGCGTGTAGATATTCTGCTTGCGTTTTTTCATTGCTTTGTAAATATCATCCGCGGCTTTTTCGGGTTCGATGGCGAAGGGAGTGGGTCCCGCCGCGGCTTTGAGCATTTCGGTCTTCACGAAGCCGGGTTTGACGGTCAGCACGTTCACGCCGTGGCGGGTGAGGCGGTTGCGGAGCGCTTCCATGTAGGTGGCGACGCCCGCTTTCGCGGTGTTATAGCCGGGGTTGCCCACCCGTCCGCGGTCGCCCGCAACGGAGCCGATGCCGACGATCTGTCCTGCCTTTGCGCTTTGGAACATTTCGGCAACCGGCGTCAGCCATGCCATCGCGCCGATAAGATTGACCTCGACCATTTTTTGGTCGTTCTCGAAGTTATACTTGTCCATGCCGCCGGGCGGATGGTTGGAACCCGCCATGTAGACGATCGTGTCCAGTCCGCCGAGGTCGGCGACGATTTTACGAAGCAAATCGGGGACTTCCTTGTATTTGGTTACATCGTGAGGATATGCCAGCGCCCGCGTCTCCCCGGCGGACTGATTGATCTCGACACACAGGGCTTCCAGTTTGTCCGCCTGACGGGCAAGCAGGGCAAGGATGTATCCTTCCCTTGCCAGTTTTCGGGCGAGCGCGGCGCCGATCCCCTCGGATGCGCCGACGATGATTGCCCTGCGGTGTGGATTCAGCGGGGTGGCGGGGGCAGGCTTGGGTGAGTCAGACACGTGAACCTCGTCAAAATGGGGATGAATTTCATTCTAACACAGTCCGTTTCGAGCGGCGGATCGGGCAAATATGGGTATAATGTGAAAATGCACGCAATATCCTGTAGAATAATGTTTCCAAAAAGGGTGACATGAAAAATCAAAAGGATAACCGGAATGGTGTATTGCACAAAGTGCGGGAAATCATCGAAGAAGATCCAACCATTGCAGTGGAAGAAAAAGAAGATCTCCTGAAACTCCTTCAGGTCTTGATGGATTCCTCCCGAGGGAACATCGACTCGGAGGAAAATGAAAATCAGGTCAGGGAGTTTACGCAGGAGGTCATCTCCAAGCACTCGCTGATTAAACTGGTCAAACAGCAGGCGGACGAACTCGACGCGCTCAAACGCATCAGCCTCAACCTGACCTCCAGCCTCGACCTGCAAACCGTGCTGGACGCCGTGGTGGCGGAGGCGATGCGGCTTACCCGCAATGCATATGCCGCTCATATTTTTCTATATTCCCACGGCAATCTGGCGTTTGGAGCGTCCCTGAACATTCATGGGGAGAGAAACAAGCCAATCTCAATGCCGCGAGCACAAGGGTTAACCTATTCCGTTGCAAAAGACGGGGAAATGATCATCGTGGAAAACATGCGGAACCACCCGCTCTATGAAGAATTCAAATGGGATGCTGACGGTTCCATAGTGGGGATCCCGTTAAAATTCAACAATGCCATTGAGGGTGTGATGAATCTGTCCCGCGCGGTCAGCGGGCGCTTCAGCAGCACCGAATTGCGTCTGCTGGGCTTGCTGGCGGATCAAGCGGCGATGGCGGTCTCCAACGCACGCCTGCATAAATTCATGATGGAAATGGCAAACACCGACAGCGTAACCGGTCTTCCCAACCGCCGCGCGCTCGACGAGCGCCTGCAGGAGGAATGGCTTCATGCCAAACGCAACAGCACATCCTTTTCCGTCGTGATGATGGACCTCGACGGCTTTAAAACGGTCAACGACACGTTTGGACACGATGTGGGAGACGAGTTGCTGCACTCGCTGTTCAACTTCCTCGCGGGGAATATCCGCACCTCCGATTTTCTCGCGCGGTATGGCGGGGACGAACTTACGCTCGTCATGCACAACACCGACCTGTCGGCGGCGGAGACGGTTACCAAAAAAATGATCGACCTGATGATCGAATACCGGTTCTCACACAGCATGAACACCCCCCTGAAGCTTGGAATGACCGCCGGCATTGCCACCTACCCCAACCACGCCCACACCCCCAGCGACCTCCTGCGCGCAGCGGATGCGGCGTTGTATCACGCCAAAAAATATTATCGCGGCTCCTTCGCCGTCGCCAAAGGGGTGACAGGCATGTTGAATTCCAGCCGGCTCAAGGAACAGGAACCGCCGGAAACGACAAACTAATACGGCGCGGCGGGGTTATATCAGCAAACCAACATCAGGAGCTCAACATGCCGTCAAAACGTGCGCCGTACAAACCCCGCAAAGTCAAACTGATCCTCAACCCCATGGCAGACATGGGACGCGCCTGGAAAGTCGCCAACGGCCTGCGCCCCATCGCACAGGAATTCCAGGGCGACCTGACCTGGAGCGGAACGGTCTACCCGACCCACGCCATCGAACTCGCAAGACAAGCCGCCGAAGAGGGGTGTGACCTGGTCATCGCCATGGGCGGGGACGGCACGGTGCATGAAGTGATGAATGGACTGATGCAGGTCCCGGCGGAGAAGCGACCCGTCATGGGCGTCGTCCCCATCGGATCGGGCAACGACTTCGCCTACTCCATCGGCGTCACACAGCGGTCGTCTCATGCGCTGGCGCACGCGCTCAAAGCGGAAAATATCCAACCTGTGGACATCGGCTTGATGACCGACGAACACGGCAGGCAGGAATACTTCGACAACACCCTCGGCATTGGCTTCGACGCGGTCGTCACCATCCGCTCGCACAAACTGCCCATCGTCAAGGGCTTTCTAATGTATCTCACCGCGGTCATCCAGACCATCATCCTAAATCACAACCCCGCCAACATGACCATCGAAACCGATGCGGAAACCTGGCAGGACAAACTGCTCATGCTCACGCTGTGCAACGGTCCGCGCGAAGGCGGCGGGTTCATGCTCTCGCCCGACTCAAAGAACAACGACGGCATCATGGAAAGCGTTGCCGTCACCAAAGTCTCGCGCGCCACGATGTTCCGCCTCGTGCCCGAATTCATGAAAGGCACGCACATGCGCTTCAAGCAAGTCCGCATGGGACAATTCAAACGCCTCACCCTGACCTCCGACCTGCCGCTCTACATCCACGCCGACGGGGAGGTCTTCACCAGTTTTGGCAGCAACTTGAAAAAGGTCGATTTTGAGATATTGCCAAAGGCGCTGCGAGTGGTGAGGGGGTAGATGGGAGAAGTGACAAGTGACGAGTAACGAGAACCGGGTAAAATTCACTCGTTACTGATACCCTCCCTCCCCATGCCCGACCTCCTTCACTCCCTCCACAAATCCGATCTTGGACATCTCCGCATCGTGGCTGGATTCTGGGGTCTCGAACTGGAATCCGCCGATGCGGATTCCGCCCGCGAAGAACTATGCGCCTCTCTCCTGGACTTTGAGTCTGTTTCTGAAACCCTGGAAATCCTCCCCCCCGAAGCCCGCGCCGCATTGACCGCGCTCGTCGAAGCGGGCGGCAAAATAGAATGGAGTGCCTTCGCCCGCAAATACGGCGAGATCCGCGAGATGGGCGCCGGCAGGCGGGATAGGGAACATCCGCACCTCAAACCGGCATCCACATCCGAAATTCTCTTCTATCGCGGTCTGCTCGCCAAAGCCTTCTTCGACGCTGACAAAGGCTTGCAGGAATTCGCGTTCATTCCAGACGATTTGCTGGAAATCATTAAACACAAAGGACACGAAGCGCACGAAGGGGAAAAGGCTGAGCCGCTGGGTCGCGCCGCCACGCCTGTTGAAAAAGCCTTCGAAATCCCCGCCACCGATTTTATTTTGGATGACGCCACAACGTATCTCGCAGCGCTGCGAACAAATATGGAATCCAACGGCTTGCCGTTGGAAAGGCAGGAGCATACCCTGGCGGGCACTCGAGCTCCTGCACTCCAAAAAATGCTCACCTCCGCCGGTCTCATCAAAAAGAACGCCCTGCAGCCCGAAGCCGTCAAAACCTTTCTCGAAGCCCCCCGCCCCGAAGCATTGACCATGCTCTACAACGCCTGGCTGACATCCGATACCTTCGATGAATTGCGCTTGCTCCCCGGGCTCATTTGCGAAGGCGAGTGGAAGAACCAGCCGCAGGCGACGCGCGAATTCCTGATGAAACTCATTCGCGACATCCCGCAGGGGAAGTGGTGGAGCCTCCCTGCCTTTGTAAAAGGGGTCAAGGAAAAGTATCCCGACTTCCAACGTCCCGCAGGGGATTACGACTCGTGGTTCATCAAGCGCGAGTCGGATGGTCAATTCCTGCGCGGATTTGCGTACTGGGATTCGGTGGACGGCGCGCTGGTCAGGTATGTGATCCAAACCTTGCATTGGCTGGGGAAGGTGGATCTCGCCGCTCCAGAAGAAGGGAAGGAGCCAACCGCCTTCTTTCTTCTTTCGTCTTTTGGCGAAAAGAAAGAAGAAAGCGATGCCCTGAGTCTCTCGAAGGGAGGAAAGATTATCGTCTCTTCCAATGGGAGAATCATTATCTCCCGTCATTTCTCCCGCGCGGTGCGCTATCAAATTGCGCGGTTCTGCGAATGGGGCGATGAAAAAAACGGTGAATTTAATTATTCCATCACCGCGAAGTCATTGAAACGCGCCAGCGAGCAGGGACTGAAATCCGAGCAATTGCTGGCGATGCTGGTCAAATACACGAGCGGCAACGTCCCGCCTGCGCTGGTGAGGGCGCTCAAACGCTGGGACGCGAGCGGACCCGAAGCCCGGGTGGAGAGTCTGCTTGTGCTAAGAGTCAGCAAGCCCGAGATTATGGAAGAGATGCGCAAGTCGAAGGCGGGGAAATTTCTGGGCGAGTTATTAAGTCCGACAGCGGTTATCGTCAAAAGCGGGGCTGTCGAAAAGGTCATGGCGGCGTTGGCGGAGTTGGGTCTGCTGGCGGAAGTGATAAGCGACGATGCGAAGCGTGACACATCGCGCGCGGGGAAGTGACTATAATGTTGGTGGTTGAGCAGGTCGAAAGATAGTGAGACCGTATCGAAACCACCCAAGGAGATGAACATGTCAAAGACGGACTGGATCCAACAGGAAA
>Ga0208244_101214_pt1 | contig 15426 bp, 13 predicted proteins | sample SubbioCR12Aug_5A_FD_184828 | JGI IMG/M metagenome (GOLD analysis project Ga0208244, IMG submission 184828) | Serpentinite rock and fluid subsurface biosphere microbial communities from McLaughlin Reserve, California, USA - CR12Aug_5A (SPAdes) | ecosystem: Environmental > Terrestrial > Deep... | reverse complement strand
CTTTCTAAGGAGGGGACGACAGTGAAAGGACGCTGGTGGTTGATGCTCGTGGTCGTGGCGCTGGCGCTGCCCGTTATGCCGGTGCGCGCCGGCCCGGCCGGTGTAACGTTCACAATCGGCGTGGACCAGGAGGTCGTGGGGCTGGACCCCAACCTGGTCACCGCGTTTTCATCGTTCCGCCGCATTGACTTCCTGTACAACAAGCTGGTTCGCTACAACGACAACCTTGAGATCGAGCCGGATCTCGCCGAGTCATGGGAATTCCCCGACCCCCGCACCGCGATCTTCCGGCTCCGCCGCGGGGTCAGGTTCCACAGCGGCGCCGAGATGACGTCCGAGGACGTGAAGTTCACCCTCGATCGCGTTCTGGACCCTGCGACACGGGCGCCCGGCCGGTCATTCGTTGACGTCATCAGGGAGATTGACACCCCGGACCGCTACACGGTGCGGGTCAGGATGACCTTCCCGCTGGCATCGCTGCTGTCCGGCCTGGCTTCGGCCAACCTCTCGATCGTCGAGAAGGCGGCCGTCCTGCGGCACGGCAACCTGCAGCGCAACGTTGCCGGCACCGGACCGTACATGCTGGCGGAGTGGGTGCCCGACAACTTCATGCGCCTTGTGAAGAACCCCAACTACTTCCGCAGCGGCCTCCCGAACTTCGACACGCTGATCATCCGGGTCATCCCTGATCAGGCGTCGCTGCTTGCCGGCGTTCGGACGCGCGCGCTGGACATGGCCACGATCAACCAGGGTCCGGTGATTGCCGCGGCGCGGCGCGAGGCGGCGCTGAACGTGATGCAGAAGGCAGGCATCAACCTGAGGATCTTCGCGTTCAACACCAGCCGGCCGCCCTATACCGACCCGAGGGTGCGTTACGCTTTCTCGTTCGCGATTGACAGGCAGGCGATCGTGAACACCGCGGAGTTCGGTTTCGCGACGGTCTCCGGGCCGATTTCGGCGCCTACGCCGTGGGCGATGCCGACGTCGCGCTTCCCTTCGTACACCCAGAACATCGCGCGCGCCCGCCAGTTGCTGGCCGAGGCCGGCCATCCGGCCGGGTTCGCTACGCGGATCGTCACCTCTCCGACCTACGAGGGAGGCATCGCGGTGGCGCAGGTGATCCAGGAGCAACTCCGAGCGATCGGCGTGACCGCGACGCTGGAGACGCTCGAGTGGGGAACCTACATCAACCGGTGGGTTGCCCGCGACTTCGACACGATGATCGAGCTGCGCGGAGGCGACCCGGACCCCGACAGGTTCCTGTACCGCACGTTCCACAGCACCGGAGGGGTCAACAACTTCCTGTTCAAGGACGCGGCGATAGACCGGCTGCTGGAGCGGGGCCGAGTGAACCTCGAGGCAGATGCGCGCAGGCCGATCTACGACGAGCTGCAGCGCGCCTTGATAGAAGCCGCCCCGGCCCTGTTCCTCTACGTGCCCATGGAGACACAGGTGCTCCAAGGGTACGTCAAGGGCTTCAGGATCATAGGCAACGGCGCCCTCTACCTGCTGGAACGAGCGACGATCGAGCGGTAGTAGCCGCCGCACTCAGGTAGCGCGGTCGTAGGCAACAGGATCGCGAGTAACAGGATCGCAAGTAGCAGGATCAAGTGAGAGTGGGATCCCGGGGGCGGGGCGGTTCGCCGCCCTGCCCCCGGGGCCCAACCAGTATCCGTCCATGCAAAGGTATCTGGCCACGCGCCTGCTGGCGCTCATTCCCGTGCTACTCGGCATCCTCGCCGTCGTCTTCCTGTTGATCCGCCTGATACCAGGGGACGCCGTCCAGCTCTTCCTGGGAACTCAGGTGGAGATGACGCCCGAGCAGATGGCCGAGCTGCGCCGGTTCTTTGGGGTGGACAAGCCGATCTGGGCCCAGTTCATTGACTACCTGGGACGGATTCTCCGCGGGGATTTCGGGGTTTCGCTGCGGACCTCGCGCCCGGTGCTCCCCGACATAATGGCGCGGCTGCCGCTCTCGTTCCAGCTCGCGGTCTTCTCGCTGGCCATCGCGCTGGCCATTGCGGTGCCGCTGGGCATCCTCTCGGCGGTTACGCGCAACTCGGCGTTTGACGTGCTGACGCGTATCGGCGGGCTGCTAGGCCTCTCGATGCCCAACTTCTGGCTCGGCGCGATGCTTATTCTCGTCTTCTCGCGATACCTGCACGTCTCGCTCGGCCAGTATGTCCCACTGTCGCAGAATCCCCTCGGCACGCTGGAGAGTCTCTATCTGCCGGCCATCGCATTGGGAACGGCGATCGCGGCGATACTGATGCGCTACATCCGGTCGTCGCTGCTGGAGGTGCTGGGGCAGGACTACGTCCGGACTGCTCGGAGCAAGGGGCTGCGCGCATCGGCCGTGATGCTCCGCCACGCCCTGCCGAACGCGATGATCCCGGTCATCACCGTTGTGGGGTTCCAGATGGGCTACCTGCTGGGCGGCACCGTGGTGATCGAGGAGATCTTCGCCCTTCCCGGGATGGGCCGTCTCGTGTTGCGGGCGATCTTCCAGCGCGACTACCCGGTGGTGCAGGGGGTCGTGCTGACCATCGCCCTGCTATTCGTCGTCACAAACCTGGTGGTGGATCTACTCTATGCCTGGATCGATCCGCGCATCCGATACGGGTAAGGCGCCGGCGGTCGGGGGGCCGCGCCTGGGCACCGGCTGGCGGTGGTGGGCGCGCCGGTTCATGCGCAACCGCGTCGCGCCGATCGGCTTCGCCATCATCTTCGCAAGCGTTGGGATAGCGGTGACGGCGCCCGCGATAGTTCCCCACGACGTCCGGGTCATGTCCCCTCAGGATGCGCTCTCTCCGCCCGGCGGCCGCTACCTTTTCGGCACCGATGAGTTCGGCCGCGACGTCTTCAGCCGCGTCCTGTTGGGTTCGCGCGTCTCCCTGGTGGTCGCCTTTCTGTCCGTACTGGCGGCCGTGGCGATGGGGACCTCGGTCGGTCTGGCCGCGGGATACTACGGTGGATGGTGGGACTCGGTCTCGATGCGGGTTATGGACATCGTATTTGCGTTCCCGGCCATCCTCCTCGCCATCGCGATCATGGCCGTGCTGGGCACCAGCCTGTTCAACCTGGTGATCGCCATCGGGATCGTCTACACGCCCCAGTTCGCGCGCGTGGCAAGGGCCGCGGCGTTGGGCGTGCGCTCGCTCGAGTTCATTGACGCCGCCAGGGCGCTGGGGATGGGCAACGCGCGCATCGTGCGGAGGCACGTCATTCCCAACGTTATGGCCCCGATGATCGTACAGATCTCGCTGAGTCTGTCGCTGGCGATCCTTTCGGAGTCGGCGCTCAGCTTCCTCGGGCTCGGCACGCGGCCGCCTACGCCCTCGTGGGGCAACATGCTCAGCGACGGCCGGCAGTTGCTCGAGCTGGCTCCATGGAACGCCGTCTTTCCCGGATTGGCGATCATGATCGTTGTGCTCGGGTTCAACCTGTTGGGCGACGGTCTGCGCGACCTGCTCGACCCGAGGCTGCGATGACGGCCAGGCCTACGCGCCAGGCGGTGCGCGTACGCGAGGCGGTGCGTGCTCGCGTCGCAGAGGGGCTGCGGGACGGTGTCTTTCCAGGAGCGGTTGTCGCTGTCCTAAGGGGGAGCGCCCTTTTGCTGCACGAGGCGTTCGGTGATGCGCAGGTGGTCCCCCGGCGCCGCCCGATGACGATCGAGACGGTGTTCGACCTGGCCAGCCTGACCAAGCCGCTGGCCACGGCGACCGCCGTGCTCCAGCTCTGGGAGAGGGGCGCGGTGGATCTCGATGCCCCGGTCGCGGCATATGTCCCGCGCTTCGCCTGGGGTGGGAAGGCAGAGGCGACGGTCCGCCACCTGCTGGCGCACACCGCGGGACTCCCGGCTTGGGAGATGCTCTATCTCAGAACCACGCGCACTTCAGGAGGTGGACGGACGCGGGCCGGCGCATGCCGCTCCATCGAAGGAGCGGTGGCGCGCATCTGCGCCACACCAGCCCTCGCTCCACCCGGATCGCGTGTGGAGTACAGCGATCTGGGGTTCATCCTGCTGGGATACCTGGTGGAACGCCTCACCGGGATGGCCCTCAACGTCTACGCGCGCGAGCGGATCTTCGAACCACTGGGCCTTGGGACGACGCGATTCTCGCCGCCGCTGGCATGGCGGACGCGCTGCGCCGCCACCGAGGTAGGGAACGGCTATGAGCGGACGAAGGCGCGCGAGCAGGGGCTGGGCCGAGGGTTCGCCTGGCGAACCCACCTGCTTCGAGGCGAGGTGCACGACGGCAACGCCTGGCACCTGGGATGCGGGGTGGCGGGTCACGCCGGGCTGTTCGCCACCGCCGGGGACGTTGCGCGATTCGGGGCGGCCATGCTGCGCGGCGGCGCGATGGACGGCGCGCGCATCCTGCGTCCGGCGACAGTTGCGGAAGCCACGCGGGACCAGACAGGGGAGCCGGGCCCAGGGCGAAGAGGGCTCGGGTGGAGCCTGCAGGGTGGGCCTTCTGCCGGCGCGCCCTCTGCCGGTATGCGCGCTTCGGCGCAGGCGTACTGCCACACCGGTTTCACAGGGACCTCGCTGCTGGTGGACCCTGCGCGTGACCTGGTGGTGGTGCTGCTGACCAACCGCGTGCACCCTACTGCGCAGCGTGAGGAGATCCAAACCTTCCGCCCGGCGTTCCATGACGCGGTGATCGAGGCCCTCGATGGCTGACTTTGATGGCTGACTTTGATGGCTGACGCGGTGCTGATAGGGGTGGATGGGGGCGCGTCGAAGACCCGCGCGGCCGTGGTGTCCTCGACCGGTGCGATCCTCGCGGCGGCGTCGGTGCGCTCCTCGAGCGCCTACCATCGGGAGCCCGAGGAAGCGGCGGCCGTGGTCTTGGCCGCGGCGCGCGAGGCACTGGCCGCCTCCGGCGTGATGGAGCCGGTAATCGCGATGGGAGCCGGGCTGGCCGGTGCAGACGACCCGGCGATCCGCGAGCGGTTGATCGGCGCGCTCACCAGGGCCAACATCGCCCGGATCGTGCACGTGGACCACGACGCCGCGGCCGCGCTGGCCGGCGGCACAGCGCTGGCGCCCGGTGTCGTTATCATTGCCGGCACCGGTTCCATAGCGTTCGGGGTGGACGAGCACGGCCGGCGGGCGCGCGCCGGCGGATGGGGACCGCTTCTCGACGATGAGGGCAGCGGCTACTCCATCGGCCGCGCGGTGCTGCGGGCCGCGATGCGCGCCTACGACGGTCGCGGGGATGCCACCCTCATGGCTGAGGCGGTCAGGGAACGATTCGGCATAGCTTCGCTTGCGGCGCTCAAGGCCGCCGTGCGCGGCGCGAGCATAGACGCGGTCGCGTCGGTCGCCCCGCTGGCGGTGGAAGCCGCATCCGCGGGAGATCCTGTGGCTGCGCGCATTCTGGAACGGGCCGCTAGTGGGCTTGCAGCGATGGTGGGCGCCGTGGCGCACGGCCTGGGCTGGGCGCAGACCAGGTTCACGCTGGTGGCGGTGGGAGGGGTGCTGGGCGAGGGCGGGCCCATGGCCGGGCTGATGATGCGGGCGCTTGACGCCCGCGCGTGCCCGGCCGTGCTGACGCCTGTCCGCTTCCCGCCGGAGGTCGGCGCCGCGCTGCTGGCGGCCCGAGCGGCAGGTATGGAAACTGCGTGGCGCGAGCGAGGTGATCGCGATGGCACCGCCTGATCAACGGCCCCATGTGAACTACTGGGAGCTGGAGACAGAGCGGCGCAATCCCAGGACCATGGAGATGGACCGCCTCTCCGCCGAGGAGATCCTGCGTGTCATCAACCAGGAGGATCACGTCGTCCCCGACGCCGTGGCCGCCGAGATCCCCAGGATTGCACAGGCGGTGGAAGCCATCGTGCGGGCCGTGCGCTCCGGGGGTCGCGTCATCTATGTCGGCGCCGGCACGAGCGGGCGGATCGGCCTGCTCGACGCGCTGGAGTGGCCGCCCACATTCGGGATTGATCCGGAGCTGATTCCGGTCCTCGTCGCCGGAGGTTCGCAGGCTACGATCGGATCGGCCGCGTCCTCCGAGGATGACGCTGCCGCGGGCGCCGCAGAGGTGTCGGCTATCGGCGCATGCCCCGACGACGCGGTAGTGGCGATCGCCGCAAGCGGCGTGACGCCGTTTGTGCTGGGCGCCGTCGCAGAGGCGCGAAGGCGAGGAAGCACCGTTATCGGCCTGTGCAACGTCCCCGGGTCGCTGCTGGAGCAGGCGGCGGATATCCCGATAACGCCGGTCACCGGTCCGGAGGTCCTCACCGGCTCGACGCGCATGAAGGCCGGGACTTCCCAGAAGATGGTGCTGAACATGCTCAGCACCACGGCCATGGTCCGGCTGGGCAAGGTGTATTCGAACCTGATGGTGGACATGCCGCCCAGCAACCAGAAGCTGGCATCGCGCGCGCGGCGCATGGTGGCGCAGGCGACGGGCCTGGATCCCGACGCCGCCGGCCGGCTGCTGGACGAGGCCGGCGGCAGCACCAAGGTCGCCATTGTTATGGCTCTGGCAGCGGTAGGGCGCGAGGAGGCCGAGCGGCTGCTGGACCGCGCCGGCGGGTTTGTTCGGGCGGCAATCGAGATCGGACTGGGGACGAGGGGGGCGGGCGATGAGAGACGCGGCTGATCTGGCGCGCAAAGACCCAAAGCGGGTGGTTGGCCTGATCTCCGGCACTTCGGCCGACGGGATTGACGCCGCCCTCGTTGAGATCACCGGCGCCGGGATGGAGGCAGGGGTGCGGCTGATCGCCGGCCGGACGGCGCCTCTATCCGATGCGGATCGTGACGAGCTGTTCTCCATGTTCAATCCGGCGACCGCCTCGGTAGATCGCCTGTGCCGGTTCAACTTCCGGCTGGGAGAGCTCTTCGCGGACGCGGCCCTGGCGGTGATCGCCCAGGCCGGGTTGCGTACGGCAGAGGTGGATCTGATCGGATCGCACGGCCAGACGGTCTGGCACATTCCGGGCCCGGACGGCGCGACGCTGCAGGTGGGGGAAGCCGCGGTGATCGCGGAGCGCACCGGCCTGCCGGTGGTGGCCGACTTCCGCGTGGCCGACATCGCAGCCGGCGGGCACGGCGCGCCGCTGGTGCCGTACTTCGACCTGGTCGTGTTCCGCCATCCCGCGCGCACGCGTGCGGTGCAGAACATCGGGGGAATCGGCAACGTCACTTATCTGCCGGCCGGATGCGGTCCCGGCGACGCCCTGGCGTTCGACACCGGTCCCGGCAACATGCTCATTGACGGCGTGGTGCAAATCATGACCGGAGGGGCCCAGGCATACGACCACGGGGGTGCGATGGCCTCCCGGGGACGGGTGCACGAAGTCTGGTTGGACGAGCTGATGGGCGATCCGTTTCTGCGGCTCCCCCCGCCCAAGACCACCGGCCGCGAGGTCTACGGCCGGCCGTTCGCCGCGGCGCTCGTTGAACAGGCGCTCCGCCGCGGGCTCGGTCCGGAGGACGCCGTGGCGACCGTCTCGGCGCTGACCGCGGACTCGATCGTGCGGGCCTACCAGGAGTTTCTGATCCCTCGGGCCGGGCTGGACGAGGTAGTGCTGGGTGGCGGAGGATCCTACAACGACTTTCTGCGCGGGCGGATCGCTTCCGGGTTGGGCCTACCGGTCCACCGTTGCGAGGATCTTGGGATGGACGGCAAGCTGAAGGAGGCGATGGCGTTCGCGCTGCTGGCCTCCGACGCGGTGGCCGGGCTGGCCACGAACGTGCCGGCCGCAACCGGGGCAGCCGGGCCGCGCGTGCTCGGGAAGTTCACGCCGGCGCCCCTCGCGCCTGCACCCCGCGCGCCCGCATCCGGCGCGCCCGCATCCCGCAAGGCGTAGGTGGTATAGTTATTAGGTGTTCCGCGAGGCCCTGAGACTAGAGATCCGCGACGCCATCACCCGCGCCATGGAATCCGGCGCGACTCCCTCGGGTGACGTGCCGCCGTTCGACGTGGAGGTCCCCAGGGATCGCCGGCACGGCGACTATGCGACCAACGCCGCCTTGCTGCTGGCCAAGCAGTCCGGCGGGAAGCCCCGCGAGATCGCGCAGCGCCTGATCGAAGCCTACGCGCCACCCTCGGATCGCATCGAGCGTCTCGAGGTCGCCGGTCCCGGGTTTGTCAACCTGACGGTCGCCTGGCCCTGGAAGCGAAGCCTGGTTGCGGAGATCTGCCGGCTCGGGGACGGCTACGGCCGGCAGACAATCGGCGCCGGCCGGCGCGTGAACGTCGAGTTCGTAAGCGCCAATCCCACCGGCCCGCTCCACGTCGGCGCCGGCCGCAACGCGGTCATAGGCGACGTGCTCGCCAACCTGCTGGGGGCCCTTGGGTTCTCGGTCTCGCGCGAGTACTACATGAACGATGCCGGAGCGAAGGTGCACAACCTGGCGCGCTCGGTTGAGGCCCACTACCTGAACATGGTCGGGCAGCCCACGCCGTTTCCAGAGGGGGGCTACCCTGGCGAGTACGTCAAGGACCTGGCAGGCCGGATCGTCGCGGACGACGGTGACAGATGGCTGCGGGTCTCCGAGGACGAACGCCTCGACCACTTCCGAGACGTGAGCGTGACCGCGGTCGTCGCGGACATCAGAGAGGTGCTCGAGCGGTTTGGGGTGAGGTTCGACACCTGGTTCAGCGAGCGCGGGCTGATTCACTCAGGGGCGGTGGAGAGGGCGCTCGCAGAGCTCCGGGCCCGCGATTACATCTACGATGCCGACGGCAAGACCTGGTTTCGCTCGACCTGCTTTGGCGACGACAAGGACCGGGTGATCGTCAAGCCCACAGGCGAGTGGACCTACTTCGGCAGCGACATAGCCTACCACCTCGACAAACTTGCGCGCGGATTCGAGCTCATGATAAACGTCTGGGCCATTGATCACATCGGCGACGTGGCCCGCGTCAAGGGCGGGCTGGCCGCCCTCGGCGTCCCGCCCGATGCCCTGGAGATCCTCATCTACCAGCACGTGCGATTGAAGAACGCGGGTGAGTCCCTGCGCATGTCCAAGAGCAGCGGCGAGTTCGTGGCCCTGCGCGACCTGATCGACGCCGTGGGAGTGGGTGCTGCGAGGTACTTCTTCGCTATGGCCTCGCCCGCGGCTCCCATGGACTTTGACGTTGCGCTGGCGCTTCAGCCCTCGCAGGACAACCCCGTGTACTATGTGCAGTACGCCCATGCGCGTATTGCCGGAATCCTGCGAGAGGCGGCTGAGAAGGCGGCTGAGAAGGCGCCGGGCGGAGACGCCTGTTCATCGCTGGACCGCCTGGCCGACGAACGCGAGGCCGCCCTGATCCACGCCCTGGGCGAACTTCCCGAGGTCATCCGATTGGCGGGTATGCGGCGCGAGCCCCACCGTCTCTGCGCCTACGCCCGCGAGGTTGCCGAGGCGTTCCATCTCTTCTACACGCACTGCCGCGTTCTTACCGACGATGCGGATCTGACCGCCGCGCGGCTGGCCCTGGTCGAGGCTGCCCGGATAGTGCTGCGGCGCACGCTGGGGCTGCTGGGGGTTTCGGCCCTCGAGCGCATGTGATCGGAGGCCCGCCGGAACCGCGCCGGTCCATTTCGTAGAGGATTGCTATTGCAGAGGCATCGGTCTCTGTGCTACGAATGTCTTAAGGTATCTTACGGCGGCAGGTGCGCGGTCGCCGCCCGCCGCCATCAATCTCCGGTCCGGCCCAAACGAAACTTCCGGGGTTGTGTCCCAGACGATGTCCGAACCACAAATCACGCAGTGAACAGTTCTGATAGACCTGCACGCCATCGGTAACCCCGAGGGAGGCGCACCTGTGATGACGATTCGCACACGCTTGGCCGCGGTGTTCGTCCTGATTGCCCTGGCCGCGGCTCCGGCCACTGCCCAGATCTTCACGGATATGAGCACGCACCCGTCGCGGCGGGCCGCGGAGCGGATGGTTGCTAAAGGGCTGGCGATTCGCCTGCCTGACGGCCGGCTGGCACCCGAGGAACCTGTCACCAGGCTGGACATGGCGCTGTTCCTGGCCCGCGCGCTCGGCATCCCCACGGGCGGGGTGCGTCCGCCCGACTTCCGCGACGTGGACCAGATTCCGGCGGCAGACCGGGTGATCGTCGCTGCGGCCTCGATCATGGGTACGGTCTCGGCCACTAGAACCGAGGTCAGGAAGGGAACCGTCCGGTACGCCCTGACGGTAAACAAGGCCACGTATGGTCCCGACGAGGAGATCGAGATCACGTTCACGATAGCCAACGATGGTCCGGGCCGGGAGACCGAGTTCCTGTCCCAGGACCGGGGCCGGACGCGCATCAAGATGAGTGACCGCGACGGGTTGAAGGCAGGGGTCGAGGGCGAACTGTACACCGAGACCCGCACCCCGGCCGGAGTGACGCGCGAGAAGGTCGCAAGGTTCCGGGTGCTGGAGGCGCGCGCGGACGGCTCGACCATTGAGCTCTACGACGAGGGCGCCGTCCAGGTGAAGCCGGGACTCAAGGTGTTCCTGCTGCAGGATGTCGCGTTTGAGTACACGACCTCGCAGTTCCACGACTTCGTGATCCGCGATGCGGAAGGAAACGAGGTGGCGCGCTGGTCCCTGAACCGGCCGTTCGTTCCCATGGAACGGCCCGTGTCTCTGGCCGCCAACCAGTCAATGAAGTTCGCGTCGCGGTGGAAGCAGCTCGATCAGAACTCTCAGCCGGTCCGGCCGGGCCGCTACGAGCTGGTCGCCGTGCACACGACCAAGGAGAATCCTACAACGATCTTGATCGCGTTTCAGCGCGGGCTCATCTCGGCGTATCCCGACAACACGTTCAGGCCCAGGCTGCCCGTGACAAGGGCCGAGCTGGCGGCGTTCATCGTGCGCGCCATGGGCCTGGAAGGGGAGGCGCTGCGCCGCGCCAACGACACGCTGGTCGTGGCCGACGCGCGCGATATCCCCTCCGAGATGCGCGGGAGCGTGGTGGTCGCAATTGACCGCAAGATCGTCCTCCCACTGACCGATAACACCTTCCGGCCGGCGCGGACCGCCAACCGAGGCGAGGCGATCTTCGCCCTCAACGTCCTGATGGAGGCGATGGGCCGCTATGACTTCGTGACCGCGACGCTGCGCGAGGTTCGCGGCGGGCCGCCTCCGGTTGTGGTTGTCGAGGACGCGAACCGCCAGGTTCGATCGCACCGGGTGGCGGTCGTCAGCGCCATCTACCGGAACGACCAGCCGGTGCTGCTGATGCAACTGCGGCCCGGGGACACGCTCAAGATGCTGCGTCCCACCGAGGCCGCCGAGGTCATGTACATCGAAGCCACCGGGAGATAGCGAGGATGGAGTTTTTCGTCGACACCGCCAGCATCGAGGAGATCCGCGCCGCGCAGTCGTGGGGCATCCTCGACGGGGTCACCACGAACCCCACCCATGTCGCCAAGGAAGGCCGCGAGCACAAGGACTTGATCCGGGAGATCTGCTCCATCTGCCCGGGCCCTGTGAGCGTCGAGACGACGGTGGCGGACGCCGAAGGGATGACTCGGGAGGGCCAGGAGTTCGCCACCTGGGCCCCCAACGTGGTCGTTAAGGTCCCGATTACACCCGAGGGCATCCGGGCGCTTCGGGCGCTGCGAGCGAAGGGCATTCGGTGCAACGTGACGCTGGTGTTCTCGCTGGCGCAGGCGCTGATAGCCGCAAAGGCCGGCGGGACCTATGTAAGCCCGTTCGTCGGACGCCTGGACGACGCGGGCGCCGACGGCATGGAGCTCGTACGAGACATCTGCGACGCGTACCGGCATTACGGGTTCGAGACGAAGGTGCTGGCCGCAAGTCTTCGCCACCCGGTCCACGTGATCCAGTCCGCGCTGGTCGGTTGCCACGTGGCCACGATGCCGTTTAGGGTCATGGAACAGCTCTTCAACCACCCGATGACCGATATCGGGCTTGAGAAGTTCCTGGCGGACGCCCGCCGGCTTCAGGCCGGTCTTGAGGCGCGCCGCGGTGGGGACTGAACACAAGAGGTGATCCAGCCGTGCCGATAGCCGAACTCGAAGCCAAGACCCTCACGGAGCTCCAGGAGATGGCCCGTGAGCTCAACATCGCCAACTACCGGCGCTACCGGAAGCAGGAGCTGATCATGCGCGTGCTCCAGAAGCAGACCGAGGACGCGGGCCTGCTGATACGCGCAGGGATCCTGGAGATAATGCAGGAGGGCTACGGCTTCCTGCGGACCAGCGGCTACCTACCCGGGAGCGAGGACATCTACGTGTCGCCCTCGCAGATCAAGCGGTTCGGGCTGCGCGTGGGCGACGAGGTCCTGGGCCAGGTCCGGCCGCCGAAGGACAACGAGAAGTACTTTGCGCTCCTGCGCGTGGAGGCGGTCAACGGCCTCGATCCGGAGCAGGCGCGCTCACGCCCCTCGTTCGAGCACCTGACGCCGATCTTCCCGCTTGAGCGGATTCGGCTGGAGCTGCCCGAATCCGATCTTACCGTCCGGGTGGTGGACCTGTTCTCGCCCATCGGCAAGGGGCAGCGCGGCATGATTGTCTCGCCGCCCAAGGCAGGAAAGACCACCCTGCTCAAGAAGATCGGGCAGTCCGTCGTGCAGAACCACAGCGAGATCTATCTCATGGTGCTGCTGCTCGACGAGCGCCCCGAAGAGGTCACCGACATGCGGCGCTCCGTGGAGGCCGAGGTCGTGGCCAGCACATTCGACCGGGCGCCCGAAGAGCACATCCAGGTGGCCGACCTGGTCCTGGAACGCGCCAAGCGGATCGTGGAAGGAGGCCGGGACGTCGTAATCTTGCTCGACAGCCTGACCCGGTTCTCCCGCGCGAACAACCTGGTCATCCCGCCGTCGGGCCGCACGCTTTCGGGCGGACTCGACCCCGCCGCCCTGCACCGGCCCAAGCGGTTCTTCGGCGCCGCGCGCAAGATCGAGGAGGGCGGCAGCCTGACCATCATCGCCACCGCCCTGGTGGACACCGGAAGCAGGATGGACGACGTGATCTACGAGGAGTTCAAGGGCACGGGAAACATGGAGCTGCACCTCAACCGGAAGCTCCAGGAGCGGCGCACCTTCCCGGCGATAGACATCAAGATGTCGGGCACGCGGCGCGAGGAGCTGCTGCTGACCGACGAGGAGCTGCGCAAGGTCTGGGTGTTGCGCAAGAGCCTGGAGCAGCTCGATACGGTGGCGGTGACCGAGCTCATCCTTGACCGGCTGCGCAAGACCGCGAACAACGCGGGTTTCCTGAGGTCCATCGTCAAGAGCTCGGAAGACAACGGGCCGTAGCAGGAACCGCCCGCCCGGTGTCGAACTGATAATCCTGCCCAGTCAAATCGCGGAGGGAAGGTTGCCTACACCCGCCACAATCGTTGTGCTCCTAGGGATCTTCGTGGCGGTTGCTCCCGCTATCGGGGTTGCGGACACACATCGTCCCCCTGCCCAGGCCGTCGTGGTTCCGGTTTCCGCGGAGGAAGGCCTCCGGCAGATCGCCTCCCTGCGGCCATCGGCTCGCGCCGCGCGGCAGATCGTCGCGGAGCAGGCGGCCGTGAAGGTGCCCAGGAACGCTCAGGCGGCCCTTACCTACACGGTACAAGAAGGGGATACCCTCTGGACGATCGGGCAGCGGCACGGCGTCACGGTAGAGGCTCTGGCCGCGGCCAATCACCTGGTCCTGACCGCGATCCTGCCGCTGGGCAGGTCCCTGGAGATCCCTTCGGGGGCCGCGCCGGTTCATGCCTCCCGGCCCGCAGCCCGTACCCCCGCGCGTCCTGATCGGTCCGCGGTGCACGTGGTGCGGAGCGGTGAGACTCTCTGGGAGATCGCCGGGCGCTATGGGGTGCGGGTCGAGGACCTGATGGCCATGAACGAGCTGGGCCACTCCGACTGGATCAGGCCGGGTCAGCGGATCATTGTTTCGGTGACGGCGCTGCCGCGGCACCGGCAGGTAGGGCTGCGGTCGCAGACTCGGCCGGATCCATCAAGGCCGGTTATGGCGGACGCCTCGGTGCTGCGCTCAGGCGGGGCCTTCATCTGGCCGGCACGCGGCACCCTGACCTCACGGTTCGGATGGCGGTACCGCCGCCACCATGAGGGTATTGATCTGGCCTCGCCGCGCGGCACACCGATCTACGCTGCGCGCGACGGCGTCGTGGAGTTCTCCGGGTGGAAGGGCGGTTACGGCAAGGTGGTGTTCGTCCAACACGGCGGCGGCGTCGTGACCGTGTACGGCCACGCATCGAGCCTTCTCGTCCAGGCCGGTCAGCCCATCAAGAAGGGTCAGTTGATCGCCCGCGTCGGTTGCACCGGCCGTTGCACCGGATCGCACCTGCACTTCGAGGTTCGTGTCAACGGTCGCGCCGTTAATCCCCTGAGTTACCTTCGCTGATCCGTTCTCGCGCGCATAGGCTGGCCTCGACGCTGACGGTCCGGTCTGGTATAATCCCGCGTGTTCCCACCCCATGGTGAACGGCAAATGAGGAGAAGGACATGAAGCAGGGTATCCACCCCAACTACAATGAAGTGCGCGTCACCTGCGCCTGCGGCGAGGCCTTCCTGACGGGATCCACCAAGAAGGCGATCCGCGTCGAGATCTGCTCGAAGTGCCACCCTTTCTACACCGGCCAGCGTAGGTTCGTTGACGCCGAGGGCAGGGTCCAGAAGTTCGTCCGCAAGTACGGTCTGAAGGTCCAGTAGGCCCTACGCGCCCGCTGACCCTGGCGCTGGTGGCCCTCTCCGCGGGATCCGTCCTGGCGTGGAGCCCGCCTTCGGTGCCGCCCTGGGTGGCGACCAGGGGCGCCGTCTCCGCGGTCTACGCCCTGCCCGGCACAAGAGAAGAGGCCATGGCAGGATCGGTGGCGGACCTCTTGGACAACCTGCTGCGGCAGATTGAACGCGACAGCGGTCTTGCGCCCGACGGCCTGCTCATCTACCCGCTATTCCCTTCGCCCGATCGGTTCCGGAGGGACTGGTGGCAGTTTGCGATACTCCGGGACGGCGCGGTCCACGGGTGGGGGACGGTCGTCGAAGGGGGCCGCGCCGAAGTATCCCCCTACCAGGTAGCGCGGATTGTCGCCCGCCGGTCGGTGGGGCGGGCCGTACCGCTCCTGTCCTGGGGGCTGGGAGACCTCATCGCCGACCGGCTCATCGGGGCTGACAGCCACGCCCACGCGAAGCTGTTTCTCGAAAGAGGCGGGCTTCCCCCGGTTGCGGAGATCGTGCACCAACTTGACTTCAGCCGGGCCCTGCCGGGCGCCTACGCCCAGAGCGTATCGTTTCTCGCCTACCTGGCCGAGGAGCACGGCCTGCGCCGTGTAGTTGCGTTTGCGCAGGCCGGCGGAGTGCGGTGGTACGACTTCCCTTCGCTCTTTCAACAGCATTTCGGCACCACAATTGCCGATGCCGACTCGCGCTGGCGTGCAAAGCTCGCGCAGGTGGCGCTCCCGCGCCTCTCGGAGGCCGACTTCCTGACATACAGGCGTGGGG
>Ga0208244_101213_pt1 | contig 15445 bp, 12 predicted proteins | sample SubbioCR12Aug_5A_FD_184828 | JGI IMG/M metagenome (GOLD analysis project Ga0208244, IMG submission 184828) | Serpentinite rock and fluid subsurface biosphere microbial communities from McLaughlin Reserve, California, USA - CR12Aug_5A (SPAdes) | ecosystem: Environmental > Terrestrial > Deep... | reverse complement strand
GGTTGCCGGATCAATTCTTTTACCGATGGAACCTTTTATGGCGAGGGAATGGTATACCACCTTTGTGATCACTGTTGTCGGAACGGTAATCGGGCTTTTAATCATTATGATCTTTATTATTCAACGCATAGTTGACAGCCGACGCCGTTTTAAAGATGGCAGTGCATACTTCAACCTGCCTCTGAAAGGGACAGCTGTCAGCGATCTTAAACCGGAAGGAATGATTAAGGCCAGGGGAGAACTCTGGAAAGCTAAAAACGTTGACGATGGCGAAATAACGTCCGGGACAGAAGTGGAAGTTGTTGGTTCGGAGAGCATGATCCTTTGGGTTAGACCACTGAAGGCTGAAAGCAAAGCTGTTTTGGAAAAAGAGTGAGTTGCTTTTTTAAGCATTAATAAAATGGGAGGTAAATAAGATGTTAGACCTAATTTTTAACAGCGGTTTATTGATTCCAATTATCTTGGTCCTGTTTTTCTTCGTTGCATCGGCTTTAAAAGTGGTGCGGGAGTATGAGCGACTGGTAGTTTTTCGCCTTGGCCGTCTGATCGGACAAAAGGGTCCCGGCCTTGTATTCATGATCCCGGTCATTGATCGCTTTGTCCGCATTTCTCTGAGGATTATCACTCTTGACGTGCCCACCCAGGAGGTTATCACCCGTGATAACGTTACAGGCAGTGTTAATGCCGTAGTCTATTACCGGGTAATTGATCCAAACCGGGCAGTCAATAACGTTGAAGAATACAAAATGGCTACAGCTCAACTGGCACAGACCACCCTCAGAAGTGTGGCCGGCCAGGCTGACCTTGATGAACTGCTCTCGGAAAGGGATAAGTTGAACCAGAAGATTCAGAGCATACTTGATGAAGCGACAGATCCCTGGGGTATCAAGGTCACCGCGGTGGAGATCAAGGATGTCGGGATTCCCGAATCGTTGCAGAAAGCGATTTCGAGACAGGCCACTGCAGAACGTGAGCGGCGGGCGGTTATTGTGCAGGCCGAAGGTGAAAAAGAGGCGGCCGGCAAGATTGCCGAAGCGGCGAAGATCCTAAATTCTGAAGAAGGTGGGTTCTATGTGCGCTTGTTGCGCGCCCTGCCGGAAATAGCCAGTCAACAGGGTTCGGTTATCGCCTTTCCGTTGCCGATTGAGTTAAAACACCTGTTGCCGTTAGCCAGTGGACCAAAAACGGAAGATAAATAAAAAAAGTGATCAGGTTAAAGTGATCGATTAATGGACTATACTGCCCGAAAGATCAACATACCTTATAAAACGGCTTTTGTTGTCAATCCTTCCAGCGGGGCTGGGTATGCCGGTAAAACCTGGCCGCATATTGCCGAAATGCTAGATCAATCCGGTCAGCAGTATAAGGTATATTTTACCCGCGGCAGTGGTGATGGAACAGCGTTGGCTGCAAAGGCGGTAAGGGAAGGGGCCGAGCTGGTTGTGGCCGTTGGCGGCGATGGAACTTTGTTTGAAGTCGTCAACGGTATCGAGCCTGACCGCACCGTCTTTGCCCTTATTCCCCTCGGAACAGGTAACGGTTTCAGGCGCTCCTGCGCCCTGCCCGGGCAGTGGCAGGAAGTGTTGCGTGGCTTTAGCAACTGGAAGCCCCGCTTAATTGATCTGGGTCTGATCAACGGTTCCTATTTTTTAAATGTAGCCGGAATCGGTTTTGATGCGGCTGTGGCGGAGATGGCTTCTGATAAGTATAAAATAATCGGTGGATATACCGCTTACCTGGTTGCTTTTTTTGATGAGCTGACCCGCTTCGATCATTTCGGCACCAGGATTGAGAGTGAGCAGTGGGAGATAGAACAGGATAATACACTGCTGGTGGTAGCGGCTAATGGCCCCTACTATGGTGGCGGTTTCACCATAGCGCCGCAGGCTTCAATCGATGATGGCCTGCTTGATCTGATTATAATCCGCCGGATGAACAAACCGGAAACAACCTTGCTGGCTTTTCAGGCTATGGTTGGCAAACACCTTGACCATTCAGCCGTCATTGCGACAAAGATCGAACATGTAAAGATTTTGGCCGACCATCAGGTGCCGGTGCATATTGATGGCGAAATAATCGGCAGGTTGCCCTTAAATATTGGTATCAAACCGGGGGCGCTGCAAATACTTGCCCCACAAAAAGAGCTTACCGCCAGGGCGGATCGCTAAGATATTTCGAAAAGACACTTGATAAGCGTAAAAAGAGTGGTTATAATAACAGGGCGGGAAAAGATGCGAGCGTGGCGGAACGGCAGACGCGCTAGGTTCAGGACCTAGTGGGCGTAACGCCCGTGGAGGTTCAAGTCCTCTCGCTCGCACCAGAAAATTAAGCAGTGACGGAATTTTATTCCGTCACTTTTTATATATCCTTAACCTCGGGTTAGTTTAGTGTCATGTCTCTCGCCCGGCTGCAGCAGGCCGTGCAAAACAATATCGTAAACCGCCTCCAGGACCTCATCAGATCCGCATTTATGATCCAATACTTTCCGGTAGGAAAAGGTTTCGAGCATCGAAATTATGGCAAAACTGTTTATCTCGCGGTTTAGATGATCTCCACTTCGAGATCGCTTAAGGGATAAGTTGAGCAGGGATGGATATAGCCATATTCAAGATCCGCCGCTCTCCTGCGGTCAGTTTCTTTTGGCACATATGTTTCTCCAGACAAAAGCAGGGTGCGACAGAAACCGCACTCGCCTGAACGGCAATGGGCTTGCGGTTCAAGCCCTGCACGTTCAAAAGCAGTAAGAACGGTTTCTGCAGGGTTTGCTTTCAAATTGCCATTTTTAGTTCTGAAGGTATAGTCGATCGATACTTCCCTTACTCTTTTATCAGCTGGATAATCACTGAAAATATTAACATCTTTAAAATTGCCGCTTAACTCCTGCCTTATCAAGCGCTGTGGAAGCTGCAACTGCGCCAACTCGCTGAGGCAGTACCTGTACATCGCTTCCGGTCCACATATAAAATAACTGTAATCAGCTGGTTCATCAATTACACTTCTGATTATCTCCATGCTGATTAGGCCGGTAATCCCCTGGTAGTCCGTAGAGGGCTCACTGATAACGTGGATAATTTTTATTATTCCCGGATTCGCTTGGGCCAGCTGGTCCAGTTCAAAGCCAAAAATTATTTCATTTTCATTGCTGTTGCCGTAAATCAAGGTAATTTGAGGGTCCTTATTCTCAGTTATAACGTCGTGAATCATAGAGCGAAAGGGTGTGATGCCGCTTCCCCCGGCCAGCGCAACAATTTTATCCTTATCGCGCATCGGTTCATAGTAAAAATTGCCTAGAGGCCCTTCGGCTGTAATCTCCGTGCCTTCTTTCCATTTATCCCAGGCATGTTTGCTAAAGAAACCGGCTTCCTTGTAGCTTATTGTTATTTCATAGAAAGAATCAGCCTGGTGGGGAGCGGAGGATATCGTGTAAGGGCGGCTGACAATTCCCTGATCAACATTTTCCATGACCACTAGATACTGGCCAGCCTTGAAGGGCGGAAGAGGCGCTTTAGTCGTAGAACTTTTTAGCCGGTAGGTTCTCGCAAAATTAGTTTCATCCTTTACAGCCGCGATCCGAAGATGAAGAATCGGAGGGTGGAGGTTGTTTGCCAGATTGACAATCGGATCATGCATGTCTATTAAAGCATCGGCAGCGGCAATCCTTTCAGATCGCTCACTAATAACTGAAAACATTTTGGTCATGTCGTCTTCCAGAGATCTCTTTTGCATTATTGAACATCTCCTTTATCGTGATTAACCACTTCGCTCGAGTGCAGTTTTTTTAACTCGCGAAGCACGACAGAAGACGCCATTCTCCCCGATATTAATGAAGGGGCATAACCGTGGCCCATAGTAGCAAATCCGACGGCAAATTCAAGGCCTTTTATGAATCTTTCATTGTGGGCAAGCATGGAACGGGCCATTATAGAATCCCAGGGGTCTTGTTCGTAACCGTACATCACTCCCCGGTAAGATCCGGTATAACGGGCAAAGGTCTCAGGAGTGGCAACTTCTATTTCTTCAATATGCTGCGAGAGAGAAACCCCCAGGTAACGGCTCATTTTATCAATTATCCCGGCAGCAATTTTACTTTTCAGGGCAAAGTAATCAGCAGGGGTTACCTGATCCCATATGCCGGGGCCGACCAGGGTGGTACTGGAAAGAATTGTTGTCCCCGGCGGCGAGCATTGGGGGTTGGCTTTATTAAGACAGATTACTGCCTGCATATCCTGCGCTTTCATTTTGAAGAAACCTGCATAAGCTTTGTCGGTATTCATGCTTGGTCCAATAAAGTAACTGTAGCTGGTCAAACCCAGTTCTTCAGGTGAACGATCAAGCCCCAGGTAAACGACGATGGCGCTGGTTCCAAGCCTGCGGGCGCTGGTATTTTTAAGAGCTTCTTCGGGAACAGCGCTTTGCGGGCTGATCATCTTACCGTAAACAAGATGTGGCGACAGGTTGGCTATAACAAAAGGGGCCTTAAAATTTTCGCCTTGCGCTGATTCTACACCAACCACTCTGCCTCCGTCGACCAGGATTTTCTCTACTTTTGTATTGAATAATATCTTTGTCCCCAGTTCCCTGAGGCGCATTTCCATGGCTGTTGAAAGTCCGTGCGAGGTCAGGCGGGGTATATAGGCGCCTTTGCTGAGATAGCTGAAAAGCATGACGGCAAAGATGGTAAAGCTGAGGCGGCTGGTAGGTATGCCGATATAACACCAGTAGGGATAAATCATCTGGCGCACCTTAGCCGGCAGATTATAGCGCTCGATAACTTCATCGACCGTATAACCTGCCGTAGCAACAAATTCAGGATATTCTTTTTTGAGCAGATCCAGGTCCGGCGGACCCTTAACGGTACCTAAGCAACTGAGGGCGCGTGAGATTTGCCTGCAGTCAGCCATGAAAGATGATAAAACATCTAAGCAGTCGGGAACCTGCCCGGCTATGGTTTCTATGAAGTTGTCTACTCCAAAAGGCAGACTGAGGTTAATGCCTTCATCTTCCAGAATAAGATGGTATGCTTCAGGAACAGGTAAAAAATCAATATCAAGCAGCAGCTCATCTTCTAAAAAGCGGCGAACAGCTCCTTTTTTATCAGGTGGGCCAATATCAGACAGCTCATGCAGTGAAACTTCGAATTCGAAACGTCCCCTTACAAAACTGGTAGCAAACCCGCCGGGCAAATTATGCCGCTCCAGTAGAAGCACCTTTACTCCATCTCCGGCTAACTTGAGCGCCGCGGAAAGCCCTCCCAGCCCACTGCCGACAACGATAACATCATAAATATCATCCGAATGAATATGATTTTTGTTTTTAGTATAGGCCATACAATACACCCCTTGCTCATTATTTCATCTATTAACCAGGGTGGATTATGCATTTCCCCTAATATCAGGCTCGAGCTATTTACCCTTAAATTTTGGTTTTCGCTTTTCCAGAAAGGCCAATACTCCTTCGCGGTGATCTTCAGTCTGGAAACATAAGCTCTGGGCATAAATCTCCAACTCCATAACCGTATCAAGGCTCAAGTTTCCACTGGCATTCAGGATTTCCTTGGCCTGTGCCAGGGCAATGGGAGGGCCTTCGGCCAGCTGTTCAGCTATTTTTATAACTTGAGGCAGCAAATCATCTTCCGCATAGACATGATTAACAACACCGATACGGGCAGCTTCCGCAGCGGTTATATTGGAACCGCTGAAAACAAGTTCTTTTGCTTTTTGCAGTCCAACAAGGCGCGGCAAGAAGTAGAGGGCACCGCAGTCGGGAACGGCAGCCACCTTGATAAAGGCCATGCCGAACTTTGCCGACTCGGCAGCATAAATCATGTCGCACATCAGGGCCAGGGAAAAACCTGCTCCCACTGCATAACCGTTTACCGCAGCCAGCACCGGTTTGGTAATTCGAGTCAGCTCCATAATCTGATTGTAGCCATCTTTTAGCCACTGCCGACCTTCGATCAGTTCAAAACCCTGCATCAACTTGCTTAAATCACCCCCGGAAGAAAAAACCTTCCCGGTGCCGGTAAGCACGACGGCGCCGATATTTTTATCGGCGCCTGCATCGCGAACAGCTTCTACCAGTTCGAGGGCCAGATCGGCCTCAAGGGCATTCATCATCTCAGGCCTGTTCAGCCTGATCAGCGCAACTCGGTTAAGCTTTTCATAAACAATGGCTTCAAATTCCCGCACTTGTTTCACCGCCCTATTCTAATCCAACAATGCAGATACTACATACATTTTGTGAAGGAACGCCCCCGAGATTATGGGTGAGACCTATTTTTGGCTCTTTTACCAGGCGATCTTCGGGCCAGCGCTGCAAGAGCTGGTTATACATCTCATAAAGCATGCGCAGGCCGGAGGCGCCGATTGGATGACCGAAACACTTCAGCCCGCCGTCCGGTTGACAGGCTACCTGGCCGTTAAGGTCATAAAAGCCGTTTAAAATATCATCAGGAGCCTGCCCGGCCGGTGAGATCATCAGATCCTCCATGGTTACCATCTCGGTAATTGAAAAGCAGTCATGAACTTCTATCATGTCGATTTCTTCGCGCGGGTTTTTAATACCGGCCTCTTCATAGGCTTTTTTCGCTGCATGCCTGGTTGTTACCAGACCACTGCCGTCCCACTGGTTATACATTGATTCTTCTCCGGAGCTGACGGAGATCTGCAAGGCCTTTACGGTGACCCGATTTTGACCTGGCTTAAGTTTAGCGGCAATTTCTGGCGTTGTTACAATTGCCATCGCTGAACCGTCACTGACGCCACAGCAGTCAAACAAGCCTAAAGGATAAGCAACAAAGGGCGAATCACAGATCTGTGATTCTGAAATCTCCTTACGCAGGTGTGCTTTCGGGTTCTTGGCTCCGTTTTGGTGGCTTTTCCATGATATATGGGTAATCGCTTTTTTAATTTTTTCCATGGGAATATTGTGGCGTTTTTCATAGGCTGTAGCCAGTTGGGCAAACATACCAGGCGCGGTAGCATTGGGGTTAATCAACCTTGCCAGCTGGCCAAAAATGGGTGAATCGGGCAACCCTCCATAACCGATATCTTTTAGTTTCTCAACCCCGGCGGCCAGAACAATGTCATAAGCCCCCGAGGCTACAGCATAACAAGCTCCCCTGAATGCTTCTGTGCCCGAGGCGCAAAAGTTTTCTACCCTGGTAACCGGAATGTAGGGCAGGTGAAGGCTATTGGCCAGGTAACATCCGCCCTTGCCGATACTGACTTCATCGATATGATTACCGATCCAGGCCGCCTGTATATCTTTTTTTTCTAATCCCGCATCTTCAAGACATTCGAGGAAGGCTTCGAGAAGCAGGTCGCTCGAATCATCTTCCCAGCGCTCGCCAAAAACCGAGCAGCCCATCCCTAAAATTGCTACTTTGTTCTTGATACCACTAGGCATTCTCAATCGCCTCCCCGGCTGGAATAGCTTTCCAGAAGTAGAAAGTATCGTCCCTTTTATTATCAAAATATTTTACTCTGAACGAAAAATGAACTGGCATTCCCACCTTCAAGTCCTCAAAGGTGCAGTCGGTGAAATCCATCATTAAACGGCCTCCGCCGGCAAAATCAATATTGCCGTAAATAGCCGGTGGATTTAGTGTTGCGGCAAGCATGTCCGATGTGAAACTGACAATGTTGCCTCCCTTACCGGAGAGGACAACATCTTCCATGCGGTCTATTGCGCCGCAATCAGGATTGATACAGATACGCTGCGGGGGATACTGTTGGGTGCCGCATTCCAGGCAGCGAGAGCCCTGTAGACTCAGGATTGCTTTACGGTTTCGCCAGACCAGCGACCAGCGGGTCAGGCGCTCTTCCTCACCACGCATGCCCAGTTCCACCGGCAGCATATCGCGCCAGGCCAGGTACTTGTAAAAATTATCGAATTCCTGGTTGTTTTTCAGCGAATCACTAATCCTTTTCCTGTCGGCAAAGTCGGCTATCGCTTCGGTTACTTCGAAGAGGATAGCATCACAGCCATTGCCATAACTGACCAGCAGCAGTTTATCGCCGGGTGCGGCATCTTCCAGGGCCCTGGCAAGCATTAACAGGGGATGCGCTGAACCGCTGTCACCGGCATCCATCATCAGATCATCCTGCACCTGATTATAATCGAGACCAAGGTCACGGTTGATCTTCTTGCGTGCTCCGCCGTAGTAACAGGGGTAAATAATCTTGCTAATCGCAGAAAGCTCCAGATCATATTTTTTGCAGATGCCAGCTATAGCCTCCGGGATTAGCCGATCATAGCCGAGATCACGAATCCAACGTTCTTCCCATTGCCGATCATATTTTGAATTTGCGCCGCGAAAGTGGTCAACAAAATCATATGCTGTTGAAAATGAACCGACATATTTGGCGATAACATCTTTGTCTCCAACTAAAATTGCGGCTCCGCTATCACCGAAGACCATTTCCTGGACTGAGCCGACCTTTCCCAGACGGCAATCAGCAGCACAGGCCAGAGCTTTATGACCGCTTCCGGCGCCGACATGTTCAAGGGCGGATAATAACGCCGCTGTCCCTGATTTCACTGATCCGGAAAAATCTGCAGTTCTGATATTTTCACGGGTGGCCAGCGCCCCGGCAACAATGTTAGCATTTTGCCTCTCTTTAAACGGTGCGGTTGTGGTAGCGAAGTAAAGGGCGTCAACATCTGCCGGGTTAAAGCTATTCAGACATCTCATTCCTGCAGAAACAGCCATGGTGATTGCATCTTCATCGCAGTTGGCCACTGCTTTTTCTCCGGCTGCATTCATGAGAATAGCCGGATTCAGCCAGCCCATGGCGGCAACGATATTCATGCGGTTCAGGCGGTATCTGGGCACATAACCTGCATAGGAACAAATACCAATCACTGTGATAAACACTCCTCTCCTGGGTTAAAGGTTCAACCACACTGCTGAATTAGTCAGGCAATATTCATTTCGCTCAGCCGTCCTGGCTCGGAAAATAATCTGATCATCCTTTTCCCGCCACATTTCTGTAACAATCGTTTCTCCCGGAAATACATGACGGGAAAAGCGCACTTTAATCGCCTTGAAAAGAGTCGGGTCATTGTTGCAGTATGCTCTCAAAATGGCCCGACTGGCAAATCCAAAAGAACAGAGACCATGTAAGATCGGTTTCTCAAAGCCGCCCAGTGCCGCAAAATCGGGATCAGCATGAAGGGGGTTATAATCACCTGACAGCCTGTATAAGAGAGCCTGCTGGGGACTGGTTTTCATTTCGATCACCTGATCAGGATCTCTATCCGGTGGGTCGTTGCCAGGCTCCGGGCCACGCTCTCCATCAAAGCCTCCTTCGCCACGAATAAAAGCACTGAAACGGTTCATAAAGACTGGCTCTCCCCCGGCATCCTTACTTACAACTTCAAGCTCCACCAGGGCGCCTTTACCCTTATCAAATATTCCTGCAATTCTGGGATATGAAGTTAATGTGCCTTCCACTGGAATAGGCTTGTATAGTTCAAGATATTGTTCTCCATGCAGCAGCATAGCAGGGTTAAAGTCCATCCCTTCCATGCCTATGATGTTCAAAAGAGCGCCAAAGGGCGGTATAACACCATATGACGGCAGAGTTTCCAAGTTGCTTTCATAAACAAACTTGAGCTCCTCCGGCTCAGATCCAGCGCCTATACCAAGTGCGTAAAGCATTATATCTTTCGTGGTAAAAGAAAAGTTCAGTGTTGGAAGTTCCTTGCCAACAAGTTTTGGATCGATGGGCATACTTATTCTCCTCTCGCCATTATTGGACAACCATCTTTGACATGACTGTTCCAGCCTGCTCCATCGCTGAAGCGTATTCACGGGCGCCTTTAAGATCCATTATTTGCTCGATTTTTTCACTGATCATTTCAATGGTGATCTCTTCGTCTGAATTAAAAACAAATCCCTCACCTTCAACTACAGCCGCTCTGCTAAAATAACCGCCACCGGCGCTAAACATTTTAGCCGTTTCCTGGCATTCTTCAGAACAGAGCCAGGCCACAATCGGAGCAACAAATTCAGGTTTTATTTTGCCGATAACATCTTCGGGCATCACTGTGAAGGTCAGCCTTGTACCGGCGGTAGGAACAATCGTGTTGGCCTTGATATTGTACCGCGCCCCTTCCTGAGCGACACAGTTCATCATTCCGGCAATACCCATCTTGGCCGCTCCATAATTTGCCTGGCCAAAATTACCGTATAGACCTGCTGCCGATGCTGTTGACACTATGCGACCGTAGGCCTGTTCTTTCATCGGCGCAAATGCCGCTTTTGTACAGTAGAACGTGCCATCCAGATGCACATTCATAATCTTCCGGTAATCATCCAACTCCATTTTTAAGAGACTCTTATCACGAAGTATGCCGGCATTGTTAACTAGTATGTCGATTTGCCCATAATTATCAATAGCGGTTTTAATGATATTTTGAGCACTATCCCACTCGGCCACACTGTCGTAATTAGGTACTGCTTCACCACCTGCTGCCATAATTTCGTCGACTACCTGCTGGGCCGGAGTTGCATCGGCACCGCTGCCATCGAAGGTCCCACCAAGATCATTTACAACCACCCTGGCGCCACGGGCGGCCAATAAAAGTGCGTATGCTTTTCCCAATCCTCCTCCGGCACCGGTAACCACTGCAACTTTGTTCTTGAATCTGATTTTTTCCATTAAATTACCCCCTTGGGAAACTATTTATAAAGATTCTATGCTATTTAATGCAATTAATCAATATATTTAATTGATTTTAAAAATAAAGTATAGATGCTTTATTGTTCACATTTATTTTCATATGCCGAAAGGATTTATGTAAAATACGTATAATATATATATATAAAGAGTCCCGCAAAAAAGGAGCAGCGATTCTCAATGGAAATGTCTGCCGACGAAAGGGTCATGCGCATTGCTGGTTTATCAAAGTTATCCGCTATAAGCAAACAACTTATTCACTACTACCTGCGCATGGGTTACCTGCATCCACCCGTTTATAAAAAGGGCAACCAGGCTTTTTACAGCCAGGAACACCTTGATCGGCTTCAATTTCTCAAAAGATGTAATGATGAAGCAATACCTCTTTCTTATGCCTCCTCCATGTGGGAGAGAAGCGCTGATAAACGGATTAGAAACAGACAAAAGCATCAACCTGGCGAATGTTCGGAATCGAAAACAAGGGAAATGATCATCCAGGATGCCTCCCGGTTATTCTTACGCAAGGGCTATAACAGCACTACAATCGCTGAAATAATGGAAAGCGTAGGCATTACAAAGCCATCTTTCTATTATTATTTCAAAGATAAAAAAGACCTTTACCTGACCTGTCTTGACAGCATCTTTGATGCCATTTCCGAAAGCGCCCTTGACAGTATCAGGCAGGAAAAATCTGCTCTCAAGCGTCTTGAACAGCGTTGGAAGGCCGGTCAAACTTATTCAAAGCGCCTGTCAATTTCTATCAACCTCTTAAAAGAGTCTTTGGCACAGGGAGATGACGAAGAAAGAGCTCGTGCTGAAGCCATACTGCGTAAATCCTGGGTTGACCCCCTGACCAAGGATCTGGAACGGGGCATAAAAAGTGGCGATCTGCGCCCGATCAGAAGCGAGATCGTCAGCTTCGCCCTGATATCACTGCTTGACACATTCGTTTATCGTGAAATTCTTGATAAAAAATATGGAGCAGAAGCGGTTTCAGAAACAGCATTTGATTTAATTTTAAACGGTTTGCGCAAACGGAATTAAGTTAAACCCTTTGCTGCTCAAACTATGAGAAACAATGGATTTACCACAATCGCAGATTTATATAATAGGCGCTAACTGAACTTACTGGCGCAGATCAAAGATCTGCTTAACTGATAGACCGCTTTCCAGGCCCATTATTTTTGTTATTGCCTCATAAGAGCCTTTTTTAATAGTAACCTTTAGCCGGTGTTCTTCCTGAATATCTTTCTGCAGCGTCGCTGCCAATTCTTCCTCGTTTATCCCGCCGGCTGGCTTAAACGTAAGATTCAAAGTGTCATTGCCCTTTTCACTTACAATTTCCACATACCAGGCTAAGACATCTCTGCGTCCAATCATGTAGCGGCGTAGGGCATTTCCATTAAAAGCGATCGACCTTTTTTCGTTAACAAGATCATAATTATCGTGCCTGTGTTCAATATCACCTATTAGGCGCGGAACGGTGCGGCCGCAATTGGGGCAAGGTTCACTGGAAAGCCCCTCGGTAGTTAGATCACCGGTTCGAAAGCGCAATACCAGGGTGCCGCGGCAGTCAAGGTTAGTTATAACTATTTCACCACTTTCACCTTCACCGAGACTCTCACCTGTCTGCGGGTTAATTACTTCAACCAGAACATGGTCCGGATTAAGGTGATAGCCAAAACCGGGGCTGCATTCCGCAAATCCTGCTTTCGCCATTGAAAGAAAATAGACCCGCTGGACCAAATTATTTGCCGCTTTGCACCGCAGCATCAAATCCTGAATGTCTTCAACAACAACCATGGGGGCGTAGTCCATACCGATAATAACTCTTTCAAGAGAAGGAGCGTCGGTGTTTTGGCGCAGCATTGTCTGCAGGGTTGCCATTATAAACAGAGGGTGAGAGGTTAGTACAGGAGCCCCCATGTTGTTCATGGCTAATATGATTTTTTCCATACCAAGTACTCGACCGCCGCCGGAGTGAAGAGCAGTAGAGCCCAAAGTCATGGCAGCATGAAACAGCTGCCATACTGAAATATGCGGGGCATAACTGAAGGCATTCAGTATGGTATCATCGCGCTTCAAGTTAAGAATATCGCAAAGTCTGGTTCCGGTTTCCTTAAGATTATTCAGGTCGTGCCTGGTATAACTAATAGGAATCGGATCCAGATCGTTACCCTTAGTGTAAAAGAGCTGAGACATCCTATATTCTGCGGGATCCGGCACTGTGCATTTCCTGCCTAGAAGGGCAAACTTTTTCGGTTTTGGAGCGCTTTCCAAGCCCTCAGGTTTTTGCAGAATGAATTGTTTTGCCCGCTCAGGATCGTATTCGCTGGAGAGCATATCCTGTTTGGAGGTAAAGGGTATTCTATCAAGATCGCGCCTGCCCGTAATCGCATTAGGGTCTAAGCCTTCGCTCTTAAAAAGGTTGCTGTAATAGGGGTGATTAATCATTAATTCATCCTGCAGTATTTTGCAGAGTAGCTCATCCTGAAGCTTCTTAATATTATTGGCCGGCATGCGGCTGATTTTCGACCAGTCTAGCATGTTATTCTCCTTTCTACCGAGCTATTAACCCGTAGGGCGGTTGTCGACAATGCGTTTTTCTTTCAGTTCGGTTTCCATCCCCAGTTGGCTGACCAGTTTATCAAGGGGCAGGTAAACAATATTTGTTACTGAAACTTCTGTTTCCCTGATTATTTTTTGTTTCAAGTCAGCGGTTAAATTTTCCTCGTTCACATCTGGATTTTTTGTGACATATAGATAAATTTCATCCAGGTCAAAGGGATCATTGTTGCGTTTCCTTATCTCAACCTGCCACTCCTCCAGGTCAGGATGGCCCATCATTAGTGGGAAGAAGTTATTTAAATTGACCAGTGTTCCCTTGATTTTTGTCATGTTAAACTCTTTAAACTCTGATTTACGTTCAATCACAGAGCTGATGCGGGGCACGGTTCGCCCACAGTTAGGACAGGGCTCATAACTGATGCCACCTCTGGCAATATCGCCGGTTCGGTAACGAACAACGCATGTTCCGCGCCAATCAAGACTGGTATAAACAATTTCGCCGTCTTCTCCTTCACCAAGCGGTTCTCCCGATTCAGGATCAACTATTTCAATTACCTCCAGATCCGGGTAGAGATGATAACCGTGATATTTTTCATGGGAAGGACATTCGCCCCAACCCACCTTTGATTCAGTTAATCCACAGACGGCCAGAACCATAACATCTTCGGCCCCCAGCTGTTTCAAAAGTTCTTTAATTTTTTCTTTCAGACCCGGTGGGACCCTTTCTCCACCGAAAAATATCTTTTTTATCGACGAAAAATCACGCTTTTGCTTTACCGCTTCTCGTAAAAAATAATAACAGTAGCCGGGGATAAATACAGCAACCGAAGGACGTAGGAATTCAAAAGCATCCATCAATTTAGAAGTACCTACAATTTTGCCACCGCCGCTGTGAAAGACTGGCGAATTAAGAGTATCGGCGGCAAAATAAACAGTCCAAAAGGCAAGATGGGGAGCAAAGGGAAAACAGTTAACGGTGATATCATCTCCGCATACTTCAAAAACATCCAGCAGGCGACATGACGATTCACGTAGATTTTCAACATCACGTTTTGTATAGACAAATGGCGTGGGTAAGGCAGTGCGACCGGTCGTAAAGTGAATATGCACAGGTTTATAATCGTAGATTTTCTGCTCAATCAGCTCCTTACCGGTGCTCATCGACATTTTGGCATAGTGACCGTACTTTTCTGATACCTCTTCATCCGGACGGATTACGAAATCCTTGTGCCTCTGTGGGTTTTCAGCGTTAGGAGCGATATTCCATTTGTAAGTGAATGGCAGGTACTTTAAATCATCTATGCCTTTAATTTTATAGGGATCAAGATCCTGCTTTTTCATGATATTGCTGTAGTAGGGGCTGTAGATTGAAACCTGGTTGCAAATAAAAGCTCGCAGCTTGCGATCCTGCATTTCTCTAATCTCTTTATAAGGTGTTTTGCTAAGTACTTCCCAGTTTTCCATTCTTGATTCACCACCATTTAATAGAAAGGGGCTCGCCTGTTAGACGAGCCCCCGGTTTTTTAGTAACTGCCGGGAAATACACCGTACAGCGTTGTAACAAAGAAAATTGTCAGCAAGGATAAAATGATGATTGTGATCGGCAGTCCATTTCCATTATAGCGCCTGGTATCATAGTCAGACCAACCATGCATTTCATCCACCTGTCTCTGCAGCGACTCATCCGGTGGAGGTGTCAACCAGGACACTAAGATGGTCAGGATAAAAGATATCGGCAAGATAAAAGACACAGTTTTTATCCAGCCAAAGGGGCCATAAAGGTATTTGGCGATGAAAGGAATAGGGATCGTTACCGGATCCATGCCAAGATAGTCAATCATAATAAAACAGGCTGTTGTAAGAATAAACCCGAAAGTCATGCCGACTGCAACTCCCTGCTTGGTAGTTCTTTTCCACCAGATTCCGAGCACTATCGGAACCCCCAGCGAACAGGCAGCAATACCAAAAGCCCACATGATCGCTTCAAGGATGAAATCGGGCGGATTGAGAGAGAAAAGGATCACCAGGACACCAATTACGAGCATCGCCCCGTAAGAGAGCTTTAACTTGCGTTCATCATCAAGGTCGGGTTTGATGACGCCGTAGAGATCATGAATCAATCCGGCGCCCATAATCATCAGGAGTCCGGCAACTGTCGAAAGGGCGGCGGCAATTGAACCGGCTATGGCGAT
>Ga0208244_101212_pt1 | contig 15447 bp, 7 predicted proteins | sample SubbioCR12Aug_5A_FD_184828 | JGI IMG/M metagenome (GOLD analysis project Ga0208244, IMG submission 184828) | Serpentinite rock and fluid subsurface biosphere microbial communities from McLaughlin Reserve, California, USA - CR12Aug_5A (SPAdes) | ecosystem: Environmental > Terrestrial > Deep... | reverse complement strand
GTTTTTTATCATATGAATTTGCAAGATTTGACATACAAATCTACAAATTCTTGCATTTATTTCTTACTCTTTTTTCTCTTATCTCTCTTTATTTTATGAGCTTATATGCTTTTTAAGGACCGACTAACTAACAAAATCTAACTTAAAAGGAGACAAAATAATGAAAAATTTTTCCCTCGTTGTAATGATTCTTCTTCTGTCCTGGAGCGTTGTTAATGGTCAGGTAATGATCGATAATTTCGATGCCTCTAGTTCAGGAGTTTATGAATTAGTTTCAGAAGGTCCTCCCAGCCGGATCATTCTGTCAACAAATACGGCTGATAAAAAGGAAGGAACAGGAGCCTTAGACATGGATGCTGTAATAGGAGCATTCCATCCATGGGGAAGCTTTGCGCAACTCATCTATCGTACCGATAGTACAGACGTAATGGATTGGTCGGTAATCGGTGATTCATTAAGTATCTGGATCAAGGTAAGAGTCGCTCCAACCATTCCTGCAAATATGGTCTTGAGAATTCACATTGCAGATCGGCCAACTCCCGATGCTCCACTTGAAGAGTATCTTTATGAAAATGCTACCGTTCTTGATGCGGCAACCGGTTGGTACAATCTAAGAATTCCTTTGACTGTTCGTGAACAAACAGGTGGCTTAGTACCAGATTCCACCGGTTTTATTCTTCCTCCAAGTGAATGGGGATTTACAAGAAATAATAATGTCCTGGATCGTGATAAGATTGTAGGCTATAATTTAGCATTAGTTACCTCCGGTTGGAATCCTAGTGGTAATTTACCAGCAGATTCTCTAATAGTATCATTCGACGCTTTCGAAAGATTTGGCGTTAGAGCAGTACCATTTATTTTCTTTAATGGTAAAGTTCTTGCAAATTATTTGAGCCAGTTTACATGGGGACAGTCATCCCTTGAAGTTGAAGAAGGAACTGGATCTCAACCAGGTAAAAATTCATTAAAATGGACACAGGGGAATGAATGGGGTAATGGATGGACAGGCGGAGGTTGGAATATAACAACACCTTTGAATATGTCCGGTGCATGGGTGCTTGATAGTTTGAAGTTTAAAATGAAAGCTCCTGCGGGAACAGGTCCAATTAGATTCCAATTCGAATCAGGTTCAAACGGGAAGGTTGGATATATATTTACTCCTATCGGTAATGATCAATGGAATGAGTATTCTTTCGCTTTGAGGGATTTTGTTCCACAAGAAGGCACAACGGGATTTGATTCGTCTGCCGTAAATGTATTTCAGATTATTGCAGAAGCCAGTGGTGTTGCAGGCAGAGTCATTTACATAGATGACTTATGGACAGGAAATCCAATCATAGATGTGATTAATCCTGAAAAGGTAACAAATGTATCATCTAGCGCAGGAACATTTCTAAATACAATTACCTGGGATGATGTTGTTGGTGAAGTTGGCGAAACTTATTCCGTCTACTATTCAAATAATGTCATTACGGATGTTACAGCACCTGGAGTAGAGGTAGTAAAACTTAAAATTGCTGAAAATACCGGGTTGATAGATCATGTACTTATAGCTCCTGCAACAAATCAGAATGTCACTTATTATTATGCTGTTGTTTGTACAGATGCAGCAGGAAATCAAGGACCGACAAGTGATGCTATAGCACCCTTAACAAACCTTGCAAAAGGAGTTACGGTAATTCATCCATCAGCACCAACAAATTTTGCTGCTGACGGAAACCTAAATGACTGGGCAGGAATAGTTCCTTTCAGAATGTTCGTATCAGATGGAAGCGGACATGTTGTTACCAATACAACAATTACAAACGATAATGACCTCTCAGTCTTAGCATATGTGGCAATGGACAACGATTATCTTTATGTTGCATTTGATGTAACCGATGATGTTGTAAGTACAGATACTACTCAATCCTCATATCTTATCGATTCACCTGATTTATTTATCGGATTATATGATTGGCATGGTGCTCCGCATACGTCCTACAAACGAGGTGCAGAACCGGATTATCATTATAGATTCGGAAGGAATGCTTTGTTACAAGATAATTCACCGGGTGGCAGATTACTTGAGCAGGGTGATGCTAATTACTATTGGGATGAAAGATTTTCACCTCCCGGATATGTGGTTGAAGCAAAAATATCATTTGCGGCAATTGCAGCCCTTGGTGGCGATAATTTATTTGTCCCGGTTGTTGGAAAAAGAATTCCAATAGATATTGCGGTAAATGATAATGATACACCGAATTCAAACAATAGGGAAGGTATATTAACTTACTCACCAAATAATGAAGATCAATCTTGGAATGACGTATCCAGATGGGTTCATACATGGATCGGAGATCAATGGGTTGGTGTTGATGATGGGAAAGAAATTGTAACAACTTACAATTTATCTCAGAACTTCCCTAATCCGTTCAATCCATCTACAAGAATAAATTATTCATTAGAAAAGAACGGATTTGTATCATTGAAGATATATGATATGCTGGGAAGGGAAGTTGTTACTTTGGTCAATAATGAGCAAAGTGCAGGAACTTATACCGTTCAGTTTGATGGGGCTGGACTTGCCAGTGGCATTTATTTCTATAAAATTCAATCAGGGTCTTTTATTAAAACAAACAAAATGATATTGATGAAATAATTCGATTTGAGGCACAGAGTTAATCTGTGCCTCATTTTTTTTACTTTGGTCAGTGTTTTTTAACTAATGGAATAATCAAATGAAGAAAATCAAAAACTTTTCTCCCAATTCTTCAAAAACTTATATTAATACAATTGTTTATCTTCTTATCATGTTTCTTGCATTTTCTATTCAATCGAATGCTGGTATATATGGAAAGCTATCTGGTTATATTAAAGATGCGGATACTAAAGAACCTCTTGTCGGTGCCAATATTATAATTGAAGGAACATATCAAGGTGCAGCTTCAGATTTTGAAGGTTATTATTTTATAAACAATATCCAACCAGGTACGTATAGAGTAATTGTAAGTGCAGTTGGCTACCAAAAATTAGTTTTTGAAAACATTCTGATCAAGATTGACCTGACAACAAATTTAGATATTGCATTGAGTAGTACAATACTTGAATTGGGATCTGAAGTTGTTGTTACATCACAACGATCTCTAGTTCAAAAGGATTTAACATCAACCTCGGTAACTATTGGAGCTAAAGATATTAAAATGATGCCTGTTGAAAGTGTAGGACAAATAATTAATCTTCAAGCTGGAGTGATAGGAGGACATTTTAGAGGTGGAAGGTCAAATGATGTTGCTTACCTAATTGATGGTGTTTCCGTTACCGACGCCTTCAATGGTGGATTAAGCGTTGAAGTGGAGAATACATCAATTAGACAAATGGAAGTAATAACCGGAATATTTAATGCAGAGTACGGACAAGCATTGTCGGGGGTTGTAAATATAGTAACGGAAGGGGGGTCAGATAAATTTGAAGGCAATGTTTCTGCTTATTCAGGTGCATATTTCACAAATCATTCAGATATTTTTAAGAATTTAAATAGTCCAAATATTTTGAACTCCAAGAACCTTCAATTTAGTTTAAGTGGTCCATTTATTTTTTTACCTAAACTTACATTTTTTTTGACGGGAAGATATTTAAATAATGACGGGTACTTATATGGTCAAAGGATTTACAAAGTAACGGATGATGTCCCCTTTTTCCCTATATCGGGAGATAATTCAACTTGGGTTCCAAGAAATTCAGGAGATAGCTCATTTGTTTCTATGAACTCTAGTCAAAAATTTTCTGCAAACGGAAAACTTACTTATTTTTTACCACTAATGAAGTTTACATACAGCATATTTTGGGACGACAATAAGAATAAGTATTATGACCACGCTTTTTCATGGACACCTGATGGCATAATGAATCACTATCGAAAGAATACTATTCATAGTGTGCAAATTACTCATTATCCAAGTCAAGAAACATTTCAAAGTTTAAAGTTTTCATACAATTCACATTACTATAAAGGGTATTTGTATGAGGATCCGTTTGATTCAAGATATGTTAACCCGCGACAAGGAATTCCCGTATCAGGTTATACATTTCGGTCTGGTGGAAATCAGGCTGGTAGATATGACAGACATACAAATACATTTGTTGCTCAATATACAATCTCGTCACAGATATCAAAAGAACACAAACTGACTTCAGGAATAGAATTAAGATTACATGACATTTATAATCATAATCGTGATCTGGTAAACCTAACTGATGGTCAGATAGATTCACTTGGGAGTATAATATTTACACCGGGTTATCCGGAGCCAGGGGCAATTACTGATCAGGGCTCAAATATAACATATCAAAGATATCCGAAAGAAATATCTGCATATATTCAAGATAAAATGGAATATGACATCATGATAATCAATGCCGGTATTAGATTTGACTATTTTGATCCAAGCGCTTATTTACCATCAGATTTAAAGAATCCAACCCGCAATCCGAATTTCCCCGGAGCAGTCGAAGACCCAAATAATCCAGGTAATTATTTACTTGATCTAAAAAAAGTTTCACCTAAGTTTCAAATCAGTCCGAGACTAGGAGCATCTTTTCCAATTACAGATAAGGGGATCTTAAGATTTTCTTACGGCCATTTCTTCAAGATTCCTAATTTTGAAAATCTATACACGAACCCGGGATTTATTGTAACACCGGGTGCAAGTCTGAGTTCCATAACCGGAAATCCCGATCTTGATGCCGAAAAAACAATTATGTATGAAATAGGTCTTCAGCAGGTATTATTTGATAATCTTGCTCTAAATCTTACTGTTTACTATAGGGATATAAGAAACTGGTTAGGAATGGAGATCATCAATACTTATGAGGGATTTAAGTATGCTAGATTTATTAATCGTGATTATGCAAATGTAAGAGGATTTATTTTTACACTTGATAAACGCTTTGAAAATTACTTCAGTGCAAAAATTGACTATACATTTCAAATTGCTGAAGGCAATGCTTCAGATCCTTACGCTGTATATAATTTCAATCAAACAAATCCACCAATTGAAGAGACTAAGACAGTTGTTCCGCTAGACTGGGATCAAAAACATACATTGAATCTGACTGTGAATGTTGGAAATCCTGGCGACTGGACTGTTGGACTTGTGTTCCAATACGGTTCGGGTTGGCCTTACACAGAAGATATAAGAATTTCAAAAGGAGTAAGATTTGAAAACGGCGGGAAAAAACCTCCGACATTCAATTTGGACCTTAGAGCCGAGAAGGTATTTAATATTTCAGGCATTTATGTAAACACTTACTTAATGGTTTACAACCTATTAGATATTAAGAATGAATATGGTGTTTATGCAACTACCGGAAGGGCAAATGCAGATTTGAATACTCAATTTGCAGGTGATATTATCGGTCTTAATACAATTGAGCAATATGTAAATAATCCGAGCATGTATTCCGCACCAAGGGAAATCAGATTCGGCTTCGGTTTTGGATTTTAGAGTTTTTATGGAGAGAATAATGTTTAAGAATATCTTAATTTCATTTTTTTTAATACTTGTGTTAGCAGATTTTACAATTGCTCAGATAACTCCAAATGTTCAAAGGTATCGCGATGAACCTAAAGGAGATATTCAATATAGGCGCGAAGGAATTATGGACGGGAATCAAGTAAGAACTCTTTTCTATAATAACGGTGAAGTCGGACAATGGCCTTTTCAACCGTCCGGAGAATGGCCGAAAGGGACAGGACAATCATACCTGGACGGTGTTTGTGTGCTGATTGCCTCGGAAGTTGTTGCTCCTGGTAATAATCAAGTTATTCATCCACTTCAGACTTCATACAGAGAGTGGATGGATAAAGATCCGGTAACCGGAACAATTTGGGGATTAGAACCGGTCCCTGGTTACTCTAACCCTAAATCGACAAAACCTGCGATAAATACCGACTCAACTTCTTGGCCCCCAAACTGGCCAGCAGCCCTAAACCTTACAACTGATTGGGATGGTTTTTGGTATGGTTATTTTGGACGAGGTGTTCAAAATTCAGATTTTGAAACTTTCTTTGTAATGGATGATTCGAAGGATAGAGAATTTACAAGAGCACCCTACAGTTATTTCCCGATAGCTTCTGACCTGGATAGAGGCGGATTAGGTTTACGGGTTGAAGTTAGAGGCTTCCAATGGTCGCATGTTCTGGCTGAAGATATTATTTTCTGGCACTATGATATTGTAAACATTTCTGATTTTGATTATCTATCTACTGTTTTTGGTTTTTATACAGATTGCGGAGTTGGTGGTACATTAGATTCAGGTGACGATATGGCATCATTTGATAAAAAGCTTGATCTTGCTTATTGCTATGATTTTGACGGTTTCGGTACCCCGAACGCATGGCAAACCGGTTATTACGGTTATGCCTATCTTGAAAGCCCCGGCAATGGTTATGATGGAATTGACAATGACGATGACGGAATGATTGATGAGAGAAGAGATGATGGGATTGATAATGATGGTGATTGGGTTAGCTTTACCGACCTTAATGGTAACGGAGTTTGGGATGCCGATGAAAATGAACCTTTAAATGATGACGTTGGTAAAGATGGCGTCGGTCCTTTTGACCCTCAATATGAAGGCCCTGATGAAGGTGAAGGAGACGGGATGCCTACCGATGGCGAACCAAATTTTGATAAAACCGATAAAGATGAATCTGATCAAATTGGTCTAACAGCAGTGTCTATATATAGACTAGGTGAAGGTGGAACCGGCGGTGGATGGCCCAAAGATGATGAATCTATGTGGTTAAAAATGGTTGCCGGAACTTTTGATACATCTCTTCAAAAAGCAAATATAAGTATGGTTTTTGCTTCCGGTCCCTTTCCTTTAAAGCAAGGTTTGAGAGAACGGTTTTCAATGGCTTTATTGTTCGGAGAAAATCTGGAGGATCTGATTTTTAACAAAGAAACTGTTCAGCAGATATATAATGCAAATTATAATTTTTCCAAACCTCCGCTTAAACCAACTCTTACTGCAGTCCCCGGCGATGAAAAAGTATTTCTATATTGGGATAGAATCGCTGAAGAATCACGAGACCCCTTTCTTGGTTATGAAAATGGTGACCCTACGCTGGGATATAAAAAAGATTTTGAAGGATATTTGATTTATAGAAGTACCGAAGCCGAATTCAATGATATTAAAATCATAACAGATTCAAAAGGCTCACCGAAATACTGGAAACCAATTGCACAATTTGATTTGAAAAACGGTATAAAAGGTCCGGACCCCGTTGGTATAAATGGAGCTCACTTCTGGCGGGGTGATGATACAGGTTTACGATACTCTTATGTAGATAACAATGTCAAAAATGGTCAGCGCTATTATTATGCTGTTGTTTCCTATGATCAAGGTGATCCTACTTTTGGCACCACGGGGTTGCAACCTTCAGAGTGTACTAAAATAATCACAGAAGATTTCGCCGGGATAATAAAATTCATTGATATAAACTGTGCAGTAGTAACTCCAAATGCTCCCGTAGCTGGTTATATGCCTCCACAAATTAAAGGAGAATTAACATCAGTAACTCAAGGTACAGGAACCGGTTCTATGTTTTTGAATATATTAAATCCACGAGAAATTCTTGATGGCGCAAAATACAATCTAATATTCAAATCAACACAGACATATCCGGGATATAAAACAATATCATACAAAGTTGTTAGGGAATACAGAGGTGAAATCGACACACTTCCATTAATTATTGATACTTCCGCAATTGGACGAGATAAATTTAGCCCGCCATTTGATGGTATGGTCGCCACCGTAATTAATGATACATCGATTGCTGTTATTGATAGTTTAACCCGATGGTTAGTTGGCAAAAGTAATGCGGTAATGCTTGTAACTCCTGATGTTTCTTCTAGGGGAGTTCCCTGGCCGGCAGATTATGAGTTAAGGTTTTTTGATTCTCCACAGGACACAACTTTTATAAATTCACCCCCTTTTTATACAAGGTTTCCAATTAACTTTAAGGTATGGAATAAGACTGAAGGAAAGTATTCGAAAGTTGCAATACGGGATGCAGATCAATCGGGTTCATTAACGCTCGGAGATGATATCCAGATCGTTGAATTTATCCAACAACCTCCCTCTTTGGGTAATTCAAGAATCGCATGGAATATATCCTACTATCCAACTACACTTCCCAATACTTCAACTGTGGAACCACTTTCTGGTGACATATTCCATGTTGGAATAAAAAAACAATTTAAAAGTGGTGATTATTTTTCATTCTCAACCGTACCCGTCTCTATAGATAAAGAGATGGCTAAAAATCAATTATCTAAAATAGGTGTTGTTCCAAACCCATATTTAGGTGCTGCTTCCTGGGAACGAAGAAATTTGAATTCAACAGGAAGAGGTGAACGTAAAATAGATTTTATTAATTTGCCTTCAACTTGTATAATACGTATTTACACTATTACAGGTGCATTGATAAAAACTTTAAGGAAAGATTCAGGTTATTTAGACGGTACAATCTCGTGGAATCTAGTAACAGAAGATGGAATGGATGCTGCTTATGGTGTTTATATCTTTCATGTAGAAGCACCCGGTATAGGTGAACATATTGGCAAATTCGCTCTTATTAAGTAATGGAGTATTCAAATGACTAAATTGGCAATTAAACTAAGTATATTTTTAATTTTTACTTTTAACTTATGTTCGCAGAGCTTTAAATCAGATGTTTCTAAAAGAGGTACTACTGCGGCTCCATTTCTAAGTATTAGCCAAAGTGCAAGGGCAACAAGTATGGGTAGTGCTTTCGTAGGGTTATCAGATGATCCTAGTGCTTTATTCTGGAATCCAGCCGGTCTGGCAAAGCTAGAAGGTGTTCAGGTTATGTTCGATCATACAATGTGGTTTGCAGACATTAAATATAACTTCCTTGCTGCAACCTATAATTTGGGTGATTTAGGAAGTGTCGGAATCAGCTTTACAGTATCCGATATTGGTGAAATGAAAGTAACTACGATTGATCAACCGAATGGAACCGGACAAACTTTTTCTGCTTCAGATGCTTCATTCAGTTTAGCTTATGCAATTAGGCTTACAGAAAATTTTTCAATCGGATTTAATCCGAAATTAGTCACTCAAAGTATTTGGGATATGAGTGCAACTGCTTTCGCTATTGATATGGGAGTACAGTATGTGACACCTTTTGATGGGATGATACTTGCTATGTCCATATCAAACTTTGGCACAAAAATGTCAATGACAGGTAACTCAAATCTTGTTCTGCACGATTTGGATCCGGTAAGCACAGGTAACAATGATAAAATACCGGCATATCTTGAAACCGGGGATTGGTCTTTACCTCTAAATTTTAGAGTCGGTGTTGCATATGTCCCCTTTTCTTCTGAACAACATAAACTAACATTAGCTCTTGATGCCGCTCATCCCAATGATAATTATGAAAGCATTAATGTTGGAGCTGAGTATGCTTACGATGATTTTATTTTTCTCAGAGGTGGTTATAAGTCGCTATTCCTTGAAGATTCCGAGGAATCATTTACTTTGGGATTTGGAGTAATGCAGAGACTTCTGGGTAATCTAGCTATCAAAGTAGATTATGCGTATCAAAATTTTGGAAGGTTATCAGACATTCAGAAGTTTACTTTATCTGTTAAGTTTTAATTTCAAAAATATTATTATGAAATTCGGAGATTAAAAAAATGAAATATTCACTCTATTTTCTCGTTGGACTATCTTTTTTTATGTATGGGTTTTCACCTAACAAATCGGATAAGTTCACAATTGATAAGGCTACTGCAAACAAAGTAAATGAACTCTTATCTAAAATGACTTTAGAAGAGAAGATAGGTCAAATGACTCAGATTACTCTGCAGGTTGTTTCGAAAACCGAAGGCACAAAAGATCAGAAACATGAAATGGATTGGGATAAATTAAAGGAAGCAATAACAAAATATCATGTTGGTTCGATCCTCAATGTTTATAATGTTGCACACGATTTGGATTATTGGAACGAATTGATTTCAGAAATTAGAAACCTCTCACTCAAGGAAACCCGGCTTGGTATTCCGATTATTTATGGCATAGATGCAATCCACGGGGCGACTTATACAAAAAATGCAACATTATTTCCTCAATCAATCAATATGGCAGCATCATGGAATAGAGATGTGGTCACAAAGATTGCAGAAATAACTTCAGTTGAAACAAAAGCTTCTGGAATTCCATGGAATTTCTATCCGGTAATGGATATCGGTCGCCAACCACTTTGGCCAAGACTTTGGGAAACATTTGGAGAAGATGTTTATTTGGTTTCTGAGATGGGGGTCGCCTATATAAACGGAGCACAGGGAAACGATTTTAGCGAATATAATAAACTTGCTACATGTCTAAAGCATTTTGTCGGTTATAGCTTTCCAATCAATGGAAGAGATAGAACACCTGCATGGATATCCGAAAGAATGCTGCGTGAATATTTTCTGCCACCATTCGAAGCGGGAATTAAAGCCGGCTCACCTACCATTATGATCAACTCTGGTGAAGTGGATGGAATACCAACGCACTCAGATTATTATCTTCTAACCGAAGTTTTGCGAAATGAGTTGGAGTTTGAAGGTTTCGTTGTATCTGATTGGGAAGATATTAAAAGACTCTACGATCGTGATCGTGTTGCTAGCTCTCCCAAGGATGCTGTTCGTATGGCGGTAATGGCAGGAGTTGATATGAGTATGGTCCCTATGGATTATAGCTTTTACAATCTTCTTTTGGAACTTGTAAATGAAGGAACTGTTCCAATTAAAAGAATTGATGAGGCGGTTTATAGAATTCTAGCAGTAAAATATAAGCTGGGATTATTTGATAACCAGTCAGTAGAAGATAAACTTAAGAATGAATTCGCAACTCCAAAATCAAATGAAATAAATTTGCTTGCAGCTACTGAATCCATAATTCTTACAAAGAATGAAAAAAACTTGCTCCCTCTATCAAAAGGGAAAAAAGTATTTGTTACAGGTCCTACCGCAAATATGCTTTCGGTAATGAATGGCGGATGGACTATCACTTGGCAGGGAAATGAAGAATTATTATATCCGCAAGAAGAACTTACAGTTCTCGAAGCGATTGAGAAAAAGATAGGAAAAGAAAATGTTAAATATGCTCAAGGAACCGACTTCAATAATCTGCTTGATATTGAAAAGGGGTTAAGTGAAGCCCGCGATGCTGATGTGGTTATACTGTGTTTAGGAGAACCGGCATATTGCGAATCTCCCGGTAATATAAATAATCTTGAATTAGATGAAACTCAGATAAATTATGCTAGAGAAATCGCATCAACCGGTAAACCAATAATTCTCGTAATGCTTCAAGGAAGACCAAGATTAATAAACAAAATTGCGTCTCAAATGAACTCTATTATTATTGGTTTCCTACCGGGTATGAAAGGTGGCGAAGCAATTGCCGAAATTATTTTTGGAGACGCTAACCCCAGCGCTAAACTCCCGATAACATATCCAAAATATCCTAACGGAAATACAACTTATGATTATAAGCCTATAGAAAAATTCGATGTCAACAACTATGACCCTCAGTGGGAATTCGGATATGGTCTCAGCTACTCAAAATTTGAGTATAAAAATTTAGTTCTGGATAAAAAAGTAATGGGAAAAGATGAAGTATTACAGATATCTATTGATATAAAAAATAATAGCCGGCGGGAAGGAAAGGAAGTTGTTCAATTGTATATATGTGATTTGTTTGGATCTGTATCCCGACCCAATAAACAGTTAAAAGGATTTGAAAAAATTAATCTTTTACCGGAAGAAACGAAAACAGTACACTTTAAAATTACAGCAGATGATCTTTCATTTATCGGGAGAGATAATAAGCGAATTATTGAACAAGGTGAATTTGAAGTAATAATTGATTCTTTCAGAGAGAGATTTACTCTGACTGATTGAATTGGAAAGGAATAAGAAAATCAACAACTTCCCCAAAATATTTTTTATTAAAATTGGATATTCATTCTTATTTGTACTTATATTTTCAACAAATGTATTATCTCAAAATTGGAATCTTGTTTGGTCTGATGAGTTCAATGGAACTTCACTTGATCTGACTTCCTGGACTAGAGAAACCGGCGGTAACGGTTGGGGAAACAATGAACTGCAATACTATACTGACCGCACTGTAAATTCATACATTGAAAATGGTTTACTTGTTATTAAAGCTATCAAAGAGAACTTTGGTGGGCGAAATTACACTTCTGCAAGGCTCAAAACTCAAGGGAAAAAATTCTTTAAATTTGGAAAGATTGAAGCAAGAATGAAATTGCCTTTCGGAAAAGGAATTTGGCCAGCTTTTTGGACACTCGGTGAAAGTATCTCTTTGGTTGGATGGCCTGCCTGCGGAGAAATAGATATCATGGAACTTCTGGGGCACCAAAACTATAAATCTTATGGCACTGCTCATTGGGATAACAATGGACAACATGCCCAGTATGGCGGTCAGTATTCATTGCAAACCGGTACTTTTTCAGATGATTTTCACTTATTCTCTATAGTATGGGATGAGAATTTTATTAAATGGTATGTTGACAATAATCTCTTTCATACAATCTCTATCACACCTTCTGAACTAAGTGAGTTAAGGGAGAATCATTTTATTATTTTGAATCTTGCTGTCGGTGGTAATTGGCCCGGATACCCCGATTCAACGACAATATTTCCTCAATACTTCTATGTTGATTATGTTAGAGTATATAAAGATACTTCTGCTGGTAATCCTTTAGTAAACATCACGTCCCCTTCGGCTAACTCGAATTTCCCTACCGGAAGCGATATTACAATATCTGCTAGTGTAACTGGTTTTTCGAACCTAATTCAGTATGTTGAGTTTTATCAAGGAGATGCCCGCATAGGAATTGACTCTCAAGAACCTTATTCTTTTACCTGGCGGGGTGTTTATGAAGGTGCATATTCACTTAAAGCAAAAGCAAAAGAGAATAATGGACTTATCATTAGTTCAGAATTTGTGGACATAACTGTTGGTCAAGGTTATACACATTCACCATATCTTGGTAAGCCGGTTTTACTTCCGGGTGCTGTAGAGATGGAAAATTATAATCTTGGAGGTGAAGGAATAGCATATCATGACTCAGACCCGTTCATAAATCAGGGGAATCAATATGGAAATAATTATCGGGTAAATGAGGGGGTTGATATTCAACCAACTATAGATTTAGGAGGGGGCTATAATATAGGCTGGCTATCCAATGGTGAATGGTTGAACTATTTTATTGATATTTCGAAATCAGGTCATTATAAGATAACAACAAGGGTTGCTTCTCCAAATAATTCGGGTGGATTCAAGATTGAAATTGACGGGATTGATAAAACTGGAAATTTGATCGTGCCTTCAACCGGAGATTGGCAAAATTGGACAGATGTTATTTGTGATAATGTTTATCTTGAACAGGGGGTGCACCTACTCACGGTTCATATAATGAACGGAGGCTTCAACATTAACAAAATGATATTTTCCTTATCGACAACTAATATTAACGATGAATCCTATAATACGAATAGCTTTCAATTATTTAACAACTATCCTAATCCATTTAACCCGGTTACGCTCATTAATTATCAATTACCGGTTAATAGCTTTGTAACTCTTAAAGTTTATGATGTTCTTGGTAATGAGATTGCAGCACTCGTGAATGAATACAAAACCGCGGGAAATTACGGGGTCAAATTCGAGGCGGGTAATCTTGCTAGCGGAATGTATATCTACAAATTGCAGACAATTGATTTTATAGAAACCCGCAAGATGATACTATTAAAGTAATTTTTCATTTAATTTTTAACCTTCGGGGTTAGCACTGTTTTATCCGGGTAAACCTCGAAGATTTTCTTAAAGAACTACTCGCTTTAATTTTACGCTGATTGGTTATGATGGCTTATAATCTACGCTGATAATTTGCGGTTTTCGAGTTTTTTACTCCGACGAAGTCGGGGTAAAAAGTATCGAGAAAATCTTTAATAAATAATACTTCAAGCATTTAACTTCTTGCTACTCGCTTTAATTGCACGCTGATTGGTTATGATGGCTTATGTTCTACGCTGATGAGTTGCGGTTTTCGAGTTTTTTACTCCGACGGAGTCGGGGTAAAAAGTATCGAGAAAACCTTTAATGCACATTTATCTCACTCTTTAGTCACCGCATTGAAATGAGGTGTTAATGTAATTATACATAGCGGTAACTTGCTTTTCATCTTCCAGGCACTTCTTTCCACTGATTGATCATAAAATATCATAACTAATCATAATAAATCAGCGTCCCATTTTTCAATAACAGAATATCACTAATTGAGATTCAATTTAACGGTGAGTAACAAGAGATAAGAAGTGTACCCCGGAGAGGAGTCGAACCTCCGACCTGCGGTTTAGGAAACCGTTGCTCTATCCTACTGAGCTACCGGGGCATTGTTTGAATTATTAGAACTTCGGAAAAGAAGTGTTGTAAAAATAACTGTTATTAATTAGACGGCAAAAAGTTTATGTATAAAATACCCCTACTCGTCGTCAAGTTCTGAAAGAAGATTTAACACATCAAGCGGTTTAGTAACCATTTGCAGATGCCCCTCTTCATCAATAGGCCAATCATTCCTGTCTCTATCGGCATATAATTCAATTCCAATTCCGTCCGGGTCTTCAAGATAAACGGACTCGGACACACCATGATCGGAAGCCCCTTTTAACGGATAGTTTAATTCTAATAACTTTCTTAAAATCCTTGCAAGTTCTTTTCTCCTTGGAAAAAGTATTGCGAAGTGATAAAGCCCTGCAATATCCCCGTTCGGTTTTTTTACATCATTTCCCGACCATGTATTCAAAGCGATATGATGGTGGTATCCACCGGCTGAAAGAAATACAGCCGAATCACCGAACCATTGCGTAATTTCAAATCCGAGTATATCCCTATAAAACTTTAACGACTTTTCAAGATCGGCGACGGTTAGATGAACGTGCCCGATTTTTACATCTTTATTAATTGGTTGTTCCATTTTCCTCTTTAAATTATTATAAAATTGTTCCTTTAAGGTATGCGAGTCTTTTTTCTTCAGGGAATTTTTCAATGGCATACCTTAGCATCGTCCTCGGCATTGTCTTGTAATAATTCCTTAGGAATTCTTCTTCAACTTCCATATTCCTCTTCCCTATTTCACGCAACATCCATCCGACCGCCTTATGAATCAAGTCATGTTTATCGTTTAGTAACTGCTCCGAGAGTTTCAGTGTTGTTTCAAATGAGTTATTTTTTATGAAATAAAAAGATGCTATAACGGAAATTCTTCTCTCCCATAGTAATTTTGATTTCACAAGTTTGAACAGAATATCTTTCTCTTTATCGAAAAGATATGCCCCTACAATCTCGCCGGCT
>Ga0208244_101211_pt1 | contig 15475 bp, 10 predicted proteins | sample SubbioCR12Aug_5A_FD_184828 | JGI IMG/M metagenome (GOLD analysis project Ga0208244, IMG submission 184828) | Serpentinite rock and fluid subsurface biosphere microbial communities from McLaughlin Reserve, California, USA - CR12Aug_5A (SPAdes) | ecosystem: Environmental > Terrestrial > Deep... | reverse complement strand
CCTCGACCAGGCCGCCCAGGCAGGCAGCGATGCCGATTCGACCGAGGAACACGCCATCATCCTGGCTGCTTCGCTGGCCGACCGGGGGTTGAAAACCCGCCAATCGGTGGGCATGGTCATCAGCGGCGAACCGTTCACCTGGATTGCCCCGCAAGATTCTCCCGCCCAACGCTGGAAAATTTTACGCACCCTGGCCCTGACCCAACCCGGACACCTGCCGCTGGCCCACCTGCTCGAGCACATCCGGCCACAAATCGGGCAGCGCGCCAGCCTGCTGGTCATTACCGCTTCGCGGCGCGGCGACTGGCTCGACCCGCTGGCCATGCTGACGCGCAAGGGCATCGTCCCGACCGTGTTATGGCTGGATGCCGAAACCTTTGCAGGCAAAAAACTAGCCGGCGGCGAAATCCCGTCGCTGCTGGCGCGCCAACAGGTGGCCTGCCATGTCATCACCCCCGACCTGCTCAACCGCCCCGAAGCCCAACCGGGGCAGGCCGGGCTCTGGGAATGGCGCACCTCGGCCACCGGACGGGCCATCCCGGTGCGCACGCCAGGCGATTTGTCATGGCGGAGGCTGGGATGATAGAACGCTCCCTGGCATTCTTCTCGCTCGAAAACCCGCGCGGCTGGTGGCTGCTGGGCGCGTTGTGGCTGTCGCTGTCGCTGCTGGCCGCCGAGGTGGTCCGCAGCGCGTCAGACGCAGCAACAGCCTGGCTGGCCGCCTGCGCCCTGGCAGGGGCAGGAACGGCCTGGGCGTTGGCCCACGGCCAATGGTCAGCGGCCAAGGCCGGCGGGTTGTACGCATCCGCCGGGGTGGGGGCTTTATTCGTTTTGACGGCCCGAATTCCGGGCACGCTCTGGGCCCTGTTTAACGAGACCTATTCCATCCTGCTCGCCTGGCTGTACAAGGAGGAAATCAATTTAAGCGGCCTGGGCGGGTATTTTCTTGAAATCCAGGCCCGCATGAGCGGCCTGCTGGCGCGCGCAGGGCAATGGCTTGCGGCTTTTTTGCAGGGACGCAGCCTGGAAGACCCGGTGATTGGCGGGCTGATGTGGCTGGTCTTGTTCTGGGTGTTGGCGGGCTGGGCCGGCTGGATGCTGGCGCGACAGGCCAGCGTTTTGGGGGCTTTCCTGCCCATGCTGGCAATCCAGGCGCTGGTCATGAAGTCGTATCGCCAGGCAGAAACCAGCCTGCTATGGGCCAACCTGTTTATTTTTGTGGCCCTGCTGGGGCTATCGCTATACGCAACCCGACTGCGCGAGTGGCTGCGCACCGGGCTGGATTATGCCGAAAATGCCACCATCAACAGCGTGGTCAGCACGCTGGCCCTGGCGGCCCTGCTGGTCGGTTTGGCCGGGGCAATCCCCTCGATTTCGATAGAGGAAATTCAGCGCGCCATCGAAGAACGCCGGGCTGCACAGGCCCGCGCAAGCGGCGCGAGCGGGACGCCGGTTGCGGGCGGGAGCAGCCCCGCGAACACCAGCGGCGAGCGGATTGTGGCCGGGCTGCCGCGCGACCACCTGCTGCGCGGCGACGTGACCCTGACCGAAACCCTGGTGATGCAAGTGCGTACCTACGATTTTCCTCCCATGCCGCGCGCCGAGGTGCAACTTAACGCGCCGCGCTATTACTGGCGGGCCGAAACCTACGATATTTACAGCGGCCAGGGCTGGGTCAGCAGCCCGGTCGAGCAGGCCAGTTACCCGGCGGGCGAGATTTTCGTAGCCGAAAAGCCCGAATTCTACCAGCGGGTACAGCACGATTTTGAAATTTACAACCAGGAGAAGCCGCCGGTCTTTCGGGTTGGAATTTTGGAAAGCACGGATGTGCCCCTGGATATCGAATGGCGCAACGTGCTGGCGCGCCTGACCCTGCCCGGCGCGCCCAACGGCAGCGCAGATTTGTTTCGCGCCACCAGCCCGGTCAATACCTACCAGGCCACGTCGCAGATGGCAACCGTCGATGTGGAGACCCTGCGCGACATCTGGCCCGATTACCCCGAATGGGTGCGAACGCGCTACCTGGCCCTGCCGCCGCTGCCGGAACGGGTGACGGCCCTGGCACACGACATTACCGCCACCGCGCCCAGCCTGTACGACCGGGCCGAAGCCATCGAGCGCTACCTGCGCACAAATTACGAATATTCATTGGATATTCCGGCCCCGCCGTCGGGACGCGACCCGGTCGATTACTTCCTGTTCGACCTGGGCGAGGGCTATTGCGATTATTATGCTTCGGCAATGGTGGTTTTGGCGCGCGCGTCGGGCATCCCGGCCCGGCTGGTGGTGGGTTATGTCGGCGGGGCCTACGACCCGGTCGATGCCGTTTACACGGTGCGCGAGGCAAACGCCCATTCGTGGGTCGAGGTTTACTTCCCGCAAATTGGCTGGGTCGAGTTCGAGCCGACCGCCAGCCAGCCGGGGTTCCAGCGTGTCAGCACGGGGGCGGCCGCGCTGCCCTATGTGCCGCCCGACCGGACGCGCAATCCCTGGGCCGGGTTGGTGGGCTGGTTGTCGGGTTTGCCGGTATTCCTGCCCTGGGCCGGGCTGGCGCTTCTGCTAGCCGGGCTGGCCTTCGGCATTTACCGCTTCGCGCGCGAGTGGCGCGACCCGCGTCCGCGCAGCATCCGTCAAATCGGACGGGTGTACAGCGCAATGCAAGCGCGCGGGCTGAAAATGCTCAAATTGGAACTGCGCGAGAGCCAGACCCCGCAGGAGTTCGCGGAAGCCTTGAAGCAACGACTCAACACGGATGTTTCACAGGCCAGGGCGCAAAAGAACTACGAAACAATCAGCGATGTGGAAAAAATTGCAGGCTTGTATCAGTTGTCGGTCTTCAGCGAGAGCCTTCCTGGGGCGGCAGAGGCCAGGGAAGCGAGCAGGGCCTGGCGGCGTCTGCGCTGGCGATTGTAGTAGGGTAAAATAGGGAAATCTTGTCCGGTTTATGCAACCAATTGCAGGGCCGGGCATCAAAACAAAAAATAACAAACCAATACCAGGAGATTTTCATGTCTGAAAACTATGATGTAGTCGTACTCGGCGCCGGGCCGGGCGGGTATGTGGCCGCCATCCGCGCTTCGCAGTTGGGATTGAAAACCGCCATCGTCGACAAACAGTGGATGGGCGGCGTGTGCCTGAATATTGGCTGTATCCCCTCCAAGGCGCTGCTACGCAATGCCGAAATTGCCCACATCCTGCGCGAACGCGGCAAGGAATTTGGCTTTTCTTTTGAAAACCTGAAACTCGATTACGGCGCAGCAGTCAAGCGCAGCCGCCAGGTTTCAGACCGCCTGACCAAAGGCGTCGGCTTCCTGATGAAGAAGAACAATGTTGACGTGCACATGGGCGTCGGCAAGTTAACCGCCAAAGACACGGTTTCAGTAACCGATAAAGATGGAAAAGTGACCGAACTGAAGGCCAAAAACATCATCATCGCCACCGGGGCTTCCTCGGCTGTGCCCGGCGCGTGGAAGATAGACGGTGAGAAAGTCGTCACCTACTGGGAAGCCATTTTGCAGGAAAAACTGCCCAAGAGCGTGGTCGTCATCGGCTCCGGGGCGATTGGGGTCGAATTTTCGACCATCTGGAGTTCCTACGGTGTCGATGTGACCATCGTCGAGATGCTGCCGCGCATCGTGCCGCTCGAAGACGAGGAAATCAGCGCCGAACTGGAGAAGGCTTTCAAGAAGCGCGGAATCAAGACCCTGGCCGGGCACAAGGTCGAGTCGGTCGAGACCACCAAGACGGGTGTGAAAGTCACCGTATCCGCCGGGGAAGAGACAAAAGTGCTCGAGGCCGAACAGGCCCTGGTGGCCATCGGCTTCCGTCCCAATTCCAAAGACCTGGGGCTGGAAGAAGTCGGCGTCAAAATTTCAGAGCGCGGCATGGTCGAAATCGACGACCGGATGCAGACCAACGTGCCGGGCATTTATGCTGTCGGAGATGTGACCGGCAAACTGATGCTGGCGCATGTCGGTTCGGCGATGGGCATTTTGGCTGCCGAGGCGATTGCCGGGCATGAAACCCAGCCGCTCAATTACGAGATGATGCCGCGCGCCACCTACTGCCAGCCGCAAATCGCTTCATTTGGCATGACCGAGGCCCAGGCAAAGGAACGCGGACACACCGTCAAGATTGGGCGCTTCCCCTTCCAGCCGAACGGCAAGGCGCTCGGGCTGGGCGATTATGCCGGTTTCGTCAAACTGGTCATCGACGAGCAGTACGGCGAGATTTTGGGCGCATCACTGATTGGCCCGGAAGTGACCGAACTGCTGCCTGAACTGACCCTGGCGCAGATGATGGAACTGACCCCCGCCGAAATTGCCCGCAACGTCCACGCCCACCCGACGATTTCGGAAGCCATTATGGAAGCCGCCCACGCCGCCGAAGGCAGCGCGATACATATTTAATGACATGGCAGGTGACAGTCACTTTGAAAGTGAATGTCACCCAACTTACTGGCATCAAAAGACCGCGAAAGAACGCCTTTCGCGGTCTTTTGATTGGCGGTTGAAGTACAGGGTGCTTTTGGAATATACTGATATTGCCAATGCAACATTGTTGATAAAAATTGCCTAATCTGTACCGCCTCGGAGGAGTTGATTATGAAAACCAATCACCGGTTGTTTGCCACCATCCTTGTCCTGTTCCTGACCGCCCTGGCCTGTAGCTTGCCCGGACAGGACACCCAACCACCCACCGTGATTATCGAGACGCCGCAAATCGAACCGGCGCCCCTTAACCCAACAGCCGTGCCCGCCGCAACGGAAGACCTCGCGCCGGTTCACCAAATCATCCCGGCTGCTGCGCCCCTCGCAAAGCCCTACCCGGACGTGACCTCCAATGGCACAGCCTCCGAAAAAAGGGCACCTTTTGGCGACTCGTACAACATCAACCGGCTTGAACGACCATTTATGCAGGATATGACCTACCAGCCCGACCTGGACATCGCCGGATTCAGCATCAGCCAGGATAGTGAATGGTATTTTGTCTCCATCGCCCTGGTTGGGAGAAACCCCAACAATGACCTTGGCATCCACTACTCGGTGGAGTTGGACACCAACATCGACAGTTTCGGTGATTATTTAATCGTCGCCTCCCCGCCCTACTCGGAGGAGTGGAGCGCGGATAACATCAGAATCTACAAAGATACCAACCGCAACACGGCGGGACTGTCGGCTTCACGCTCAGACGCACCCTTTACCGGGGACGGCTTCGACAGCCTGATTCACGACCCCGCCGGGGGAGTGATTCTCGACCCCGATGTAGCCTGGGTGCGCATCAATGCCGATAACCTGGCGATGGTTCAATTCGCTTTCAAAAAGTCGTGGGCGGGCAATCAGTTTCTTTACAGCGTCATGGCAGATGCCGGGCCGAGGGACCCCTCCCTGCTCGATTACGTCGACCATTGGACTTTCCAGGACGCCGGTTCCCCGGTGCGCAACGAGGCCTTCTACCCGCTGGGCGAGCTTTTCCTGGTAGACAACACTTGCTACCAGGCCATCGGTTTCACCCCGACCGGGTTCGAGCCAAAAATCTGCCCGGAAATCGTCCAGCCGCAAATTACCACCCCGAATGACCCGTCAACACCGCCACCCACAGAAGTGGATTACTGCACATCGATAGGCTCGCCCAACCCCGGCAATTGCCCCTATGGCTGGTCAGACGCCCCTTACTGCTACTGCACGCCGGGGTAGTTGCATTTTCGGGAATATAAAAAGGTGACAGTCACTTTGTAAAGTGACTGTCACCTTCTGGTTAATTAATTATTAATTGTATTTTTCTAGATGCGAAGGCAGTTTAGTTTCTTGCTCCCAACTGTCGTCATCGAAGGAAATCTCTGTTCCATATGCTGCCTCCACTTCGGAAATTTTAGCCTCTAATATTTTGGGGAAGGGAAGGCCCATAAAGATTTTTTCTAAATCTTTATGGGCAACAACAATAACAAATTTTTGAGTTTTTGCATGAAAAATTACCTGTGTAGCCCTGGCTTCGCTTAAACTAATTTTCTTTCTTTTACCTTCTGGAAAACCTGCGGCTGTCTTGCGAGAAATGAAAACCCCTAAATGTGCTGTTGTCTCAAATTTGTTTTGAAGGATTCCACATAACCTAGAAAATTGTTGGTCAGATATTGTTGTTTTTTCATTCTTGCATTCCACGATAATTGAACGTCCACTTTTTGGAAGGTGCAAATAGGTCATCAAAATTTGCCATGCCACAGATGAGCCGTCTACCACCAAGTCGTGCTGAGCTGCAAATGAACGATAACTTCGAATATTTTCCGCACCGCGCAAACTCTTAAAAAGTAAGTATGCCACCTCTTCTAACAATTCACCGGGATTCTCTTCTCTTTTACCATCATACCATTCAAAATAATCTCTTAATCTTCCCTGAAGCTCGGGAGCTGGGTCTTGCAGTATTTCTATCCAACCATCAGATTCTAAAATCTCTCGGCGAGTTGGCTCATCGTGCTCATCTAAAGAGGCAAGAGCCTTTTGCATTAGTTCCATGGTTTCTGTTTTAGTAGAGGCCATTACTAATTACCCCTCAAATATAAGTTCATTCTGATATGTAAATTCGAATTCAAAGTCAAACGATAAATCTCTGTCATTCAGTTCACTATTTTCGCAAACAGGGCAATAGTAACCATTTTCAGGAAAGCCCTTTTTTAACTCTCTTTTTCAATATAAAAATCTGGGTGTTGGTTATGATATACCAATAAATATCCCTTTACCATAGATTTTCCATGCAAAAATAATAAAAGGGTCATTGCCTCTTCAAGGCGACAACCTGTAGCAACAGCGATTGCGTGTGGCATCAATGATTTATTGATTTTTGCAAACTGATTCAGCAATGCTATTTGCTTTTTATTAAACAAGTGTAGTTTGGATAAGTTTATTTTCATTATTCAATAATAGATGATCTAATATAAAAGTGAATTGATCTCTATCGCTTTTCCACCCTGTATAACAACGAATATGAGGAAAACTGTCAGCAGTGGGGAAGTTGGGCCTCATCCCAAAGTATATATGCGATTTGAAAAGCCTTTCACCATCTTTCACTAATGAAAATTCGTATGATTTTGCTCCAAATTCGCGAATCAAAGTTCGTAGTATTATCTCCTGTAAATTGACTATCTCATCGGGTGAAAGTCCAAGTTTGATACCGGTCGATACCGATAAACTCAAAGTTCGCGCTAAATGTTTTATTCCTTGGATATCAAGGTCTTGTGGGTTATTTGCCCCAGCAGATCTCGCATTTAATGATACACCTCCAGACTCTGCTCTAATTCTCAGATCAGTCCATTCGCTACCATTTACACTCCGATATTTGCTCCAAAGATTGTCCAAAACAAATTCACTAAGATTGGGATCTATTAATCGCACACCAAAAAGATTCTCTAATTCGCTAAAAAGATTCGGAATGTATTTCCAATAGGGAAATTGTTTTTCGTTTTCAGCGTTTCCTTCATCATCTGCCGCATAGAATCCTTGCCAATGTAAAGAAACAACATTTCCGGTTACTCTAGCAAATCGAAGCCAACGGATTTGGCGAAGTTCGGGCTGGTTAGTTTTTTTATCGAACTCCCAATGATTAATAAATTCAAAATTGATGTAATAATAAGCATTTTCATCTTGCATTAGTATGGGACCGTACCAAGTATTGGATTCTCCCTGCTCAAATACAATTTGAGCAGCGTCTTTCTTTTGAGGCAGTTTATTAATATCAATTTTGCCTATCTTAAATGCAATCCATCTACGATCTCGCTTTATCAAGCGAGGAATTATGATGTTTTCTGCAATCTCATGTTGATTTGTATTAGTAAAAGAATTTTCAATATGCCGGACAAGGTCACTCTTCTTTTTAAACAAAGGAATACCTAAATCTCGACAAATACTTCTTAAACAATTAATATCAAAGTCATCAGATCCCAAAAATTGAGAGGCAAAAGAGATTCCAGATATATTTTCAAATCGTAAAACAAGAGGCTTAGATGACATTGAATAATCCTTATCTATAGTGTTACTTTAAAAATATACAGTAAAAATGTCATTCAAGCAAGCAGTTTGCTATTAATCCGAAATTTCAGAATATCCTTAATTCCAATTGGTAAAAACACCCGATATTTTTTATATCGAACCGTTTTATAAAAGCCAGCCCCGCAGGTAAACTCACGGGCCTGGTTTTTATAAAGATTTTCCCAATTCCAAACCAGACAAACTTGGTAAAAAATGCCCGGCGCGGGTATAATTCACGCCTTACTGCTTGCAAGAGAAGGATTGTTTATGAAATACCATATTTGGACCGAAGGCTGCCAGATGAACGTCGCCGATTCACAAAGGGTCGGGTCGGCGCTGGAGCATTTGGGCTACAGCAACACCCCCGCCGCCGAAGAAGCCGATGTCATCGTGCTCAACACCTGCGTCGTGCGCCAGTCTGCTGAAGACAAGGCCTACGGACGCCTGACCTCCCTGCGCCCGCTCAAGACCAAAAACCCCAACCTGGTCATCAACCTGATGGGCTGCATGGTCGGTGTGCGCGGCGCGGAAAAACTGAAAGCCAAACTGCCGTTTGTGGATGTCTTCTCCCCGCCCTCCGACCCCGGCCCCTTGATTTCGTACCTGACCCAGGGCGAAGTCCGCTCGATAGAAGACGCCGAAACCACCCGCCGCTTTTTGGCGATGGACGATGAACTAATTCTACCCGTCCACGAGCGCGGCCAACTGGTCTCGGCGCATGTCCCGGTCGTTTACGGCTGTTCGCACGCCTGCACCTACTGCATCATTCCCTACCGGCGCGGAATCGAACGCTCGCGCCCGGTCGGCGACATCGTAGCCGAAATCCGCTCGCTGGCGGCCCAGGGCGTCAAGGAAGTCACCCTGCTCGGCCAGATTGTCGACCGCTACGGCACAGACATCCCCGATGGCCCCAGCCTGGCCGGGCTGCTGCGGGTCATCAACGAAGTCGAGGGCATCGAGCGCATCCGCTTCCTGACCTCGCACCCCAGTTACTTCGACGAAGACATCATGGACGCCGTCGCAGAACTGCCCAAGGCCATGCCGCACTTTGAAGTCCCAATCCAGGCGGGCGACGATACCGTTTTGGAAAACATGAAGCGCGGCTACACCCAGGCCGACTATTACCGCCTGGTCGAGAAAATCCGCGAAAAAGTGCCCGGCTGCTCGATTGCCACCGACATCATCGTCGGCTTCCCCGGCGAGACCGAGGAGCAGTTCATGCAGACCTACAAGGTGCTCTCCGACCTGCGGCTGGACGTGGCCCACCTGGCGCGTTACTCGCCGCGCGAGGGCACCGTCTCGGCCCGGCGCATGGAAGACGACGTGCCCGCCGAAGAGAAAATGCGCCGATTCCGCCTGTTGGAAGAGTTGCAGGAAGAAATTGTCGCCGAAATCAATAAAAAACATCTCGGCGAGACGGTCGAAGTGTTGTTCGAGGAAAAGGTCAAAGGCCGCTGGAAAGGCCGCACCCCGACCAACAAACTGGTCTTTGTCGAGAGTGACGAGAATTTGCGCGGCAGGGTCATCCCGGTGCATGTCACCTGGACGGGGCCGTGGTCGATGCAGGCCACGCTGGTCAACCAGCCAGTACTGCTGTCACTGTAAAAAGCAAAAACTGGAAAGCCGCCAAATGCTTTCCAGTTTTATTTTTACACGGAGAAAACTCAACCTCCAATTTGTCATTTCGAAGGAGTCGCGAAGCTGCAACTGAGAAACCTTCCGTGCGTTGGGCAAAGATTTCTCGCCACAGAGCGGCTCGAAATGACAATCTTGTCCAAAGAATTCAATCCCCAATCACAAAATTGTCAATCAGGCGGGTTTTGCCAAGGTAAACCGCCATCGAGAGCAGGGCTTTGCCTTCAACCGTTTGCAATTCTTCGAGCGTGTCGTAATCGGCGCAGGAGACGTATTGTAGTTTTGCCAGCGGCTCGGCCTGGATGGTTTCTGTCATCACCTGGCGCAAGTTGTCCGCATTCCGCTCACCGGAAGCATGAGCGGCTTTGGCGGCGCTCAGGGCGCGGAATAAAACCGTCGCGGCCCGGCGCTCATCCGGGTTCAGGTAGGCGTTGCGGCTTGACATCGCCAGCCCGTCGGCTTCGCGCATAGTCGGGCAGATGATCACGTCAACGGGGAAATCGAGGTCGCAGGTCATGCGGCGGAGGACGGCCGCCTGCTGGGCGTCCTTTTGCCCAAAGTAGGCCCGTTGGGGTTGGAAGACATTGAACAGTTTGGCGACCACCGTTGTCACGCCGCGAAAATGACCGGGACGCATGGCCCCTTCAAGCAGCGAGGTCAGCCCCTCGACATCGACCCAGGTTTGGTATCCGGGTGGGTAGACAATGTCGGGGGTGGGCATCCAGACCAGGTCGGCCCCGGCGGCTTCGAGCAGTTTCAAATCCTGCTCAAGATTGCGCGGGTATTTATCCAGGTCTTCGTTTGGCCCAAACTGGGTCGGGTTGACGAAGATGCTGACCCCCACGCTGGCGCACTCGGCGCGGGCGCGCTCGACCAGGGAAATATGTCCAGGGTGCAGGAAGCCCATGGTCGGCACCAGGCCCAACGGGTTGTCGAGCAGGGCGCGGGCCTGGCGCAGTTCTTCAAGCGAGGTGGCGAGAATCATCGATTCGGGCATCTTTTAAGGTGTGGCGCTCGGTTCGGGGGTGTTGGTCGGCGGCCCGGGCGTGGGAGTCTCGGTCGGCGGGATGCCTGTCGGGGTCAGGCTCGGCTCCAGGGTGGGAGTCGGCGTCGGTTCAGGAATATCGATGCGCAGGCGGATAAGCCTTTCTGCGTAGCCCTCGTCGCGGTTTTCCATACGCAGGCGCAGGGTGACGCGGTCCTGTTTGAGTTCTGTTAAATCCCATTTATAGACGACCGAATCCCGAATTTCAACGCGGCTCTCAAAGAGCAGTTCCCAATCCTGCGGGTCGTTGCCGTAGCCAAATTCAATTCGCACAACGGTAAAGCCATTGCCCCAGGCGTCGATTTTGATGTCCAGTTCTTCATCAGTGATGGTATCGTTATCGCGCAACCCCAGGAAAGCCAGGGTGGGGCGATTTTCGGCCTTGCAATCGCTGTCGGGGGTGAAGAAAATCGGGGACTTGAACCCGGCGGCTTCGGCCCAGTTCTGCCCTTCGGCTTCGCGGCGCAGCCAGCGGCGGGCGAACATTTCAGAGACGTTCAGTGTCATTTGTTCCTTGACAAACTGGTCGCCGCAGGCCGAACTGGCGCGCAGGCCGCTCCAGGTGTCGATGATTTCTTCCTTCCATAGGTCCTGGGTGTTGGGCAGGGGCGGCTGGTCAATGGCGAACATTTCGGTGCGCTGCTGCGGGCAGTGCCTCGACGGTTCAGCTCCTGATATGGCGCAAATCACCTTATCGATGATGCCGGGTGGGCGTCGGAAGGGGCTCGGGTTGCCGCCCGTCAGCACCGGGATGGCGGCCTGCATAAACTGCGACCAGATGGGGGCCGCCCCGCTCAGGCCAGTGGTGTTCTGCATGGGGGTGTAATCGGCGTTGCCGATCCAAACGCCAACCGCCAGGTCGGGGGTGAAGCCCATCGTCCAGTTGTCGCGGAAGTCGTCGGTGGTCCCGGTTTTGGCCGCCGCCGGGAAGGGCAGGTTAAGCAGCGAGTTGCGCCCGAACATCGGGGCGCGGGCTTCGTTGTCCGATAGAATCGAGGCCATCAAGTAGGCGTGTTCAGGGCGGATAGCCTGCTGCCCGGCTGGTGGCTCGTATTCATAAATCACGTTGCCCTGGAAATCGGTGATTTTTAGGATGGCAACCGGCGGCATACGCTTGCCGTTGTTGGCAATCACGGCAAAGGCGCCGGTCATTTCAAGCACCGAGACCTCGCCGCCACCCAGGGTCAGGGCCAGGCCGTAGTCGTTGCGGGTGAAACTGGTAATGCCCAGGCGCTGGGCCATACCAATCATGCCGTCGGCGTAACCGGTGGATGGGTCGTCATAGACGCCGATAAAAGCCAGGGTCTTGACCGCCGGAACATTGTACGAATTCGCCAGCGCAGAACGCACCGTCACCGGGCCGTGAAAACGGCGGTCGTAGTTGACCGGCACATACAGTTCGCCGGGGTCGTCGGGCTGGCCGGAGGGCGTAAAGTAGGAGGGCACATCCCAAATCAGGGTCGAGGGCGTCCAGCCCTTCTCGAAGGCAGCCAGGTAGGTCAGCGGCTTGATGGACGAGCCCGGCTGGCGAGTCTGGGTGGTCGCCATGTTCACCTGTCCGTCGATGGCCTCGTTATAGAAATCCGCAGAGCCGACCATCGCCAGGATCTCACCCGTCGAGGGACGGATGGCCACCAGCGCGCCGTTGCTGGCATTGTTGGCCGCCAGGGCCGCGACCTGCTGGGAGACAATTTGCTGGGCAGTGTTCTGCAACTGCATGTCAAGCGTGGTGTAAACGACAAAACCGGAGCGGTAAATGGTCTGCGCGCCAAACTGGGCTTCCAATTGCTCACGCACAAACTGCACCCAGTGCGGATGGCGCATGGTCACATCGGGGCGCGGGAAGTTGTAATTCTCGATTTCCTGCGAGGCGGCCAGGGCTTCCTGCACGCCGACACAAACCGGCAATGGGCTGTTGCTGACGGTGATGCAGCCGCGCTCCTGGCTAAGGGTATACATCAAAATCAGTACATCCTGGTGGCGACGCAGGGTGGTCTCGCGGTTGGTGTGGATGTCGTAAATCGAAGGGGATTGGGGCAAACCAGCCAGGAAGGAGGCCTGCGCCAGGGTGAGTTTGTCCGCCGTTATGTTGAAGTAGGTCTCGGCTGCGGCTTCAATGCCATAGGCCAGGTTGCCATAATTGTTCTCGTTCAGGTAAAGTTCAAGGATGTCGTTCTTGGAATAGCGGCGGTTAATTTCAGCCGCCAGGATGACCTCGCGGATTTTACGGTTATAGGATTGTTCGAAGCGCTCTTCCGGGGTGAACAGCAGGGTGCGCGCCAACTGCTGGGGAATGGTAGACGCGCCCGATTCAATTTCACCGGCGTTCAGGTTCTGCCACAGGGCGCGCATAATGGCAAACAGGTCGAAGCCCGGGTGGTTGTAAAATTCCTTGTCTTCGGTGGCAATGGTGGCGGCAATCACATTCGGTGAAATTTGCGAAAGCGGAATGTAGTTGCGCCGCCCGGCATTCGGGTCGATAATCTCGTACAGGGGGACGCCGTTGCGGTCAAGGATACGGGTGGTTTCGAACTGCGAGGCGCGCCCGCGCAGGTCGTCAACGGCGGGCAGGGTGGCGGCAATCGAGGCATAAGCCAGCACGCCGCTGATGGCGGCCACAATCAGCAGGATGACAAGCCCGAACAGCGAAATCACCATCATGCGGGTCAGGCAGCCCAGGGCATGTTTGTAGTCCCGAGGCTGGGTATCTCCCAGGGCAGCGGGCGGGGGAGGCGGCGGGGGAATTTGCCCCGGCGGACGCTGGCGCACCGTCGGCTGCCAGGCAGCAGGGGTGACGCGGGTGGCGTTCAGGTCGATTTCGTCCACCCGTTCGGGCAGGGGCATGTCGCCGGGGTCGGGGAAAAGCGGCGGCGGGGAGGTGCGTTCGGAGCGTTCCCCATTCGGCAGGATGGTGCCCGATTCATCGGGACCCAGGCGTCGGGTCGCAGCGAAACGGTTGGGGTCAAACTCAGGGGGAGATTTCTCTTCAGGGTCAGTCATAAGGTTTGGGGGGAGGAATAGGCTTACTTAAACCTGACAAGCACCGTCCAGGTGCCTTTCATGGTGGTTTCGCCGCCCTGGTTTTGGACATTTGCCAGGATGGTCACCAGGCCGCCGCCCAGGCGCGGGAAGGCTTTAGTTTCAACGACTTCCATTTCGACGTGGATGGTGTCGCCGATGAATACCGGTTTGACGAATTTCCACTCGCCGACCTCGCGGAAGGCGATGACGTTTGCGCCCAAAATGCCGGTCTGAACGGCCAGGCCGGAGGCGATGGACAGCCCAAGCAGGCCATGGGCGATGCGCTGGCCGAAAGGCGTGGCGCGGGCAAATTCGGCGTCGGTGTGAATCTGGTTAAAGTCGCCTGAAAGCCCGGCGAAGGCGGCGACGTCATGCTCGGTGACGGTGCGCCCGGCGGAGGCGACTTTCAGGCCCAATTCGAAATCTTCAAAGAATAAAGCGCTCATTGTTTCTCTCCTCGTTTTACTATTATAAACCGCGATGAGGACAAAAAAGTTTCGCAAACGCGAAACTTTCTGAATTGGGCTATCTATTCAACTGAAAAACGCAGGGTTCTGGCAATTTGTTCAACAAGTTCGAGATCGCCTTCGCCCGCCAGGGTCAGGTAACGGTTATCGAGCGCGGTGAGCAGGAATAAGACCGGCTGGGCTTCGGGGGTTTCGAGGACGAAAACCCGGGCCATCTGGCCATTATTGAGCGTCCATTCCTGCGTAGAGAGGGTGGTGAAACCGGAGGCGTCCCAGGCAATCTGGCGTGTTTCGGCGTAAGCATCCAGGTCGTTATAAGGTTCCCACAGGCTGACCGTTAAGGTGACCATTGTTACGCCGCCGGGCGCGCTCACCAGGGTCTGACTGGCCCGTTCGCCAATCACGGTCATGTCTCCCACCGTCCAGTCTTTCGGGAAGTCAACCAGCAAGCCGATTTCGGGATTTTCATAAGTAAACGATTCGACTGGCAGGGCGGGGACTTGAAATTCAGGTTCATCAGTCATCATCGGCGCGGGCGGGATGGATAATTCAATCGGCGCGGCCTCGGGCTGGGCAGCCGGGGTTGCGGGTTCAGAGGAAACGATAACCATCTGCAGGCAGGCCGAGAGCATCGCGCTGGCGATTAACAGTAAAACGAGGGCAAGATTTTTAGGCGTCATTTTTGTATTCTCCTAGGTATGGTTTGACTTTGTTATGACGCCGCAACATTCGGGGAAGTTCCCTTGGGAGATTTCAGCGTAGGGCAAACAGGCAAACCGGCAGGCCGCGTTCGTTGCGTTCCAGTTTGGCGAGTTGTTCGACCGGCTGGGAGAGATGCTGTTCGAGAAAAAATTTATCCATCAGGCACAGGGCCGGGTGGTCGGCAATGATGGCCGCGTAGGGGCACTGGCCCAAAATCAGGCGCGGCCCGGCGGCGTGGGCTTCCCAGTGAGCCTGGTAACGCATCCGGTTCAGGGCTTCGACCGTGGCGGCCAACCGGCGGGTGATGTGGCTGCCCGGTGGAACAGGCGGCGCGGGCGAAATTCTCCCCGCCAGGTGGCGCAGGGCGGCTGTTTGCCCTTCATCGGGCGCGGCGGCGAAAAACTCAGCCATCAACGCGGAAGCCAGGGCGGGCAGGTTGTCTCCCAGGGCGGGGCGCGACAGGCGGAAGATTTTGTGCGGGCGGCCGCGCTGTCCATCGCGGCGCAGCCCGCCCACCTCGACCAGCCCATCGGCAAGCAGGCGCGACAGGTGGTGGCGGATGTCGGCAGGCGTCACCCGCAAGGCGC
>Ga0208244_101210_pt1 | contig 15477 bp, 12 predicted proteins | sample SubbioCR12Aug_5A_FD_184828 | JGI IMG/M metagenome (GOLD analysis project Ga0208244, IMG submission 184828) | Serpentinite rock and fluid subsurface biosphere microbial communities from McLaughlin Reserve, California, USA - CR12Aug_5A (SPAdes) | ecosystem: Environmental > Terrestrial > Deep... | reverse complement strand
TTGTGAAAGTGCTGTTCTTATGCTACGATAGCGTTGGTGGTTGTCACTCATGGTCTGCTCCTGGTTCTCTGATAGGAACCCAAGCTTACCAGTTGTCAGCCACTATTTATTTTTGTCCGGTAGAGAAATGACCAATATGAATAAAAATCTTTCTTTGTTGCTCGCGAATGTTAGTGTCTGCTTTATCGCGTTCAATTCGCGCTTGAAAATCTTTTTGAGCTTCTGTTACTTCTGTTTCACTGAACTGATGCCCGCAATAACGACAAATTAACGCTTCAAGCTGGATTTTTTCGGAGCATTTGGGGCAGGTCTTTTGGCGAATTTGATCCACTTGCATCTGACCCTGGGGAGCGGCAGGCATCACCGAAGCACTCTCTATCACCACTGGCTGCCCACTTTGTAATGCCAGAAAATAAGCTTTCACTTCCGGTGAATTCAACCTTTTCCGGTTGGCTGCACCGATAAACAAGGACCAAAGTGAGCCGCCAAAAGCGGCAATCATTTCCAGAATTGGCAAAAATGTTGCGTTGGATGTTTTTCTTGGCGGGATTGGCCAGTATTGATAGGCATAAACCAGTTCGATTATGCCGACAATGACTGTGAATATCCCGAAAAACCACCCGGCTGACGTGGATATAACACCTGCGATGATACTTAGAATTCCACCTATCAGGAACCCGCGTGCCGTATCATGGACAGCTTTTGCGCCAACCCCAATTACATTTTGGGACGAGGTAGCGGCTTGTTTCAACGGTGTAACAGGTCGGCCACAGCCAACACATACAACAGCATCGTCTGGAATATCTTTAGCGCAATATGGACAAAACATATTTCACCTCCTATGGTGATTTTTTAAATGAGAAAATAACCTCGATGAACAACTGACTAAACGGTTATTTTTAGCAGCAAAAAACCTCCTTTGAATGACGTAGTTTGTCTTCGCCGCCCAACTATTATTGATAGTGATTTGCGGCATGTTCCCTTTTGCCCGCAATAATTCATCCGCATTATTGCCTTTTGATAACAAAATGGTCAGGTTTGTTTGTGTTCCATCCAAATAAGTCAAGACCACAACTACCTGCTTGTCTTTGGTTCAGGCCAAAAGAGTTGGATTCGACCCAGTAAACCTATCTATCTGATTGGATAAACACTGACTAGGGCGTAACTTTCCCTGCCTCTTGCCAATTTGAACAACCCATCATCTCAAACATCTTTTTTGTAGTACCCATATAAAAATTTGTGGACATTTTGTAGACCCCGGGGTCGTAAAGGAATCTCACCCATTTTTCGTCCCATACCTGACCCAATTCCATCCAGACGTTATCGTTTCTCTGAAAAAAAAGCAAATTTTCCATGCTCACGTCAGTGCCAGAATTTGCGCCTATGCCAAAATACAGTGGCGGCCGAAATGATAGGCACCAGACTTCACTTTTATAGTCTCCTGTAGAAAGAGACATCGCAATTTCCAAATCTTGAGGCAATTCACCTTTTTGCACTTGCGTAATTTCAAATATTGGTTGCTCATCCCCCGCTTGAAGATGCCAGCCCCCGCCCCTCAATCCCCCAAAATTACTTTCAGACCAGCTGTAGTATTGCCAGATATTTCTTGCTGCATCGCTAACTTCGACCGGCACGCTTGGTTTCGCGCTGCAAGAAGCAACGACAAACAAACCAAGGATCAAGCCCATAGTTAACGCAATGGAGTGAAAGAGTTTCACCTGTATTCTCCTAGAAGACACTGATAGAAAAATCTTTAAAACCATGCCAATTCATGATTGGTGATAGCCCCCCAGGGATATTTATTTGCGCAGAAAATCACAAACTATGAAGTGGAGTATAGCACCTTTTGTCGTAACTGCCTATCTTGCCAAAAGAGAAAGCGTGTTGAGAAAGTGTGTACGCAAAAATTGTCAGAGAAACGGAACCGTAGATAAGATAGGTAGTGCGCCCCGATAGACCCGTCCTCCGTCTTGCTTGCCCTGGCCTACGGGCGCCGCAAATCGCGCGGACGAACTCATCCAGCGCGGCTTTGGGTTCCTGGCCGGGGCGCAGTCGCAAGGCAAAGGTTTGCATGGCCGGGCCACCTAAATCGGGGTGACTTTATTTGCCGCACGTACCGGGCTTCTAGGAAGAGTTGCGCGTAGTCAGAAATGGAGAAGGCGCCCTGCTTATTTTTGATGAGGTTATGACCGGTTTTCGTGTACATTCCGGTGGAGCGCAAGCGCTTTACAAAATTAAACCCGACCTGACCACGCTTGGCAAAGTCATCGGTGACGGGCTGCCGGTGGGGGCGTATGGCGGCAAAGGCGAAATCATGCAGATGGTTGTGCCCTCCGGGCCGATGTATCAGGCCGGGACGCTTTCGGGTAATCTGTTGGCGATGAGCGCTGGAGTGGTGGCACTGTTGCTGATTCGGGAAGAAAAAGTCTGGGAGGCGATGGAGATCCGGGCGCGGCAGTTGGAAACGGGAATCGCTTCAGCGGCGCAAATAGCCGGTGTGCCGGTACAACAGGCGCGGGTCAGGACGATGTTCACAACCTTTTTTAGTGAGACCAAACCCACAGACTGGAATACAGTCAAAATAGCGGACGTGGGCCGCTTTGGCAAATTCTTCCAAAAAAAATTAGAATGGCGGCGTGTATTCAGCCCCGTCGTAATTTGAAGCCGGATTTTTATCCACCCTGCACGATGAGGCTGTGATTGCGGTGACCGTCGACGCAGCGGAAAAGGCAATGCAAGCATGCCGAAATACACAGATTCCCTTTGTTTTTCCCCCCAAAAATAGTATACTGGACAGCATGACTCCAAAAAAGACAATCGGACGCTACCAAATTAAAAAAGAACTCGGGCGCGGCGGTATGGCAACTGTCTACCGAGCTTTCGACCCGATGTTCGACCGCGAAGTTGCGCTTAAGGTTTTGCCGCGCGAGTTACTGCATAATTCGCAGTTCCAGAAGCGCTTCACACGTGAAGCCAAGACGATCGCGAAACTGGAACATGCGGTGATTGTGCCGGTGTATGACGTTGGCGAGGACGACGGCCAGCCATATTTTGTCATGCGTATCATGTCGGGCGGCTCGCTGGCTGACACGGTTGCGAAGGGACCGCTTTCTCTCGAAGAAACTGCGGATATTTTGGAGCGCATTGCCGGCGGGCTGGATTATGCCCACAAAAAGGGAGTTGTTCACCGTGACTTGAAGCCGGGCAACATCCTGTTCGATGAAAATGGCGACCCTTTCCTGTCCGATTTTGGGATTGCCAAACTCGCCAACCTATCGCAGCAAACCCACCTGACGGGCAGCGGCGGCATTGTCGGCACGCCCGCTTATATGAGTCCTGAGCAGGCCCAGGGCGAGGAAATCGATTACCGTAGCGATATTTATGCCCTGGGTGTCATCCTGTTCGAGATGTTGAGTGGCAAGTTACCTTTCGACTCGAATACCCCGATGGGGATTGCCGTGAAGCACATTACGGAGCCGGTGCCGCATATTTTGGATATTCGCCCTGACCTGCCGGTGATGGTCGAAGCGGTGATTGAAAAGTCCCTGGCAAAAAGCCCTGAAGCCCGTTACCCGAATGCGGCCAGTTTTTCTGCCGCTTTTCGCGCGGCCATCCGCGGCGAAAGCCCTGATTTGAGCGCCGCCGCGCTTTCACCGACCCGCGCCATTTATATTAAAGATACCGATACCGCTGCGCCGGAAACGCCACCGCCGCTCGTTGCCGGGGCAGCCTGGCTTGGGCTTTCCCCGAAAATATGGCTGGCCGGGTTGGGGGCTTTTGCATTTATAGGGATTGTACTCGCGGCGATACTTTTTTCGCAGCCTGCGGCCATGGCGCAGGCCGAGGACGCCGCCCCGACACCGGCCCCGTCTACCGAGATGGTGGTTCCTACGTCCGCGCCATCTACCGCAACCCCTGAACCGGAGCCTGAACCTGTCGTTACCCTTCCTGGTGGCGCCGATTGGGCGGCGTTTATTACCGCCAACGACATCTGGGTTTTGGATATTGTTGGCAACGCGCCGCCCATCCAGTTGACCACCAATCGCCGCGAGAAGGTATTGATGCAGTGGATGCCCGACGGAAAAGACATCGTCTACCGTGAAAACAAGTGTATTTACACCATCAACGCCGAAGACAAAGAACCGCAGGTGCTGGTCTGCCTGCAATCGTCCGAAATCGAGGGCGTCAGTGTTTCTCCCGATGGGACACAAATTGCGATGACGGTTGACCGGGTGCTGTTCATCCTGCCATTCGACCGCGAAGCCGTTGCGGCCTTGAAGGAGCGCTCGGCGATTGCCAGGGCAGCGACCTGTTCTTACAACCAGGTGGCGGCCAGATCTATCCGCTGGGGCAACGATGGCGCGGGGATGGCGATATCTTATGTCGCCCTGACCGGCACGGGACGCAAGGATGTTATCCGTGTTTTGAATATCAGCAATTGCGAGACTTCTGCGCCGGTTGCCATGCAGGACTTTCCGGCGGATATTTTTACCCCTGAAGGGTACGATCAAAACCCCACCATCACAACCTTTGACTGGGATGGCGGCACGCGCTTCCTGTTCAACACCTTCCAGCGCAATGAGGGCTATGGCGAACTGTATTTTTATGACATGGCGACCCGCCAGGCCCAGAAGTTGAATCCGATTGACGGGGCCTGTTGCTACCGCGATGCGCGTTTCAGCCCGGACGGAACCCACGTTATTTTCTCTTTCCAGGATAGGCGCCAAGGGACGGAAGCCCGTGCGAAGTTGTTTTATATTGCACTGGAGGATGCCTTGCAGGGCGGGCAGACCTTTACGCCCCTCAACCTGCCGGTGGATTTTTTGCGGATTGCCCAAGAAAAACCTATGCTGATTTTGCGTCCGGCTGTCGACCCGTAGCCCTGGTTGCTTTCGCGGATAATTTTATGTGCGCTGTTGAGCAAAACCTGAATCCCGCCCGTTACCAGATTGTGCCGCGCGTGCTGGTCTTTGCCTGGCGGGGCGACAGCCTGTTGCTGCTCAAAATTCGCGGCAAGGGCCGTTGGGATGGCCGCTACAACGGCCTGGGCGGGCATGTCGAGCGTGGCGAAACGCCGCTGGCTGCGGCTCGGCGTGAACTGTTGGAAGAATCTGGCTTGCAGGCCGACCTGCGCTTTGTCGGGACCATGCTGATAGACACGGGCGAAAGCCCAGGCATTGGTCTTTTTATTTTTAACGGCCAGTCAGGCCCGGGAGCGTTGCGTTCCGGCGAGGAAGGGCAGGTCGCCTGGATTCCGCGCGGGGAGTTGGGGAAATTTCCGCTGCTCGACGATGTCCCGATTCTCCTTGAAAAAATCGCGTCCATGCGTCCCGGCGATGCGCCTTTTTCGGCGCGCTTGCTGTACGATGAGCAAGGCATGAATCTTGTGTTCGATGAGTGATTTCTGGCGCGGTGGAAAAGGTGACATTTGGCACGCTGCCAGCCGGGCCGGGGGTAGTATAATGAACTTATGAATGTGATGTCTGACAATAAAATTGTCAGCGCCCTTTGGCGGTGGTCGAACTATGCCTGGTCGGCAGCAATGCGCTGACCAGGTTTGTTTTTAAGTTCATGGAGGAGAACCGATGAAATTGAGCAAAATTGCATCTGCAATTGTAGAGTCGCCGACCCTGGTGCTGAACGAGGAAGCGCGGCTGCTGCGTGAACGCGGCGAACCTGTCATTCACCTGGGGATTGGCGAGCCGAAGAACAAAACCCCGATTGCGGCCATCCTGGCATCGGCGGCCAAGCTGACCAGTGGCGAGATTAAATATACGCCTGCCGATGGCACGCTCTCGCTCAAAAAGGCAATCATCCGTTATACCGAGGAAAATTACGACCGCCTGGTTGCGCCCGAAAATGTGATTGTGACCAACGGAGCCAAGCAATCGCTATTCAATATTTTCTTCAGCATCCTGAATCCGCAGGACGAGGTGGTTATCCTGGCCCCGTACTGGGTTTCGTATCCTGAAATTGTTAAAATGTGCATGGGGCGTCCGGTCATCGTCACACCCGAAGACGGGACGTTTACGCCGCGCTTTGAGGACATTGAGCGGGCGGTGACGGGCTATACGCGAGCAATCATTGCCAACAGCCCAAACAATCCATCCGGGACGGTTTACCCGCCGGAATTGATAGAGAAGCTGGTCGATTTTTGTGAGCGCAAGGGCATTTACCTGGTTTGCGATGATATTTATCACAAACTGGTTTTCGACCGCAAGGAGGCCGCGCCCGCCTGGCGTTTTACCAAACGGGATATCGAAGATTCGCATGTGATTGTGGTCAACGGTGTGGCGAAGGTTTACGGCATGACCGGCTTTCGCGTTGGCTGGGTGGTTGCCCCGCGCGACCTGGTGCGGGTGATGACCAATGTCACCGCGCAGACAACATCCGGTGTGTCGCCGGTTTCGCAGGCCGCTGCCGAGGGCGCGCTGAATGGTTTACAGAATGTGGTTGAAGCCTTGCGCCTGCAAATTGAGAACAATCGCGCAGTGCTGTTGCAGGAGATGAAAACTTTCAACGGCGCGCGCCTGGTTGTGCCGGATGGCACCTTCTATGCCCTGCCCGACCTGCGCGCGTATAGCACCAATTCGGTTGAACTCTCGAAATTCCTTCTCAAGAAGGCGCTGGTGGTGACCGTGCCGGGCAAGGAATTCGGCATGGAAGGGCATATCCGCCTGTCGATTGCCGGTTCTGTCAAGGACGTGACCGAAGGCGTTGCGCGCATCAAGTGGGCGCTCGACCCGACCTCGCCGAACGAAATTTATCTTGGCGATAAGAAGATGGTAAGGGATTGGCTGTAATCACGGTAGGGGCGTAGCATTGCTGCGCCCCTGCGGAGGAAAAATAAATCATGAATAACCTTCTCAACATCAAAACCCCCGCCGAAGGCATTGCCCAGGCCCGCAAGGCGGATTACAACCTGTCCAATCATGGTGTGGCGAACCTGCGCCTGGCGTACTGGAATTTGACCACCGAAGCACTTTACGAAGAAGCCGTTTTCCGCGGCGAAGGCGCGATTGTGGCGGGCGGCCCGTTTGTGGCCAATACCGGCAAGCATACCGCCCGCTCGGCCAACGATAAATTTGTCGTCCGCGAGACCGATTCGGAGGGCAGCGTTTGGTGGGGCGTGTATAACCGCCCGTTTGAGCCAGGCAAGTTCGGTGAGTTGTATGCCCGCCTGTTGGGTTTCCTGCAAGGGCGCGATGTTTTCGTCCAGGATGTCTATGCCGGGGCAGACGAAAACTATCGCCTGCCGGTGCGGGTTGTCAGCGAACTGGCCTGGCACAGTCATTTTGTGCGCAACATGTTCATCCTGCCAGGTTCGCTCGAAGAATACAAACGTTTTGTGCCTGAATTTACCATCCTGTCGATTCCGTCTTTCAAGGCCGCGCCTTCTGTAGATAACACCAATAGCGAGACCTTCATCTGCCTGTCGTTCGAGAAAAAACTGGCGATTATCGGCAATTCGGCCTACGCGGGCGAAATCAAGAAGTCGGTCTTCACGATTCTGAACTACCTGCTGCCGCTCGAAGGTGTGCTTTCGATGCACTGCTCGGCCAATGTCAGCCCGGATGACGCCAATGATGTGGCTCTTTTCTTCGGCCTGAGCGGAACTGGCAAAACGACCCTGTCTGCCGACCCGACCCGGCGCCTGATTGGCGACGATGAGCATGGCTGGAGCGATGAGGGTGTCTTTAACTTCGAGGGCGGTTGCTATGCCAAGGTCATCGGCCTGTCCGAATCTGCCGAGCCGGAAATTTACGCCACCACCCATCGATTCGGGACGGTGCTCGAAAACGTCATCTTCGACCCGATAACCCGCCTGATAGACCTGGACGACGATACCCGCACCGAAAACACCCGCGCTTCGTATCCGCTGGAGTTTATTGCCAACGCCGTCCCTGAGAAGAAGGCCGGGCATCCGAAGAATATCATCATGCTGACCTGCGATGCCAGCGGCGTGATGCCGCCCATCGCGCGCCTGACCCCGAACCAGGCGCTGTACCAGTTTATTTCGGGCTACACCGCCAAAGTCGGGGGGACGGAAATCGGCCTGCGCGATGAGCCGGAAATCACTTTTTCGGCCTGTTTTGGGGGCCCGTTCATGGTGCATCATCCCTACAAATATGCCGACCTGCTCAAGTGTAAAATCGAGCGTTACGGTGTGACCTGCTGGCTGGTCAATACTGGCTGGGTTGGCGGGCCATACGGGGTTGGTAAGCGCATCAGCATCCGCTATACACGCGCCCTGTTGAATGCCGCCCTGACCGGCAAATTGAACGAGGTGGAATATTACCAGGACCCAATTTTCGGCTTTGAAGTCCCCAAGGCCTGCCCGGATGTTCCCGATAGTGTTTTGCAGCCCTGGTCGTCCTGGCCGGGCCGGGCCGAGTACGACAGGCGCTACAGAGATTTGGCGGCTCGCTTTTGCGAAAATTTCAAGAAATTCGAGGATGGCACTCCCAGGGAAATTATCGACGCCGGGCCAAAGATATAGGATTCTGGTTTGCGTAAATCGTTCCAAGTTGTGATAGTATTCAGGCAGGGTAACACCTGACAGGCGGTTGGTTATATTAATTTTAGGAGTACAGACGATGGACATGTCGAGCCGCGAGGCAATTTCTGTAGATGTAGGCAACCGCTTGCGCCAGTTGCGTGAATCCCGCGCGGTTTCGATGCGCACGCTGGCGACCATGAGCGGGCTTTCTGCCAACGCCTTGAGCATGATAGAGCGCGGCAAGACTTCCCCTTCGGTCAGTACCCTGTACCGACTGTCGGATGCGCTCGAAGTGCCGATTACCGATTTCTTTTCACCGGCCACGATTCGTGAAAAAATTGTTTATATCAAAGCGGATGCGCGCACCCGCCTTCCTTTTATGCGCGGATTGTGGGAAGGGCTTGGCGGCGAGAATTTTGTTGGTCGTGTGATGCCATTCATGTTGACCCTTGAGAGCGGCGCATCGAGCGGGCCGGCTACGGTTATCCACACCGGGCACGAATTTGTGTTTTGCCTGCGCGGGCAACTGGAGTACCAGGTTGAGGACGAGGCTTACCTGCTCGAAGCCGGTGACAGCCTGCTGTTTGCGGCGCAACTCAATCATCGCTGGCGCAATCCTGGTGGCACGGTTACGTCTGCACTGGTGGTTCTTTCAGACTTCTCAGAGGGTGAGCAGGCTGTTTCCATGCACCTGGAAAAAGAAAATTGAAAGTCTTGCGGGCACAACGAAAACTGGCAGGTTGCCGAGAAGCAACCCGCCAGTTTTTTTATTTCACGTGGGCGATATTACGCACTGCTATGTTAGCGATTATTGTGTAGCGTGTTAATCAAGGAGCCGTTGGATGTATCGCCTGAGAGTTCCCAGAAGAATACGCCGCCGAGATTCTGGGATTTCATGTAGTTCATTTTGCTGGCCAACGTTGCAGGGGTATCATAGCTCCACCAGTTGCCGTTGCAGTAAGCGTAGGCGGTTCCTGCAACCGTGCCAGTCGCCGGGCAGGTATTAACCAGCACCTTGTAATCTTCTATGCCCGGTTCGTAAGTTCCCTGGGCAGCGCCGGTGGCGGGCTGGTTCAACCCTCCGTTGACATTGCTGACGCCTGTCCATCCACGACCGTAGAAGCCAACGCCAAGCAGGAGTTTATTGGAGGGAACGCCCTTGCTCTTGAGGAGCTGGATGGCATAATCAGAGTAGAAGTTTGGCTGGGGGATGCCTGAATAACTGTACAGCGGCGAATGCGGAGCCGTCGGGCCAGTTGGGGCAAATGCGCCAAAGAAATCGTAGGTCATGACCATGTAGAAGTCAACAAATTGGGCAGCGCCACCATAGTCTGCCGCATTGATGTTGGCCGCGCCCGCCGGAATGGCCGCGGTGACCAGCCGATTGGGGCCAAATTTGGTGCGCAATGCCGACATGAGGTTGCGATACGAGTTGAAGCCGCTGTTGTCACAAGTCAGGCCGCAGGCATTCGGGTATTCCCAGTCGATGTCTATGCCGTCGAAGACTCCTGCCCAGCGCGGGTCATAGACCAGGTCGTAGCAGGACTGGGCAAAGACCTGCGGATTGGCAGCCGCTTGCCCAAACCCGCCAGACCAGGTCCAGCCGCCAAAGGACCAGATAATCTTGATATGGGGATACATTTGTTTGAGTTTACGAAGTTGATTGAAACTACCGCGCAGCGCGCCGGAGTCCCAGGTATCCGCCACACCGTCAACACTCTCGGCTGCGGAATAGAAACGGTCATAGTCGGCGTAGGCATCACCAATCACGCAGCGGCCATTCTGGACGTTGCCAAAAGCGTACATGATGTGTGTCAACTTGGAGGCTGACCCGCTGGTGACAATGTTCTTGACGTGGTAATTGCGTCCATAGACGCCCCACTGCGCAAAGTAACCAATGACCTTGCTGCCGCCAGGCCCGGGGGTTGACGGAATTATCGTGGGGGTTCGGGTTGGTGTGGGGCCTACAGGTGTGCTCGTAGGCGCTACAGACGTATTGGTCGGGGTTGGGCCACCGCTGCACGGGCCCCTGTCTTCCCAGACTCCCCATTGTCCGGTTGTGCCGGGTTGTTCGCCCTGGGTCCACCATTTGGCGCGCCACTCGCGGTTATTCCACGAGACAAGGTTGCCAGTGTTGTAAACGGCTGTTGAGTTCCAGACTGGGGCAGTGCAGGATCCGCCCGGGCCGCTGGTTGCGGTGGGGGCTGGCGCAGTACTTGTCGGCTGGACGGGTGTGTTGGTCGCCGTTGGCCCGGACTGGGTTGGGGTTGGACCGGAGGATGTCAACTTCCAGAGCGCCGGAACGTTGGGCGGTTCCCAGCCTGTCAGGGATGTGTGTGCCTGGAGGCATTGGTAGGTTTGACCGGCGTAGGTGACAAGTGCGCCGACCGCATAACTGGTGTTGGGCTGCCAGGCCGGGACCTGTGCGTTGGGCGCAGCGTTGGCGTTTGTGGCAAGCAGCATGCTGGCCAGGATAATCACCACGACTGCAAAATTCATAACTTTCTTCATTGCTTCCTCCTCGAACATGGAATGGGTGGATAAGAACCTGCAAGAATAAAATACAACGTTTTCCATGCCGTTTTTTGCTCAATCCCCGCGCAGGCTTGCTCATTTTTTGCTCAAAGCAGGTCAATTGTGCAAAAATTGAGTGCTTTTTAACGGAAAAGCCCATCCAGCTACAAGCGGATGGACTTGAACCTATTGTTCAGGATGTTTTTCTTATGCTTGCAGGCTGTCGAGGCTGGCGCGGGCGGAGGTGGAAAAACAATTTTTATTGACCGCATCCCAGTTGATTGACCAGGTCATCAGGCTTCCAAACCCTGGGTATCCTGAAGGGTTTTGCAGTTTGTACTGTCTGTTATGATTTGATTTGCCTGCCATCTGCCAGGGGAATTCTTTTAATAGCGATTCGGGCAGGTATCCGTTTTGGACAATTTCCCTGCGCGCTGGCAGTCCAACGCTGACCTGGCGGGGCTCCAAACCTGCGAAAAAGTGGCTCGACTTCCCGGCAGGAGAAAAGCCCGCCAACAGCATTTCGGTCATGGCCGCGTGGAAGTCGGGGTCATCCGGGCGGTAGATCTGGCCGTCCAACGCTTTTTGCGGCTCGGCGTTGTAGTGCTGCACATGGACAAGGTTGAGAATATCCCGTAAATGTTCGATGACCGGCAGGTAAGCGCCCTGCTGCCCGCCATAGCCGCTAAATCCACCCTGGACGCAGGCAACCTGCGGGGCAAGGCTTAGCGTAAAGTTGTTGCCAAAACATTTTTTTAGCAGCCGGAGTGCTTCGATCAGGTGGATTACCGACGGGGAGATGGGGTTCGATAAATCTTTGTCGCCAGGTACGAGGTGGATTGTGCCTTCGAGGTTGATGTCAACCCCGTCAAACTCGTACTTGCTCAGGATGGAATCCAGCGCGGCGACGAAATTTTTGCGCGCAGGCAGGTTTTCCAGTCCCAGCGACCCGTTTGCCCCTCCCACCGAGATAAGAACTTTGCGGCCGGAACGTTGCAGGGTGGCAATATCCGCTTTGAACTGCCGGGGGGAGGTGTATCCCCAGGGTTCGAAGACCAGGCTGCCGGGTTGTCGCGGGTCGGCTGTCGCAAAGGCGATGTTGACCACGTCGAAGGCCGGGGGTATATCCCGCAAGGACAGGTACGGAGCCGCTTCTGTATGCCAGTTATGCCAGTAGCCGGTTAAAACTGGCTTGCGCAATACATTGACAGGTTCTTTCAATTTGTGAGGAGAATGGTTGGTGTTCGCAATTGTCATTCGTTGAAGATGCCTTTTTTGGAATTCCACCCCGGAAGCAGTCGTGGGTAAGTCGGGGGTGCGGAAGGGTAAATCCCGCACCCCCGATGGGTTGTCGGCTCTTGCGGCTATGGAAAAGCCTGGAACTTGATGGTGAAGGCGTAGTTGCTTTGTGCGATGCCGCTGCAAGATGCAGATGCGCTTGTCTGGCCCGGGCAGTTACCGTTGTCGCGGCCCAACGACCAGAAAGAAAGCCAGCCGACATAGTTGTTCGCTTTGGCAAAGGCTACCAGTTGGTCGGCGTCGCCGAGGTCGAAAATTTCACCGTAGGTATTGTTTTGCCCAATCATCGGCGTTATTCCGATGCGGGTCGAAGACAGTCCGATTGACACCAACTGGTTACGGGTGCTTGTTGCGGCGTCGATGGCGGCCTGTCCCATGTCTATCCCGGCTGGGCCGTAGTTCATGGTCATGATGTTGACATAGTCCACGCGCACGCCATTGGTGCGGGCATTGGTCAGCAAATCCAGCGCGGTTTGCAGCAGGCCTGTCTGCATGACGGGCAGGGTGTAAGAAACGACCAGGCCGGGGTTGGCGTCCTGGAGCGCTTTGACGGCTTTGTTGCGCCGGTCAATGGAAGCGCTGTCGGCAATCAGCGTGCCTTCTACGTTCAGGTCAATCCATTTAATTTGATACTGGTTGATGACGGACTGGTAGGCGGCCTGCAGGGAACTTACGGTCGGGCAAACTGAAGCCAGTTCGTGGCCGTTTGCGCCGCCGAAAACCGCAATCACATCGCCGCCGCCGGAGCGAACTGTGTTGATTTCTCCGGCGTAATAATTTTCAGACATCAGGCGGGTTCCGTCCCAGGCAGGCTGGCAGGCGCCGTCTTTCCCCAGGATAAATGAAATCGCGTGATATTTCTGCCCGGCTGCCTGGTAGGCGGCCTGGATGGAGGTAAAGCTAATATCCGAGTAGACAGCGAATACCCGGGCCGGAATTCCAGACCCGCCGGGGGTTGCGCTCGGGCCGGGGGTGTTGGTGGGCAGGGGCTGGCTGGTTGGAGTCGGGCTGACAGGCCCGCAGGTTCCCAGGTCTTGCCATACTCCCCACTGGCCGGTTGTTCCCGGCTGCTCGCCCTGTGTCCACCATTTGGCGCGCCACTGCTTCGATGCCCATGAGACAACGGCATCCTTGGTGTAAACTGCGCTTGACGACCAGAGCGGGGCTGAACAGGAACTGCCTGGCGTTGTCGCTGTGGCTGCGGGGGTGTTGGATGGCGCCTGGGTTGGAGCGGAGGTTGGGGTGCGCGTCGGCGTGGCAGTCCGGGTGGCCGTGGCTGTCGGCCCGGATGGCGTGCTGGTTGGCTGGGCCGTGCCGATAAGTTTCCAGAGTGCGGGCACATTGGGCGGTTCCCAGCCTGTCAAGGATGTGTGGGCCTGGATGCACTCATACAGTGTCCCGTTATACATGACCTGGTCGCCGATTTTATAAGGCACATTGGGCGCCCATTCTCCGGCCGCACTTGCCATCGGCACTGCAAATAAAAGAATGACAACAAGACTGACCAGGCAAATGTTGCGAATTTTTTGAGACATCACACCTCTCCTTTGTTTGTATCAAACAGTAGCGCAGTGCTGCTTATTTACGGCCAGGACGAGTATAATTTAAGAGTACTCCCGGTAACAATAATATATCAAAATTGCAGCTCGTGAGGCTGCTCGATTTTTGCTCAATTTTTGCTCAATTGAGATTTTTCCCGGCTTTATTTGGATGAAAAAATGCAAAACCGTGCTACATTAAATGCCCCGTTTGTTTAATCGTGAACCATCTATCAGGAGCGCGCATGAGCGAAACCAGGTTTCCTGCCAAGCAGGTTGTTTGGGACGAAGAGCATGTCAAGGCTTTACTGTTTGAACCGGAAACCCTTGTGGCCAACCAGCCCTGGCATTCCTGGGTAAAATCTCAGGGTGGCCTGGCAAAAGTAAGGGAATCCTTGCTGGGCCTGGCGATTTCGGACAAGCACCATAGAACCTTGAAGGCTATCTTTGCTGAGCCGGGAGCCAGCCTGCAACGCTACGCGCTTTTGATGCACACCAGCGTGGCAACCTTTGTGCGTTACCGCGCTTCCCTGGTTAAGGTGCTGGTGGCCGTGCTCAATAGTCACGGGCAGGAAAAATCTTCGAGTTCCGGCATCGATACGCCCAATAATTTGCCCAGGCGCGCGGCATCTTTGATTGGCAGGGACAAAGAACTTGGAGCAATCGCCCGCCTGTTGCTACGGGACGATGTCGGATTGTTGACCATTACCGGGCCCGGCGGAATTGGGAAGACGCGCCTTGCCCTGCAAACCGCCCTCGATTTCCTGTCGGAATTTGAGGACGGTGTTTTCTTTATTTCCCTGGCATCCATTTCCAATCCCGACCTGGTTGCCCCAACCATTGTACAAACCCTGGGCTTGAGCGGCGTGGACAATTTCCCGGCGCAGGACTTGCTGAAAAACCATTTGCAAGACAAGCGGCTCTTGCTGGTGCTGGATAATTTTGAGCAAATCACATCAGCCGCCCCGCTGCTTGGGGAACTTCTTAAGGCGGCCTCAGGCCTGAAAATTCTGGTGACGAGTCGGGCTGTTTTGCACGTCTATGGGGAATACGAGTTCAACGTCCCCCCGCTGTTGCTGCCTGAAATCTCGTCCCTGCCGCCTCTGGAAGAACTGGCCGACTTGCCCTCGGTTGCGCTTTTTGTTAATCGCGCCCAGGCGGTCAACAGCGCATTTTCCCTCAATGGGGAAAATGCGCCGGTCATTGCGGAAATTTGCGTGCGCCTGGAAGGGATTCCGCTGGCCCTGGAACTCGCCGCAGCGCGCATAAAATTGTTTGCCCCCCAAGCCCTGATGCGTGAACTCGGCCAGCGTTTTGCCCGCCTGACCTATAAAAGCGTTGACCGCGAACCGCGGCACCAGACCTTGCGCAACGCGGTCGCCTGGAGTTATGACCTGCTCGGCCCGCAGGAGCAATCCCTGTTTTCCCAGCTGGGTGTTTTTGTTGGTGGATGCACCCTGGAAGCGGCCGAGGCGACCTGGGTCGCGGGGAAATCCGACATCCCGGTGAGCGAGCGGTTGGCCTCGTTAGTGGACAAAAGTATGCTCCAGGTCGAAACCCGCCAAAACGGCGAGCCGCGCTTTATGCTGCTCGAAATCCTGCGAGAATACGCCCTCGAGAGGCTTG
>Ga0208244_101209_pt1 | contig 15480 bp, 20 predicted proteins | sample SubbioCR12Aug_5A_FD_184828 | JGI IMG/M metagenome (GOLD analysis project Ga0208244, IMG submission 184828) | Serpentinite rock and fluid subsurface biosphere microbial communities from McLaughlin Reserve, California, USA - CR12Aug_5A (SPAdes) | ecosystem: Environmental > Terrestrial > Deep... | reverse complement strand
AATAAGGACTACAAAGGCGATAAGCCCACCGGCTGGGAAGACTTCCGCAAAAAAGGCGTTGTCAATTCCCCGCGCTTCTCATTCCGCAAGAAGTGGACAGAGGGCTTCAAAGACACCGCAACCAAGAAGTTTGAGTTTTACAGCGAGACCCTAAAGAAGTCGCTGGCAGAGCACGCGGAGAAAAACAAGACAACGGTTGATGCGGTTCTGGAGGCCACAAATTATGAGGCCCGCGGAGAGAAGGCATTTGTGCCTCACTATGAATCCCCGCGCAGACACGGCGACCGCAGCCAGTATCCTTTTGACCTGATTGATATGAAATCACGCCTTAATCGTGAGGGCAGGAGCGCCAATATCTCTTGGTACTATGCCTTTAAGCAATGTGATCCGGGCGATGTAAACCATGAGGATGTTCTCCATATCAATCCTGCTGATGCTGCCAAACTTGGAGTTAAAGAAGGCGATATGGTAAAGGTAACCTCCGTAATCGGCAGCCTTAAGGTAAAAGCACGTTTGTGGGAAGGCGTTCGTCCGGGATCTGTTGCTAAGTGCTACGGTCAGGGACACTGGGCATACGGCCGCATGGCTTCAAAGAACTATGCCAAGTTTGAGCCGAGGGGCGCTAATTTCAATGAAATAATGCCTGATGATTATGATCATCTCAGCGGGTCCACTGCGCGCAACGGCGGCTTTACAGGCGTGAAGATAGAAAAAATATAAGGGATAAGGAAAGGAGGAAAGAATAATGGCTAAATATGGAATGGTAATAGATCTGCTGAAATGCATAGGTTGCGGGGCATGCGGTGTCGCATGCAAGACAGAAAATAATACGCAGGACAGTGCGAAAGGACAGACATTCAACTGGGCTGACTTTATCATGAAGGCAGAGGGTAAGTTTCCTAAATTCAAATTAACGGTTATGCCTGTGCTTTGCAACCACTGCACTGACGCTCCCTGTATAAAGGTATGTCCCGTAACGCCAAAGGCAATGCACAAACACGAAAATGGGATGACGATCCACAATCAGGAAAGGTGCATCGGATGCCGTAAGTGCCAGGGCGCGTGTCCATACAGCTCAATGGATACTGACAAGAGCAAGGCAGCTTACAGCGTCATAAGCTTCAATGATTTTACCGATGAAGTGCATCCGTTCTATAAGGATACGAAGGCAGTTATTCCTGGCATTACTTCGTCGGGGTCAGAAGTGTCCAAAAAAGCTGGAGATTTACCGCCGCACCGCACTCAGTATAAACACTCAGATTATGCAAGTGTGAGAGAGAAGGGTAAGGTCGAAAAATGTATATTCTGCGAACATAGAGTGCTTAACGGGGAACTTCCCTATTGTGTTGTGGCATGTCCAGCAAAGGCAAGGATATTTGGCGACATTTCGGACGCAAACAGCGAAGCAAGCCAGCTTCTCAAGAAACACAAGGCTGGCCTGTTGAAAAACAACAAGGGTGAGATGCTGAAAGATAAAGAAAAAGGCACACAGCCTAATGTCTTCTACATAAGAAGCTATGGGATAGTAGCAAAAAAAGAGCCTGCAAAAAAAGCAGCAGCGAAAAAAGCGTAAAGGCTCTTGATAGTTTTCAAAGATGGGACTGCTTTTCAGTCAGTCCCATCTTTGATTTTTAAACATTAATGGCGAGGTGACTGTGGAAATAAACGAATTCATTGTACGTGAAAAATCAAGAGGCGACTGTTATAAGTTCCTTTCAGCATGCTTTTATTTGCCACAAAAGGAATTATTCGCGGAGGAAAACCTCCTTAATAATCTTACCAAATCTCTTGAGATAGTCAGTCCCGATGCAGCGGTATTTTCTAAACAGATGGAGAATACTTTTTTAAGTTATAGTAATGATGACCTGACTGTTGCATTTGCAAAACTCTTCGTTGGTCCCTTTGAACTCAAAGCGCCACCTTATGGTTCTGTTTATCTCGATATGGGGAGACGTGTTATGGGGGACTCTACAATCGATGTGCTGGAAGTCTATAAGCAGGCTGGCCTTTCAATGGATGAGGAATTTAAGGAGATGCCCGACCACATAACCGTAGAACTCGAATTTATGTACTACCTGATATTCAAAGAAGTCGAGGCTGTCGAAAAATCCGAATTCGACACGGCCCTTAAATTTATAGAGACGCAGGAGCTTTTCCTGGACAAATTTTTCAAAAGGTGGATAACCCCTTTTTGCGATAGGATAAAAAACGGCACTGACAACGAGTTTTACAAATCTCTTGCGGATTGTGTCTCAGCCTTTATTGAAAGCTCGCATCCCGGAAACCTCCCTGATGAACTAAAAAAAATCACGGCGCAGGCTTAGACGGTGTTAAAAGAGAAAATTATAGATAAAACCCTGAGCAGTGCAGACCTGCCGATTACAGTTGACCGGTCGCGCTGCATGCGTATGCGCTTTAACAAAAATGAGTGCCCGGTATGCACGGACAACTGTCATGCAGAGGCCATAACCTTCGGCGAGGATATTTTCATCAATGCCGGCAAATGCACACTCTGTATGGTCTGCGTTTCGGAGTGCCCGGCAGACTGCTTTGACATAAAAGGCGGCGACTTTTTCAGACTGCTTGCACGGTTAAGGAAAATTCAGCATTCTGTGCCGCTTCCGGTGCTCGGCTGCAAGACGGCATCCGGCAGCGGCGCGCATGAAAAGACCGCATGTTTGGGCTCTCTCTCCGATGAACACCTGCTTGCCGTCTATGTATTTATGGATAAGCCCGTTCATGTAAACCTCACTGCCTGCGCCCAATGCAGAAATGCCTTTATCGTTGACGCCCTTAAAGATCGGATTCGTGGCATACATAAGAGTACAGGCATTGACGTCTCGGAAAAGATACTTTTGATTGAGCATAAAGCGGATTTGAGTTTTGAAGATGTGTCATATGACAGGAGAGGTTTTTTCAAGGCGCTTAAAAACCTCGGCTTTGTTCATGCTGCAGACCTCCTTGAAAGCGGAGAGGGCGAGATTATCCGGTCGTATTCGGCTAAAAAACTTCCCCTGAAAAGGGATATCCTGAACACCATTATCAAAAAAATCACAGACCTGGATATTTCCGGCAGGATTTTGCAGGAATACGCCTTCACCGCAACTGCCGACGCATCCTGCAATAACTGCTTTTCATGCATAGGCATGTGCCCCACCGGAGCGCTGAAAATCAAAAGCGATGAATCAGGGGTAGGGCTGTTGTTTAACTCTTCCCTCTGCAACGGATGCGCCTTATGCAGGGATTTTTGTTTTAACAATTCCATTACACTTTCTTACGGCTATGCGGGAGAGAACTTTTTTGAGCATGAATTGTGCAACAAAGACTCTTTTATGTTGCATGAGTCTGACAGAGAGGCTAAGGAGGATACTGTAGCCGCAGGGTGCTATGAGAAAAGCTTATGACCTTTGAATCTCTTTTGGATGAATCGGTGAAGATCCACGGCCATCTCTGTCCCGGACAGGTGCTTGGGGTGAAAATGTCCATGCTCGGGCTTTCGGAGGTCGGCATCACGGACCCGAAGGGAAAAGACAGAAAGAGCATCATTGTTTTTGTCGAAATGGACAGGTGCGCAACAGATGCTGTCCAGTCAGTTACCGGGTGCAGCCTTGGACACAGGACCATGAAATTCATGGATTACGGGAAAATGGCTGCAACCTTTCTGAACCTGAAAACAGGCAGGGCAGTGAGGGTTATTGCAAAAGAGGAGTCACGGCAGAAGACAAAGGAATACTTCCCTGAAATTGAGAATAAGTACACAGCACAGCTTGAGGCATACAAGATCATGCCTGATGAATATCTCTTTGATGTAATGGAAGTGAATGTGAAGATAAATCCCGAAGACATGCCCGGGAGACCATTACGAAGGATCAAGTGCGACTCATGCGGTGAGTACGTTCAGGACATGAGGGAAGTCTACAGGGACGGAAAGGTCTTGTGCAGGCCCTGTGCAGATTCAGGATATTATGAACATCCCGGGCAGGATATTTTTTAATATGCGTTATGCAGTTATTCCATAACGAAACATTGTCGTCATTGCGGCTTGCCTGCCTGTCCCTGCCTGCCGGCAGGCAGGTCCGCAATCCTTCTTCAGAAAGATTCCCGGCAAGCGGGAATGACAGGCGGGACTAATATTCTGTGAAGAGGCAATAATGGAGATTAAATCAAAGCTCTGGATCGAGGTTGACGGCAATCCGGTTTTCGGCAGGGGCAGAAGGTTTCTGCTTGAAGCCATAGATAAATATGGATCCATAAACCAGGCGGCAAAGGAGATAAACATCTCGTACAGAAAGGCATGGGGATACATAAAAGCCATGGAAGAAAGGCTCGGTATAAAACTCATCGAGCGGCAGACCGGAGGCAGGAACGGCGGCGGTGCAGTTCTCACAAAAGACGCCAGAGAGTTCTTGAAGAAATATGAACAGATGGAAGAGGGGATAAGAGAAATGGTTGATGAGAGGTTTAAGAATATATTTAGAGTTGGAAATCCTAAATTCTAATTTCTAATCTCTAAACAAATCCAAAATACTAAATGAACCTCCCTGCGGCAGAGACCGCAGGGTATCCTAAGATCTCCCCTCCCTTGACGGGAGGGGATTAAGGGGAGGGTGAATAGAATGACATCTTATACCCCTCACCCTAACCCTCTCCCACAAGGGGAGAGGGGATAACAGGAAACCCTGTAGCAAGACTACAGGGAATTACAAGTTCAAAACCGTTTTGATATTTGTATTTGTTTCGGATTTAGGATTTTGAGATTAGAGTTTTTCATAGAAGGAGGACAATATGTGTGACATTCAGGATACTCATGCAAAGGACAGTCTCGGCGTTAAAGCAATCCCGGTGACAGAAGCTGTGGGCACAGTGCTTGCCCATGATATAACCGAAATAAGACCGGGCGAGTTCAAGGGCAGGGCATTTAAGAAGGGTCATGTGGTCAGGCAGGAGGATGTCTGCCACCTCCAGAGGCTGGGAAAAGAGCATCTCTTTGTCCTTCACATGGACGATGACGAAATGCACGAAGACGATGCCGCCTTTGCCCTGGCAAGGGCCCTGATGGGCCACGGGGTCAGCATGCAGGGGGAACCCAGAGAGGGCAAGATAAATATCGTTGCTGATCGGGACGGACTTTTGAGAATCAATAAGGAAGCGCTGCTGAGATTCAACATGCTTGGGGAGGTGATGTGCGCTACCCTGCATAACAATACCGTGGTGAAAAAAGACCAGATAGTTGGAGGCACAAGGGCGATACCTCTGGTGGTAAAAAAGAAGATTGTGGAAGAGGCGGTAAGAATAGCGGAGGGGTCAAGGGGTCAAGGGGTCAAGGGGTCAAGCGAAAAAACGAATCATTCCCTCGAATCCTCGAATCCTCGAACCCTCGAATCCTCTCAAGGTGGTGTTATTGAGGTCAAAGAGCTAAGAAAGCCACGGGTCGGGGTGATCATCACAGGCAATGAGGTATATTACGGAAGAATCGCGGATGCGTTTGCGCCGATAATTACAAATAAGGTTAAGGAGCTCGACGGAGAGATTATAGGCTTATACTATGCCCCTGACGATGAGTTATACATTGAGGCGAGGCTCAAGGAACTTATAAATGCAGGCGCGGACCTACTCATAACAACAGGGGGCATGTCTGTTGACCCCGATGATGTGACGCGGTTTGCCATAAGGAATCTCGGCGCTGAGGACATTACCTACGGCTCGGCAGCGCTTCCGGGAGCAATGTTCTTGGTGGCATACCTTTACAGGATGCAAGATACAGGATGCAACCCCCCTCTATCCCCTCTTAGTAAGGGGGGAATTAAAGAGGGGTATCATGAATCGTGCATCATGCATCGTGAATCTTTTGCCATTCCCGTCCTCGGCATTCCTGCCTGTGGGATGTACCACAAGACAACTGTTCTTGATCTCATCCTTCCGAGGGTGCTTGCCGGGGAGACCATCGGCAGAAGAGAGCTTGCAGAACTTGGACATGGAGGATTGTGTCTTAACTGCAAGGAATGCAGGTATCCCGTGTGTCCCTTTGGGAAATGAAAGATGCAAATTTAAAAAATACTTGAATAATTATAAAGTTTTGTTTATGATTATTTAGAAGGTTTCATATGTTAAGGGAAAAAGTTGAAGATGTCCTTGAGAAGATAAGGGTTGGCCTTAAAGCTGAGGGTGGCGATATCGAGCTTGTGGACATAAGGGACAATATTGTTTATGTGAGACTCACGGGCGCCTGCGGCACATGCTCCATGTCAACGCTTACCATGAAGAATTGGGTAGAAGCAAATCTGAAGAAGGAGATTCCGGAGATAGCTGCTGTTCATTCTGTATGAACGGGCTGTATGAACAAGAAAAAGGTCGCAAAAGACTGGAATGAGCTACGTGTCATGAGTTGCGGGGTTAACGGAAAACCCCGCCCTCTCTTTATTCTCACGTCTCTTTTCTCTCTATTTACTCTCCTGCTTTCGGCTTCCGCAATTGCTGCGGATAAAGCAGAGGTCAGGAACATTCGCTACTGGTCTTCCCAGGGGTATACAAGAATCATTATAGACCTGTCGCAGCCGGTTGAATTCACCAAAAAGCGTCTCTCAAGTCCTGACAGGCTCTATTTCGACCTCAAGAATTCAAAGATCCCAAAGGAAATACAGAGCAAACTCCCTGTGGGTGACGGTATCCTCAAGTCTGTGAGGGCAGGGCAGTTCGACCCTGACACGGTACGGATCGTCCTCGATCTCGAAACAATGGAGGATTTCAATGCCTATATCCTTGATGACCCGACTAAACTGGTGATTGATGTCAATGCAAAGAGACCGGAAAAACTGGCGATGACCAGGAGAATAGTCGTCCTTGATCCGGGGCACGGAGGGCATGATCCGGGCGCCGTCGGCAAAAAAGGGTTGCAGGAAAAGGATGTGGTGCTGGACATCGCACTGAAGGTGAGAGAGATATTGTCCAAGGAACCCAATTTCGAGGTTATTCTTACGCGGGACAAGGACGTCTTTATACGGCTTGAGGAGAGATCCCTTATCGCGCTGCAGAAAGAGGCTGACCTTTTTGTCTCTATCCACGCCAATGCAAGTCCGAACAGGGCTGCAAGGGGGATCGAAACATATCTTCAGAACTGGACCAACGAAGAAGAGGCTATAAGAGTTGCTGCGAGAGAGAACTACGTTTCTGTAAAGAGGATGAAGGAGAAGATGGCACAGTACAAAAGCGATGAGCTCGGCAAGATCCTCAGCGATCTTAACAGGGACTATAAAAGAGATGAGTCCGTTGCCCTTGCCAATTATGTTCAGAGCTCCCTTTACTCGGATGTGATAAAGGTTCATAAAAAGACCGCCAATCTTGGCGTGAAACAGGCATTGTTCTTTGTCCTTATGGGCGCTTCCATGCCGCCTTCCATCCTTGTGGAGGTTTCCTTTATCAGCAACCCTGAAGAAGAAAAACTCCTTGTCCGTGACTCATACCGCGGTGTCCTCGCAAGGTCCATTGCCTCGGGGATAAAGGCGTATTTCTCATCATCTGTCCCTGTCCAGAAAACGGCTGACCTGAAAAAAGGGGACAGAGGGAATCCGGATAATCCCGCCCGTCATTCAGAGGTTCCCGCGAAACCGTCCCGGGCCTCCCTTGCAGGGCGGTGAAGAGCGTTTGTCACCCCGGTTTAAGATCACACTCTACGTCGTCTTTATCGTAAGCCTCTTTTTTGTTCAGAGCATATACATCCATGTATTCACCGCTGTTGCTGTCTTTATCTTTTCCCTTGCAGCGCTTCCACCCGGGAGAATGAAGAGCGGACTTTTTCCCATAGCCCTCTTCCTCCTCATCACCTTTGCCGGGAACCTCTTTTTCCATTCAGGCAGGATAATTTACAGCAGCGGTCTTCTCTCCATCACCGATGAAGGACTCTTGCTGGCAGGTATCAGGACCCTGAGGGTTTTTTCGATGATATTCGCTGCAAAGGTATTGACGGCAGTGCTTTCTGTTGACGAAATGATCCTTTCCCTGGAAGGCATCCTTCGACCCATGGAGAAGCTCGGGTTACCGGTTAAAGATTTTTTCTCAGTCACGGGATTGACCCTGCAATCCTTTCCCCCCCTGATGACCTATCTCCTGAAGGAATTCAGGGAAAATATGAAGAATGATGGAATTCGCGGGGTCCGTCAGCGCATGAGACATATGGTATCATTCCTGATGCCGGTATTTGTGAAGAGCATTCAATCACCGGAAAGTTTTTTCGAGGCTGAAGAGAAGAGAAAATTGTAACCACAGAGACACGGAGGCACGGAGGAGAAATTTTTCGTTACACGTTACGCGCGTTACGGGTTACAGAATTTCTCTGTGTCTCAGTGCCTCTGTGGTTAAATCTATAGGGTTTAAACAATGGGTCGGAGAATCGACATCTTGATAAGAAACGGCAGAGTTTATGACGGCAGCGGAGGTGATCCGTTTATTGCCGATATAGGCATTGCCGGCGACAGGATAGTTTTTGTTTCCAGATTGCCGGAGCGGTACGGGGGAAAGGCAGGGAAGATCATCGAAGCTGAAGGCCTTTCTATAGCGCCGGGTTTCATAGACGCCCATTCCCACTCTGAATTCACCCTCCTTGCTGCTAGTCATGCTGAGGGGAAAATCTTTCAGGGCGTGACGACCGAAATCAACGGCAACTGCGGGTTGTCCGCGGCCCCACTGTATGGCGAAGCCCGTGCACACAGGGAGAATGACCTCAATGAACTGGGGATTGAGGAACGGTGGTCCACCTTTCAAGAGTATTTTCAGATCCTCGAAAGGAGAAGACCTGCCATAAATTTTGCCACCCTCACCGGCCACGGAAACATCAGAGCCTCTGTAATCGGCTACGCTGACAGGCCCCCGGACAGCGCCGAGATGGAACGGATGCAGACGCTCTTGAAAGACTCGGTTGGTGAAGGGGCCATTGGACTTTCCACAGGGCTGATCTATCCGCCGGGCGTATATGCAAACACCGAGGAGATCATCGGGCTTTCACGGTGCATCAAGGACCGTATCTATGCGTCACATATGCGAAGCGAGACGGACCGCTTGTTAGAGGCCATTGAGGAAGCCATAAGGATAGGGCGGGAGTCCGGCATTGCAGTGCATATATCTCACATAAAAACCGGCGGAAGAAATAACTGGTCAAAGATAGACAGGGCCCTCTCGGCTATGGAAAGTGCGCGCGCTGAGGGATTGACCGTGACCTGTGACCGGTATCCCTACACTGCGGCTTCCACGGACCTGGATGCTGTGCTTCCCTCCTGGACCTATGCAGGAGGGGCTGAGGAAGAGTTGAAGAGGTTGAGGACCCCGGAAGTGCGGTCTGCCGTCAGAAATGAAGTCATGTCGCAGCGCCCGGAGGAAGAGTACTGGAGCAGCATCGCCATATCATCAGTGAATTCGGAATCCAATAAATGGATGGAAGGGAAGACCCTCTCCTTTCTTTCGGGCATAGTGAAAAAGGAACCGGTTGACTTCCTTCTGGATATCCTGATTGAGGAAAAGCTGAGGATCGGCGCGATCTTCCATTCCATGAACGAGGACAACCTCAGGAGGTTTCTCACGCGTCCCTATGTAATGATCGGTTCAGACAGTTCCGTACGGTCCACCGATGGGCCAACCCACAGGGGCAAACCACATCCCCGTGGATTCGGGACCTTTCCGAGATTCATCGGCCGGTATGCGAGGGACCTTCATCTGATGAACATCGGCGAGGCAGTCCGCAAAATCACCCTGCTTCCCTCGGAGACCTTTGGCCTTATGGGGAGAGGCCGACTGAAAGAGGGGTTTTATGCGGATGTCGTGGTGTTCGATGAAGAGCGCATCATAGACAGGGCAACCTTTGAACAACCCTTCCTGAAGCCTGAAGGTATTTATTATGTTCTGGTGAACGGTTCGCCGGTGGTATGGGAAGGGTACTACACCGGGAACAGGCCGGGAAGGATTTTGAGAAACGGGAGGTAGGTTTAGGGGCGTACTATAGGTTGTGACTTTTGGAAGCGATAATATGTAATAATATTAAATTGTCATGCAGTGGTTTGATACTTACATCTATTCGACGGATTGAATGTATGTGTAAGAAATAAATGCCTGACTACAATAATAAATATGGCCCTGATAACCCTCATCCTTTAAGCACAAGGAAGACCGAGCTTGTGTGGGAGGGGAAGTATGACGAGTATGGCAACAGGCGGGAGGTGGATATTGCCGGGTGTGCTATGCCAATGCAGAAGATCGAGACGATTGACGAACCCGCCAGCCGTTTGGATTGTTTGATGCACAAAAAGCCCACAAGGACGATTTCAGGAACATGCTCATCTGGGGCGACAACAAGCTTGTAATGGCAAGCCTGCTTAAAGATTTCAGAGGCAAGATAGACCTTGTATGCATAGACCCGCCGTTTGATGTAGGGGCGGATTTTACGATGGATGTGCCGATTGGAGACAGCAAAGAAACCTTAGGAAAAGATCAGTCAACGCTTGAGATGGTGGCTTACCGCGACATGTGGGGCAAAGGAACGGATTCATACCTTCACATGATGTATGAACGACTGGTATTGATGAAAGATTTGCTGAGCGAGACAGGAAGTATTTATGTGCATTGTGACTGGCGTATGAATTCCAGCCTCCGTTTTTTGTTAGATGAAATATTTGGTGATATGCGGTTAGTAAATGAAATAGTGTGGAGACGTAAACAAGCTGCGGCATGGTCTGGTAAAGGGTTTGGGATTACTAATGATACGATCCTCTTTTATTCAAAAGGTGAAAAATTTATATGCAATCCAGAATTTTCTAAAGAAGATGATAATACTCAAAAATATATCCGTGAGAGATTTGTCTTTAATGATGGAGATGGGCGACTTTATATGAAATCACCGCTCATAAATCCCCTAAATAGACCCAATCTTAGGTACGAGTTTAAAGGGGTTAATCCTCCTCCAACAGGTTGGTTGTATTCAAAAGAAAGAATGGAGGAAATGTTCAAGAATAATGAGCTGGTCATGCCTCAAACTCCGACCAGTCGAATTTATAGAAAAATATTCCTCGACGAGTATAAAGGACAGCCAGTCCAAAACTTGTGGATCGATATCCCTATAGTAAATCCAATGGCTATAGAAAGAACAGGCTATAATACTCAAAAACCAGAAGCCCTTCTTGAACGTATGATACTTGCATCTACCAATGAAGGCGGACTTGTCACTGACTTCTTTTGCGGTTCAGGAACAACCGGCGCAGTCGCTGAACGTCTCGGGAGACGTTGGATTATGGCTGACCTCGGCAGGTTTGCGATTCACACTTCCCGCAAGCGGATGATAGAGCTTCAAAGAAAACTCTATGACGAAAACAAGCCTTATCGCGCATTTGATGTCTATAACCTCGGCAGATATGAACGTCAGTGGTGGCAGAAGGAAAGGCTGAAAGGCGCTGATGAGGAGCACCGGAAGGTTGTGCTTGAATTCTACAGGGCTGAGGTCTTGCAAAACTCAAGCTCTCCATTGATTCACGGCAGAAAAGGTTCTGCTCTCTGTCATGTGGACAGCATTGACGGACTTTTTACGAGGGATGAGCTGAAAGCGGTTGCAAAGGCGGCCAAAGAAGCAGGCGCAAAGGAGCTTCACTGCCTTGCATGGGAATTCGAGATGGACTTGAGGCTTGTCTGTCATGAGATAGAACATGCAGACAATATTAAAATCAAACTTATCCCTATCCCTCGCGAAATCATGGAGAAGAACAGGACAACCCCGCCGCCGTTTCTTGAGGTGGCGGTGCTTGAGGCGGAGGTTATTTATAAAATCTCCCCTAACCCCTCCGAAAATCATAACTCCCCCATTCCCCCTCTTATCTTAAGAGGGGGTGGCAAAGCCGGGGGCGTTACTGTGAAGAGTAGTATATCAGGCAAAGTCGTTGACATCAAGCTGAAGAAATTTGTCCCTTCACTTGCCGAAGTCCCGTCAAAAGAACTTGAGGCATTAAAGGAAAGGGCAATAAAAAGCGGGTTTGATTTTATAGACTTCTGGGCCATTGATTTTGATTATCAGGACGGGCAGCCTTTTGAACATCACTGGCAGACCTACCGCACGCGCAAAGACCGCTCACTCCCGACTGTTTCAAATCACGAATACAACAAATATCCGAAGAAGGGCAAATATACCGCCTGTGTTAAGGTAGTTGATATATTCGGCTGTGATACGAGTATTACGGTGGAAGTTGAGATATGAGATTATCGAGACATGCAAGGAATAACATTAAGCTCTATGAAATAGCTGATGATGACATTCGCAAAACTATAGAATTTCCTGATACTATAGAGAAAAAGAGCTTGAAGACTATAGCTATAAAAAAATTCAGCGGCAAATATTCAGGCTATCCGCTAAAGGTAGTCTATGAAAAAAGAGAAGAGGAGTTGTTTGTTATTACTACATATCCTTTAAAGAAAAAACTGTGGAGGTAAGCTATGAAAGTAAAATATGACAAAGAAGTTGACGCTGCATACATACAGTTGTCATCCAAAAAGCCGGAAGGCGGGGTTGAAATGGCGGAAGGAGTAATTCTCCATACTACTGCAAAAAACGAAATTGTCAGCATAGAGATTCTGGACGCGAGCAAGAAATTTCCAGTGCGAAATCTTTATAAACTTGAAGTAAGCGATGCTGTCGCTTAATGCAATAATGGAAAAGATAACTATAACGTTTGATAAAGTCGGCAACACTCTTGATGTGTGGTTTGAAAAACCCAGACCTTGTATCAACGAAGAATTGGGCAACGGCGTTATTGTTAAGAAAGATGAGAGCGGAGAGATAATCGGCTTTGAGAAGATAAATTATTTAAAAAAAGAGAGGCCCGAAGATGTTCACTCAATTCCTTTAGAGGTTACTATTGCTTAAGTAAATATGGAAATCTACGAAAAAGTAAGAAAATATCTTTATGAGAATATAGGGCACATGACAACGGCAGGAACTCCAAGAATTGACCTCATTGAAAATATATGGAAAGTGCCTGTGCTCTGCAAGACAGAAAGAGGGATAATCATTGTCGGTGAATTTCACCTTGATAAGGACGGCAATTTTATAAATATTCCTACAAAGAAAGAGATGCTTAAAACCGTAGAGCTTGAAATGGATAAGATGCCATTTCTCTATTATGGGACAAAAAAAGAGCTGGATAAACAAAAAATTAAACCTGTGGTTATTTAGTAGTGAATATATTTTTCTCAGAAATGGGCTGGAATAATATTCTTACAAGAGGGAGAAGTTATGGAAAAGAAATTACCTGAGTCTATCTATATCGCGAAAGAGTTTTCTCCATCCTCAGGTGTTTTATCGAAAGCCAAGTTATTCATCAAAGAGTTCAAAACATTTGAGACTAAGAACGGGATTCCGCTTTTACTACTTTTTGATAAAAGAAGCGAAGCCTTTTATTTAATCTGCCACCTCGAATCAAAACTATTATCAACCAAAAGTGATTTTGATGCAGTACTCGACCCTCTTGAAAGCGAAGAATATAAGCTTAACCGTAACATTTATACTGATAATAATGCGTATAAGTTAATGGCAACTGATGCATTGCAAGGCAGGAGTTTTGAGGATATTGTAGTTGAGTTTGAATCAGCATATAGACCCGATAAACCTTTGAAGGTTTTTGGCGGCCAGCATCGTATTACTTCCATACAAGAATCAGTAAAAAAAGGCATTTCTACTGTGCACGGAGTAAGGGTCTATTTTGATTTAACCATAGAACAAAGATTTAATATAGCCACAGCGAACAATACATCAATTACTATTCCTAATGATTTACTTGATAGAATGCAGGAAGAGATTTTAGGTTCAGAATTAAGAGATTGGTGCCAATCTGTTGGTCTTCTGGAAAAAGGACTGAATTTTGCTGACAAAAGAAGTCCGGAGGGAATACCGACTGTCAGAATTGCACGAACATTGTTGGTTAATTTTTATCGTGGTAAATCAGCAAAAAAGGATGATTTCCATATGCCAGTAGTATGTGCCTCCGGCACAGGAATGGATAAATACTATAAAGAATTGCGAGAGAAAATTACTTGGAATGATAGCGCATTAAAATCTATGGGAGAGCAATTTTCAAAACTCCATAAAATTCAAAGAGAAAGGGTGCTTAATAGAAAAGAAGATAAGCATTCGGAATTTGCAACCAAAGCAATACATCCTTGCGTTGCAGCAAGTTGGGCTTATGCTGCGGGATTATTTCAAAGCGATGCCAATGCTCTAAAAGCACATTATGATATTGCCGATATTGGCGGCACTAAGGATGATCCCCTCAATGCAAAAGAATTGTCACAGGCAAGGCTGCAAGGGACAGACCCTGATACCTATCGTGGTCTTGGAGCTCGTATTAATAGTGTGGAACTTGGCCGAATGTTTGCACTTTTTTTGTTGCAGGCAACTAAGGCATCAAAGCGTGGGATTAACAAAAAATTAGCGGATGCTGCAATTAAGTCTTACATCGCTGCCCAAAAAGACAACGAGGCTAAAAAAGCTCTTAAAGGAATTTAAATGTTTGAAGAGTATTTGGAAGACGCGCATTGTTTTGCTATTGAAGCTAAAGATAAAGCCGAAGCAAGAGAAGCTAAGCGATATTACAGGGCATCTGTCTTCTATGTAGCAAGCGCTCTTGAAGCTTTCATCAACTATATAAGCAGTATCCTTATCCAAAGTGATTTGCAACAATGTGAAATAGCCCTTTTGACTGATCGGAAGTTCCGTTTAAATAATGGGAGATTTGAAGTTAGCGAAGCTTTCCAGCTTCACGGAATTGAAGATAAAGTGAAATTCCTGATCTGTAAGTATAATCCATCTTTTGATTTTGAACATTTTGCCGCTTGGTCGCAGTTCATAGAATTTAAGGATTTTAGAAATGCTATTGTTCACCCAACTCATGAATATGACGAGATAGAATTAGATGAATATCGCAGTAAAATTAGAATGGGACTTTCTGCGATTATTGAGATAATTGATTGTCTTTGCCGGTTAATAATTGAAAAACCATTGAGACAAAAGATCAAAGACTTGATTTTATAAAAACCATTTTGAATTTTTTAGGCCCAGGAGGTGCAGTATGAAGACTTTTGATTTAACCGTCATTGTCTGGAAAGAGGAAAACGGATATGTTTCTAAGTGTCCTGAATTGGGCGTTGCGAGTTGCGGTGACTCTATAGCTCAGGCGACCGCAAATCTAAAAGAGGCTGTTGAACTGTATATTGAGAACGCGCAGACACTGGGCATTATGGAGGATATCGAGGAAAGCCTGACAACAAAGGAAAAATTCACTTCCCACATGGAGATAGTGCAGAATGCCTAAACTGCCGGTCGTATCTTCGAGGCAGATTATCAAGGTGCTGAAGCAGCTGGGTTTCGATTATGCACCGAAGAGAGGAAAAGGAAGCCATGTCGCCTTCGTCAAGCGCGACAGCAACAAAACCCGCCTCGTTATAGTACCCGACAGAGAG
>Ga0208244_101207_pt1 | contig 15499 bp, 17 predicted proteins | sample SubbioCR12Aug_5A_FD_184828 | JGI IMG/M metagenome (GOLD analysis project Ga0208244, IMG submission 184828) | Serpentinite rock and fluid subsurface biosphere microbial communities from McLaughlin Reserve, California, USA - CR12Aug_5A (SPAdes) | ecosystem: Environmental > Terrestrial > Deep... | reverse complement strand
TCATGCACTCGATGCCCTGCACGCGGCCGATGCCGGTGACGACGCCGCCCGAGGCCACCTCGTTGTTGTACATGCCCCAGCCGGCCATCGGCGAGAGCTCGAGGAAGGGCGTGCCGGCATCGAGCAGCGCGTTGATGCGGTCGCGCGCGAGCAGCTTGCCGCGGGCGACGTGCTTCTTGCGGTGCTCCGCCGTGCCGCCGAGGCTGACTTCTGCGGTCTTCTCGCGCAGATCGTCGACCAGCGCGCGCATGGCGGCGGCGTTGGCGCGGAATTCGTCCGAGCGGGTGTTGAGTTGCGATTTGATGACGGTCATGAATCAAAAGCCTCCGGTTTGCAGCCACTTCTCGACCTGCGGCAGGCGATCGGCTCCCCAGAAGGGTTCGCCGTCGACAACGAAATAGGGCGCGCCGCACATGCCCTTGGCCAGTGCCGTGTCGGTCTCGACCTTCAGCCGCTCCTTGATCTCCGGAGTGACCATGCCGGCGGACAGCGCGTCGCGGTCGACGGCGAGCGCGGCGGCGATGTCGAGCACGACCGCCATGTCGGAGATGTCGCGGCCATCCACCCAGTAGGCGCGGAAGACGGCGTGGGCGAACGCCCGCGCCTTGGCGCAATCCTGCCCATGCAACCAGTAGTAGGCACGCGAAGGCGCCACCGCCGAGAGCGGAAACTTGGCCGGAAAATTGAAGGTCACGCCGTAGTAGCGCGCCGAGCGCAGGATGTCGCGCTTCGAGTAGTCGCCCTTGACCGGCACATCGAGCAGCAGGGGCAGGCCGGTCTTCTTCATCACCACGCCGAGCAGCATCGGCCGCCATTGCACCTTGCGCCCATGCTTCGCCGCCAGGTCGTCGATCAGCCCGGACGCGATATAGGCGTACGGCGAGGAAAAGTCGAAGTAGAACTCGATGGGCTCGGACATGATGACTACTCCCCCCTTTGCAAAAGGGGGGCCGGGGGGGATTTAACCCGCGCCCCAACCACCCCAAGAATCATTTCAAGCACGGCTTCCGTTTCCGTCATGACTTGCAGATTATCAAAGCGCATGACTTTCTGGCCCAGCGATTCAAGATACGCGTCTCTCTTCTGGTCCCTCAACTTCCCCGCGGCCTCGAAATGCTGCGACCCATCCACTTCGACGACTAGCTTCGCAGCCGGCGCATGGAAATCCACGATGTACGGGCCAAGCGGCTTCTGCCGGTAGAACTGTACGCCGCAAACCCGCTTGCCGCGCAATCGGGACCACAGCAGGCGTTCCGCTTCGGTCATGTCGGAGCGCAGTTTTCTGGCGGGTTGTTTCAGGATGGTGTTGTATTTCAGCATGCGTTGTCGACTCTCGACCGCCGAAGAAATCCCCCCTGACCCCCCTTTTGCAAAGGGGGGAATTGCCGTTCTCATGCCAGATTGCGGCCGATGAGCAGCCGCTGGATGTCGCTGGCGCCCTCGTAGATCATCGCCACGCGCACGTCGCGGTAGATGCGCTCGACCGGAAAATCCGCCGTGTAGCCATAGCCGCCGTGGATCTGGATGGCATCCGAGCAGACGCGCTCGGCCATCTCGGAGGCGAACAGCTTGGCCATCGAGGCTTCCTTCAGGCACGGCCGGCAGGCGTCGCGCAGGACGGCGGCGTGCAGCACCAGCTGGCGCGCCGCCTCGATCTGCGTCGCCATGTCGGCGAGGCGGAAGTTCACCGCCTGATGCTCGATGATGGGCTTGCCGAAGGTCTCGCGCTCCTGGGCATATTTCAGCGCCGCCTCGAAGGCCGCCCGCGCCATGCCGACGGACTGGGCGGCAATGCCGATGCGCCCGGCCTCGAGATTCGACAGCGCGATGCGGTAGCCCTCACCTTCCGCGCCCAGCAGGTTGTGCGCCGGCACGCGGCAGTTCTCCAGCAGGATCTGCGCCGTGTCGGAGGCGTGCTGGCCCATCTTCTCCTCGATGCGGGCAACGCTGTAGCCGGGCGTGCCGGTCGGCACGATGAAGCAGGAAATGCCTTTCTTGCCCGCCGCCTTGTCGGTGACGGCGAAGACGAGGGCGGTATCGGCGTTCTTGCCAGTGGTGATGAACTGCTTGGTGCCGTTGAGCACCCAGTCGTTTCCGTCGCGCACCGCCGAAGTGCGGATGGCCGAGGCGTCGGAGCCGACATGCGGCTCGGTCAGGCAGAAGCAGCCGAGCGCCGCGCCGCTTGCCAGCGGCTTGAGAAATTCCGTTTTCTGCGCGTCGCTGCCAAAGCTGAGCAGGATGCCGCTGACCAGCACTTGCACGCTGATGATGGTCGAGGTGGCGCCGTCGCCGGCGGCGATCTCCTCCAGGGCGATGGCATGCGCCTGGTAGCCCAGGCCGACGCCGCCCCACTGCTCGGGGATCGGGATGCTGAGCGCGCCGAGGCCGGCCAGGTCGCGCAGCGCCTCGCCCGGAAACGTGGCGTTGCGGTCCCATTCCGCGGCGAAGGGCGCCAGCCGCTCACGCGCAAACTCGCGCATGGTGTCGCGGATCATCTCCTGTTCCTGATTCAGGATCATCGCTTCAAACCAGTTCGATGGCCATGGCGGTCGCTTCGCCGCCGCCGATGCACAGGCTGGCGACGCCTCGCCTGCCGCCGGTTTTCCTCAACGCGCCAATGAGGGTAACGAGGATGCGCGCACCCGAAGCGCCGATGGGATGCCCCAGGGCGCAGGCGCCGCCATGCACGTTCACTTTCCCGTGAGGCAGATTGTGCTCCTTCATCGCCGCCATCGTCACCACGGCGAAGGCCTCATTGATCTCGAAGAGGTCGACCGTGTCCGCCGTCCAGCCGGTCTTCTCGAAGAGCTTGCGGATCGCGCCGACCGGGGCGGTGGTGAACCAGCCCGGCTCCTGGGCGTGGCTGCTGTGGCCGACAACGACGGCCAATGGTGCCAGGCCCAGCTTGTCGGCGGTCGAGCGGCGCATCATCACCAGCGCGGCGGCGCCGTCGGAAATCGAGCTGGAGTTGGCCGCCGTCACGGTGCCGTCCTTGCGGAAGGCCGGCTTCAGGGTCGGTATCTTCTCGAGCTGGGCCTTGAACGGCTGCTCGTCCTTGTCCACCACCACGTCGCCCTTGCGGCCGGAAACGGTCACCGGCGCGATCTCCCAGGCGAAGGTGCCATCCTGGTTGGCGGCGAGCGCGCGCCGCGTCGAGGCGATGGCGAAGGCGTCCTGCTGCTCGCGCGTGAACTGGTATTTGCCGGCGCAGTCCTCGGCGAAGGTGCCCATCAGCCGCCCTTTGTCATAAGCGTCTTCCAGGCCGTCGAGGAACATGTGGTCCATGACCTGACCGTGGCCCATGCGGTAGCCGCCGCGCGCCTTGGGCAGCAGGTAGGGGGCGTTGCTCATGGACTCCATGCCGCCGGCGAGCATGATGTCGTTGTTGCCGGCCAGCAGCATGTCGGTGGCGAACATCGCCGCCTTCATGCCCGAGCCACACATCTTGTTGATGGTGGTGCAGCCGGCACCCAGCGGCAGGCCGGCGCCCAGTGCTGCCTGGCGCGCCGGCGCCTGGCCCTGGCCAGCCGGCAGCACGCAGCCCATGATGACTTCCTGCACCTGCTCCGCCTTGATGCCGGCGCGTTCGACGGCGGCCCTGATGGCGGCCGCGCCAAGCTGCGCGCTGGTCAGCGCGTTGAAATCGCCTTGAAAGCCCCCCATCGGGGTGCGGGCGGCGGAAACGATGACGACGGGATCGTGGCTCATGGTGTGCTCCGGAACAGATTACTTGTCCTGCCAGGGCAGGTCGTAGGGTACGGCGATCTTCTCAGCCCGCTCGCGGAAATCGTCGGGCAGGGCGCAGGACTTGCGCGCCGACGTGTCGATGAAGACGCCGGTGAGCAGGGTAATGGCGGAAATCTCGCCGGTCTCGGCGTTGCGCATCTCGTGCACGAAGCGGATCGACTTGTCGCGCACCTCGATCACGCCGGTGCGCACTGCCACCGTGTCGCCGGCATGCAGTTCACGCTTGTAAGCAATGCGCTGCTCGACCGCCGCCATGCCGCGGCCGTTGTTGCGCAGGTAGCTCGGCGTCACGCCGAGCATGGAGAAGAAATTCCAGGTGCCTTCGTCGAACTTGCCGACGTACCACATGACATTCATGTGGTCCATGTGGTCGCAGTGCCAGGGATAGACCGTGCCGCGGTACGTCTCGATCATTTCGCTCATGCCGGCTCCATCATCAACGCACGCGCCTTCTCCGCCACGATCGGCGGGAAGGGGCAGGACTTGCGCGTCCCGGTGTCGAGGCAGACGACGGTAAACTCGCAGGTGGACGCCACCTCGCCCGTCTCCGTGTTGTAGAGCTCGTGGCGGAAGCGCACGACCTTCTCGCGCAGTTCCAGCACGCCGGTGCGCACCGCAATGGTGTCGCCGGGGTAGAGCTCCTTCTGGTAGCTGACGTTCTGCTGCACAGCCGCCAGGTGCACGGCGCCGCTGCGCAGCAGCGAGGCCGTGAGGCCGAGCGCGGCATAGGTCTGCCAGGCGGCATGGTCGAAGAACTCCAGGTAGGCGCGCACGTTGATGTGGCCCATGTGGTCGCGCTGCCACTCGTGCACGGTGCCGCGGGCGGTCTCGATCATGGTCGTCTCAAATTTCCGTGGTCGAAAATCAGGCAGGTGGTGGTGCCGTGGGCGTAGATCTTGCCGGCGGCATCGTAGAGGCTGCCCTCGGCGATGCCGATCTGGCGGCCGACCTGGATCACCCTGCCCTCGGCGCGCACCGGGCCGACCTTGTCGCTCAGGGCGCGCAGGAAATTCACCTTGATCTCGAGGGAGGTGAAGGCCTGGCCGGCTTCGAGCTGGGTCTGCACGGCGCAGGCCATGCAGGAATCGAGCAGCGTCGCCTGCCAGCCGCCGTGGATGGTGCCGATCGGATTGAAATGCGCCTGAGCGGGATGGCCCTGGAAGACCACCCGGCCTTTCTCGACCTCGACCAGGGCGAAGTCCAGCGTTTCGGCAATCGGTGGCGGCGGCAGCTCGCCGCTCAGCATGCGCCGGAAGATCTCCAGGCCGCTGCAATCGCGGATGGCCGACAGCGGCAGCACGCCGGGCGCCTGCACCTTCTCGCGCGCGGCGCGCGCAGCATCGAGCCACTCCTTCTGCAAGGCTTCGGCCTCCCTGCTCATGGCATGGTCTCGTTGTAGAGCTCGCGGCCGATCAGCATCCTGCGGATCTCCGACGTGCCAGCCCCAATTTCATAGAGTTTGGCGTCGCGCCAGAGGCGGCCGGTGGGGAATTCGCTGGTGTAACCGACGCCGCCGAGCGCCTGGATCGCTTCGCCGGCCATCCAGGTCGCCTTCTCGGCGGAATACAGGATGGCGCCGGCGGCATCCTTGCGCAGCGTGCGGCTGTGGTTGCCAGACCCGTCGCCACGGTCGCAGGCCTTGCCCACGGCGTAGACGTAGGCGCGGCAGGCCTGCCAGGTGCTGTACATGTCGGCCAGCTTGCCCTGCATGAGCTGGAACTCGCCGATGGCCTGGCCGAACTGCTTGCGCTCGTGTACGAAGGGGATCACCACGTCCATGCAGGCTGCCATGATGCCGAGCGGTCCGCCGGAGAGCACGGCGCGCTCGTAGTCGAGTCCGCTCATCAGCACCCTGGTGCCGGCGCCCTCGCCGCCGAGGACGTTCTCCAGCGGCACTTCGCAGTCGTCGAAGAACAGCGGGTAAGTATTGGAGCCGCGCATGCCGAGCTTGTCGAGGTGCTGGCCCTTGCTGAAGCCCTTGAAGCCCTTCTCGACGATGAAGGCGGTCATGCCCGCTTTTGCGTTGCTGGGGCCAGCCTCGCTGTTGGTCTTGGCATACACCACCAGGGTGTCGGCGTCGCCGCCGTTGGTGATCCACATCTTCGAGCCGTTCAGCACGTAACGGTCGCCCTTCAGGTCGGCGCGCAGTTTCATCGACACCACGTCGGAACCGGCGCCGGACTCCGACATCGCCAGCGCGCCGACGTGCTCGCCGGAGATCAGCTTCGGCAGGTATTTCGCCTTCTGCGCGGCCGTGCCGTTGCGGCGGATCTGGTTCACGCAGAGGTTGGAATGCGCGCCGTAGGAGAGGCCGACCGAGGCCGAGGCGCGGGAGATCTCCTCCATGGCGACGACGTGGGCGAGGTAGCCCATCTTCGTGCCCCCGTACTCCTCCTCGGCGGTCATGCCGAGCAGGCCCATGTCGCCGAGCTTCTTCCACAGGTCGGCGGGAAACAGGTTGTCGCGGTCAATGTCAGCCGCGCGCGGCAGGATCTCGTTCTTCGCGAATTGCCAGACGGCGTCGCGCAGCATGTCGATGTCTTCGCCGAGGTCGAAATTGATGCCGAGCATAGGGTTGTCTCCGTGGTGCGGCTGGCCTGTCAGGCCTTGCCGTGCATGGTCATGAGGGTTTGCTGCATGGTGGCGCAGTGGACGGCTTTCCCGCCCCTGATCGCATACACCTCGCCGCGGGTGATGACGAGGTTGCGGCCTGACTTCAGCACCTGGCCCTCGGCGACGAGGATGTCGCCGTCGGCCGGGGCCAGCAGGTTGAGTTTGAATTCGACGGTCAGCACATCGGCTCCGGCCGACATCACGGTCAGCCCGGCATAGCCGCCGGCGCTATCGACAATGGCGGCGGTGATGCCTGCATGGAAATAGCCGTTCTGCTGCGTCAGATCATCGCGGAAGGGCAGGCGGATTTCGCAATGGCCGGGTGACAGCGTGCCCATCTCGGCGCCGATCAGGCGCATTACTTTCTGCCGCGCGAAACTGCCGCGCACCGTGGCTTCCCAGTCCGGATTGCGCGGCTCGAAGGCGTTTTTGGCAGGGCGTACGGTGTGGGGCATGGCTCCTCTGGCCTGAAACGATGTAATGGCCTACGTTGACGTTGACGTTAACGTCAACTAATCTTAGGGGGCTTTGACGTTGACGTCAACGTCAGCGCTTCGCCAAATTTTTTTTACGGGCTGCCGGCTCGCCGAGCAACTCGTGGGCGCGCTGCTCGAGCGAGACGATCTCGGTCAGGACGGCTTCGATGTCTTCGCGCTGCTGCTCGAGGGCGGCGCGACGTGCAGCGAGAACGGCCAGGAATTTCGACAATTGAGTCCGCTGGTCGTGACTGACGTCATACAAATCAATGAGTTCCCGGATCTCGGCAAGGGACAGGCCGAGCCGGCGGCCGCGCAAGGTGAGCTTCAGGCGGGTGCGGTCGCGCTTGGAATAGACGCGGTTCTGCCCGGCGCGCTGCGGGGAGATCAGCCCCTGGTCTTCGTAATAGCGGATCGCACGCGGGGTCAGGTCGAATTCCCGCGCCAGTTCGGTTATCGTGAAAGTCTGTTCCCGCGCCATGTTCAGGTACTGGGTGCCAGCGTTTGTTTTGGTATAAAATGCTTATTGTGCGCCGCAACATTCGTGCGGCCATTGGTGTGACATTTCGTAGCGAGTTAATCACTTTTCCAGTGTTAAATCAATTGAAACCATTCGAACCGATCAGCTACCCCATCGAGCAGCAGCCCGATACCGGCAAGGCGCTGGAAGTCGCCCCCGGCGTGCGCTGGGTGCGCATGTCCCTGCCCTTCGAGCTGAACCACATCAACCTGTGGCTGCTGGAGGAAGACGACGGCTGGACCATCGTCGACACCGGCCTCAACCTCGACGACATCAAGGCGAACTGGGAAGCCGTGCTCGAGGCGCACTGCCGGGAAAAGCCGGTCAAGCGCATCATCGTCACGCACTGCCATCCGGACCACCTCGGCCTGGCGCGCTGGCTCGGCGACAAGCTCAAGGTCGACACCTGGATCACCCAGGGCGAGATCCTCAACGCCTACGCCTGGTTCCACCAGTTGCCCAATTACGACGTGGACGGCATGGTGGGCTTCTTCCGCCGCCACGGCCTCGATCCCGCCCGCGCCGACATGCTGCATGGCCGCGGCCCGACCTACCGCGGCCGCATTGACGGCCTGCCGACGCAATACCGCCGTCTCCTGGAAGCTGACTTTGTGCGCATCGGCAGGCACGACTGGCGCGTCATCGTCGGCTACGGCCACTCCCCCGAGCACGCCGCGCTTTACTGCGCGGAACTGAAGGTGCTGATCTCCGGCGACATGCTGCTGCCGCGCATCTCGACCAACGTCAGCGTCATGTCGGCGACGCCGGACGGCAACCCGCTCAAGCTGTTCCTCGATTCGGTCGAGCGGCTGACGGAACTGCCCGACGACACCCTGGTGCTGCCCTCGCACGGACGCCCCTTCCGCGGCATTCACGCCCGCGCGGCACAGCTCGCCGAGCATCACCGCGAGCGTCTTGAGGCCCTGTGCGCCGCCTGCGACACGCCGAAAACGGCCTGCGAGCTGATCCCGACGCTGTTCCAGCGCGATCTGGACGCACACCAGACCATGTTCGCCATGGGCGAATCCATTGCCCACCTGAATTGCCTGGAACATGCCGGCCGCCTGCGACGTACGCAGGACGCGGACGGTGTGTTCCGCTTCATAGCCGTTTGACAAGGAGAGGTTCGATGTCCGCGCAGCAACAGGAAACCCACAAGCCCGCCCTGCCCGACCCGCAGGAAGTCGCCAAAACCTACGCCCAGGTGGCGCAGCGCGCCTCCAAGCTCATCACCGCGCACATGCAGCGCCAGATGAAGCATGGCGTCGCGGCGCCCAACGACGAACTGGGCATCGCCCAGGCCTTCATGGACATGATGGCCAAGCTGCTCGCCAACCCCTACAAGCTGGCGCAGGCGCAGATGAACATGGTGTGGGACTACTTCTCGCTATGGCAGCATTCCATGATGCGCTTCAGCGGACTGGAAACCCGGCCGATCGCAGTACCGAAGAAGGGCGACGGCCGCTTCAAGGACGAGCAATGGGAGGAGCACTTCCTCTTCGACTTCATCAAGCAGTCCTACCTCATCACCGCGCGCCACATCCACGACGTGGTGACCAACGTCGAAGGCCTGCCGATCGAGGCGGAAAAGAAGGTGAATTTCTTCACGCGCCAGTACATCGACGCGCTGTCGCCCTCCAACTTCGCCCTGACCAACCCGGAAGTTTTTCGCGAGACGGTGAAGAGCCACGGCCAGAACCTGCTCAAGGGCTTCAACAACCTGCTGCGCGACATCGAGGAGGGCGACGGCCAGCTGCGCGTCAAGATGACCGACCCGACCGCCTTCGAGCTGGGGCGCAACGTCGCCGTCACGCCGGGCAAGGTGGTGTTCCAGAACGAGCTGATCCAGTTGCTGCAGTTCAACCCGACGACAGAAAAGCAATTCCGCCGTCCCCTGCTGATCATGCCGCCGTGGATCAACAAGTTCTACATCCTCGACCTGCGCCAGTCGAACTCATTCATCAAGTACGCCACCGACCAGGGCCACACCGTCTTCGTCATCTCCTGGGTGAACCCGGACAAGCGCCTCGCCGAAAAGACCTTCGAGGACTACATGACGGAAGGCGCGCTGGCGGCGCTCGATGCCGTCTGCAAGCAGACCGGCGAAGACGAGGTGAACCTCATCGGCTACTGCCTCGGCGGCACGCTGCTCGGCTCGACGCTGGGCTACAACGCCGTGAAGAAGGACAAGCGCATCGTCTCGGCGACGTTCTTCGTCGCCCTGCTCGACTTCTCCATACCCGGCGAGCTGGGCGTCTTCATCGACGAACAGCAGGTCGCCAGCCTGGAAAACAAGATGCAGGAGCGCGGCTACCTCGAAGGCTCCGAGATGGGCGCCACCTTCAACATGCTGCGCTCGAACGACCTGATCTGGTCCTTCGTCGTGAACAACTACCTGATGGGCAAGGAGCCCTTCCCCTTCGACCTGCTCTACTGGAACTCCGACTCGACGCGCATGCCGTACCGGATGCACAGCTTCTACCTGCGCAACATGTACATGAAGAACCTGCTCAAGGAGCCGGGCGGCATCGAACTGAAAGGCGTGCCCATCGACATCGGCAAGGTGAAGGTTCCCGCCTACTTCATCTCCACCATCGAGGACCACATCGCGCCGTGGAAGAGCACTTACCTCGGCGCCACGCGTTTGGGCGGCCCGGTGCGCTTCGTGCTCGGCGGCTCCGGCCACATCGCCGGCATCGTCAATCCGCCGGCGGCCAACAAGTACCACTTCTGGACCAACGAGGCGAAGGCGCTGCCGGCCACGCCCGACGCCTGGTTCGAGGGCGCGACGCAACACCCCGGCTCGTGGTGGGCCGACTGGCAGCAGTGGATCGGCGACCTCAACGGCGACGGGGGTGGCAACGTCTGGGTGCCGGCGCGCGATCCCGCCAAGGGAAAACTGAAGCCTCTGGAGGATGCGCCTGGATCGTTCGTCAAGTTCCGACTGGATACGCAGAAGAAGCAGTAAGCGGCATTGCGGCAAATAAAACGGGCATCATGACTCGTCTTCCCGCCGCAGCAACGCCGCCTTGCGCTCGACGCCCCAACGATAGCCAGCCAGATTGCCGTCACCTCGAACGACGCGATGGCAGGGAATCGCCACCGCCACCTGATTGGCTGCGCAAGCGTGCGCCACGGCGCGATGCGCCTTCGGCTGGCCGATGCGTCGGGCGATCTCGGCATAGCTGGCGGTCTGCCCGGCGGGAATATCCCGCAGCGCCCGCCAGACACGGTGCTGAAAGACCGTGCCCCGCACGTCCAGCGGCAGGTCCAGCGCACCCTGCGGTTGGTCGAGGTAGGCCAGCACACGGCCAACCCAATCATTGAACTCCGCATCGCCCGGCTCGAATTGCGCCTTGGGAAATCGCTCGCGCAGGCGTTTGACCAGTTCCCGTTCTGCCTCGCCGAACTCGATGGCGCAAACGCCTTTGCGCGTGGCGGCAACAAGCACTTTCCCGAGCGTGCAGGGCGCGACAGCGTAGCGGATGTGCTCGCCCGCGGCGCCCTTGCGATAGGCGCTGGGCGCCATGCCGAGCAGGGCGGCGGATTCCTCGTAAAAGCGCCCTGTGGAATTGAAGCCCGCCGCATAGATCGCCTCCGTCACCGAGGGCGCGGCCTGCAGCGAGGCCGCCACCCTTCCCGCCCGTACGGACTTGTAGTAATCCTTCGGCGTGAGGCCCATGGTCTCTTTGAAGATGCGGTGGAAATGGTGCGGACTCAGGCCGGCCTGCCGCGCCAGTTCGGTGAGCAGCAGCGGTGAGTCGCTCTGCTCGATCGCCCGGCAGGCCTGGATCGCCAATGCCTGGCGTCGTTGCGCCTGCGACAGCGATTCCGGCCGGCAGCGCTTGCAGGCGCGGTAGCCCGCCGCGGCTGCCTGCTCGTTCGATTCGAAGTACTCGACGTTCTCGCGTTTCGCGGTTCTGGAGGGGCAGGAAGGCCGGCAATACACGCCCGTCGTTTTGACCGCGTAAACGAATACCCCGTCGGCCTGCGGGTTGCGGCCAACGACTGCCTGCCAGCGCGAATCCGGCGGGGGTCTGTGGTTCCTCGTGGGGGCATGGCTCTTCATGAGAACTCAGTATTTCCCACGCGGCCACGCCTTGCAATCCGGATGTTGCTTTCAAATTCCGAAGGCAGGCCCTAACATTCGCCTTCCCATGCAAATCGAACACATCCGCCAGCGTCTGCGCGCCCTCGGCGCCAAGCCGGGCCACGAGGAACTGATCCTGCGCAACTGGACGCGGGCGCAGCCGCTGGACAGCGGCCGCAGCCGGCCGCAGGATTTCCTGCCGCTGACCCTGCGTGACGCCCTGCCTGCCCTCGCGGAGGAATGGGCTGCCCTCGCCCGCCTGCGCTCCGAGCACGCCGGCGAGGACGGCTCTGCGCGCCTGCTGGTCGAACTCGGCGACGGCCAGACGGTGGAGAGCGTGCTGCTGCCGAAGGACGGCCTGTGCGTGTCTACCCAGGTCGGCTGCGCAGTCGGCTGCGTCTTCTGCATGACCGGCCGCGACGGCCTGCTGCGCCAGCTCGGCAGCGCCGAGATCGTCGCCCAGGTGGTGCTGGCGCGCACCCAGCGTGCCGTGAAAAAAGTCGTGTTCATGGGCATGGGCGAGCCGGCGCACAACATGGAGAATGTGCTCGCGGCCATCGAGCTGCTCGGCACGCTGGGCGACATCGGCCACAAGAACCTGGTCTTCTCCACCGTCGGCGACCGGCGCGTCTTCGAGCGGCTGCCGCAGAACAGCGTGAAGCCGGCGCTGGCGCTCTCACTTCACTCCACTCGCGCCGAATTGCGCGCGCAACTGCTGCCGCGCGCCCAGCGCATCGATCCGGCCGAACTCGTCGAGCTCGGCGAAGCCTACGCCCGCGCCACCGGCTACCCGATCCAGTACCAGTGGACATTGCTCGAGGGGGTAAATGACAGCGCCGATGAGATAGCGGGCATCGCCCGGCTGCTCGCCGGCAAGTACGCGGTGATGAACCTGATCCCCTGCAATGCGGTGGATGGCCTGGGCTTCAGGCGTCCCTCGCGGGAAAGCGCGGAAGCGATGTCGCTGGCGCTGTACAAGCGCGGCATCCTCACCAAGCTGCGCCAGTCCGCCGGCCAGGACATCGACGGCGGCTGCGGCCAGTTGCGCGCGCGCCCTCGCGCCGGCGTCGTAGCGGAGCGTCCTACAGGCGCGGCCTGAACAGGTAGATCTCCACCCAGTGCATGCGCCGGTCCCGTTCGGCGCGGTGTTCCGCGCCGAACGGCGCCAGGAAGATGCGCCGCGGCGAGACGTTGAGCTCGAGCAGGCGCTTCCTGATCACCTGCAGCGACTGCTCCGCAATGCCGAGGTTCAGCGCCGGGCTGCCGCCGCCGGGCACATAGCTTTCCAGGCGCAGCATGATCTGTTCGTCTTCGCGGGCCTGCTGCGCGATGCGCGCGAGTCGGGCCTCCATCTCGCCGGACAGCCGGTCGCTGCCGGGGCTGAGCTTGATGACGGCATCCGGCGCGGGATGATCGTCCGGCGGCGGCTCGGCGGGCTTGAGGGCGGGCAAGGCCACCACGGTTTTCGCCTGCGGCGCGACCTCTGCTTGCGGTCGCTTCACGGCGGTCTCGGCCGGCCGCACCGCTGCGGCAACCGGCTCGCCACCGGGTGCCCTGCCGCCCAGGCCGAAGGGCATCGACGTCGAACATCCGGATGCCGCCAGAACACTGGCGGCGCAAATCAACCACAAAGGTTTCATCAGCCATTCCTCTTCAGACAGGGCAATGATCGCACATCAGCGCAGGGCCCACGGTTGAAATGATCGCTGCAGAAATCCGGACCCTGTTGCCCGGGAGACCTGCGACATGAATTTTAGAAGGGAATAACGCCATCGCAGGCAACGCCCCTACCAGCCAGCTCAGCGTTCGTCTTCCCGCAGTTCGCGCAACAGGCGCATGCCGAGCAGCGTGTAGCGCGTCGCGGGGGAATTCCAGTTGCGGAAGGCGCAGCGCGCATACAGCGGCCAGGTGTGCCAGGAGCCGCCGCGGCGCACGCGCACGCTGCCGCTGGCCGGGCCGGCGGGATCGTCCCGCGGCGAACTGGCGTAATAGCGGTCGTCGTGCCAGTCGGACACCCACTCCCAGGCGTTGCCGATCATGTCGTGAAGGCCGAAGGCATTGGGCGCAAAGCTGCCCACCGGTGCGGTGAAGGCGTACCCGTCGCTGCCTTCGATGGCATAGCGCCGCCAGGCCGGCCAGTTCGCGGCAGCGTCGGCATCGAAAACATTGGCCACACGGCCCAGCGCCTGCGGATCGTCGCCGTTGGCGTAGCGCGTCCGCGCGCCGGCGCGGCAGGCATATTCCCATTCGGCCTCGGTCGGCAGGCGATAGGTGCGGCCCTCCTTGCGGCTCAGCCAGTCCGCCATGGCCACGGCGTCGTTCCAGGTGACGTTGAGCACCGGATGGTCCTCGCCCTGGGCAAAGCCCGGGTTGCGCCAGTCGTATCTCGGATCGCGCCCCTCGAAGGCATCGCCGCGCGGCGTCTTCGCCGGGTCGTAGTCGCGGCGGTAGCCGTACCCGCCCGTGCCGTCGGCGACGGATTCCGGCACGTAGCCCGACTCGGCGAGGAATCTGCGGAACTGCCCGACGGTGACCTCATGCTGGCCGAGCAGGAAGGCCCGCGTGATGCGCACGCGATGCACCGGCGCCTCATCGCCCAGCTTCTCGAAGCGGCTGCGCTCGTACTTCGGATAGGCGCGGGCCAGCGACTCGGGCGATTCCTCGCTGCCCATCATGAACTCGCCGGCCGGCACGCGCACGAACTTCATGCCCAGCGAATTCTCGATCACCTGCGGGCACGCCGGAAGGGCCAGCGCAAGACCGGTAATCAATGCAAGCAACCTGCCCGAAATGGCGCGTGCCATCTTGTCAGGTGCGAATCTGCTTGCGACGCACATGGGGCATTATCGCCAATATCAGGTCACGACCCGAAGCACTCATTCCCGCGAAGGCGGGAATCCATATGCGTGTGAATAACGATACTGGATTCCGGGTTCCGCTTCGCGGCCCGGGAATGACGGCTCCAAGCCGATTCAAGTCCCACAACCCGATTTCATCGCCGTATTCCAGCGGCTGACTTTCACCGGGCCTGCCGCAACCGCGCCAGGTAGCGCAGCCCGGCCGCCGCGCGGCTGCCGTACCAGGACACCATCTCGCCGTCGATGAGCTGCGCCGGCGCGCCGAAGCGGGCGGCGGCTTCGGCGAGGTGTTTTTCGGTGAAGCGGTAGGGTTCGGTGGAGAGCATGACGCGGTCGGCAAAACGCCCTGGCGTTTCAGAGGAGGCTAATGCCCGCGAAGCGGGCGTTATGCTGGAACTAAAAGTCAGTTCCGGCGACACGGCGCCGACTTCCGGGTAGCGTGCATCGCCCATCTCGGGCAGGGTGTCCCAGCCGGCGGCGGCGAGCATGGCGGAAATGTAGGTGCCGCGCGCGACCGTCATCCAGGGGTCTTTCCAGATGAGATAGAGCATGCGCTGGCGCGGCAGGTGCTCGGTTGCGCGGCGCAGTTCCTCGCGCGCGGCGCGGAAGTCGGCGGCGAGTTTTTCAGCTTGCGCTTCGCGGCGAAAAATCCCGCCGAAAAGACGGAAGAGGCCGAGGTTGTCTTCCGGCGCGTTCGGATGCGTGACGACGACATGCGGGATGAAGCGGGCGAGTTCGTCGACCTGCTCGCGGCGATTCTCGTCGATGTTCACGACAAGGTGCGTTGGCGCGGCAGCGCGGATTCTGTCGAGGTCGGCGTCCTTGGTGCCGCCCATCTTGGGGATGCGCTTGACGGTCTCGCGCGGATGGATGCAGAAGCCGCTGCGGCCGGCGAGCTTGTCTGCCAAGCCGAGGTCGCAGAGCAGTTCGGTAAGGCTGGGGACGAGGCTGACGATGCGCGGCTCGCCCTGGGCGGGCGGGTGCAGGGTGCCAAGGGCGTCGCGGAGTTCGGTGCTTGCTGCGGGCATGGGGGATTCTACGATGCTGGATTCCCGCGTTCGCGGAAATGACGCTACCGGGTTTGCAGGAAGCTGCGTTCTTCGCCGTCGAGGACGAGGCAGGTGAGGATGCCGGTCTTGTAGGCGCCGGTGTCGATGCCGATGCGGTTGTGGCGCACTTCTGGCTCGGGCGCGAT